>WNGP01009442.1_pt1 | contig 10113 bp, 9 predicted proteins | sample 5407671 | NCBI WGS metagenome assembly WNGP01 (sample SAMN13153381, study PRJNA577476) | soil metagenome | isolation source: 40 cm soil or saprolite under Garry oak tree replicate 2 | place: USA:California | collected 2016-06-15
GGAGGCAACCATGCCCTCGCGGTCCATCTTGCCTGTGCGATCAACGATGCAGATCGCTGTCATCTTAAGTGAGACATCCAGTCCGACATACTGCTCCATTGCGGCTCTCCATGGTTGCAAGGCCCCATGAGGTGGCCTTGTCGATTCTTGGAGAGCTGATTCCCAGGGCCTGAGTATGGCTCGATCCCGGAATTACCCCATGTGTGAAAACCTCGCGAGCGCGGGGCCGTAGAATGTCTATCTCCGATAGATCAAAATCGACCGAGCTTAGGAATTTTCACGACCCAATCCGGACATTCGCGCCTAATGATTGTTGGTGGCGGCCGATCTAGCGCCCGCCACCGACCACTACCGGAATTCGCTCGATCTGCCCATTTATCGCGTTGTTGTTGACCAGAATCTGGGCCATGACCGTGTATTTCCCGGCCGGCAGCTTGCCGTCGAGCGCGACTGCAAACGTCAGATCCTCCTGCGGGCGCACGACGCCGGCGAGCGCGACGCGGCTTTCAGAGTCGATCACCACGTAACGGCATTCGGGCGCGGCGCGCTTGACCAAGATGGGGTCTACAGCAGTCAGTGGCTGCCGCACGATGCGGTAATCGCGCATGAACTTCATCACGGTCTCGATCTCGGCCGAGATGCGCAATCCGCCGTTCTCGCGCTCGGCCTTGACGACATAACCTCGGCGTGGAGTCGCGTACACATCGTAAGAACCCACCCCCAGCGGATAACTCAGATCCCGAAACGCTTCGAGCGTCGCGCGCCCGCCCGACCAGCTCTTGAGTCGATAGGGCCCGTTGGTCACCAGGAAATGACGGTGCTCGCGGTAGAATGCCGATAGCGCCGTCCAGCGCTTGCGTGCGTCCTCGGCGCTCACGAGCGGCTGCAGGATCTCGGGCCGATATGCCTCCCGTTCGAATTGGTCGACCAGCGCGGCGAGTCGCGCCTTGACGTCCTCGGCGCGGACAAGATCGAGCCAGGGGACGCCGCGACGCGCGGCTTCGCTCTTGGAGAATGCCGCCCAGCCGCGGGAAACCGCTTCTTCCATCAGCACGAGCACATGCCAGGGCAGCGTGCTCCAGGGCGGCGCGAACACCGCATCCTGCTCGGGATCCTCCGGCGGAACGTCGAGATAAACGTCGACGACGAAGAGCTCGCGGATGAAATTGACGTCGCCGACCCGGAACGATTTCGACGCCGTGTCGATGCCCGAGATCCGCACCGCGGCGAGCCGCTGCCGCAACGGCGCGGTCGCGGCGGCCACGGCCGGATCGTAATGGGAATCTCCTTCGCCGCGACCGGCCCAGCGGTAGGCGAACATATAGGCATAGAGCAGATCCGCGGCAGTCGTGCGCGTGCCGTCGTGGAAGGCCGAACCCATCGCGCGATAGGTCAATTTCAGCCTCGCGGAATGCCCGGGCCTGACCGGCTGCAAACGGCCGGTCGAAAGCTCGGGAACGAGGGCGTCCTCGGGAATGCTCTGGACCTCGGTCGCTGCCGTGCTCGGCTGCGCGGGCACGCGGCGTTCGACGATCGGCTCGGCGAGAATCGACAGACTGACGAAGGTATAGACCACCATCAGGGCCGTGAGCGGCACCTGCGAGCGCAGCGCCGCGCGCCGCACGGGGAGAACCTGGTGCGCCCGCACGTCGGCCAGATAGACGGCGGCGATGTGCCCGAGCACGATCGAGCTCACCGCCGCATACCAGGCGAACCGCGCGCCGACCAATGCGATGTCGACGCGATAGCCCGCCGTCCCGAACAGATCCCAGCCGTAACCGAACGGATCGGACGCAAGCGGAATGATGTATTGGCCCTGCGTGAGCAGATACACGAGATAATGCGCGAGGTGATAGGCGATCGCGATCGGGATGAGAGTGAAGGCGAAGCTCCGCGCCATTTCCCCCGCCGACCGGCTCCCGGCCACCAGGCTCATCACGGCGCTCACCGCGACATAGGCGCCGAGAAACAAGCCCCAGAACGCGAGGAGCCCGGCGGTCCTGACGAGGATGGAAGCGAATTCGCCGGCGCCCGGCACCACGCCGACGAGCGCGCGCTCGAGCTCGACCCATTCGGGCGTGGTCAGCAGGCCGTCGTAGAGGACGGTCGCGAGCACGAGCAGCACGAAGGCGACCATCGAGGCGGAGGCGGGCTCGTTCGCGAGCAGGCCGGCCCCGAACGGCCGCAGCGCCAATCCGCGTGCGCCGGAAGCAACGCGGACGCTCGCCTCGGTCGGCGCGAAACGCGCAAACACGCCAAAGAAGATGCGGAAACACGAGCTCGGTCCAGGAGACCGCCAACAACAGCAGGACCGCCGGCCATACCCCGAGTGCTTCGGGATAGGGCAGCCGCAGCCCGAGGCCGCGGCCGGCGATCGTTCGACAAAGCCGATCGGTCCAATCGAACAGCGTCCGCCACGTATTGATGAGCGCCCAAAGATCGCCGGCGAACGCCGAGAATACGGCAAGCCCGACCCAAAAAATGATCCAGACCAGCGTCGGTGCGAGGTTCTGATACGGGTTCTGACTGCCGACGAATCCCGCGAGTATGATCAATATCAACAGGGCGATGGCGATCAGCCTGAGAACGAGCGCGACCGCCGGATGCGCGATCCATCGCCCGGGCGGATACGCGCTCACATCCAGCCGCGGATAACCCTGCGCGCCGGGCGTGTGGCGGGCGAACAGCCCGACGATGACGAACGACAGAACGACGGCGGCCGCCGTGCCGAACAAATAGAGCGAGAGAGGCAAGGGCAGGTCGTAGCGTTGGCCGAAGCCATGGGCCTGCGCCGGGGTTGTGAGCAGGCAACTGGCCGCGAAGATGAGGGCGAGAGCGAATGCCTTTCGGTTTACTCCGGTCAGCTCCCCCGCTTGCAAGGGAGAGCCTGCCCCGGACTTGATCCGGGGTCGCCTCGCGAACTGCGGGCGTGAGGCAGGAGGGGCCAGATTTCTCCGGCGCGAGCGGGTAGACCCCCTCCCCATCCCTCCCCCGCAAGTGGGGGAGGGAGACGCGTGCGGCTCGCCTGTGCCCGGCCGCACTACGACCCTACCGCGGATAGACTTCGACATCGACGAGCGGTGCTTCCTCGTGCGCGCGGTCGCCGGCCCCATGCGCGTGCACGTGAATCGGAAATCGTCCGGTCGCATAAGCGGTGAACGTCATCTCGGTAGCGGGGCCCGGCGCGACACGCTTCTCGATGTCGTAGCCGTGCAGGTGCAGGACGAGCGGCTGATCGCTCGTCCATCGCAATGTTACGACGTCGCCCTGCTTGACCCGGACCAGCCGCATGTTTTCCGCGACGCGGCCGCGCTCGACCTTGAGATCGAAGCTCAGCTGCGCGGCCATGGCCGGAGCAACGGCGTTGACCGAGATCAGGAACAGCGCCAGCACGGATCGGGCGAGCATGAACGGCGGGCGGGTCACGGGTCGCCTCGCCTACTATCGGCCGGAATTCGGCTGGACATCGGAGATGCGGTTGAGCATCCAGCCCGAATCATAGGGCTGCGGCAGCAGCGCGGGATCGCCGACCGCGGACCACAGCAAATGCCCGAACGGGTCGTCGAAGCCGGCGATCGGGTTCCATGCCGCCTGCGGAGCTTGGTCGATGCCCAGCGTGAGCCAGCCGTTCCAGGGGAAATCCTTGAGCTTCACCGTGCGGAGGAACATCGGCGAATTAAGTCCTCCGATCGAGTCGAAGCCGATGTTCTCGATCCCCTCGGTGAATTCCGTGCTGAAGACCTGACGCTTGACGGTGTAGCCGGCGACGACCTTGCGGCAGTTGCCGGCGAGCGCGGTGACGAGCTCGCGCTCGAGATTGATCCGCTCGACGCTGTCGTGCTCCTGGCTCGCTTCCAGACGCGCGAGCGCAGCCGCGGCGCGGCCCTTGGCGTCGGAATCGTCGAGCGTATCCGCCAAGATGCGTTCCGCGTGGAACCACCCGGCCTTGAGCCAAGGGGGCCCGATCCAGCCGTTCACCGAACGCATCGAACCGGCGAGAAGGCCGGCTGCATCGATCGTCTCCACGGCGGCGTCCCATTCCGGCCCCGGCGCGATCCACGCGGGGGGCACCAGATTCTTCTGCGCGCCGTCGGCCTTGATTTTCGGATTTGGCGTCGCCGGCTGCGTAGCCGCCGCAGACAGGAACCGCGTCTTCGCGGCCGCGGCAAGATCGGCGAAATACAGATAATCGCCATGAAGGGGCGTGACTGGATAAGGATGAAACACGAAACCGCCGTTGCCGGCCATGCCGCGCAGAATGGTCTCGATCATGGCGCACGCAGACGACCCGTCCCGTGCCGCCGGCGAGGCGAGATTGAGCCGCACGACGATGAAGCTGCCGAGCGACTCCACTGCGCGGATCGAAGCCGGCATGTCGCCGGGGAACGGCGGCGGCGGACCGAGGTAGGCGTGAAGCTTGTTTTCGCGCAGCAGGTCGGCAGCGCGCTCGGGCGCCATCGTCTCGATCGCGATCTCGTGCGGGTAGTAGGACGGATAGACCGGCAGCTCGTGACCGGCGCGCGCCACGGTGACGAGGATGCCTGCCACCGCGGCCATCAGCGCGGCGGCCGGCGGCTTCCTGTTACGACGCGACTTCGAAGGGGTCACGACCTTCACCCGCGCAACGCACGCATGACCTCCTCGTCGGCGAGCGCCTGTTGCGGCGTGCCCTGGAACACGATCTCGCCGCGATCGACCACGTAGAGCCGATCGGCGATCGCCGCCGCGCTCATGAGATTGGATTCGGCGATGAGCAGTGCGACGCCCATGCCCTTGATGGTCATCACCGCCTCGCGGAACCGCTTCACCACCGCGGGCGCCAGACCTTCGAACGCCTCGTCGAGGATCAAAAGATAGGGAGCGAGCGCCATGGCTCTGGCGATCGCTACCATCTTCTTCTGGCCGCCGCTCAGATTGAGTCCCTGACGGCTGACGAGCTGGCGGACCTCCGGAAACACCGCGAACACCCGCGCCTCGGTGTCGCCGTCGGCGCCGCCGCGCCCGGTCTTGGCCGCGAGCCAACGGCTGATCATCAGGTTCTCGGCAACGGTGAGCTCGGGAAAGATGCCGGAATTCTCCGGCGCATAGCCGATGCCGCGCTTGGCGCGCCGATGCGGCGGCAACGACGTGATCTCCTCGTCGCGGAAGCGGATCTCGCCGGAACGGACCGCGAGCAGCCCGGTGATGCTCTCGATAATCGTGGTGCGGCCGGCACCGTTGCGCCCGACCAGCGCCACGACCTCGTCCGCATCGACATGGATCGACACGCCGCGCAGGATATGGGCGGGGCCGCGATAGGTGTTGATGTCCTTGACCTCGAGCAGCACGATGTTCTCGCCTCAGCCCGCCAGCGGTGCGCCGAGCAGAATGCTGGCGACGTCCTTGTTGGCGCGGATCTCGTCGGGCGTGCCGTCGGCCAGGAACGCGCCTTCGTGCATCATGACGATGCGGTCGGAATAGCGAAACACCACGTCCATGTCGTGCTCGATCACGACGGCGGTGACACGGCCGCCGCGCACCACGGACGATACGGTGTCCATGATCTGCGCCTTGTCGTGGGTGCTGACCCCGCTGGTCGGCTCGTCGAGGAAAATCAGACGCGGCCGCAACGCATAGGCGACCGCGACGTCGAGCAGCTTGCGCTCGCCTTGCGCCAACCCGCCCGCAAGAGCCCCGGCCTTGCCGCTCAACCCGAATTCGCCCAGCACTTCGAGCGCCTCCTGGCGCACGTCGTAGTCATGGTCGGCGAGCGCCGCCATCCTCACGGTCTTGCCCTCGCGGGAGAAGATCGACAGCGCGACATTGTCGAACACCGAGAGCCCGTCGAACAAATTGACGATCTGGAAGCTGCGGGCGATCCCGGCCTTGATGCGGTCGGCGACGCTCATATAGGTGATGTCGCGGTCCTCGAGCAGGATTTGGCCGCTGTCCGGCTGCAGGTGCGCGCTGATCAGGTTGACGAGCGTGGTCTTGCCGGCGCCGTTCGATCCCACCAGCGACAGGAATTCACCCTTGTTGACCACGAAATCCAGGCCATCGCAGGCGCGGGTCTCGCCGAACTGCTTCCTCAAGTTCACGGTCTTGAGAAGGATCACGTCAGGACTTCCCTCTTGTCAGCCGCTGACCGAGCGTCGAAATGGCGCCCACGATGCCGGTCGGCAACACCAGCACCAGGGTGACCAGGACCACGCCGAGCAGAAGCTGCCAATACTCGGTCGTCGCGACCGCGTAGGTTTTCAGGTAGGTGAACACCAATCCGCCGACGATCGGCCCGGTGAAATTGCGGAAGCCGCCGAGCAGCGCGGTGAACACGATCTCGCCCGAGAACGTCCAATACAGCACGTCCGGCGTCGTCAACCCATTGAGCGGCACCCACAGGATGCCGGCCAGCCCGGTGAAGGTTCCGGAGACCAGAAAGGCGATCCAGCGGAAACGGCGGATCCTGATCCCGAGAAAACGCGCCCGGACCTCGTTGTCGCGGATGGCCTGCAGCGTCTTGCCGAACGGCGAATGCACGATCACCCACATTAGAACCACGCAGACGACGAAGACGGCGAGCACATAGTAGTAATAGGAGGTGATGAATTGCTGGAACCCGCGCGGGCCAGAGAAGCTGAGCAAGCCCAGCAGCAAGGCCGGGCGAGGGACCCGCAGGCCGTCGCTGCCGCCGGTTTCCCAGTAGAGCTTGAGCGCCAGGCTGTAGAGCACCTGGGAAAGCGCCAGGGTGAGGATGCCGAAGAAGATCTGCGTGTGGCGGACGCAAATGTAACCGAGCAGCGCCGACGTGATGGCGACCGTCGGAATCCCGATCAGGATGTAGAACTCCATGGAGTGCGGGCCAAGATATTGGACCACGAAGGCGACGGCGTAGGCGCCGATGCCGAAATAGGCGGAATGGCCGAACGAGAGTAGGCCGGTGTAGCCGAGCAGCAGGTTGAACCCGAGCGCGGCGATCGCCGCGATCAGACCGTAGATCAGCAGTTGTATCTGATAGGTGTCGACGAAGCCCGGGATCAGGATCAGCATGAGCAGGATCGGCGCCGCCGCGCCGGCGAGCTTGAGCACGGAGCGGTTCCGCGGCGTTTTGAGATCCGCCTTCATCACGCGGTCCCGAACAGGCCGGTCGGACGCACAAGCAGCACCAGGGCGGCGATGAGATACAGCACAGCGAGCTCCAGCTCGGGGAAGAACTGAATGCCCGCGGTCCGTACGAAGCTCACCACAAGGGCGCCTATCAGCGCGCCCTTGAGACTGCCCAGCCCGCCGATCACCACCACCACGAAGGCGACGACCAGCGCATCGACCCCCATGCCGAGCACCGCGGCCTGGGTCGGCACCACGATCGCACCGCCGAGCCCCGCCATGAAGCAGCCGATCCCGAACGCCGACACGTAGACCAGTCCGACGTTGAGGCCGAGCGCCGAGGCCATGCGGCGATCCTGGGAGGTCGCCCGCAGCATCACGCCGAACCTGGTGTGATAGATCCCCGCCCACAGCACCACGGCCGCGAGCACGCCGATGCCGATGACCACCAGATTGTACGCGGGATACAGCAGACCGCCGATGCGAATGACCGGCAGCGCATCCATCAGCGGGTCCGCGGACAGCGGCGTTCCGCCCCAGATGAAACGAATGAGATCCTCCAGGATCTGCAGGAGGCCGAACGTGACCAGGAGCTGGTACTCCTCGGCGCGGCGATAGAACGGGCGCAGCAGCAACGGCTCGATCACGATGCCGATGAGCGCCACGGCCAGCGCACCCACCGGCAGCACCAGGAACAGCCATTTGAGCGGCACGCCGAACGCGATGCCTCGCCCAATCAGCCAAGCCGCGACGTAGGCGCCGACCGCATAGAGGCTGCCGTGCGCCAGATTGACGATGCGCATGACCCCGAAGATCAGGCTCAGGCCCGCGGCAATCAGGAACAGCACCGAGGCGTAGAGCAGCGAGTTCAGGATCTGGATGGCCAGGATCGCCACCGGTCCCCCCTTGCTTGGCGCACCGCAATGCCGCGCCCCGGCGCGGAACGGCCCGGACTTGCGGGCGAGCAAGCCAGCGGATCAGGCGAGCCGTCCGTTTGTGCGGATTCCTAACACAGCTCTCGGGCAATTGTCGCCGACGAAAACCGACCGCGCCCGTTTGCACGGGCGCGGTGGTATTTCACTCGAAGGACTCGACCGAGGATCAGTTCACCCGACCGCCTTGGGCCAGGTGGTCTTGATCCAGTTCGCCGCCGAGGTCGAGTCGTTGTGGGTCGTGCCGGGCTTCGGCCAACCTTGCGGAGCGGTGATGTTGCGGATCGGAATGGTGATGATCCGCTCGGGATCCCAGCTGGCGAACTCGTATTGTGGCAAGTTCTTGCTGAACCCGGTGACCGCGTCCTTGTAGGCTTGGTGGTCGGGACGCATGTAGAGATAGCCCGACGGGGTATCCATGCCGACGCCCTCGAGCTGGCTGATGATCGCCTCGTCCTCGGGCCAGCCGCCGGTCAACTTGTTGGCCCGGTCGATGGCCGCCTTCAGCAGATACAGCGCCACATAGGCGCCTTCCGACTGGAAGTTCGGGTACTCGTTCCAGCGCTTGTGATAGCGCTCGACGAAGCTCTTGTTGAGCGGCCAGCGGTCGCCGCCCGGATAGGTGAAGTGATAGTTGGAGTGCACTCCGGCGAGCACGCCCTCGGGGTGGTCCTTGCCGATCGCGTGGGGCGCGACGCCGAACGCGATCGTGCTCGCGACCTTCATCTTGTCGAACAGGCCGTAGCGCAGCGCCTGCTTGTAGAACGCGACGTAATCGCCGCCCCACACCGACGCCACCAAAAGGTCGGGCTGCGCCGACATGATCTTCGTGATGTGGGCGGTGAAGTCCGTGCTGAATAGCTTCGGCCAACTTTCCGAGACGACCTCTGTTCCGGGCACCATCCGCTCGAGCGCGAGGGTAAAATGCTCGAACGCGTTGCGGCCGTAGGCGTAGTCCGGATGGATATGAGCGATCTTTCGCACGTGTGGCCAGGTCTGCGCGACGCCGATCGCCGCCGTGATCCCATCCGATGACTGGATGTTGGTGATGCGGAACACGTATTTCGGATTGGGAATCGCCTTGTCGAACAGGAAATCGGTGCACCCGTCGGTGAGGATCGTCAGCACGCCGAGCTCCTCGGCGACTGGACCGACGGCCGGACTCGTGCCGCTGGAGATGACGCCGGTGAACATGTCGATCTTGGCGTCGAGCTTCATCCGCCGCAGCTCTTTGACACACGCATCGGTACCGGCGGCTTCGTCGGCGGTGATGGTCTCGATCTTGCGTTTGCCCAGCAGCCCGCCCTGGGCGTTGATCTCCTCCGCCGCCATGGTGTGGCCCTTGATCGAGGGCTCACCGAGCACCGCGCCGGCGCCGGTCAGGAATGTCATGTGACCGATCTTGAACGGCGTGTCGGGAATGCGGCCCTTGGCGGGCTCTTGGGCGGCCTTGAGCACTTGAGCGCCGCCGACCATGCCGGCGCCCGCGAGGCCCGCCCCGCCGACGGTCACGCCCAACGCGTTCAGAAAGGCGCGACGGTTTACGGTTGATGTTTTCTCCATGAAGGTTCCTCCCTTTGGAAGGCGGATCGTCTCCTTGCCGACCCGCCGATAGTGGCGCGGACACTACATCATCTTACCCTGGCAGAACAGCAGTTTTCTGCTCCGCGCAGGCAAAACCGCGAGGCCGACCCACCCCCCGGTCGGCGCCTATTGGTTCGTCGAGCGGGCGTTCTTCGGATGAAATTGCTCCTCCGCAAGCGTTGTCCGCAAAGGTTCTGATCATGCATGTGCTTTGGCTTTCACGCACCACCGCACGTTATGCGACTATTCTGGCCGTGGTAATGCTAACACTGTTGCGACCGGGAAAATGACCGCTGTTGGTACATGCCGGAAGAGGCGGTCAGCACCTGCAAAGTCCGGTCATTGGGCATGACCGGACGTGTCGAGAACGTGCCCTTACCGCCGACTTTGACCCGAAGGCGACGTTGGCTGTGAAATGCGCTACGCTTGGGCCGTGACGTACAGCTTGCGCCCGGACAGCTTACGCAGGCCGACATAGAACACCGGCGTCAGGAACAGGCCGAATAGGGTGACC
>WNGP01012541.1_pt1 | contig 10113 bp, 9 predicted proteins | sample 5407671 | NCBI WGS metagenome assembly WNGP01 (sample SAMN13153381, study PRJNA577476) | soil metagenome | isolation source: 40 cm soil or saprolite under Garry oak tree replicate 2 | place: USA:California | collected 2016-06-15
ACGAGGAAGAGAAGCCGGCATCGCGGGTGTGCTGCGCGATAAGGCAGTTCCGTCGAAGAGCCAACCTCCTGAATGGCCATGTGACAACGCAGCATACGGGTTCGGCGTGAGCCTCGCAATCGATCCATGTTCGGGGCATCGCGCCACGCCGGTGTCCCGGGTCGTTGACTCCCTCGCCGAAACTCTCCAGAACGCGCGTCGCCGGCCTCGCGACACCGCTTGCCGAAGGCGACTGCGGTGTAGTGGCGGCCCTGGTCCGAGTGTTGGATCATGTAGGTGATGTCGGCGATCCACAGACCAAAGGAGAGAACACATGTCAACCGAAGCAAAGTGCCCGTTCACACACACGGCTGGCGGACTCCTTCGCTGTCCTCGAACCGGTCGCGGATGGCTTCCGAAACTACCTCAAGGGTAAGTACCCCGTATCGGCTGAGGAATTGCTGGTCGATCGGGCGCAATTAGTGACGCTGGCCGCGCCCGAGACTTCGTCGCGGCGTGGACCGAGGTGATGAACCTCGATCGCTTCGACCTTGCGTGATCTCAGAGAATAGGCCTTAGGGTTATGTGCCGAACAGCCTCGACGTGGTCTCGGGTCATCCCGGACCACGTCGAGGTTGAGCGAACCCGACAGGGCCCTGCAGCACGTCGTAGATCATCGCATCGACTTCAGGGGGAAGGAGCATCCGCAGCTCCTCTCCGATCACCTCGACGCACAGCGCGTGAATCGTGCGGATGACGGGCCCGTCCTGGCAGTCGTGTCACATGCCGGCGCTCGAGCAACTTCCAGATGCGCTTGCGTAGCGTCTGCTTATCGGGGCGGGACATGACCTCCCCATTGAGGGCGGCGCGTTCACGTAAGTGCGAAGGGGCGGCCGAGTCCGCGACCCTGGAGTATCAACACCATTTCGAGTCTTGACAACCCAGAATGAGCGAGAGAGCTTCTAGGCAACTGAAAGCAAGGGTGACGAGGCTGACGGGCCGAGTCGGAAAGGAGAATGTTTTATGAGCTCGACCACGCGTGTCGCCACAGTGTTGACACTCGTCGCTGGGTTACTGATCAGTTGCAGCACGGCTCCCTCGACCCCGGGGGACAGGGACGTGCTGCTCCAGCAGGCAACCACCACGATGACTGAGATGAGCCGGGAAGATCCCGGGCTGGACGAGTTGACCAAAAAGGGCTATGGCTACGCCTTGTTCCCGGAGGTCGCCAAGGGCGGGCTCATCTTTGGCGGTGGCTATGGACGTGGCGTCGTGTACGAGCAGGGTCAACACATCGGCTACGCCGACCTGAGCCAGGCGTCGTTCGGGCTCCAAGTGGGAGGCCAGACCTACAGCGAGCTCATCGTATTCGAGAACAAGGCGGCCCTGGAGCGCCTCAAGCAGGGCCGGGTCGAGCTGGCGGCCGACGCCTCGGCCGTCATACTCAAAACTGGAGCTGCCGCGAACGCCCGCTTCTTCGATGGGTTCGCGGTTTTCGTAAGGCCGATCGGCGGCGCGATGGCGGAAGCGTCAGTCGGCGGCCAACAAGTGACGTACGTGCCGAAGTGATGGACAGCCCCTTCCACCGCCGACCCCTGTCAGGGGCCGAAGGTAAACACATACACTTGCAGCCCGGGATCGCTGGCGACCAGGGTCAGAACGTGATCCCATCTGTGCGCTCGAAGTGGGCTCCGAGCTCCGTCCCGGCATTCGCTGGGCGACGGAGCCGGTGCTGGCCGCGCGGCGCGGCGAAGTGCCGGACAACGTCTATAACAGCAAAGTGATTCAGCGGTGGGAACGCCGCTTCGGCGGCAAGAGGGTGCGGAAGGAGAACTGACATGGCCGCGTACATCATCGTGGACATCGACATTCACGACGTCGCGGGAATGAAGGAGCACCGCGAGCGCCTGCCCTCGCCACTCTATCTTGCGCGGAACTCAAAAGCCATCACGCAGCTGTTCAAGGAACACGGCGCACGCTGATCTCCGTTCGCGCCGACTCACGGCAATGCGTGGTCTACGCGGACGCGACGGCGTAGAGCGGCCACTCCCCTGGAACGCCCTTCAGTGTGTGGGTACCCCGCTCCACGAACTTGATCCCGGATCCGGCGACGAGATCCTTCACGGTACCCGAGACGAGCACCTCCCCCGCGCTCGCGAGCGACGCGACCCGGGCGCCGGTGTGCACGGCGATGCCGCCGAGCTTCTCGCCCATGACCTCGCACTCGCCGGTGTGAAGGCCGGCCCGCACTTCGAGGCCGAGCCGGCGCACTTCGCGCGAGACGGCGCTGGCGCATCGCACGGCTCGCGCCGGCCCGTCGAACGAGGCGAGGAATCCGTCGCCCGCCGTGTCGATCTCGCGGCCGCGAAACCGCGCGAGCTGCTCGCGGACCAGCGCGTGGTGGCTTTGAAGGAGAGCGCGCCACCGCGTGTCGCCCAGCGTCGCGGCCGTCTCGGTCGCGCGCACGATGTCCGTGAACATCACGGTCGCCAGCACGCGATCGGACTCCGGCTCCTGACGCACGCCCGTGAGGAACTCCTCGACCTCGCCCAGGACGGCCTCGGTGTCGCCAACCCACGGGAAATGATCGTTGCCCGGCAGCTCGACGTACCTCGCGCCGTGAATGCGCTCGGCCATGTATCGAGCGCACGTGACGCGGTTCATGAGATCGCCCTGCCGGTGAATGACAAGCGTGGGGGCGCGGATGACCGACAGAACGCTCCGAGCGTCGGTATCGGCGGCCATGCGGATCAGCGCCCGAATCCCCGACGGGCTCACGGCGTACCGCTCGAACCGCGCCCACGATTGGCGAAAGCTCGCGTCGCTGGCATGGCCGGGCGCGAAGAGCTCCGCGCTGATCGAGCCCGTGCCCCACTCGGCCTCGACACGCTCGAGGAACCGCTCGGTCGCGTCCGAGGGCGCGCCGATGGGGTAGTCCGGCGCGCGCGCCAGCCGCGCGAATGTGCCATAGAGGGCGAGCGCCGAGGTGCGCTGGGGATATGTCGCCGCGAACACCAGACACATCGGGCCGCCTTCGGACACCCCGAACAGCGCGGCGCGCTCCGAGCCGGCGGCGTCCATCACGGCGCGTACGTCGTCCATCCGTTGCTCGAGCGTGGGAAGATCGGCGACGCGATCCGAGAGCCCCGTGCCGCGCCGGTCGAGGAGGATGAGTCGAGAGAACGAGGCGAGGCGTCTCAGGAAGTGCGCAAAGAACGGATCCTCCCAGGCGTACTCGACGTGCGACACCCAGCCCGGGACGAAGACGAGATCGTTCGGACCGTCGCCCACCACCTGATACGCGATGTGGACGTCGCCGCTCTTCGCGTACTTCGTCGTCGGTGTGTCAGGCATGGAGCTCCCAGCTACTCTTTCACGCAATTCGCGTGGTAGCAATGGGGCGCGCCATTGGCCCCAACACCGAACCAATTCCAATTCCTGGGTGAAGTCTGGGTAAAGCGAAGGGGTTAGCGGCTCTTGCGTCCGCTCCCCCCTCGTCGTCAATGGTTGCGGAGGTCGGATTTGAACCGACGACCTTTGGGTTATGAGCCCAGCCACAGACGCCACTCCACCCGACGAAAGCCAAACACTCCAGACACTTCGTCCCTGCGCTCCCACTCCAATGTTGGGGGCCCCTGGGCCCATTTGGGACTCGTTCGCGTCCTACGCGAGCCCGCTTAGCCACTTGCCGAGAATACTCGGTAGGAATGGAACGCGACTTTCAGTCCCCTAGCCGGGGCGCGAGAGAGGCCGCGTGACCGGGCGGCGTAATTCTTTACACGCGCGTACGACGCGGGGCCGAGTCGTTTGTGCTCTGAACCTTTTCCTTCGCGACCGTCGTCGGATCAAATAGGGAGCGTCCGCTGCCCAAATAAGCTCGAGTAGATTTGCCGTCAAGGGTTCCCCAGCTAGATCTTGTGCTCGTCGAGCGACACCGGCACGACGGATCCCGTGTTAGGGCCGGCTTTGGCTGGATAGCGGCCTCTCAACGCTGGAAGGCGCCCGTGGCCATCCGCTTCAGGCTCCGGCCATCGCCTTGCGGAATCCCCTGCTCAACGCAGAGGATAACCCCCCTGCCCCGGGCGAGCCGACCTGGCGTTGGCCGACAAGAGGATACTCAAAGCCGCCCAGTGAGACTGTACGAGCAAGGCAGTGGGGGCCTTACGGCCCCGCCCCCCCGAGCGAGGGATTCGAGGCTGAGTAGACCAGGGGAGCTACGACCACGAGAACGCGTTCGTTCGTGAAGTCCGGGCTATTCGTGAAGTCTGGGCTAAGTGAGCGGCTGCGCCACGCGAACGATCGCACAGCCCAGCCCGCGCAGATCTTGACTGACCTGCCGGTTACGCTGCTCGTCACGTCGATGACTTTCGGCCCCACGCGCCCGGACACCAGCTTGCCAGGAATCCTGTCTCCTATCCATGAAGATCTCTGCAAGACCCGCGGCTTCCTGGGCAACGAATTCGTTCCGTAGAGATGTCAGTAGCTCAGGATGATCACGGGCCACGATAAAGAACACTCGGGCCATCCTCCCACCTCCTGAGGTTCAACAGATTTCCTGAACGATCCCGCAGTCGTTGCGGCTGCGGGCGGATGAGGTCATTCAATGGCCGACCGCAAGGCGCGATCATCATTTCCCCGTCCCGCGTGAGCCTCCCCCGGCGTTGTACTGACAGGCTCCATGAGCTGGCTCCTCTCATTCTGTGGTGAGGACACCAGTGTCGACACCCGGTAGGCCTCCATTCGCTGGGCGGGTAGCGGAAGGAGGCACCGCAGCACATCAGTGGGGGTGACGAAGAAGGGATTGAGCCAGCGCCGCTCGTCGCTCGGGTCGAGGATGACCGGCATACGACGGTGCACGGGCGCCGCCATCTCGTTGGCGGTCGTCGTGATGATGGCAAACGTAGCCGGTATGTCCTCCTCTGGGTGAGGGGGCGTGTAGAGACCCGCGAAGGTAAAGAATGTCCCGCCCTTCAGACGGAAGTAGTAGGGTTGCTTCCGCCGTTGACCAGGAATGCTCTTCCACTCGTAGAACCCGTCGGCGGGCACGAGACACCGCGTGAACCTCAAGGTGTCACGGAAGACTTGCCTCGTGACCACAAGTTCGGCGCGGACATGGGTCGGAGCAATCTTACCGTAATGGGCCCAGAGTGGTCGGAAGCCCCAGCGCGCAGGCAGGAGGCGGCGGCGGCCGTCGGGCGCGATAATGATGGGTACGAGCTGGGAAGGGGCGAGGTTGTAGCGGCCGAACAGCTCTTTGGTGCCGGCGTCAACAACCTCAATGCCGAACCGTTCGGCCAGCACATCGAAGGCAGCAGTTTGGCGGATCAAATCCGGGGGCGATCGACAACGACGCGCGTCATCGAAGCATCCTTCGCGCTGCATTCATGCCCAGGCGTGGGCCCAGGCAGGGGTGGAAGGAGGGAGCAATCTCAGAAGTTGGCCCTTGCGACTTGACATGGCGGGTCCGGCTCATTGAGCAGCGCGGCGAGCGCCTCTTCCTCGGTGAAGTCCACCTCTTCCGGCTCCGGGGGCACGTCTGCTTCGAGAGCACGCCGAAGGCCCAGAGGTTCATGAAGCGCTCGATCGGAATTGACAAGCGTTAGTGATCGCATCTCCGGCCACCTACAAGGGGCCACCCACATCCTGGGACTACAGCGCCGATTGGGGTGATGAGTTTCATCAATTCTGTAATTACAGAAGCACGGTTCGTGCCGAACGGTTCCTTTGATGAAATCTCAGAGGCTTAGCGACTGTGTGCCGAGACCAACTAGTGAAACTGGAAAGAAAGCCGACAGGAGCCAACACTTAGCCGAACTGGCCCGCGTGGCTCCGACCATTGGCCTGGGACAGGTGAGCTCAGAGCGCGGAACGTCAGGCCCCACGGCGGGGCTAAAGTCTCCCCTCGGAGAAGCGGTAATGCTCCGCTAGAATCGCGCGGAGCTTCTGCGCCATTGTCACGCCCTCCTCGGCCGCATTCTTTTTGATGACTCGATGAAGTGCCTCAGGGAGATCGAGTGTGAGCCGCTTCATTCGGACTGACGGCGGTGATGTGATCACGGCTCTTTTTCCATTTGCGTGTCTTCGCTTCGCGCGTCTGCGGGATCCGTCGTCTATGTTGACCAGGGCAAGCCCCCTGTTATCGTCAGATTGACCTCTAGCCTCGCGGTCATAAAAGAAGGCAAGTCCTGTACCGTACTTTTAATACCCACCAAATCAGTGGGTTAGCACTGCGACGGGTGGAGGTGACGCCATCGGTATGGGTGGATGGCAACATTTTCGGTAGACCCTGCGTCCTCCTGGCCGCTGTAAAAGAACCCCTACAGCATGAGTAGTTATCACCCCTGAAACGTGGTGGGTCCTAAACAGAACCGAGATCGCGGGCCTTCGAGCGTTCTCAGCATTTTGTACCGGCGTAGCGTAGGAGGAGGCTGTGCAATGGAGGCTCTCGCGGAGGAACAGCGCTGTGAGCAACATGATCCGCGCTGGCCTGGATCCCGCCGTGGCCATGCGTATCAGCGGGCACAGGACACGGAGCATGCTGGATCGGTAGAACATCATCAGGGAGCAAGAGATCGCGGCAGGCTTGGAGAAGACGGCGGCGTACGTCGACGCGTTGCCGTCCACCACGAACATCGTCCCGCTCCGTGTGGAAAGAAACGCGTCGCGATGAGAACGCGTCAAAAACGACGAAGGGGCTACCCGCCGTGACGGCTAACCCCTCGTGTTTTCTGGTTGCGGGGGTCGGATTTGAACCGACGACCTTTGGGTTATGAGCCCAGACCAGCGTGCAACGAGACTAGGCAATATCCAACCAGTCCAGACACTTCGTCCGGGCCTCCACACTCCAAACCCCCAGCCCAGATCTTTCCGCCATGGAGCTCGATGAATTTCCGGGAGAGGGCCAGGCCGAGGCCGGTGCCCTCGGCCTTCTTGTCCGCCGTCCCCACCTGGCGGAATTCCTCGAACACCGCTTCCGCGGCGTTGGACGAGCAGCGCTATTTCGGTCCGAACACCTCGATGGCGATACGGCCCGCGTTCACTGCGCAGGGCCAGCCGGCATAAAACGCCACGTGGGTGATCAGCCCCTTCAACTCGGTTTGCGTCACCCCGTTGTCGAGTGCCCTCTGCATATGGCCTCGCATCTCGTCGGTCCGGTAGAGCGCCGCCAGCATTGCCACCGTGATCAGGCTCCGGTCACGCTTGCTGAGGTCGGGATGCTCCCAGACATCGCCGAACAGCACTTCGTCGCGAAGCTTCCCCAGCTTGGGAATGAACTCGTAAACCGTCGGTTTCTTCTGAGCCATGTGTCGATCTCCTCGTCACCGGGTCCCGATGAGGTCCGGGCAAACGAATGGGGTTAGCGGTTGCTGCGAGGCCTCACCGACCTGGCGTCGCCGGCTGGTGCGTCCGCAGGAAGGCCCGCACTTGGTCGATCGTCTTCTCGAGCAAGTCCTTCGGCTCTCGCCAGGGGAATTCCGTCGATTGCGCCTTCGGCGCGAGCGCGGCGATGTCTCCACGGACGTCTGATATAGAATGGCACGCCAGTCTCCTTCAGGATCGTGGAAATGGGATAGACTGGCTGATCCGCCAGCCCTGTCGCACCTTCGGTGAAGTCTAGGTAAGCGACGAGGAGTCAGCGGCGCCGCCGTCCGCTAACCTCTCGTCCTTAAGGTGTCAATCGGCGGCCGCGAGGTTCGGAGTCGGCTCCAGGGGCAGCCCGGGATGCCCGGTCAGCCGCTGCCCTTCCTCCCACATATCGAGCGCCTGCTTCTTCATCGCCGGGAACACCGAGGCGATCTTCTCGACATCGAGATCCGCGGCCACGCCCGGATACCCGGCGCGCTCGATCATCGCCGGCAGCTTGCCCTTCTCGAACTGCTCCAGCGTCCAGGCGAGCGGATCGTCGACCAGGGTCCGATCCCAGTAGATGCGGTGGTTCTTGTTGCGCGGGCCGTAGTGGTAATGGGCACCGTTCCAGAAGTGATCAAAGGCCAGGAGCTCGGTTTCTTCCGTGTACTTCTTGCCTGGTGTACCGCCGATATCGGCCAGCACATGGATCGCCAGACCACCATCGCCCATCGGCAGCCGCCGCATTTCGAGCCCGAACCGAATGTTGCCAGCCTCGAAGATATGGGTGCCGCGGTTGTGCTTGACGGTGTTGCGCTTCGTCGCGCGCAATTCGCGAGCACAGGCTTCGACGTCCGGCAGGACGTTCGTCACCGCCGTCATATCGACGATCTCGGCGATCTGCGGATAGCCCGCGCGCCCCAGCATCTTCGGCAGCTTCGTGTCCAAGGTGCGGATGGTCCAGCCGATCGGGTTACCGTCGACGGTCGAGTCCATCCGGTAGAGGTTCGTGGTGGCCGCGCCGCCGAGCATCGCCGGCCCGTCAACACGCAAGTCCGGATTTTCCGGCCCGTAGATGTAGCTTCTTTCGAAGTCGAAACAGTTGAACCGCAGCAGCGTCGTCTCCTTGCCGGCAACGTCCGCCTTCACCAGGATCACGACACCCTGATCCGGATGATCCTGGATGTTGCCGTCCCACAATTCGTGGCGGACGGCGAAGGTCAACAGACCGGCGCTGAACCTCCCCTTCTTCGTCTCTTCCATCGTCGGGCCCTCCCCTCAAGCGGTTTGCAACAGTTTAGAGGACAACATCAAAAAATGGAAGCGCCCGGCTGCGCGCGGTGGCGAGCTCAGTACGTCGACATCAAGCGCCACCCGTCGCTGTAGCTGGGCGGTGTCGTCGTCGTGGTGCCGGCGATCGAGCCGTCGGGCCGCGTCCAGTAGTAGTTGTAGTTGTTGCTGACCGTGCGACTGCCCCATACCGGGTCTTCGGTGACGGTGACGCCCCGTCGCGCTTCGTCGCCGCGGCGCATCGCCGCGTCGCGTGTCTTGTTCCGCGCCTCCCAACCTGACATCACGTCCACGGGGTTGCCGTGAACGACCCGGGAGCGCTCCTGCTCGGCACGCGCGGCCGCCTGCTGTCGGAGGTTAGCCGCCATCGTATTTTGCATGCGCGTGACCGAGGCCGTCAGTGCCCGTGCCTGTCCCTCACTACGCGTCTGCCATTGAGGATCGATGCGAAAGCTCGACGTCATGGTGTGGAGGACATACATGGCAAACGTGGCGTCCACGGCCTTCTTGACCGTGAACCCATTGACGGCGTAGACGAACCACATGACCACGCCGGGTCCCTGGGCCGGGGCGGTAATGAGGGTGGTCGCCGTCGCATAGCCGTAGGCGTCGCCACACCGGAAGTAAACCTCGCCCACGGCCGCCTGGGCCCGGGAGCCCGATGCCTGCGCGCAGGGCGCGATCTGCGCATTCATGTCATCCGATTCCCGCTGGAGCGGTCCACCACCCGTGAACTCCGCGGTTCGACAGACGCGCTGCGCGACGTAGCTCTGCGCGAATTGCTGGCCGGTCTGGAAGCGCGCGAGCAGCACCGGGCCACCCCAGGCGCCCTGAACGACCTGCCCCTCGCGCTGGCCGGCCATGGTCGTCAGCTGGTTCGGAACTTCACGGGCGACGATGTCCGGGTCGTTGACGAAGATCTGCACGCGGTCGTCGGCGGTGCGAGCGTGCACTGCGAGTGTGATGTCCACCGCCGAGCGTCGAAACGTCCCCCCGGTCACGGCCCACGAGTGTGGCACGCTGATGGTGAAGGCACCTTCACGCGGGTCCCGCCTCTGCACGAACGTGACCACCGGCAGGACTCGTGCCTCACTCGCAGACTGCGGGCCCGGCGGCGGGTTCCCGCCCTGTGAAGACGCCGCCCCAGGCAGCAGGCTGCTGAGCGCCACGAGAATGACCGACACTCTCGCCCGAATCCCCATACCTGTCGTCCGGGCATCATACACGCCGGTGGGCCGCGTCGTTTGCGACTCGTCCGGCGGCCCTCCCGGGAACGACTACCTCGCTCGGCGCCGCTCGTCGAGCCAGCGAGTCAGGAGCTCGTGCGAGGCCCGCTCCAAGTCGGAGCGATAGCCACCGGTCGGTGTGGCGAGCTGCGCCCAACGTCTGGGTGAAGTCTGGGAAAACGAAAGGGGCTAGCGGCTCCTGCGTCCACTAACCCCTCGAATCAAATGGTTGCGGGGGTCGGATTTGAACCGACGACCTTTGGCTTATGAG
>WNGP01010331.1_pt1 | contig 10108 bp, 7 predicted proteins | sample 5407671 | NCBI WGS metagenome assembly WNGP01 (sample SAMN13153381, study PRJNA577476) | soil metagenome | isolation source: 40 cm soil or saprolite under Garry oak tree replicate 2 | place: USA:California | collected 2016-06-15
AAAGCCGAGGCCGCATGGTCAGCCGCCAAGAGCGCGAAAGCATCCGCACAAACACGAACGACCGCCGCGGACGAAGCGCTGACGGCGTGGCTGGCGAAGGCGCGGCTGGTGGTGATGCTCGCGCGCGGCGAAAAATGGTCGGAGCGCTGGATTGAGGCCGGCTTCACGCATCGCAGGATGAATGTTCCGAAGCGCGTTGGGTCAAGAGTAGAGCTCGCCCGCCGGCTAGTAGTGTTTTTGGCTCTGCAGCCGGAATTTGGAGTCCGGTTTGCGGGGGTCACCGCAACGGAGGGGCGCTCCATTTATACCCGAGTGATACAGACGCGCTACGGACTCGAGAAAGCGACGGCTGATTGCATCATGACTCAGCGTCAACGCGACGCTGCGGAACGTATCGTTCGCCACACACTGCGGCGGGTCGCTCTCAACTTGCCCTCTAACGATTCGCACGTGCTCGCGTTCGGCTTGAATGAAGCGGCGGAGTCGGTGCACGATCGCCCTGATTTTGCCAAAGTGTCAGGGGAACCAATTCCGGTAATCATCCAGGCACATTCTGATTGCCAGCAAACTGTTGCTGCGTAGCCACCACACGATTTAAAGTGCTAACCGTTCGAAGACGGACAATAACGACTCCCGATTGGCCGCGCTGCCTAATCGTGATCGTTTGCCTGAATCTGTCATGGAAAATGCTCGCACAAGATCGCACAAACCTGTAACCAAGACTTTAGGTAAGATGCGTATATTGGTCGTCGAAGATCATTGCGATACCCGAACGGTATTAGCCACCCTCTTGAGTCGATGCGGCTGCCAAACGGTGATCGCCAAGAACATGAAGGATGCCCGCAGTCAAATGGCCACGATGAGCTTTGATGCGCTAGTCAGTGACCTTAACCTACCAGATGGAGATGGTCTTGATCTCGTGGCCGAAGCAAAACGACTTCACGGCTTAAAAGCAATTGCGGTTACAGGCCGAACTGAGGCCGTGGAACGGGAGCGCGGTCTGCGGGCGGGATGTGATTTTTACCTCACCAAGCCGGTCGATTTTCATCAGCTTCGCTGCGCCCTCGGAATTCCTCCTCACCATTCCGCCGCTTAATTTGCGCTGCCATGCGAGTCGTCATGCCCGGCGCGCGCATGTTTCAAAAGCACAAGGCGCGTCCGGCACGGCCGCCTCTACGGCTGAACACTAACGACGGCTCAGCGTTCTGCCCTCGCCGTGAAGTCGTGCCCAGAAAAATAATTCGCCCATCGTTGCTGCTTTCCGGGCAAGGCGCTGCTTGTGCGCGCCAAAACGAAATCGCCGGAAAAATTCGGCCCGTGGCGCCCAGTTCTTGTGTTGCGCGAAATAAAGCGCGCTATTCTGTGTTAGCGTTGGTTCCATCATAACGTTGATCCCTTGTTGTGCTGTGGTTTCTGATTTCATGTTCGCTTTTCACGCAATGACCGGATTTAAATTAATGCGAAGCAATCGACCGAAGATTCGTAAGGCGCTGTGTTTGAAAGGTTTCCGATATCATTAGTTGTCGGGAGGCCCCACGAGCGACTCCGTTAGTTCGTGATGAAAAAAAGGAAGAGGCGGAAGCTATACTGATGCCTCGCAGTTACCAGTGGCTGGGGCAATCGGAAAACTCCCCTGGTTTGGCTCTGCGGATACCGGGCACAGTAACACACAAAGGAGGAGTTTTGGCATAACCAGACCCCCACTGACATAATAGGGCAATCCAAAGAGAAAAACTGCCTCGCTAGGACTCGAACCTAGACAAAGAGATCCAGAATCTCTTGTGCTACCATTACACCACGAGGCAAGAGCACGGGGACAAGATCTAAAGCTCAATTTGCACGTTGCGCAAGCAGATCGAAAACCGACCGGCTCGCAATTAATCGAGGGTCATTTCCGCACCTTCGCGCGCGCCTTCGACCTCAAGATAACTTTCGCTTTTAGCGGCCAGCTTTCGCGCCGTCTGGACCATCTGGTCGATCATTTCGTCGTCGTGCGTCGGGTCGTGGTGGAAGAGAATGAGTTTTCGAACGGCGGCATCGAGCGCGAGCGAGATGGCAGTGCTGAGCGAGCCGTGGCCCCAGCCTACGTGCGCCTGATATTCCTCGTCCGTGTACTGGGTATCTAGAATCAGAATATCGGAACCTTGAAGAAATTTCACGAGTTCGGCGCGGTCTTCGCGAGAGCGTTTCTGCGTCTGCTCCGGGCTCAACAGATGCGATTTAGCAGAGTGGAGCTTGAACGATTCGTACGGTTCATGATCAGGCAGAAAAGCGATCGATCCCTTGCTGGTGAAAATTCGATAGCCGACGCATACGCCCGGATGATTCATGAATTTTGAACGGACATGCACTTTCCCGATCTTGAAATCCATCGACTCAAGTTTTTCGATTTTGATCTTTCCCGGCAGATCGTAGAGCGCGACGGGGAAGAAAGGCGTTGCCATCTGCCCGTTCAGAATCTCGCGCAGGCCGCTGCCCGTCCCCTCATAACCAAGAATCCGGATTTGGTTTTTGTCGTTATAGGAGGGCACGAAAAAAGGAAAACCCTGAATGTGGTCCCAATGAACGTGGGTGATGAGCAAGCTGAGATTAATCGGGCGTGATCCGAATTCATTTTCGAGAGCAAGGCCGAGCTCGCGAATCCCCGATCCGGCATCAAGTACAATGAGCTCGCCATCAGCGCGCACTTCCGCGCAGGTCGTGTTACCGCCATACCGGACAGTCGTCGCGCCCGGGACTGGAATTGAGCCACGGACTCCCCACAGCTTCAGCCGCGTAGACGATTCCGATGCCGCCGACATAGGTAACCGGCATCGAGTGTGTCACGCAACCGCCCCGAAACCAAGGGTTTTTGCGGCTACGTCGCAGCCGTTAGGCGGTGCTCCAAAAAAAAGCTGCCCCGAAATCTCTTTCGGGGCAGCCTAAGGGAAACAGCAATTGTTGTCTTTAAGCGTGCTGACGACGAACCAATCTCGAAAGAGCAGCTGCTACGCACACGCCGATAATTGGCAACAAGGACGATGATTCTGGCACCGGCACCGAAACGGCACCAATGTTATCCACCTTCGTCCCGGCATTAGCGCTGCTGCGCGTCGCTTCGGCGGTAAACTGACCAACCTTCAACTGATCCGTTGAGGTGATCACCGAAAACATTCCCAGCGCCGCCGAGCCGTTGATCGGCGCGGCGCCACTATAAGTCCAGGTCAGGTTCAAGATGCTTGCATTATCGGTGGGCGTTACGAGCGATGGCGTAGGACCGACCAGCGCCTGTGAAAACGTCCAACCAGTAGGTTGAGTATTCGACCCGGGCGCGATGGTCCCGAAATCGTAAATTGTGAAGAAATCGCCGGTATTAATCGTTTCATCCACCGTCACATTCGCCGAGTAATTCCAAGTGAAATTCGGACTCGATCCCGTTACGGACGATAACGTCGGAATAATATCGCCCCGCGCGATGAAACTAATTGACCCGAATAACACCAACCCTAGAACGCATGCCTTTCTCATATTTTTGTGAAATTCAGCGCCGATTCTGCGTTAAACGCGGCCCGGACGTCAATGATATTTCAAGCGGCGTTAGCCTGGGAACGCCGGCTCTGACCTGACAAAACGCTTTCGCCGATTTAGGGTTGGCGCTTGCCTGCGCTCTTTCAATATTACAGCTCATGAGCGAGGGGACAGACCGGGACAGGTCCAAGCGCCAGCAGCGCAATTTGGCACGAAAACAACGAGGCAGAAGGTGGATTTTGCTGATCGCGAGCGTGCTAGCCATGATCGTCGCAGGGACATTAGCCTACCGCTGGTTCAAGGGACAGCGGGCCGAACGCTTTGCCGCGGCCGGCAATGCGCTTGTCGCAGCGGACAAATGGAATGACGCCGCAGTTCAGTATCGCGTTGCGCTGCATTTGGATCCTTCGAACTACCACGGTTTAAGCGGGGCCGCGCGTCTCGCTTCGAAAGCCGAGCGTCCCGAAGCGCTCGAGCTCTGGCAGAAAGTTTTGGCCCTTCCCCAGTGCACCATCCGCGACCGCGAGGATTACGCCGAACTGCTCATTAAAACTAATCGCCTGAATCTCGCGGAAAAAGCGATCGACCCATTACTAAAAGACAATCCCGATACGAAGGCGCTTCAACTGGCCGCGCGCTACGCGAGAAAAATTGGGGACAATGTAAAGGCCGGCGAATATCTGCGTATCGCCAGCAAACGCGCTCCGGACGATGACGCGCCACGTTTTCAATTGGCCGAGGTTCTCGCCCAATCGACAGATGCGGTCGATCAGGCAGAAGCCCGTAAGATTCTTTGGGAACTCGCCGCTAGACCAAATGTTTATAAGAAGGCAGCTGTAGAGGCGCTCGGCGCTGCGCCTGAACTCACGACCGACGAGCGAAAGCGGCTCTTGCAAGAACTGATGGCCCTGACCCCAAAAATCGCTAAGGACGATTTGCTTGCGGCCGACATGCGCGTCCAACTGCAGCCGGATGAGACAGCTCGAATTTACCGGGAGGAGGTCGAACGTTGGCGGAATGGACAGAGCCAGGAACTTCTCGACCTTGCACGTTGGTTAAATGCGCACCAGCAGCCTGAGCTAGTGCTCTCGACTTTCCCGGTAGAACGCACGCTGGAAGACAACCAGCTGTTACTCGCGCGACTGGATGCATTGGCCACTCTGCAACGTTGGAACGATATCGATGGTGTTCTCAACCGGACCGACGTCACCCTGGACCCTTCGGTAATCGAAAGTTTTCGCGCGCGCACCGCACTCGAGCGCAACGCTAATTTGGATGCCGAGGTCCATTGGAACCATGCCATTTCGGTGGCTGCTAGTGATCCATACAAATTGCGTTTTGTTGCGAATTTTGCCGAACAAAGCCGAGCCACCGCCGCAGCGCTCAAAGCCTATGAGCAACTTGCCCGCTTTCCGGAACATGCAGACTTCGCCTACCGCGGCACGCAGCGCGTGAGTCAAAGGAGTGGCGATACGGCCGCCGAACGCGCAGCGATGTCAAAAATCTCCGCTCGCGCACCGGAAGACCCGAACGCGGCGGATCAACTGGCTTATCTCAATTTGCTGCTGGGCGAAGATGTCGATCAAAATTTCGCGGTTGCAAAAAAATTAGCGGAGCAATATCCAAACCGGTTGTCGTATCGGGTCACAACTGCGCTCGGATATCTTCGCCAGCACGATCCGGCTTCGGCAATGGCTCAATTCAAAGGGCCTGTTTCGATCGACTGGAAACGGACTTTGCCGGCCTGGCGCGCGGTTTACGCCGCCGCGCTTCTCGCCAGCGATCGCAATGACGAAGCACGCGACATTATTGCAACAATTTCACGCAACCGGTTAAATCCACAGGAACGCGAGCTGATCGAGTCGCCCCAGGGATCGAACTAGTCCGGCAACTACAGCAAACTCACACCGAAAGGCGCCGGGCCTTTTTTCCAGCGCAGTTCGGGATGCAAATTGATCTCCTCCATGGGAACGTCGAATCCGACCGAGCGCAATAAATAGGAAACGCCTTCTCGGCTCTCCATTGTCTCTTTCAAACTGCGCGCGAACAGCTCGACATATTCTTTATAGGAATCAAGAGCAAGTTTGCCCTGGGCAAAATGCTCGGCCAAAGCTTCGTCGTGATAATCAATTAAATCGACTAACGCCCGCCGAAGATCGAGCCGCACTTTCGGATCGACCACAACCTTGAACGGCGTCGCTCCCGGATCCGCTTTCGCCAGGCTTCGCGTCCTGGAACGACCTTGGTCCGGCCGGACAATCTGAAAATCGTGGCTCTCGTCCATGTCGATCTTGTAACAGATCGAGAAGATTTTGCGCGCTAAATTTTCTCGCCAACCGAAATTAAAAGAAGATCGGAATGATCAGGATCGCGACGATGTTCACAACCTTGATCATCGGATTGATCGCGGGTCCGGCAGTATCTTTATACGGATCGCCGACAGTATCGCCGGTCACCGAAGCCGCGTGGGCAAATGAGCCTTTGCCGCCGAGATTTCCTTCTTCGATAAACTTTTTTGCATTGTCCCACGCACCACCTCCGGAAGTCATCGCGATAGCGACGAACAATCCGGTGACAATCGTTCCAACAAGTAAACCGCCCAAAACAACCGGCCCAAGCGGTTTGATGATTGCAACCGCAACGACGAAGACCAACGGCAACAACGCCGGAACAATCATTTCGCGCAAAGCCGCTTTGGTCACAATATCGACGCAGGTGCCGTAATCGGGCGTGTCTTGCCCAGTCAAAATTCCCGGTTTCGCCTGCAGTTGCCGGCGCACTTCACGCACGACCGCGCCCGCAGCTTTGCCAACCGCATCCATGCTAAATGCGGTGAAAATGAATGGCAGCAAACCGCCGAGAAAGAGGCCAATGATCACTTTCGGTTCTGTGAGCGAAAAATGAAATTCGGCGTAAGCAACGTTATGCGCCCTCAATTCCTCGACATAAGATCCGAAGAGAACCAGCGCGGCCAGTCCCGCCGACGCGATCGCATAACCCTTCGTAACAGCTTTCATCGTGTTGCCGACGGCATCGAGCTGGTCGGTCACCACGCGCACCTCTTTTGGCAAATTGCTCATCACTGCTATGCCGCCGGCGTTGTCGGTGATCGGTCCGAACGAATCGAGCGAGATGATAATTCCCGCCATCGATAACATCGACATTACCGCAATCGCAATTCCGTAAAGCCCGGCGAAATGAAAACTAAGGAGGATCGCGATGCCGATGAATCCAACCGGCAACGCGGTCGCGTGTTGGCCAACCGCCAACCCGGCGATGATGTTGGTAGCATGACCCGTCTCCGAGGCGCGCGCGATTTTTTGAACAGGGGCGTAGCGCATCGAGGTGTAGTAATTTGTGATCGCGACCACGACCGCTGTCATAACCAGGCCGATGAGAGAGGCGAAATAGAGTTGCGTGGGCGTGCGCGTTGCGCCGCCGATCGTCAATCCGGTTGGAAACAAGTAATGCGTGGCCGGCCAAAACAAAATCGCTGAGATAATCGCGCTGGTTAGAACGCCGCCCATCAGGACAGCTGCAGGTTTGCCGTTGGCGACGTTCACAAATAACACTCCGCAAATCGCGCCGAGCACTGAAATCCCGCCAAGCACGAACGGATAGACGATCGCCGCTGAATTTCCAACCAGCGTGAGCGCGCCCACCAAGATGGCGCCGATCAAACTGACCGCGTAAGTTTCAAAAACGTCTGCCGCCATGCCGGCACAATCGCCAACGTTATCGCCGACGTTGTCTGCGATCGTGGCCGGATTACGCGGATCGTCTTCTTCGAAACCTTGCTCAATTTTGCCGACCAGATCTGCTCCGACATCGGCTGCTTTCGTGTAAATGCCACCGCCGAGTCGCGCGAAGACGCTGATCAAGCTCGCACCGAGGGCGAGACCAACCAGACTGCGAATCGCCATATCATGGCCGACCATCTTGTCGGCCACGGTGTAAAAGATCGACACCGAGAGAAGCGCGAGACCAACCACTAACAAACCGGTGACCGCGCCGCCGTTGAATGCCATCCGCAAAGCGCGCGTACTCGAACTCGTTGCCGCCTGGGTCGTGCGAACATTGGCGATGACCGCGATGCGCATGCCGATTAACGGCGATTACGCTGATCGTGACCACCTGCCGATTCAAATATGCCTTCGCGCCCTCCTGCACTGCTCCGGAAATCTGACGCATCCGTTCATTACCGGCTGGTGAACGCGCCACTATCGCAATGAGAACGAACGCGAAAATCAGGCCGATCACGGCGCACAACATCGACAATTGCACTCCGGAATCGAGCAGGTTCAGAGCAAGAAAGACCATGGGCTTTAAGGCGATAAAGCGCACGACTCTATAAAGATTTCCGATGCTGGCAAAGGCTATTTAGCCGTGCGAGAAATGCCAGCCGCACGATCGTCATTTTGCGAAAAAATGCTATCGCTCTGGCGGTTGAAAGCTCGTTTTTCCCCCTCGACCTGCCATCGACAAATTGCGATAATAGTTGACCGCGAAGGAGCCGCCTGCCCACGCTACCAACACCGCAGATGCCGCAATCAGATCTGCAGCTTGAGATCGCGCATCTGCTCTTAATCGACATCGTCGGTTACTCGAAATTACTTGTAAATGAGCAGATCGAAGCACTCCAAGAACTCGCTCGGATCGTGCGAAGCACCGAATGCTTCCGAAATGCCGAAGAGAAGGGCAAGTTGATTCGGGTGCCCACCGGCGATGGAATGGCGCTGCTTTTCTTTCGCAGTCCGGAAGAACCGGTTCGCTGCGCGCTGGAAATCAGTCAGGAGCTAAAAAAGAATTCCAATATCCGTCTGCGAATGGGAATTCACAGTGGCCCGGTCAACCAGGTTCGCGACGTCAACGATCAGGTCAATGTGGCAGGCGCCGGGATCAATGTGGCCCAGCGAGTGATGGATTGCGGCGACGCTGGGCATATTCTTTTGTCCAAACATGTAGCCGACGACCTAGTGCACTATCGCGATTGGCAACCGTACTTGCGTGACTTGGGTGAATACGAGGTAAAGCACGGCCTGCGACTGGCAATTGTTAATTTGTGCAAAGACGGGCTCGGAAATCCGAATCTGCCCGAAAAGCTCAAGCGGAGAAAAAGATGGAAGCAAAGCACGGATGCAACGGTTAGACCCGTCATCGTTCTGGGTTGGTCAAAATCAGCTCTCACAACGGCGTTCATTTTGTCTGCGATTGTGGTGGCGATCACTCTGGCGATCTTATTCGGCTATGGACGGCTAACTCGCTCGGGCAACGCCACGGCTATTGTTCCGGAAAAAAGCATCGCGGTGCTTCCTTTTGAAAACCGAAGCGAGGAAAAAGCGAACGCCTACTTTGCTGACGGCATTCAGGACGAGATTCTGACGCGTTTGGCAAAAATCTCCGACCTTAAGGTAATTTCGCGCACATCGACCCAGCATTACAAGAGCACGCCGGGAAACCTCCGCGAGATAGCCAAACAATTGGGCGTCGCGCATATCGTGGAAGGGAGCGTGCAGAGAAGCGGTGATACTGTGCGGGTAAACGTTCAGCTTATTAAGGCGGCGAACGACTCTCATCTCTGGGCCGATACTTTCGACCGCAAACTGACGGACATCTTTTCCGTGGAGAGCGACATTGCAAAATCCATCGCCGATCAATTGCAAGCCAAACTTACCGGAGCGGAACAACAGATCGTTTCCGCAAAGCCTACAAACAGTGTCAAAGCTTACGATGCTTACTTGCGGGGGCTCGCTTACACGTTAAGAGCTTCAAACAATCCAGCTGCCGCGCTCGGCGCCCAGAAATACTTCAGAGAAGCGGCGCAGTTGGATCCGAAATTCGCTCTTGGTTGGGCGCAGCTGTCCATCGTTGATTCGCGCAATTACCTAACCCAGAGCATTCAGCCAACAGTCGCCCTTCGTGAAGAGGCCCGGCTGGCAACCGAAACGGCGCTCAATCTCCAGCCCGAACTTGGCGAGGCCATACTAGCACGGGGCAGTTACTATTATTATTGTCTGAAAGATTACGACGCAGCTGTGCGTTACTTCGAACAAGCACGCCAGTTATTGCCGAATAGCAGTCGAATTCCTGAATCACTGGCTTACATCGCACGGAAACAAGGTCAGTGGGATCGGAGCGAAGCCTATTTTGCCGAAGCCCAGCGGCTGGACCCGCGAAATGTCAATCTCCTCATTCAGCACGCGATCAATGACATCTGTCATCGTCGTTTTCGGAAAGCGTTGCGCAAGCTTGATGAAGCTCTGAATATTACGCCGGACGATTTAAACATCCTTGTCGCAAAGGCTGGTATCGCACAGGCCGAGGGTGACCTCCCGCGTGCTTCGGCGCTCCTCGCGCAGCTCCATTTCACGGCTGAGGACATTGAAGGCCCAGAAACTCAAGCTTACCAAGCAATCCTTGAAGGTCGTCCCGCATCAGCAATCCCGCTCTTAAAGAATGTACTTAGCAAGCCTGATCCCGCATTGGGCTACTTCAATGCCGTTCTGCGCTTTTGGTTAGGTTGGGCACAAGAAGCGGCTGGCGACAAAGTCGATGCCCAGCAAACTTGGCAACAGGCACGCGAGGAACTGGAAACCTTTCT
>WNGP01010525.1_pt1 | contig 10108 bp, 10 predicted proteins | sample 5407671 | NCBI WGS metagenome assembly WNGP01 (sample SAMN13153381, study PRJNA577476) | soil metagenome | isolation source: 40 cm soil or saprolite under Garry oak tree replicate 2 | place: USA:California | collected 2016-06-15
TATTGGTGGCGGCTGCGTTCTTCCTCCCGCGCAGGATCAGGCGGAGGCTGCGGACCCTTGGACGGGATTTCTAAGCTCGTCCTTCTCGTTCTTGCATCGCTTGCCCTCAGCGCATGCCGCAGCGCCAATGCAAACGACGCAATGATGATAACGAAGGGCTGCACGACTCACGTGCGTGCGAAAGGACTGGCGCCGCAGCTGCCTCGCAATCCTTCGCTGGCTGCGGGCTTCGGCGGTGTGGTCGGCACGCTCGCGGATTCCGGCGGTGCTCTGCCACACTATCGGATTCTTGCCGCCACTCCCGGCGACGCACCAAGCTCCCTACACGCGTCGGCGATCGCGGACAGCGTTGGAGGCTTTGTGTTCGGCGGTCTACCCCCGGGGCGATATCGGCTGTTCGTCCGCGCGTTTTCGCACCGTCCTGATTCGACGGAGATCGAAGTCGCGGCCGGGCGGGTCGATACAGTGCGTATGTCGCCGCAGTTCTTCGAGTGTGTTCGCTAGGCCGGAATAGGGGCGCTGGTCGCCCTGTCCTGCTAAGTTAAGGTTGCATCGGACCAACACAATTTCGCGCGGCTTCGTCGCGCTTCCGCCTCATCGTTTATTGCCCCGACACATGGACGATTCCGACAAGCCCCTCGCCCCCTGGACCGCGTCGCGCAGCGCGAAGGAAAAAAACGTCGTGCAGCGCGCAGTTACGGCACTGCTGGACCAGCTCGCGCCCGAACGCGTGCTCAAGCGCGGCGATACGGCCCACCTCTCGGTCGAACAGCACCGGACGCCCAATGGCTGCGTGTTGCAAGCGCCGACGGCGGCGGTAAGCGTGTCGTGGTTCTCAAAGACGGGAACCGATGCCCCGCTTGGTGAGCTGCACGTGATCGTCTGGAGCGGCGTCGTTTCTCGCCGCGGCAGGGTTGCGAACCCGGAGGGCGCCAAGATTCTGAAGGAGCTGGTGCTGCGCCCCATCGAGGCTCCAAGCAACGACCTGGTCTGGCGTGCGACTGACGGAACTGAATACGATACCGCGGGGCTAGCGGCGCGCTGCATCGCGCTCCTGGAGGAGCAGATCTGAGTTAGTGCGGCAACAGCAATAACTGATGGCGATCAGGCGCAGAGTTTCGGCAGGGATACACGAACGGCGGGCAGTTGCTTTAGGCCTGGCACGCGGAGGTTTCATGTGGCGTTCAGCGCGTTTCATGATCGTGAATGCGGGAGTGGTCCTCCTGTTCAGTGGTTGCGGCCCGCGCCCTCCGGTTATCGAACCCGCTCCGAATGGAGTGGTTGTCCGTGGCGCGCGGATCGGCCTCTACACCAAGCCTGTCCTCCCCCCAAAAGAGCCTGATACGTTCCTCGCTGACGACGGCACAATCTGTCGGGTGCCGGCGGACCAGTAGCCGGGCATCGGTAGAGCTTTCCGACAATCGCTGACCTCGCTCCAGTACTGCGTACGCCTACGTTGTTTGACGTATTCAGGGACGACCTCCTGCTTTCCACTTTGATCTCTCCCGTACGAACGACACCGAGAGATGGAGGTCGAGATGAAGGCGCTTGTTACCATACTCACTCTTGCAGCATGTACATCGCCGCTTGTCGCTCAAGACACGACGATAACGACCCCCGACTCGACGCTGCCGCGAGCGACAAGCCTCTACCGAGATCCGCACCGCGCTCTCATTCTAGGGAGCATCATTCCGGGGGCAGGGCATATCTATGCCGGAGAGTATTGGCACGGGTTCCTGAACTATGAAGGGACGGTCGGAACGATCGGATTGGGCGTAATGACGTTCCTCGTTGACAAGTGCATGCTCAGTTTTCTAAGCACAACCAGGTGCGACTCCGGCCCCCAATGGCCTCATCAGGTACTCGGTGTGACAGTCGTTGGACTCGGTGTTTGGGGCTGGATATCGAGCGCTCGCGACGCAGCGCACGCAGCCGAACGCGCGAATGAAAGGCACCGTCGCAAGATGGCCAAGGCCAAACCGATCATCGTCGCTCCGGGTGCGTCGCACGCCGACTGGCGCGCTGGCGTTGCAATCCCCTGGTAGGATTCCAGCTCGTACGTGACTGGCCCGTCGGATGACGATACTTTTGATCGCTGGCCGATCTCATTCCCGGCCACGGAGGAATCCAACGTGAAGAAATACACGCGTGCGGCCGTTGTGCTGCTATTCTTGTCGGCCACCGCCGGCGCTCAGGCAACGCCGCCTGCTCAGCCGACCGCGGACGAAATCGCGAAACGCCGAGCCGCACAGGAGGAACAGCTTCACAACGATTGGCCGAATCTGGAGAGATACCGCGAAGCGAACGCCAAACTTTCCCCGCCATTGAAAAACGAGAATCGCGTAGTCTTCTTCGGTAACTCGATCACTCAGGGATGGGCCCCTTACTTCCCCACGATGTTCGCAGGCAAGCCATACATCGGTCGCGGCATCGGCGGGCAGACCACGCCGCAGATGCTGGTCCGGTTCCGCCAGGACGTTGTCGACCTCAAACCGAAAGTCGTGGTGATTCTCGCCGGCACCAACGACATCGCGGGGAACACCGGCCCTTCAACACTGGAGATGATCGAGGACAACCTTGCCTCGATGGCCGAGTTGGCAAAGTCAAACGGAATTGTAGCGGTCCTCTCATCCGTACTACCCGTCTTCGATTACCCGTGGCGACCGGGACTCGAGCCAGCGCCGAAGATCATCGCTCTCAATAAGTGGATGAAGGATTACGCGCGCGCTCACGGGGCGGTGTACCTCGACTATCACTCGGCGATGTCTGACTCGCGTGGCGGGATGCGCGACGGGCTGTAGAGCGATGGCGTCCACCCCAACGAGACCGGTTACGAAGCGCTGCGAGGAAAGCGCTAGCGATCGCTCAATTGAAGCGAGTCGCCTTCCAGAGCGCCACGCTCGCTCCTGCCAGCATTCCGAGCGTGGCGATTACCAGCACGGCAGCCCACGTCCACGCGAGCGCGATCTGTGGCGCCCGCGCCACCAGCGCAAATCCGATGATCGTCGCCGTCGCGACGCTCACGATCAGCCAGTCGATCCACGTGCGGCGGCGGACAATCGAGGCACTTTCTCCCGCGATCCGCGATCGCGTGTACTCCGGGTCGACACCGTAGCGATCGCCCTCTTTCGCTGCTGCCTGCTGCCAATGTGAGTGCTCGCTCCGACTCACCGACGACAGCGCGATGATCCCGGCGCCGACTGCCATGACCAGCGAGCCGCCGATGACCTGAGCCAACACCGAATGCGGTGCGCCGCGCAGCTCGCCGAAAACGAGAATCCCCCACAACAGTCCCCACAATTGATTCGTGTTCGAGAGCGGAATCCCGCGCGTGATCCCCGCATACTTGACGGCGTACTGCTGGAACAGATCTCCAACGACCCATACGAAACCGCCCGCCAGAAGCCAGAAGAGAACGTGACGAGCGCCCGACAGCTGCGCCCAGAGCGGACTCGCCCCACCGGAGTACGTGAGTGCGAGCGCCGTCATCATCCCGAGCTCTCCGACAGTGAAAAAAGTGATGAAGGAGAGCGGGCTCATTCCGGTGAGATAGGCTTTGCGATAGGGGATGTACATCGTCCCCCACAGCACGCCGGCACCAAGCGCGGCGGCGACCCCACGAGCCGCATCGTGCGCCGGTACCTGCGCGGCCGATGCAATCGCCAGAGCAGTTGCTCCGGCGAACATGAGCAGCGCCCCTCCGATTACTCCGACCCAACGGCGCCAGTCGGCGCCGCGAAGCTCCTGGAAGAACAGAATGCCCCAGAAGATTCCGAGCAGGCTGTTGCTGTTCCAGAGCGGAAAGGCAATGCTGAGGCCGACATCGCGGACGGCGAAGATGGTCAGCGTATTCGCGACCGCCCACAAACAGCCCGCCAGCACTGCCCACACGATGAGATGCGGCGCCTGCCGCAGATCCGCCGCGACGTACGATGTTCCCTGGATCAGCGCCGGCAACGTCCATCGCGCCAGAAAAACTCCGATCACCATGCTGAGCGAGATCACGACTGGCGACAACCCCAGTGTCACCAACTTGGTCGGCGCCTCGGCGGCACCGAGCCAGGCGCCGGCGGTGAGTCCACAGAGCATTCCGACGCTCTGAAGAGTGCGGAGACGGCGCGCGTCCAGCACGGCCGGTTGCGCGGAGCTGCCCGAGTCCTGAGCTCCGATCGCGCTCAAGAAATCCAGCGCAGCACGAGAAGGCCGGCGACCAGCACCGCTACCGGCACCCAGAACTGCACATCTCGCAGCACGAGACCCAGCCAGCTTCCCGAGTGCTGCTCGCGGCGATTGTCGCTCATTGGTCTCACTTTGTCGGTCGGCGGGCAATACTGGTCAGGACTGGCGCCATCGCGCAAGAGCCGATCACTTTGAGGCGTCACCTACAGCCGCGGAGATCATGAGCAACAAGGAAGAATGGCGCGCGATCGTCGCCTCATCGCTTGATTGGGAGCAGGCGCACTCCTCCCTGGAGAACGCGCTCAAGGGCCTTCCCTCCGAACTGCGCGGCAAGAGACCGAACGGATTCGCGCACTCGGCGTGGGAGCTTCTCGAACACATTCGGATAACGCAGCACGATCTTCTCGATTTCGTCCAGGATCCGGAATACAAGGAAAAGCTCGTGTGGCCGAAGGACTACTGGCCGCCCGCGGCCGCGCCATCCGGCGACAAGGCCTGGAACGAGAGCATCGCCTCCTGGAGAAAGGATCGCATGGCTCTCGAGCGCTTCACCAGCGACACCAAGCAGGACCTGACGGCGAAAATCCCGCGCGGGACCGGACAGACATACTTGCGCACAGTCCTGGTCGCGGTCGATCACGCGTCCTATCATCTCGCGCAGATCGTCACCGTCCGACAACTGCTCGGAGCGTGGCCGCCGCCGAAAGGAAAGTAGGTGAGCAAAAGGGTGAAAGCTCAACGCGCAGCGATGCCAAAATCAGCGCCGGAGCTCCTCGTGCTGTCGCGCGAAGACGCTGAGAGCTACGAGCCAAGTCTGAAAGAGATCTGCATCTCGATTTCCGATCCGGACGCCGAGCCGGCGAACATCTCGAGCGCGTTCGCCGCGGTGCTGAGACTCCATTTCGACGACGTCACGCAGCGCGGCGTGCCGACCGACATTCTATTCGCTCAGGACCAGGCCCGCGCGATCGTGGACTTCGTGGACGAGTGGCAGGATGCCGAGCGCGTCGTGCTGCACTGCAACATGGGCGTAAGCCGGTCGCCCGCTGTCGCTCTGGGACTCTGCGATGCGCGCGGCTGGGCGACCGCGGAGCTGGAGAGATCGCATCCCGGCTGGAACCGGCTGGTGCGCAGCGAGATGAAGAAAGCGAGGAAAACCAATCCTCGGAGATCGACCTAATGCCCCGCGCGAGCGGAATCTTCGACGTATCCCTCAAGCCATTGCTGATGGACAACGAGCCGGGCACCCAGCTGCTGGGGAGAATGTCGATCGACAAGAAATTCCACGGCGACCTGGATGCCACCAGCAAAGGTCAGATGCTGACCGGCGGCACCATCATCAAGAATTCCGCGGGGTATGTCGCCATCGAAATGGTGACGGGGTTGCTCAAGGGTCGGAAAGGGTCGTTCATCCTCCAGCACACGGGCGCGATGAATCGTGGCGAGCCCTCTCTGGTCATAACCGTCGTTCCTGATTCGGGCACGGATCAGCTGGAAGGGCTGAAGGGTACCATGAAGATCGACATCAACGCCGGCAAACATTCGTACGAGCTGGATTACGTGCTCGCGAATTTCCCCTGATCCCAGCGCCCTGGAAGAATTCTCCCGGAGCCGATCGCCGCTCGCAGAACTCTGTCGAGCCGAATGTTTTTTGCGGCCATGACAACCTTTTGAAACCTGGGAGCGTCAAAGTCGTAGTACGGTGACATAGGTAGGGTTTTTCCCCTACCGATTGATATTCTCGACGCCCTACTTTTCTCTGCGAGTTGGCCCCATGAAGCGCATCCTGTTCGCGTTACTCGCTCTCCTTCTGAACGTCGCTGGCGCGTCTCTCCCAGCGCAGAACCCTACTCAGGCCAGACCCGCCGGACCGCCGCCCTCAGGAAATGGTGAAGTGCAGGGCACGGTTGTGGATACTGCCGCCAAGACTCCGCTCGCTCGCGCTTCGATTACTGTACGCGGCGCGAAGGACTCGGCCATCGTAGCAGGAGCGCTCGCGACAGCCGACGGCGCATTCCATATCCAGGGCCTGCGTACCGGCGCGTATTACTTGCGCGCGGCCTCGATCGGCTTCAAGCCGCGCAACATCGCTTTCACAATTACAGATGCGGTGCCAAACGCGACTCTCGATCCAATCCAGCTGACGCGCATTTCTGTCACATTGCAAAGCGTTCAGGTGCAGGGCGAGCGACCGACCGTCGTAATCGAGCCCGATCGCAACACCTACCGAGCGAAGGACATCGCTCCCGCTGCCGCAAACGCGAGCGAAGTTCTGGCGGCGACCCCATCGGTGGAAGTCGACGGCGAAGGAAAGGTGAGTCTGCGTGGCAACGAGAACGTCGCCGTGCAGATCAATGGACGTCCCACGCCGATTAGCGGCGCCCAGCTCTCCGCCTATCTCAAGCAGATTCCCGCGAACATAGTCGAGCGCATCGAGGTCGTACCGAATCCGTCCGCCAAGTACGATCCCGAAGGGATGGCCGGCATCATCAACATCGTCCTTAAGGCCAACACCGATCTCGGCCTGAGCGGCGGGCTCAACACCGGCTTTGCCACTCCAAGCCGCTTCAATACGGGCACCAATCTGGGCTATCAGAGCGGGCCGGTCACGCTGTTCGGCACTTACGGATACAACGCTGACGATCGCGCGATCGTCGGCATCAATGACCGGCTTCGCTACGATCCCGTTGGCGCGCCGATGTCGTACACGAATCAGGACATCGATGGCAGGACGATCAACGCCGGTCACAACTTCACGGGCAACATCGACTACAAGCTGACCGACAAGGACGTCATCTCAAACTCTCTGTCGCTCAACCGCAGACACTCCAACGATGGCGCTCTCGCCGGTTACACCGAGCTCGACGGGACCCAGACGTTTCTCGATCGTTACGTGATCGATCGCAACGACAAGGCGCGAGGACTGGTGTTCGACAATTCACTCTCGATCAAGCACACGATCGAGCCGCGCAAGCACGAGCTCTCGGCAGAAGTGCGCTTCAACAGGACGAGAGACGAGGACGCTACGCTACTGTGGCGAGAGCCGCAGAACCCGGACGGCACGAGCTCGGGTCCGTCGACGCAGGGCGAGGTTGACGGCACGAGCGCGTTGACCCGCCAACTCACCATGCAGACGGATTACACACGGCCCCTCTCCGCGAGCACTAAGCTGGAAAGCGGCTTAAAAGAAACTGGGCGTTGGCTCGACCGGGATTTCCTGGTGTTCAAGGATGATCTCGGCAACGGCAACTGGGTTCCGAGCAGTCTGAGCAACAAGTTCCAGTTCGACGAGCACGTGCACGCTGGCTACGGCGTGCTGAGCCAGAGCGTTGGCAAGTTCGATCTGCAGGGTGGACTTCGGGCTGAGTGGGCGAACCGAACCTTCGATCTCGCCGGTGCGCAGGGCATTCCATACAACTACCACAGCCTCTTCCCGAGCGGCGTCATCATGTACAAGCCGGGCGAGCAGAGCCAGGTTAAGGTGAGCTACTCGCGTCGCATTCGGAGGCCGGGAACGCAGGAACTGAATCCGTTCCCTGTGTTCTTCGACCAGCAGAATGTGTTAATCGGGAATCCGCGGCTGAATCCCGAATACACGGACGCCTACGAGCTTAGCATGAGCAAGACAGGACAGTTCGGCTCGCTCCAGCTGTCACCTTTCTATCGCCATACGACTGACGTCATTCGCGTCAACATCAACACCGCCGACACGGTCGACGGGCGCGAGGTGACGTCGGTGAACTTCCAGAATCTCGACAAAGCCAATTCCTGGGGCACTGACCTCAACGGCTCACTGCGGCTTGGTCCCAAACTGAATGCCTTCGGCGGGTTCAACATCTACAAGATGGTGACCGACGGCGGCTCCCAGTCAGCCTTGTCGTCGAACGCGGTGACCTGGTCGTACCGTCTCAACGCCACCACGCAGGTAAGCCCGACAGTGACTCTCCAGGCGAACTACTTCTACCGTGCGCCGGTGAACATCGAGAAGGGCCGCTTCTCCGCGATGCAGATGACCAACATCACGCTCCGAAAGAAGATCGATGGGGACAACATGAGCGTCGCGGTGCGCTTCGCCGACCCGTTCGATACGATGCATTTTCGGATCAAGGCCGGCGATGACAATCTGCAGCAGATCACGGACAGACATTTCGGTGTAAAGGCGACGTACGTGACGTTCCAGTGGAACTACGGAAAGCCGCCAAAGATTCGTCTGCCCCAGCAGCAGGATCAGCCCCCGCCGTCGGTGTTCCCGTAAGCCGTAGCTGAGCATGGTCAAGATCATTATTGCGGCGATTCTTGGCGTTATACTCGGAGCCACCGGACCATATTACGCCTCCATCGGCTGGTACAGTATCATCCCGTGGGGGCTGGCCGGCCTGGCGATTGGGTTCTGGTGCAGCAAGCGACAGTCGTTATACGCCGGTGCGCTCTATGGCTTCTGCCTGAACTTTTCCTTCATGATCGCGGGCTACACGGGCACCGCATCGCTCCTGAGCCGGATGCCATTTTTCATCCTGATTGGCCTCTTCGGCGCCGTCTGCGGAATCGCACTTGCTGCCGCCGGGTACTTCCTGAAAGCGGCCTACACGACACCTCGACCGGTCGGTTGAGTACCTGACCCGCCCGCCGCCCGGACCTCTGGACGCAACCCGCACAATGCCATACATTTAGCTATGGCAACCACAACTCGGCCATCGAGTAAGCCCGCCTCTCCGGCAAAAGCCGGAAGCGGGCTTTCGCGCATCAAGGGGTCGGAGGCTACCGAACAGGGGTTGCCTCGGGTCAGAAATGATGTCGTGCTGACCTTCGATGACGTCCTCCTGACGCCACGACATTCGCTCGTCCACCCCAAGGACGTAGACACGGCCTCGGTGTTCACCCGCGGCATTCAGCTCAATGTCCCGTTCGCTTCCGCCGCCATGGACACGGTCACCGAATCCGACATGGCAATGGCGATGGCCAGGGCTGGCGGAATCGGCGTCATTCACAAGAACATGTCGATCGACCGGCAGGCGGCCGAAGTCGATCGGGTGAAGAGATCGGAGAGCGGAATGATCCTGAATCCGATCACCCTCTCACCCGATGGAACGCTCCGCGAGGCCGTCGCGCTGATGAAGCGCTTCAAGATCTCCGGCGTCCCAATCGTGGATCGCGACGACAGGCTCGTCGGAATCATCACCAATCGGGACCTCCAGTTCGAGCGCAATCTCGATCGCTCGCTTCGTGAAGCGATGACGTCGAAGAATCTCGTCACCGCTCCAGTGGGCACCACTCTCGACGAGGCCGAGGCCATTCTCGGGAAGCACCGCATCGAAAAACTCCCCGTTGTCGACGAGCAGGGAATCCTCCGCGGATTGATCACAGTCAAGGACATCCACAAGCGCCGCGATTTCCCCAACGCGAACAAGGACCAGCACGGACGGCTTCGTGTCGCGGCAGCTATCGGCGCCGCGAATTACCGCGATCGCGCCCGCGCACTGGTCGATGCCGGCGTCGACGTCCTGATCGTCGATACCGCGCACGGGCATTCGGAAGGTGTTCTCGAGGCGACATCGGTCGTGCGTGAGATGTTTCCCGACGTGCAGCTCGTAGCGGGAAACGTCGCGACGCGCGCGGGCGCCCGGGCGCTGGTAGAGCGCGGAGTCGACGCGGTGAAGGTTGGCGTCGGACCAGGCTCGATCTGCACTACGCGTATCGTCACAGGCGTGGGAGTTCCCCAGCTCACCGCGATCTTCGATGCGGTCGAGGGCGCAGGGGACGTTCCCGTTATCGCCGACGGAGGAATCAAATACTCGGGCGACATCGTGAAAGCGCTGGCGGCAGGCGCGTGCAGCGTAATGATGGGATCGATGCTCGCTGGCACAGAGGAGAGTCCGGGCGAGTCGCTACTCCTCGAGGGCCGCCGCTTCAAGATGATTCGCGGGATGGG
>WNGP01010195.1_pt1 | contig 10106 bp, 8 predicted proteins | sample 5407671 | NCBI WGS metagenome assembly WNGP01 (sample SAMN13153381, study PRJNA577476) | soil metagenome | isolation source: 40 cm soil or saprolite under Garry oak tree replicate 2 | place: USA:California | collected 2016-06-15
GGAAGCGGACGCTGCGAACGTTGTTCGGGCACCGGGTTTGAAAAAATCGAGATGCAATTCTTAAGCGATCTTTATGTGCGCTGTGCCGAGTGCGAAGGCCGCCGTTTTCAACCGCATGTGTTGAAAGTGAAACTGCACGCCAAATCGATTCATGATCTGCTCAAGCTGACGGTAAGCGAGGCGATTGAGTTCTTCGCGCAAATCGGCGAGCAACCGAAGTTGTCGGAGCCTCTTGCTGTGCTTGAAGAAGTTGGGCTCGGCTATTTGCGCCTCGGCCAGCCGCTTAACACGCTCTCCGGCGGCGAATCGCAGCGGCTAAAGTTAGTCCGTCACCTCACCGGCACAGATTCATCCGATGAATCCAATGGCGAACCGGGCCGCAGAGGCAGTTTGTTCATCTTCGACGAACCAACGGTCGGCTTGCATTTCGATGACGTGTCGATGTTGCTGCGCCTTTTTCAGCGGCTGGTCGAGCGCGGGCATTCCATTGTGGTGATCGAACACAATCTCGAAGTGATTAAGTGCGCGGATTGGATTGTGGATCTTGGCCCGGAAGGGGGAGACGAAGGTGGTCAGGTGGTGGCGAGCGGAACGCCGGAGCAAATCGCGCGTGTGGAGTCATCGCACACTGGAGAGTTCGTACGCTCGGTTCTGGCGGACCGCCCGCCGCGGCGGGCAGTTCGCGGCAGCGTGCCGCGAACATCTTATCACGGGAACAGTGGTGACGAAGTATCTCTTGCACGCGCAGCTGAAGAACCGCCGGGTAGGCTACCCGCCGAAGCAGGCTGGCCGCCGGTGCTGCCCAGAAGTCGTAATGGCTCGATTTCGATTCGCGGCGCGCGCGAACACAATCTGAAAAATATCAGCGTAGAGATCCCGCGCGACGAAATAGTTGTCATCACCGGTTTGAGCGGCTCGGGCAAATCAACTCTGGCGTTCGACATTCTGTTCGCGGAAGGACAGCGACGATTTCTGGACAGCATGTCGCCTTACGCACGGCAATTTGTGGAGCAACTCGAAAAACCTGATGTTGATCTTATCGAAGGCTTGCCGCCAAGCGTTGCCATCGAGCAGCGCGTGACGCGCGGCGGCGGCAAATCGACGGTCGCAACCGTCACTGAAGTTTATCATTTTCTTCGACTGCTCTTTGCAAAAACCGGAACGCAATTTTGCCCGGACTGTGATTTGTCCGTCGAAAAAAAGAGCGTCGCCGCGATCGTGAAACGGGTGGAAGCGGCGGCCAAACGTGGAATGCTGAAAGTACTCGCGCCGCTCGTCAAAGCGCGCAAAGGTTTTCACAGCGATGTGGCGCACTGGGCTGAGCGACAGGGCTTCGATACCCTTTACGTTGATGGAAAGCTGATTCCGGTTTCGCATTTTCGAAAGCTCGAACGCTTCAAAGAACACACGATTGACGTGGTCGTGGGCGCGATCGATGCAAAGCGCATCCTGAAAGCGCGCAATCTCACCCAGCGTGCGCTGGAGATTGGTCGCGGCACAGCTCATCTGCTCGACACAAAAGGTCGTCTCATAGTCATGAGCACGGAGATGAGCTGTCCCGGCTGCGGTCGCGCGTTTGAAGAGCTTGATCCGCGTTTGTTTTCTTTCAATTCACCGCACGGCGCATGCGAGGGATGTGGCGGGTTCGGCGAAATATGGAATCGCGATCTGCAAACGGGAGCGGACGAAAATGGCGATTCCGTTCTTGAAAATGAACTTGCAGCCGATCGCGAATTTGAATGGATCGAGGAAGACGAAGCGCGCGAGTGCCCGGGCTGTCACGGCTCGCGCTTGAATGCGATCGCGCGTCACGTGCGGGTGCAAGGCTTTTCCATCGATAATTTTACCTCGCTGTCCGCCAGGGAAGCGCGCAAGCTCATTGCGAAATTGCGCTTTCGCGGGACGCAGAAAACAATCGCGGCGGAATTGCTTCCCGAAATTCAACAGCGATTGCGGTTCATGGAGAACGTTGGCCTCGGCTATCTCGCGCTTGGCCGTTCAGCCAAAACATTGAGCGGCGGCGAATCGCAACGGATTCGCCTCGCTGCCCAACTTGGGTCCAACCTGCGTGGTGTTCTTTACGTGCTTGATGAGCCGACCATCGGTTTGCATCCGCGCGATAATTTGCGCTTGCTCGATACGTTGACGGCATTGCGTGCAAAAGGAAATTCGCTCGTCATCGTCGAGCACGACGAGGAGACGATGCGGCGGGCGGATCACGTTGTCGATCTTGGCCCGCGCGCCGGCATTCATGGAGGCGAAATTGTGGCGCAAGGAACGCTGCTCGATATTGAGCAAGCGAAAGATTCTGAAACTGGGCGTTGTTTAACATCGCCCATTTGTCATCCAATCCGAAAGTCGCGGCGCTCGCTGCGCAGCGTCGAGCACTGGATCGAACTCCGCGACGCGCGGGCGAACAATTTGAAAGATGTCCATGTCCGGTTCCCGCTTGGTCGATTGTCGGTGATCACGGGAATTTCCGGCTCCGGAAAATCGACCTTGATGCACGAGGTGCTTTTGCCTGGGGTGCGCGACCAACTGAACAAAAAAAGAGCGAGCGGCAACGGCGAGCTATTCAAGCTGGTGAGTGGAGCGACTGAAATTGAGGCGGTTTATGAAGTCGATCAATCACCCATCGGGAAAACGTCGCGCTCGACGCCCGGCACTTACATCAAAGTCTTTGACGAAATCCGGAACCTTTACGCGCAATTGCCTGTCTCGCGCGTACGCGGTTATTCGGCGAGCCGATTTTCCTTCAATGCCGAAGGCGGCCGTTGCGAAACCTGCAAGGGGCAGGGCGTGATCAAGCTGGAAATGAATTTTCTGCCGCGCAGTTATGTGCCATGCGAAGATTGCGGTGGTCGTCGTTACAACCCACAAACACTGGAAATCCTCTACAACCAAAAATCGATCGGCGACGTGATGGAGATGACGATCGAGGAAGCAGCCGAATTCTTCTCGGCTCATCCGAAAATCGCGCGTGCGCTTTCCTTGCTGGCCGATACCGGTCTCGGCTATCTCAAACTCGGGCAACCGAGCCCGACGTTGAGCGGCGGCGAAGCGCAACGGCTCAAGCTGGTGACGCAATTAAAACGCGGCGTCAGCCGCGCGGCGAACGAGCGGATTCGAAAAATGCGCAAGCCTGGATCGACACTGTATTTACTGGAGGAACCGACTATTGGCCTTCATATGGCCGACGTTGAACTGCTGCTCAACGTGCTGCATCGGCTCGTGGATGAAGGTAATACCGTAATCGTGATCGAGCACAATCTTAGCGTCATCGCTGAAGCAGATTACATCGTCGATCTTGGGCCGGAAGCCGGCGCGGAGGGTGGCGAGGTCGTCGCCTTTGGGACGCCGGAAGAAGTTGCAAAGAATCGCGCCAGTCGCACCGCGCCGTTTCTGCGCAAGGTGTTAAGCAGAGCCGTCACAACGCGCAGGCAAACGTCGCCGATCCCTCTTTAGTTCCTTCGATCTGCGAAGCGCGTTGCCTCACGAGTGGGCGCAAGCGCGCGTTTTTATTGCCGACGTTGGAAACCTCGCGCAGAATCGCCGCACCAATGCTGGCATACTATCTGCACGATCTCGATCCGATTATCTTTCGGATCTACGATAACGTCGGGCCGCGTTGGTACGGCCTTGCTTATGTGCTCGCTTTTATCTCCAGCTACATTCTTCTCCGGTGGCTGGCCAAACGTGGGTTTGCCGATCTGCCGGTGGCTAAAGTCGGAGACTTTATTACCGGCGCGGCGCTTTTCGGGGTCATCATCGGTGGGCGGCTCGGCTACGTTTTTTTCTACAAACCCGAAATGCTGCGGGAACCGTTGTCGATCTTGCGCGTCTGGGAAGGCGGAATGTCGAGCCACGGCGGCATGATCGGGCTGTTGCTCTTCACTTTTTACTATGCGCATCGACATAAAATTTCGTGGCTGAATTTGGCCGACAATCTCGCCGTGACCGCGCCGGTTGGTCTGTTCCTGGGCCGCTGCGCGAATTTCATCAACGGAGAGCTTTATGGGCGTATCACAACCGTTCCGTGGGCAATGCAATTTCCAAAGGAGTTGCTCGATCATCCCACCGAAGCCGACCGCGCGATCTCATTGTGCACACAGATTGATCCATCGCTCACAACGCCGGAAGCGATTGTCGCCGCCGTAAACCGACAATCACAGGTCGTGGCGACTTTGCGCTCGATTTTGACGCCGCGGCATCCATCGCAGCTCTACGAAGCCTTTTTTGAAGGCATCGTTCTATTCGCGATTTTATGGCTCGTGCGCACGCGCACGCGACAACCGAACGGGTTTCTGTCGGGACTTTTTTTTATTTGCTACGCCATTTTTCGGATCGTGATCGAATATTTCCGCGAACCTGATGCGACATTGATTGGGCCTTTTACGCGCGGCCAGTTTTTCTCGCTGTTTTTGTTTATGATCGGGCTCGCGTTCATCGCGGCGGCCAGACTACGGCCGAGTTTTCCAAAAAAAGCTTAACGGCGGCGTACGGAAACAGTTCGCTTTCCGCGAAATTGCGCTATTACTTATGCAGGTGACGCGGAGATGCTCATTGCAAAGTTGTTAGCGGCCGGCGGTCTGCTTTTCGCGTTCAATCACGCGACGATCGCAGGAAAGCTCGTCCTGTCTCTTCTCGCCATTGCCTCAATCTTCAGCTGGTCGATCATGATCACGAAGTTGCGCGTTATCCGGTTCGCCCGGCAACAGAACGCCCGCTTCCTCGGTGCGTTTCGGCAGGATCGACAGCCGTTGCGTTTGTTTCAAAAGCATGCGCGGTTTCCAGGATCGCCGGTGTTTAATGTGTACCGCGCTGGGTGCGAGGAAATGACCTTTCATCTTCTCGGTTCGCCAGAAGTCGATGAAACATTTCGTGCGCGGCTCGAGATTGCGGACAAAATTTCACCGGCCCAGATGGGCGCGGTGAATGCGGCCATGGAACGCTCAGTGGGCGAGACGGCGCTTGCCCTCGAGTCGCAAATGATTTTGCTCGCGACCGCGGTGAGTGGTTCGCCATTTCTTGGCTTGCTCGGCACGGTCTGGGGTGTGATGGACGCGTTTACTGGCGTGGCGGAGGCTGGTTCGCCTAGTCTGGTGTCAATGGCGCCCGGTGTTTCCGGTGCGCTCATCACCACCGTGACCGCGCTGTGCGTCGCTATACCGGCGATGTTCGGCTACAATTTTCTCATCACCAGTATTCGTGGCGTCATCGTTGAGATGGACAACTTTGCCGCGGAACTCGCTTCGGAGTTTGAGCACAAGTATGTCGATCACAATGTGCGCGCGCCGGAGTTTCGAAGATGATGATGTTTGAGGGGCCAGGCAGCGCAAAACGCATCAAGAATCTAATTTCAAACATCGAATTTTGGCCATGAGACGGTATTCGGAGCGCAGCAATCTCACAACCCTTAGCGAGATCAATGTCACGCCGTTGCTCGATCTCGCGTTTGTGCTGCTTATCATTTTCATGATCACGACTCCGCTGCTCGAAAACAGCATGAATCTGGTGATCCCATCCAGCGGCGCGACGAACCCGCCGATTAGTTCATCGCAAGTGCAAACGATCTCGATCGATCGTACCGACACAATTCGGTTGAACAATCAAGTAGTCGATTCGGAGAGGCTCAGCGCGCAATTGACCCAGTTGAAGCAGGCAAATCCAGATGTGGCGGTTGTAATCCGACCGGATCGTGAATTACCCGTGCAAAAGCTGGTTACGTTAATGGACGCGTTGCAGCGCGCGCAGATCACGAAGGTGGGCATCGCGACGAGAGCGGAACCGAGATAGACGATGTCGACAGACGCCCGTTTCTGGCGAAACGTCACCCTGATAGCGCTTGCGCATATTGCTGTTCTGGTGGGATTGATCCGCTGGAGTCACCAAACAAAGAGTTCGAACGCGCAAAGCATCGTTTGGATAAGTCGTGGTGCGTGGGATGGCGCTGCCAGAGAAGCAAAGAGCGGCGCCGCGCCGCAACCGACAAAAGTTTCAACTCTCCCGCCTGAACCGAAACCGTTGAAACCGGACGAGACCGAAAAGGAAAGTCCCGTCTTAACAGCAGCGAAGAGCGAAATCCAATTGTCGACACCAACAGCTACTCCCAAGGCAACACCAAAACCAACTCCCAAGAAAACAGTGTTGGCAAAGGCTTCGCCAAAACCGTCACCGAAAGTGAAGCCGACACCGAAGGACGCCGATAAGAAGAAAGAGGAAGCCGAGGTCGACACAGAGAAAAAGAAGATTGCGAAAGCCGCTCCAGCGAAGACGGATGCTGATGATACTGATCTGCCTGTGAAGAAGGCGTCTCCTTCTCATACCGGCGGCCACAAAGGCGATTCAGCGGCTACGGGTGGGCACGCTGCGGGCGCATCGGAATTCGGCTGGTACGGCAATATGTTGCATGATCGTTTTTACAGCGAATGGGTCCAGCCGACGACGACCGTCACTTCCGGCGCCAAGATTTCGACGCTTGTTAAAATTCGAATCGAGAAAGATGGACGTGTGTCCAAGTTCGAAATCATCAAGCCGTCAGAAAATGTGGTAGTCGATGAGTCGGTAGCGACGATTGCGAGACGAGTGACACAAGTTGATCCTCTGCCAGCCGGGCTCGGCAGCGGCGATCATTACGATGTGAAAATCAATTTCGAATTGAAGTCCGAACAATGAGACGAATTGCAGATTGCTCGCTCAAGGGCTGGGTCTTCCTGCTGCTTGCTGGTGCATCCTGCTATTACAAGAGGGCAAGCGATTTGCCTTCGCGATGTTCCACCTGTTCCATCGTGCACCGACGAGGCGCTTTGTCCGGCCGCCATCGCAAGATCCTTGTGCCGTGCCGAAATCGACCGCCGGTAAAATGATCATAGGCAACTTCGACCACGACTTTCGGATCGACCGGTTCCCATTCGCCAGTGCGATCCGTGCTCCAACGACTCGGCCGACCTGGCGCATTGCCAGTGAATCCGGGCGGCTTTTTTAATGCCTCGAATTTTTTCGTCAAGGCGCGGCGATCGCTCGCTTTAAAAGAGGACGTGAATCCGACGTGATGAAGCAGTCCATCCTCGTCGTAAAGGCCGAGCAAAAGCGAGCCGATTAAACGCGCGCCACTCGCGAATCGGAATCCGCCAACTACGCAATCCGCGCTGCGGATCTGCTTTACCTTGATCGCGGCGGTCCGCTCGCCGCAAGCATAGGACGCATTAAGTTCCTTCGCGATCACGCCGTCGAGATTCCCGCCAACCTTCGCGAACCATTTCTTCGCCGTGGTCAGATTCGTTGTCGCCGGCGATAACCGAAGCGCGCTTTTCGTTTCAAAATTTTGCGCGGGCAAATTCTTCAAGCATATCGCGACGTTCTTTCAGCGATCGCTCCACATATGATTGTCGATCTTTGCCCAGCAGATCGAAAATGATGAACATAGCAGGATGCGCTTTGGCAAGTTTTTGGACGCGACTCGCCGCGGGATGTAGACGCAGTTGCAGTTCATTGAAAGAAAAGCGCTGCGAATCGGAATAACCAATTCGCCATCGATGATAAACTGTTGTGCCGGTAACCCAGCGAGTGCCTCGACGATGTCTGGAAAATAACGCGCGAAGGGCTGGCCAGCTTTTGATTGCAAATAAATCTTCCGACCGTCGCGAAAGGCGATGCACTTCCGCCGAGCGCGCTTCCATCGGCGGCAACGGTGGTTTTAAGAGCATTCTTTCGGGTATCTTCGAGGCGCGAGTTTGGGCGGTCGCTTTCCGTTAACAATCGCGCCCGCCACCGCGACATAGGGAAGCTCTTGTCGATCAACCGCGCAGCGCAACATCAATCCGCCGCGACTCATGTCGCCGCGACCGATGAAGTCAACGGGGAAGCGCAGCCGGTCATCAAAGTTCCTCAGCAGAACGTCAACATATTTTCCCGTGGCAATGCTGCCGAGCAGAATGATTTCGCTCCGGCGCGGTATTTTGTTTACCAGACGCCGCGCGTCGCGCTCAAGCGGTTCTCGATAACGCGGATTACCTTCGTGAATGTCGACCAGAGCGAATTCACGCAAGTCGTTGAGACGAATTCGCGCGTGCGCTTCGATCAAGCCACGCGTTGGCGTGATAACAAATACGCCCGAGGTTCCTCGGATCGGACGCGCAAATGCATTTGCGTAGGCAATTTTTCCACGAAAATAGAGGCCGCTCAGAAAAGTAAACACCTCCGCGATTGTCGCGCCTTGTTTGTTGCGCAATCTTTTCGCGAGTTCGAATTGCGCTCTCTCGCTCAAAATCAGGCGCGCTCGCTCACCGGCAGCGTACGCGGGTGAAAGGAGGAAAATGCGGCAGCTGATCTCGTTATCCATCAGTTGCAATTGTCCGATCGGCCAGCGGCAACGCAAGCTGCACACGACATTACCAGCCAATTAAGTACGCTCGCCAAATTGGCCATCCATCCTCGTGAGGGCCATCTTAGCTCCCGTTCTTGCTTTTTGGGCTGAGGAAGGAATATAACGCAAAGATGCATTTCGCTTGGCCGTTCACAGCTCGCGTCGGTGATAACCGCGACAAGGAGGAGAAATGGTCGTCTACCGCTGACGTGCAGCCCGATTTCCTTTGTGTCGGAGCCCAGAAAGGTGGAACGTCGTGGCTTTATCAACAACTTGCTTCGCACCCGGATTTCTGGATGCCTCCCATAAAGGAGGTGCGTTATTTTGATAAATTGAGTAGGACGAAAGCATCTCCGCGTCCGCGGGACCAGCGCGATGTTCGTTTTCTGGAAGCTTGAGTGAACGACCCTATATCGACCTGGAGAGTTATGCGCGGTTGTTCGAAGCCAAAGGATCGCTTCTCTCTGGTGACATTTCGCCAACCTATTCCACCCTGAACGACGAGATCATTCAGCGAGTCATCAGTTATTTGCCGAACTTAAAGGTGATCTTTATTGCCCGTGATCCGGTTGAGAGAGTCTGGTCGCAGTTGTCCATGGGGGTACGTCTCGGAATGATTAGTCCGTTTGACGTCACTGATAGCGACGCTGTTATTCGGAATTTGCTTAACTCAGGGGTGCTCTTGCTCTCGTACCCGAGCCGAGTCGTCGCGCGATGGAAACGTTACGTTCATCCAGACCTGTTTCGTACCTACTTTTTTGATGACTTGGAAAGAGATCCCGCTGAACTGCGTCGTTCCATCCTCGATTTCTTGGGCGCCGATCCGAACAAGCAAGGCGGCCGACTGAAGGCGGATTACAACAGTGACGCAGGCAAGAAGAAGCTTCGGTTGAACGAGAAAGTGCGGTCCGATGTGGCTCAGTTTTTCAAGGAGGAGCTAAAGCTGTGCGCTGCCGAATTGGGTGGGCCAGCGAGAAACTGGCCGGGGCGATATGGCTTTTCGTTTCTCTCTTTTTTGGCCGTGTTGACCGACAATTTTGATCTCTTCCTTTGGTGTGATTGGATCGCGTGAACCTTTGCGAATTAAAGTGTTCCGCCTCACAACGAGAGAACGCCGGTTGCGCAGCGAGATTGCAGATGACCTTTTTGCCAAGCGCACATCACTCGTCGGGGCAACGAGCCGGTCAAGGGTTTCGCCAAAGCTGCCAGTAGGAACAAAGACTCAGCGATGCTTTTTCATCGAATGAGCGGCATGTTTTGCTCCCGTCCTTGCTTTTTGAAGCCAGCAAAGAAGATAATGCAAAAGTGCGTTGGATTTGGCCATTCAAAGTTCGCGTCGCCCACGACCGCGACAAACAAGAGAGTGGGTTTGCTCGGGGCGATGCCCGCCCCGATTTCTTGTGTGTCGGAGCTCAGAAGGGTGGAACGACATGGCTTTATCAACAGCTCGACTCGCATCCCGATTTCTGGATGCCTCCTCGAAAGGAACTGCACTACTTTGATGAGCTGAGCAGGACTAAACGCGCATTTCCTCCGCGTCGCAGAGATGCGCGCGATCTTTGGTTTCTGGAGAGAATAACAAGCTTAAGTGCAAGGTCCTATATCGATTTGGACAACTATGCGCGGCTATTCGAGCCCAAAGCGTCACGTCTCTCCGGCGACATTACGCCAGCCTACTCGATGTTGAATGACGAGATTATTCAGCGGATCGTCGATCATTTTCCAAGGTTAAAGGTGATCT
>WNGP01006029.1_pt1 | contig 10105 bp, 9 predicted proteins | sample 5407671 | NCBI WGS metagenome assembly WNGP01 (sample SAMN13153381, study PRJNA577476) | soil metagenome | isolation source: 40 cm soil or saprolite under Garry oak tree replicate 2 | place: USA:California | collected 2016-06-15
CAGCCCCTCACTGGCGGAAAAAATGGCCCTTTACCTGACAGATGATATCAAAGGAACCCCTCACGAACGGCTCTCCAACCGCGAGTTTCAGGTCATGCGCTTGATCGCCTCGGGCAAGACCGTTCGTGAAATCGCTGAAGAAAATTTCCTCAGCGTGAAGACCGTCCGCACCTACCGCCAGCGCATCCTGGAAAAAATGGGCCTCAAGCGCAATGCCGAAGTGATCCGCTACGCCCTGGAACATCAACTGGTCAAGTAAGCGAAACTAACCCTAGCCACTATTTCGGCCTCACGATCTGTAACTGTTCAGGTGAGGATTGAACCGCTAATCTGCGCTAATCTGCGCTAATGAAGTAGGGACGGGAAATGCTTCTGCTTCCATAGCGTTTGTCTTATTAGCGTTTTAGCGCAGATTAGAGTCTGTGCAAAAATAAGTCCCGAGCCGGAGGCGTAATTCAAACATTTTAAGAGATGCCCCTCTCCCCGTTCGTTCCTCACGAGGAGAGGGAGAAGAGGCGCTAAAATCGGAAGTTGTTTTTGCACGAGCCCTTGGCGGTTCCGCCCCGCCTGAATAGTTACCACGATCTAACGATTCAACGATTCAACGGTTTACCCCCCCTCCCGCCTTGTAGTCCAAAGACCGACACAAGAATCAGCCTTCCGCCGATATTTCCCAAAAGCCGCTGCCTCTAACGTGGCGGCACTATGCGAAAGATACATAGAGCCCTTCGCGGCATTTCAATATTGGCGTCGGCCTCGTTCCGATCCGCATCGCCAGAAGCGACGCCGGCAGAATGCCTGTCCCCCAGGGCGAAAAGATTTGGGCGCTGAAGCAACAGCGAATCAAAACCCCCGGTCATGCAAGCCTGCATGCTCGGGGCAACAAAGAAAGACCCGTTAACCGATGATCGGTTAACCAACATGAAAGAACAAAATGCAAACAAATAGAAACAACAAAATAGTCATGTGTGTAGTTCCAGGGATCGCTTTGGTCCTGGCTTTGGCCTCTCCGCTGTCAAGCTATGCGGATAGCACCAATGCCTCGGCCAAAGTGACCATACAAACATCGTACTTGAACGTGTTGGGTCCTATAACCAACAGCACTGCCGCCACCGACATCAATAGCGGCTGGCAAACGGTGCTGGAACAGGACCTCAAGATGGCCAACAACCACGATCTGTTGATGGTCGCAAGTTTCGAGGTGGGCCTCTTCACGTCCACCACCGTACAGAGCAAGAATATGGTGGCCGACACCTCCACGGCCAGCTCCTGTGTCAAGGTCAGAGCGCTAGTGGACGGCGTAGAAGCGGCGCCGGGCGACGTGGTCTATGGCAAGCGAACTCAGACGCTTACTGCGACGCTGGAGGGAGCCATTGCCGGTTGCCTCGGCATCATTACCAACGCATCCGGGGGCCTGCAAATCGTATTGAATACCAACTGCGTGCTGCCCGAAATTATCGGGTTGCTTCAAGACACGGTGACGGCGAACTCCTTCACCTTCGCCGCGCCCAATCTGTCCAGTGGATTCCATAACATCAAGATCCAGGCGCAGATTGACGCAAAGGGTGACAATCAAGCCGGCAGCTTCATCGCCGCAGCCCTGGTTGGAAAAGGGACGTTGACAGCGGAGTCAGTGAGGATGGTCAAAGATCCCGTCTTCCCCTACGTGATCGGCGTGCAGTAGGCCCGATCGGATAAATCCTGGTCTCGGGGGCGCTGGCGCAGGTCGCCGGCGCCCACCCAGACCAGGTCGTGGACCACGCCGAGATTGCAACAAATCTCGGTTTTCGTCGTCTCAACATTGATAACGGTATGAAAGCTGCTCCCCGGCAGCGGGATTGTGATTAACCTCGGCCTCCTGCTCTAGTCGAGCCTGGCTGCCAGGGTCGCTCCACTCTCATCAGTTAAAAAAATTAGCTTAAAACAAACAAATGATACGAAACACAAGCATTACTCGGTGGTTCCCTTCGGCTCTGGCCCTGACGGTCGCTTCCTCTCTCCTGGCCGACACAGTACAGGTGGGAGGCCCTCCTCGTCCCGGGCACGCCAGGCCGCCGCTTCACATCAATCTCACACCTTCGGTCTCTACCTCCTACACGCCGGCCCAGATTCGACATGCCTATGGCTTCGACCAACTGGCGGCCACCGGCGCCAACCAGAAGATCGCCATCGTTGATGCCTATGGAAACTCGCACATCCAAAGCGATTTGGACACTTTTTGCAGCCAGTTTGGCCTGAACTCCACGACGGTCCAGGTCATAGGGAACAACACGGGCAGTGACGCAGGCTGGGCGTTGGAGACCGCGCTGGACGTCGAATGGGCTCACGCAATCGCTCCCGGCGCCACCATCATTCTATCCGTGGCCGCTTCCAACGGTTCTGGCGACTTGCTGAATGCCGTTGATGCCGCAGTCAATGCCGGCGCCACGGTAGTCTCGATGAGCTGGGGCGGGTCTGAGTTCTCTGGCATGTCCTTTTATGATAATCATTTCAATCGGCCGAATGTGACCTTCACAGCTTCGTCCGGTGACAACGGCGCGGGCGTAGAGTGGCCGGCGGTCTCTCCCTATGTGATCGGCGTCGGTGGCACAACCCTTTACCTTGACGCAAACGGCAACCGCAGTTCTGAAACCGCCTGGTCCGGCAGCGGAGGCGGAATTAGCAGTTATTATACGGAATCGGCCTACCAAACTGGGTGGCAAACCTCCAACCGCCGCGGAGTGCCCGACGTCAGCTACCTGGCGGACCCGAACACCGGGGTGCTGGTTTATGACTCTGTCAACGGAGGCTGGTTCGTCGTCGGTGGCACCAGCGCAGGCGCCCCGCAATGGGCGGCCTTGATTGCGCTTGCCAATGACCTGCGGGTCAAAAACGGTTCGGCCACGCTAACATCGGCCAACAGTGTTCTCTATCCTTTAGCGCAAGGCAACTCAACCGTACCTTACACCGTCAACGCGGCCTATTTCTTCGACGTTTCTCAGGGCAGCAACGGTGGTTACAACGCAGGGCCCACTTACGACTTTGTGACCGGGCTCGGCTCGCCGGTAGCCGCTGCGCTGGTACCGGCCCTGGCGCCTTCTTCGCAGACCCCGGATTTCTCGCTTTCTGCCAGCCTCGCTTCGGCGACGGTAAGCGCCGGCACAAGCGCCAGCTACACGGTCTCAGTCGCCACCAGCGGCGGTTTTTCCTCAAGCGTCAGTTTAGGCGTTAGCGGGTTGCCAACGGGCGCCACAGCGTCATTTTCTCCGCCGTCGCTCACTGGCTCCGGCAACTCCACGCTGAGTATCTCCACCAGCAGCAGCACCCCGGCCGGAACCTACACGCTGACTATCACCGCGCAGGGCGGCGGGCTGACTCATACCACGACGGTCACCCTGACCATCCAGGCTCTTGCAACCCCTGGCTTCTCAATAGGGGTTTCACCAGGCTCGAGCAACATCAAGGCAGGGAACAGCACCTCCTATACAGTTACAATTACTGGCACTGGCGGATTCAGCAGCAGTGTTAGCCTGAGCGTGAGTGGATTGCCTGGCGGCGCAAGCGCCAGCTTCAATCCGGCGGCGATCAGCGGCTCTGGAAGCTCCACGTTGAAGATCACCAGCTTATCCTCGACACCCCGAGGTACCTACAGTTTGACCCTCACGGGTGCCAGTGGCTCCGTTACGCACACGGCGAGCGTGTCACTGCGAATCAGATAAGTGTGAGGCTTGGCGCGGAACCAACCGGTTTGCGCCCCCGGTTTATTCGAGAGCCTGCCCTGCGGATGCGGGGCAGGCTTTTTTTTTGTGCGCGCTGAGTAAGTCAGTCAAGAGAACAACTCGTCTTGTTCGCCGGCTTGCCGCGCCGAAGGCTCTGCGAAGGCGGGCTGCACTTTCGACTCGCTTCACAGCCATTTGGACATTCTTCGTGTCCAACTCGATGCCAATGCACTTGCGTTTAAGCCGGACACTGGCCACGGCGGTCGTTCCGCCCCCGAGGAAGGGGTCGAAGACGAGGTCGCCTTCGTTGGTGGAGGCGAGCAGGCAGCGTTCGACCAGCGCCACGGGTTTTTGCGTGGGGTGCTTGCCAAAGCATTTTTCGCCGTTGCTTGGGGGCCCAATGGTCCAGACGGTCTTCATTTGTTTGCCCGTCACCTGGTTCATCGCCTGGTAGTTGAACAGGTGTTTGCTGTTTTCGTTTTTGGCGGCCCAAAGAATCGTCTCGGTCGAGTGGGTGAAGTAGCGGCAGGACAAGTTGGGCGGTGGATTGGGTTTTTCCCAGGCAATGTCGTTGAGGATTTTGTAGCCGAGTTGTTGCAAGGCATAGCCGACGGAGAAGATCACGTGGTGCGTGCCGCTGATCCATATCGTGACGTTGGGCTTGAGGGCGCGCTGGCAGCAGCGCAGCCACTCGAGGTTGAACTGGTGGTTCAGTTCCGGGCCGCGGGATTTGTCCCAGTCACCCTTGTCCACCTTGACCATGCGTCCTGCGTGACAGGTGATGCCGCCGTTGGACAGGAAGTAGGGCGGGTCGGCAAAGATGCAGTCGAAGCGCCCTTGGGGATATTTGGCGGCGATGGCGTCGAGGAGCTCGAGGCAGTTGCCGTGGTAGAGCCAGAGGGAGCGAGCGTCGTCGCGGTGGACGAGTTGCGGTGGGAGATCAGGGACGTCCCGATTCGGAATCGGGACGTCCTTACCAAGAGAGGGTGCGTCGCCGATGGTTTCAATCACACCGTCCTCTCGCAAAACGAAGGCCGACGTTGTGACGGTGTGGGTGCGCAGGCCCTTCTCGTGCCTGCCCGCCAAAGGCTCTGCGACGGCGGGCGGCGGTGGAGGGAAGGGAGCAGGAGCAAGAGCAAGAAGCCGAGACGGTGGAGATGGGTGGAGCGCTCGGTGCTGGCTGCGTTTGGCTCTCTTCGGCACGACCAGGATCAATGGGTCAGATGGCGGGATCGGGTCAAGTCCAATTCTTGCGCAGTTTGGTTGGAGGGCGCACGAGCGGAACTAATGGAAGAGGGAAGAGGGAGTGACAGGCAGGCGCAGACAGGATTGTCTGCGGCACAACCTCCCATCTCCCATCTGCCCGTGATCGGCCTACACTGCCTTCAACGCCGGACCGGTCTCGATGACGCCCTTGGCAATGGCATAGCGGGTCAGGCCCGCGATATCGTGTATCTTCAATTTGTTCATGAGTTGCTGGCGATGTTTTTCGATGGTTTTAACGCTGAGGCACAGCTCGGCGGCAATTTGCTTGTTGCCCTTGCCTTCGGCGATCAATTGGAGCACTTCAGTCTCGCGCGAGGTAAGCATGTCCGACCGCTTCCTGACTGGCACGCCTTTGAGCAGCGTTTCGCGATAATGCTCCATGAGCCGCTTAGAGATGACAGGACTGAAGAAGGCGTTGCCTTTCCTGGCTTCGCGGATGGCTTTGATCAAGTCAGCGGCGGCGGTTTGCTTGAGCAGGTAACCCACGGCGCCCGCTTCGCTTAGCTGCTGCACGTATTCATCGTCACTGTAGGACGAGAGAATGAGCACTTTGGCCGAAGGGACTTCCTTGATGATTTGCCGGGTGGCCTCCAGGCCGTTGAGCAGCGGCATGGCAATGTCCATCACGACTACGTCGGGCTCCAGCTTCTTAGCCAACTGGATGGCTTGCCGGCCCGTCTCGGCTTCACCGACGATGGCGATGTCCTCTTCGGCCTGCAACAAAGCGCGGAAGCCCTGTCGGACTATGGTATGATCGTCAGCCAATAAGACCTTTATTTTATGCATAACGATCTCGGAGTTGCGTTAAGAGATGCACCCTCATGAGGTCAGAAGGACTTGGGGACCGCCAGGAGGCTGCCTGGTTTGAAGGGAATTTCCACGCTGACGGTGGTCCCTTTGCCAGGCGCGGATTTAACGGCGAAGTGGCCGTTGACCAGCCGCACGCGTTCCTGCATGCCCAGGAGGCCCAGTCGTTTCTTGCCGATTGCCGCCAATTGCTGATGCACCTCAAAGGCTTTGCCGTTGTCTCTGACTTGCATCTGGAGCTCGTTTTTGAGTTTGCGCAAGGTCACGGTCACCTGGGTGGCCCGCGCATGTTTAGCCACATTGGTCAGGCTCTCCTGCGTGACACGGAACACGACCGTTTTCTGTTCGTCGTCCAGGTGCTCGGCGTCGGCGCTGGCGTTGAAGCGCACTTCAAGGCCGGTGCGCTCCGCGAAGGCTTTCATGTACGAACGGAGCGCCGGCACCAGTCCCAGTTCATCAAGCATGGCGGGGCGCAACTCGCGGGCAAAGCGATGCACGGTGTCCATCGTTTGACCCAGGAGGCCTTGGGTGTCGGCGATTTTCTTTTTCAGGAGATTGGTCTCGACGGCGCCGTTTCTCTGCAACATCGCCAGATTTGTGTTAATCGCCGTCAGGGCTTGACCGACTTCGTCATGGAGCTCGCGGCTGATGCGCTTGCGTTCCTGCTCCTGCACGTGCAGGATCTGGTTGGAGAGATGGCGCAAATTCTCCTGCATAACGCAGGCCTGGTCAAAGAGCGTCCGGTAATGCTCCCGGCTCTGGCGCAACTCCTCTTCGGTTCGCTTCCGTAGGGTGATGTCGCGGGCAATGCCGAAGATGCCGGTGCACTTGCCTGCCTTGATTTCCTGCGCCAGCGTGAACTCGCCGACGGCATATTCGCCCGTGCGTTTGCGCACGCGGTACTCCCACCGTTCGGGGGGACGGCCCCGGACGATGGCGCGGAAACGTTCGACCGCAATCCGAGCGTCATCGGGGTGGAGCAGCGGGGCGAAGGGTTTGCCCAGCCAGGCCGCGCGCGGCCAGCCGGTAATCACCTCAAAGGCCCGATTCACCGCCGCGATTCGTCCATCCGTCGTCAAATAAAAGATCAAGTCGCTGGCGGTTTCAATAAGCATCGAGTAGCGCTCTTCGCTCTCCCGCAACGCCCGCTCGACGCGCCGGCGCTCGGCGATCTCCTGCGTTAGCTCACGATTCATAGCCGCCAGTTCAACGTTGCGCTGTTCCAGCGCTTCGTTGAGTTGCTGCAATCGGAGGTTCGCCTGGCGGAAACCGCGGTGGGTGACTTCGAAAGGCGAAAGCATTTCCATGAAGAAGTTTTCCGCGGCGGTAAGCGTGCGCAATTTTTTCTCAGGCGAGAGCGCGGGCAACAAGCATGACCCCAAGGCCCGCTGGTGAATGCGGGCCACGTCCAAAACGCCCAGCCCCTGTGCGATGGCCTTGCGACCCAGGTCGTAGGCTTGTTCGAGCAGGGCCTCCTGCTGCCGGGCCAGGCAGCGGCCCAACGTGGCGGCATATTGCCGGCTGAAGCGGCGCATTCGACTATTCATGGTGAGACCCAAGATAATGCACGACCAGCGCCAGCGCATCGTCGGTGCCTTTGAAGTGGCGCTTCAGAATGCCCTCGGCGGTTTGTTGAACCGAATCGCTCCGCGGCAAACCTTCAGTGAATCCGGGGCCGATGCCGTCCGTAGCGAACACCAGTGAATCGCCCGGCGCGATGGACAGCGTGCTGGCTCGCAGGTCCGGCAGTTGGAAACCCACCAGGCCGCTGCGCAACACGACGCGCTCAGACGGGGCCTTAGCCTGGCTGCCGGCTCGGAACAAAACCGCTTCAACGTTGCCGACGCCCAGCCAGGTGAGCCGGTCTTCAAACGACCGCAGGGTGGCCGCCGTCATGACCACGCCCCGCGTCCCGATCAGGGCTTCATGGCAACGCTTGAACAGCGCAACCAGCGATTCTTCAGCATGACCTTCCAACACGGCCATAGCGGTCTTCGCAGCGGCGGCCGCTTCCTTTCCATGACCCAGCCCATCCACCGCCGCCAGCAGGACATGGTCGCCGAGCGGCTTGACCAGGTGCAAATCCCCTGAGACAGTTTGCCCCGGCAAGGTCCGCCCGGCCACGCCCCAGTCGATCAACGGCTGTTGGCTGATGGTGTCTGCTTGCATTTCATTGCCGCCATTTTTTCATCGTAATGGTGGTCCCGACCCCCGGTTTCGAAACGATGTCAAATTCATCCATCAACAATTTCGCTCCCGGCAAACCCACCCCAAGCCCTTTGCGCGTCGAATAGCCGTATTGCATGGCTTGGGCAACATCCGCAATGCCGGGCCCCTGGTCGCGAGCCACGACGCACAAGCCCTGTTTGGCCCCGTTTTTGACGGGGTGGAAAACGATTTCGCCGCTCTTGGCGTATTCGACAATGTTGCGCGCCACTTCGGAGATGGCGGCGGCGACGAGCGTCACCTCCGCCCCTTCAAAACCCAACTCCATAGCCAGGGAGCGGCCCTGCTGGCGTGCCGTCACAATGTCCAGGGCGGACGTGATCGGCACCCGCGTTTCATTTGGCATGATGAAGGTTCCTCTTGGGTTGCCGGTCCAGATAGGCCAGACCTTCCTCAAGATCCAGTGCCGTGCCGATTCCTTCAAGGGTCAAGCCCAACTGCACCATCGTAAAGGCCACGTCGGGCTGGATGCCGACGATGACTGTCTCAGCCCCGCGCAATTTAAGCATGTGCGCAATGGCCCGGAGCGTTCGCGTGGCAAAAGAATCAATGACGTCCAGCACCGTCACGTCAATGATGACGCCCCGCGAGCGGTACTGGCCAACCCGTGCCCCAAGGTCATCGCGCAGTTGGATCAGGTCCTGGTCGGACAGCACCGACTGGATGCTGGCAATCAGGTAATCATGTTGTTTGAGAACGGGAACGTGCATGTTGGTTTGCCGTTGCTATCGACGCCTCTCCCGGGCCTTCTCCTCATCCGGCTGGTCGCGCTGTCGCAGCATGTGGGGAGAAGGTTGGGGTGAGGAGCCAGTTGGACTGCATAGATACGTGTTAGCCAGGTTGTGTGGTGTCTCGCGCCGCGGGTTCCGCGTTCAGGGTGACCTTGTAACCCAGAAACCGCTCGGCTTCTTCGATGCCGCCCTGCAAGTCACCCACAGCGTTCATCTTGCTCAAGTCCACGCCGATGGTCACCAGGGTCTGGGCGATCTCCGAGGACAACCCGGTGATGATGACGCTGGCGCCCATGAGCCGCGAGGCCTCCACCGTTTGCACCAGATGATTGGCCACGGCGGAGTCAATGACAGGCACACCCGTGATGTCCACCACCACCACCTTGGCGCGGTTTGTGCGGATGCCGCGCAACAGTTGTTCGGTCAATTGCCGCGCGCGCTGCGAGTCAATCATGCCGATGATGGGCAGAATCAACAGCCGCTCGCGCACCTGCAGGACCGGCGTGGACAATTCCCGAATAGCGTCCTGCTGCTGGCGAATGATGCGCTCGCGTTGTTCGACAAAGCTGACGCCCACGGTGTTGGCGATGCGGTTGGCTGCCGGCTCGTAGGCATCCAACACCCGGTTGAGCTCCTGGAAGTCGTCTTGATATTTCTTGAACAACGAGCGCGCCAGCACGTCGCGGAGCTGCAGCACGATGCCGAGCACTTCGCGCGTTTCCACCCCGCGCGGGATGATGCGCTCGGACAGGTCGCGGGCGTAAGCCTGCAGGACCTCGACGCTGCCGGTTTCCAGCGCTTCCATGTACTTGTCGTACACTGAGGTTGCCTCAGAAAAGATTTCCTCCTCGCTCATCGCCGTCAGCAACTGCGCCTCGCGGATGCGCTTGGCCCATTCCTCGCGCAACTGGGTCCGGTTCTTGCGCAAATGCGCCACCAATTCGCCCAACAAATCCGCCTTGTTCTCGACCGCGAAACGAGAGGCCCTGTTTTCCATTTTGTCGTCTCTGTTTTTCATTTGAGTACTGCCGGAGTGAACGGAATTCCGGCGCTGGCTTTTCATTCGAATATAAGGCCCCGTCGTCTCTGTTGCAACTAGGGTGAAACCATGGCGCAAAAGTAGGTGAACACCCCATACCGGGCTATGACGGGTCTTTCGCAGCTTGGATGGGCGCACCTTGGCGCTGCCACCGTAGCGCAGACTGGCAGTCTGCTGTGTCGCGGATTGGCAATCCGCGCACCTGCCGAATACCATTCGGCGAAATCCCGATGCATCGCATAGGCGTCAAGCTAAGCCGCCCTTAGTTTACGGCGCGCTTTTTTGATTTTCCTAGTCAGAACCAAAGTATTTTTGTCTTCCACCGACCATTCCCATTC
>WNGP01006030.1_pt1 | contig 10105 bp, 10 predicted proteins | sample 5407671 | NCBI WGS metagenome assembly WNGP01 (sample SAMN13153381, study PRJNA577476) | soil metagenome | isolation source: 40 cm soil or saprolite under Garry oak tree replicate 2 | place: USA:California | collected 2016-06-15
GTTATGCTTTTGCATACAGGGCAGGCACGTTATAGAACGCGCTGAACCCGGCATAACGCGCCGTTTCGCTGCCGAGTTCCTCTTCGATCACTAGCAAGCGGTTGTACTTTGCGACGCGTTCGCTGCGTGCGGGAGCGCCGGTTTTAATTTGACCCGCGTTCGTAGCAACCACGAGGTCGGCAATAGTGGTATCCTCTGTCTCGCCCGAGCGATGTGAGACCACGGCAGTGAAGGCCGCGCGTTTCGCCATCTCAATGGCTGCCAGCGTCTCCGTCAGCGTGCCTATCTGGTTCAGCTTGATGAGGATGGAATTGGCCGAGCGTTCCTGGATGCCGCGTTTGAGACGAGCGGTATTGGTCACGAACAGGTCGTCGCCGACGAGTTGCACCCGATCACCCAATCGCTGGCGCAATTGTGCCCAGCCCTCCCAGTCATCTTCGGCCAGGCCATCCTCAATGGTGATGATGGGATACTCGCCGATCCATTGTTCGTACAGGTCCACCATCTCGCTGGCAGTCAGCGTGCGCCCCTCGCGTGCCAGGACATATTTGCCATTGTCATAAAATTCGCTGGCGGCCGGGTCCATACCCAGGAAGATATCCACGCCAGGTCGATAACCCGCTTCTTCAATAGCGGCCACGATCACTTCTAGTGCCTCGCGGTTGGAGCCAAGCGAAGGAGCAAAGCCGCCTTCATCGCCAACGTTGGTATTGTATTTTTTGCCGTGCAGGACCTTCTTCAAACCCTGGTAGACTTCGGCCCCCATACGTAGTGCTTCACGAAAGGTTGGCGCGCCGACCGGCAGGACCATATACTCTTGCATATCGGTCGAGTTATCGGCGTGTTTGCCTCCATTGAGGATATTCATCATGGGCACCGGCAGGGTGCGAGCTGCAACGCCTCCCAAATAGCGGTAGAGTGGCTGCTGTTCTACCTGGGCAGCCGCTTTGGCAATGGCGAGCGAGACGCCCAGGATGGCATTCGCGCCCAATTTCATCTTGTTCGGAGTCCCGTCAAGCTCGATCATTACCTCGTCCAGCATTACTTGATCGATGGCATCCAGCCCGATGATCGCCTCGCGGATGGTCTCATTGACATTGCGCACGGCGGTGAGAACACCCTTGCCGCCGTAGCGACTCTTGTCGCCATCGCGCAGTTCTACCGCCTCGTGCGTTCCGGTTGATGCTCCAGAAGGGACGGCGGCTACACCACGCTCGCCGCCCATGAGCAAAACTTCAACCTCAATAGTGGGATTGCCCCGCGAGTCCAATATTTCGCGTGCAACGACATCTTCAATCGTGCTAATTCCATCTACGCTGTTAGGCATAACACTTATATCCTCCGTAGACTATGTATATATCTGTACGCGGGCTATTGTACATCGCGAAGAAGGATTGAGGCAAGTCAAGAATTGCATTCTCATGGGGCGTATAGAGATGTAATGACAGGTGAGCCTGCGATACTTACGAGTTTCCACTATTCTCTTTTCCTCTCGAGGGGGACAGAAGATTGGTCGAGCAAGTGATAGTTCGCTGTAGCTCCTGCCATAACCTGCGCCAGTGCAGTCGCCAGGACATCGGTATGCTCTGGCCGGCCTACCGTCACGCGCACGAAGTCGCTCAGGTAGGGATGGTGGAAGTAGCGCAGGAGCACTCCATGTGACTCGACAGCAGCACGTATATGCTCGACTTTCAAGTCTTCTGAAACATGAGCGAGGATAAAGTTTCCCTGTGAAGGTACCGGTTCGAGGTACGGCTGGGCAGCCAACATGTTGAAGAGGCGCTCCCGCTCTTCTATAATGCGGCGCACATTGCGCATGGCATACTCCAGGTTATTCAGCGTTGCAATGGCGGCAATATGACCGGCTACATTCACTTCAAAAGGGCACTGTGCCCGGCGCATATATCTAACAATCCATTCCGGGAGAAGACCATAGCCGATGCGCAGCCCTGCCAGTCCGGCCCATTTGCTGAAGGTGCGTAAGATGACCAGGTTGCGGTAGTGCGGGACCAGGTCTGCCAGACCCCCTGGTTGATGAGAAAACTCCACATATGCCTCGTCAACGACCACAATACGGCCTGTATCAAGTAAGGCGAGCACATCAGTTTCGCTAACCGGGTTGCCTGTAGGATTGTTGGGCGAGCAGAGCGTGATCAGCTTGGTTTCGGGTGTGAGTGCGGCCATGATAGCATCAATGTCCACCTCGTAGTCTGCCGTGCGCGGAACTTCCAGTACATATGCTCCGCAGAACGTCGTGACAAAGGTATAGAGCGAAAATGTGGGGGTGCAACAAATGATATTATCGCCGACCGAAAGAAAGATGTGCCAGAGCAGGTTGATCAGTTCATTGCTGCCATGGCTTAGTACAATAAAGCGGCTGTCAAGACCCGTATAAGCGGAGAGCGCGGTACGCAAGGCGGTGGAATCAACATCGGGATAATTGTTATATTTGTTGTGGTCTCCCAGTGCCTTAAGGACAGCTGGACCAGGACCGTAGGGATTTTCATTGCTGTTTAGTTTTATGAGTCGCTCAATGGGGATGCCTGTTCGTAGACTGAATGCTTCCAGGGACTCGCCAGGGATATACTCAGCCATGCGGTCCAATTCTGGGCGCACATGGACGATACGTGGATGGTACATATGCTAATAGCCCTTCCATACCAGTTTTTAAGAAAGTATTAAGTAGCATTGCTTTGAATACCGCAGCCACTCTGCCAGCATCATTAGCGATCCTGGCACCACCAGTTTTCCGAGTTCGTCTTATTTTTCTGCATCGGCATCGACAAAAATTTGCGTAGGACGGCGAATCAATGTATTGCGAGGTGAGGAGTTAGAGTTGGCAAACCCTTTACGCAACAGACCGCTGCCCTTGGCGAACTGGTTTGGCGCAGGCCGTACGGCGGGTTGCACCGTCGGCGTCTCAGGCCATTTTTCCTTGCCAGATTGCACTATCTCCAACCCCTGGCGTAGGGTCAGCATATCGCGCAGGAAGCATGCCACCGCCGAGGCGGCGGAGCCTTTTTCCTTTGAAAATTCAAAACGTTTGCCTGTCACATCTCCGGCTGCCTGTGCAGCTTGTGCCATTGGATCAGATGTTTTGGCGGCATAGGCATCCTGGAAGATATCGTCCCAGCCGCCCCACCGTCCTCGCAGGGGCTTCCAACCGAGCTGGCTATCGCTGATGGTACGCCATTTTTCCTCGGTAAATTGGATCCAATCATCTAAGAGACGCCTATAGGTCTCCACCTGCTGGCGCAGGCGCTCTTCCTCCAGGGAAGGACGCTGTGGGAAGGCCTGCGGGAGGCCGTCGGTCGTACGTGGACTGGCGAAGCCACCGGTTTGCGGAAATTCCATGGTGGGCCGCTCGGCATAGGGTCCCGCCATGCTGCCATACATACCAACATTGGCTCCTGGCACGAAGCCCGTAGGCATGGCAGGGAAAATACCAGTAGGCCCTGCCAGTGCTGCAAAATCGGGGACTTGCTGGCCGTTTGGCATTCCAAGCATGGGTATTTCTGTACCCGCCGGCAGCTCGCCGATGACATGGATACCGCTCGCTCCTAAAGCGGGTGTTATCAGAGTGGAGCCATCCGGCAAGAGCATACCTTCAGGGAGAGAGGGCAGGCCGCCGATGACAATCTCTTCATGCCCAATTGCGTCAAGAATACGCCACGCCAATTGTGGATTCTTGATGCTCCACCAGACGCGGCGCATGACAAATGTGCTGGCAAATGTAAAGTTCACTATTAGCCAGACAATACCACGCACAGCCAGCCAGTTGACGAGGCCAATCACAATAATCCAGTACCAGGTATCGTGTTGTCCAACCTCTTCTATGAATGTCAGCACCGCAGCTACAGTCAGGCTGGGGTCACGCAGAGGATTGATAAAGTCCAAAATACGCCAGAGCAATCTTCGGTCCGTCTTCTCTACCAATGCGTGCTCCTCTCAACTCCCGCCGCTGGGTCGGCAGGTTACTACGACACCAGGTTCCTGCTGTGAAATTCTAACATGAACCTCTTCATCTCTGCAACTTTGCCTGGCAGGTAGGTAATAATGGGCCATCCATCCCGCCTCCTACTTAACCAAAACGCCGGTCGCTGCCCAGGCGAGTGATAGCGGTACTATGGTACTGGATTGAGTAGATATCGCCGCTGGATCGCCAGGAGTTCAGTTATACCCTGCTCTGCAACTGTGATCAGGGAATCCAGGGTAGCACGACTGAAAACGTTTCCTTCACCGGTACTCTGAACTTCAACAAACTCGTGTTCCCCCGTCATTACTATATTACTATCTACCTCGGCATTTGAGTCTTCCTGGTAGCACAGATCAAGCAGAACCTCGCCATCGACCACGCCGACGCTCACAGCAGCTACCGCTGTCCGTACGGGATGCACGGTAAGCTCTCCCCGCTGCAACAATGATGAGCACGCACGATGCAGGGCAACATAAGCGCCGGTAATAGATGCCGTGCGAGTGCCTCCATCTGCTTGTAGCACGTCGCAATCAAGCATGATAGTGTGTGGTCCCAGCGCATTCATGTCTACTACTGCGCGCAGTGAACGGCCAATCAGGCGTTGGATCTCCTGCGTGCGACCGCTAACCCTACCATCGCGCTCACGCGAACTGCGAGTATGTGTTGCACGTGGTAGCATGTTGTACTCAGCCGTGACCCATCCCTGCCCTTTTCCTTCTAGGAATGCTGGCACTTTCTCTTCTACGCTGGCTGCGCACAGGACGCGAGTATTTCCGGTTTCAATGAGTACCGATCCCTCGGCATAATCTAGATAATCAATGGTCAGGCGCACAGGGCGCATCTGAATCGATGCACGCCCATCTATACGTTTCATTGATAGATGCCTTTCTTAACCTTCTAAGATCTCTTGCGCGAGACTTTCCCGCTCACAGTCTATCATTTTTGTTCGACGTTATTTCTCATATCATGTGACATAATATACTCATGAGAAACAATGCGCTTCTCACAGTAGAAGGAACAAACACATGAGTAAACAATCCTCTGAAACACATGAGCCAAATTCCTCAGGCAGGATGAGTGATACAGCAGCCTATTCGACGCGTATACAAGAGGCGATGAGATATGATAAGCTCGGATCTTCAGATTATCTCATGGTTTTGACGATCCTGCGGGCGATAGCACAAGGGTGGACGGAGGAGCAGTGGAAACAAGAGCAGCACAGGACCGTGAGTATGCTGACCAAACAGCCTCCAGACAAGCAAACACCACACTCTGACGCTGCCAACCGCTACGAGCAGACGATCGCCTGCTTCAAAGATTTTGTCCTCTGGCCCTGGTAAGACGCTTGCTAAAGCCACCTCACGCCGGCTCGGCATGGTCCCTACTACTCGTCGACTGTAGCCTGCGTCGCCGTTGTTCTGGACTCCAACGTGTCAGCGTCAAGGTTTCCTCATCTCGGCAGCATGGTTTCTTCGGATTCTGGAGTGACGAGTTCAATGTACGCATCCTCATCAACGGAGGCTGAAAAGAGTTTGAGCTCGTTGGTTGCATCCATGAGCACATAGACGACTCCTCCATCGACGGCATTGATTCTCCCCGTCTCCGCTGTGCGCTTGATACGCACGTGATCACCTTCCTGAAAGTAGGTTCCGTCCGCGTTTGTCTCCATGGCTCTGTCTGCCTTTCTCAGATGGCATGCTGCGTCCAGTGGCCGTAGTCTTCATCGAGCTTCCTTTGCCTATCATTTATACTGACAGCATACATATATGCATCATCACGGTTGTTGAACGATCGGACAAGGCGATCATCGGGCCCTGGCCCTCCGTCTGTAGACAAGCGCTCCCGGATCAAAAAAACCTGCTCAGTGAGGCGTTGGACATAGTAACGGTCTTCTATCATTGTAATACCTCCAATGTTACCCAGCAAGGGGGTTGGGTGATTCTTGTTTGCTCATTCGTTGCTTGTTCACTTGTTGCATACTTAAACCTTCTAATCTTGGAGGTCTACCCCAGACAAGTTCGCGCCATCGAATTTCGCTTTGAAGAGGATTGCTCCATCTAGATCTGCTCCACGTAGATCTGCACCGCTGAGATCTGCTCCTTTCAGGTTCGTGTGGCAGAGGTTGGCGCCACGTAAATCTGCTCCGTGGAGGCGTGCCTTCAGGAGATTGGCATCGCTGAGATTGGCGCCCTTGAGATTGGTATGGCGTAGGTCTGCTTCTCGCAAATCCGCCTCTCGCAGGTCTGCTTCCTGCAGGTTGGCCTCGGTAAGATCGGCTCTGCGGAGATCAGCTCCGCGGAGATCGGCTTTGTGAAGATCAGCTCCGTGGAGGTCTGGCTCTAAAGCCTGTACATCAGAATATTCTCGTCGCCACGTATCCCAATGTGTTTTCCCTGATGAAAGAAGATCAAGATGATGCTGGCTTGCCATAAGGTTCATTTCCTTCTTCGTTATTACTTCTACAGTTACACATGGCAATGTTCAGTAAGAACTGCTCATCCTTGTTGCAGGGCTACTGAGCTTTTACAAGAAATGACTTTCAAGAGGAGGAGAAACAGGGAAAAGGGTATGTCAATACAGCTCTATAGGCGGAATACCTGAAGAGAGTGTTCCACGCCATCTCCCCGCGACGCCAAACACACAGGACCATTTCCTGCCAGAGCATGAAGATATGCTCTGAACGCCATTTCATATCAGGGGCCTGGCTCGAGGGGCGTGGCTCATACGAATACAGATGAGACTCTCTAAGTATACATTATTTTTTACAAAAATTCAACATTTATGCAAAAGCGCAAAAGCAGGTTACTAAGGAGCAGCAATCATTCACTGAGTCCTTCCATTCTTTGTTCTCTTGATAAATATTGTATCTCATGGTTCGCTCATTTTGAAAGTCAGTTCAGCAGAATGGAGAGCGAGTGTGGAATACAAAGTTGATGGGAAGCCGAGCAAAGCGATGATGCGCTCCTGTAAGGCTGAAAGGGGGGTCACATGGTAGACCGTCTGTGCCTGCTGACTGAGGGCGGTCAGATGCAGCCCCTTAAAGGCCTTCAACAAGGCCTCACTGGTCGGTCGTCGCGTGGCACGCTTGGGATTGCCCGCATAGAGTCCGGCCAGCGCTTGTTGCTGTTCAGCCAGCTGGCCGCGCACCTGGTATTCCAGCAAACAGAGGACACGCAGCCCCAGCGAGAGCAAGCGCAGCAAGCCCTTCACCCGTGGCTCAGAGGTCAACTGCAGCGGAGACACCGACAACGGACGTCCTTTCAAGCGTCCGAAGCCGCGCTCGATCAGATATTCCTCGCGGTAGGCCAACACGGCCTGCTCCAAGGACAACTGCTCGGTAGGCTGGTTGGTGACGTAGACCTGCCAGCCCAAACAGGCCTCGGCCTGCGCCACGGCGCCGGCATTGACCTGCACACTCACGCTGACTTCTCGCTCGACGCGGGTGTCTGCCGCTCGGTCTCGATAGCGGCGCACGGGCCGTTCACTCACCACTCGTTCCTGATACTGCACCTCCAGCAAACCGTCCACACGGTAGCGATGCACAATCGCCTCGACCACCTCGCGCACCTCGGACACCTGCCGCAAGACTTTCTTGCCTCGTTGGTGTTCGGACTGATTCAGCAGGACCAGTTCCGCTTGCGCTTTGGTCAGTCGCTCCTGCAAAGCCGCCTGGTGCCTCTGCGCCAGTTTGAGCGAGCGGATGACCAACACCCGTTCGTCCCACTGCACAGCGGACTCCCCCTGCATCAACGTGACCTGCCGCGTGTACTCATAACCAACCGCAATCGCTTCGGGGGAGCCATCCTCCTCACTCTGCCGTTCGATCGTCGTCACCGCTTGGGTGTTCGCCTGGACGGGAGCCACCAACTGCTGCAAGCTGGCCTCGCTCACTTGCACGCCCGAGAGCGGACACAGATAATAGTCGCCACTCTGCTGCACGTAAGCTCGTGTGGCCAGTGCGGCCATCTTGCAATCGCCCACATACAGCAGTCCCACCTGCTCCAGCGTCCGTTGAGCGTGTTGAATCGCTGGCACATACAATCCATCATCGGCCCGCTGCCCGCTGACAATCGTGACCCCCAGGGGCAATCCCAAGGGATCAAGGGCCGACAGCTTGATCTTCACTTGTGGCAAGTCTGGTCGGTGATCCTTGCTATGACCAAACTGAAACAAGCCGTCTGGACTGGGGTGAACATAGCCACTGACCGTGCTACTATCCACCCGCACCCGACGGGGATGCAGATCGTATACACGGATCAGGTGCTGACTCAGGTCCCGCTCGAAGGTCTGCCACTGCTCATCGTCACTCAGGTAATCCAGCACCGCGGCCAGGCGGTCATCACTCAAATCCAGGCTGCGCATCTCTTGCCCCAGGCAGGCTTGCAAGCAGTTCAGACGCTGGCTCGCCCAGGGTTCAACGTGATTGAGCCAATGGTCCCCTTCCGAGAGGATGTGACTCAGCCAGACCACGCTGACTGTTCCCAGGCTCAGACCTTGCCAGTTCCCATGTGTTGGAAAATGCCGATCCAGCAGCTTGCTTACCTGCATGCGTTCCAGTTGCGCCAACAGGATCGGCACGTCGTCAATTCGTTCTATCGTGAGAGGTTCAATTTCGTCCATGACGCTAGTGTAGCCTCAATCTTGGTACCTGTCTAGTAAAATGAGCGAACCATGAGCATACGTCTTTGATTGGTAGTTTTCCTTGCTCACCACCATTTGCATTTTCCAACATGTTGCTTGTAGTATATTCCAGACTACTTTGAAATACAATATAATGCTTAATCCCTGTGTTTGTATCGGTAACTTTCTCCAGTGATTTCGATCACCCGACAATGGTGCATGAGCCTGTCCACAATCGCCGCTGTTAACGGTTTCACCAGAAATACTTTTTCCCACTGCGCAATGGGGCGGTTGCTGGTGATGATGATTGACCCCTTCTCATAGCGCTGAGAGACAATTTCAAAGAAGTCTTCAACGGTGCTCTCGGCCATGCTCCGGTAGCCCAGTTCATCTAAAATCAGGAGATCCGGCTTCAGGTACGACTGCAATCGTTTGTGATAACTGAAATCAGCCCGGCTCTGCTGGAGGTCGCTGATCATTTTCCAGACTGTGGTAAAGAGCACAGTTTTCCCGTAGCCTAATGCCTGAAGCCCAAGCGCAATGGACAGATGAGTTTTGCCTACCCCTTGCTGGCCGATGAACAGAATGTTGGTTTTGCTCGTCAGAAACTGGCAGGTTGCCAGATCGTAGATCTCCCGCTTGTTGATGGAAGGCTGAAACGCAAAGTCAAAATCAGAAAGATCTTTCGCGTTAGGAATTTTGGCGCTCTTGTACATTTTGCGCTGCTTGTTATCCGCACGGGTATTAGCCTCATCCTCAAGAAGCAAGCCTAAAAACTCAGCATAGCTGAGGTTTTCTGTTTCTGCCTCCCGGAGCCTGACTTCCAGGGTTTTGCTCATCCCGGAGAGCCGGAACTCTTTCAGTTTCTGCACAATAGTACCGGCGGTAAGGATTTGCTGGCTCATATGTGTCCGGAATAGTACGATAAGTCCCGGCACAATGAAGTGTCCTCCTGCTGGAACACGATCTTTTCTGCATCCAATAATTTCGGTTCAATCTCCAAGGAATACAGCTTCCGCTCAAGGATATGCCGGATTGTCCCGACATCCCTGACCTGATAAAACAAGGCACGCTTGAGCGCCTTGTTCACTTCGCCAGCTCCAAAGTGCTCATGAAGCCCCAGAATTCCCCGGACAATGACAAACCAATAGTTTTCTTTCTGAGACAGGAGCCACTTGAAATACTCGTGAGCATCTTCGCCTATCTCCTTCAGCCTTGCTTCGTACTTCACCTGCCGCTCATTTTCAGAGTAGATTTTGTAGTCCGGTAGATGATTTCTTACCGTGAAATGGTTGCCCGTGCCTGCTGCTTTCAGATGCAGCGCGACCTGTTCACCCAGGGAGACAATCCGCACCAGCGACTCATTCCATCTGACGGTCACTTCTTTCCCAACTAATGAAAACGGCACGGAATAGTAATTGTTCTCAAAGTGGATATGGCAGTTGGGTGCAACTTTCCGGGTACTCCTATTGAAAAACGCAAACGGATTATTCGGCAACGGCTGCAAGG
>WNGP01008097.1_pt1 | contig 10105 bp, 10 predicted proteins | sample 5407671 | NCBI WGS metagenome assembly WNGP01 (sample SAMN13153381, study PRJNA577476) | soil metagenome | isolation source: 40 cm soil or saprolite under Garry oak tree replicate 2 | place: USA:California | collected 2016-06-15
GTAAACCATCCTATGGTGGTGGTCGGACCAGATTCCGAGCCGCTGCCGTTTTGCGGGTGGGGCCGCCGTGGATTAGTCAGGACGCCCCGGCAGCGGCAAACAGGCGGGCAGGGTCCGCACCGGCCCCGCGAGATCGATACGGACGACCGGCGCCCAATACTGCACGACCTTGTGCCAAAGGAGAGGCGGCCTGGCGGAACCGAGCTTGGTATCAAAACCGGAGGCCGTTCAGATGGGACTGCTAACGCCTGACGAGCGGCCGTCGCCACCGGCTACGCAATTGGCGGCCTCCGATCGGGCGTTGACGAACGGAAAAGTTGCCACGACTCACACTGACCCGGTTACGGTCGGCGTTGCCATTGCGCGGCACTAACGGCCGCTTGGTCTACCGGCAACGCTGCCGAACGCGCTGTGCGCAAAAATATGAAGTCGCAGCCGGAAACTTCAAAACTTTCCGAATTCAGCATAAGTAAGACGCAATATTACCAGCGCTGCGAGCAGCAGCATGGTAACAATTTCTTCCGGGTCTAGGGCCATCTTCGACGCTCACGCCTAAGGCTGGCTTACAGCCAGCACGCGCGCCCCCGAATGCCCAACTCCAGATTAGCTAAGTGCGGTTAAGACTTGATTGCTTCTTGGGACGACGGCGCCATGCTGGCCGTTCGCCGCGCGCACCCGCCGGATTCGTTAGACCGACTCCCGCTACCGCGCCGTCGCCGGGTGGCGCGGGAGGCGCGTTATTTCGGCTCGGGGCTGGTCAAGTCCCGGTTCGTTTGCCGGGGCCTGCGGCATCAAGGCCGCCTCTGTTGACCACCGGTTGGTCGAATTAACTGGTGTTTCGCTGTGCGAAAGAGCACCGTGAGGCATCACCGCACCGCCCTTTGGCAATAATCGGTGACTGAGAGTGTTGCGCTCCCGCCTATTCGAGGGGGAAGCATCATGCCCCAATCTCAACGCCTGTCGTCCGCCATTTCATCCGTTGCATTTGGGCGCCCCGCCTGTCCGAAGTGCAAGGCCGAGATGATGCTCACCAGCATCGAGCCGGCACGCCCAGGCGTCGACTTGCATACGTTTAAATGTGCTGTCTGCAATCACGTACTTACGGCCCTTGCCGCGTTTGAAGATCCCATGAAATCCAAGTCCCTTGGACGCTGGCTTCAAGGCGATTTGCACTCGCCGAGGTAAACGCTTGCGGCAAGCGGAAGCTGAAGAGACAACGATATCAAGACCCGATGCAGCCGGACGTGCCGAACGTCAGTTATTGGGTTCTCGTCAGGGAACACGCAACCGAGTAACGAATTGTTGGGAGATCAAATTCAGCGGAGTCCGCCTCTTGGCAACCCCAGGGTGAGGTCGACCTCGTCAGGAAGATGCCAGCCCGATGGCGCCGACCTTAACGATTGCCTCGACGCGAGCTCACGCAAGATGGGAGGGAGCGTTCATGAGCTACTGGACTCGATTGATTCTAGTCGTGGCTGTTCTCTTGTTTGCCGGTGGCGTGTGGGCTAACCTCGGGAAGGCGCCATTCTCCGAAATGCGCGGCGCGTGGGTGAGCCAGGCCATGCGATAGGTCTGGTCTACTGAACTACGGAGACCATTTTCGCAATAAGCACAGCTATGCCCGTCGATCAGACGCTGGCGCGGCTTCCCTTCCAACGCTGCCGGCATCGCTGCGTTCCTGACGCGAGAGGGAGGGCGCCGTGCGTGATGCGAGATATCACGAAAGGCGCGACTGGCCACCAGCAACGCGCCCGCCTGCCGTAGGTTTGTCCGTTGAGGCGGCACAGTGCCCCGTCTCGCCGGCTACTTCGGCTTCGGCTCCACCACCTCGAACATCACCTTGAAGGTGTCGAGCATCGACAGCAGCTCATCGAGCTTGCGCGGATCGCCGTCGATCTTGATCAGCCCAGCCTTCATCGCATCGGGGAACGTGGTGCGTTGCAGGGTGACGGCGTCGAGCGTATCGCGCGCAAGCGTCACGGCGGCGTCGGCATTGGCGGCCTGCCTTCCTTTCACGTAAGTCAGCGCCGAGTTTTCCAGGTTGAGCACGAACTGCTGCTTCGAATCCGTGAAGCTCCAGTTGATCACCATGGTCTTGCCTTCGGCCTTGGTGGCGTTCAGCCGCACGCCGAGATAGTCGAAGAACATCTCGGTGTTGAGGGCCTTGAGCGTCTCGGCATTGGCGGTGTTGTTGCCGGGGATTTTGGGCACACCGTTGCGCAGCTCCATCGCGCCGACCAGATAGGCGTTGCGCCAGGTGCCCGCCTCGGCCTGGAAGCCAAGCTGCTCCAGCGCGTCCGCGCCCAGCTCGCGCGCCGCGCGGTTATTCGGATCGGCGAACACCACCTGGTTCATCGCGCTGGCCACCCAGCGGTATTCGCCCTTGGCGAAGTCGCCGCGCGCGCGGTCGATCACCGCATCGGCGCCGCCCATATAGTCCACCGTCTTGCGCGCGTTCTCGACCGGCGGCAGCGGGTCGAGGTCAGCGGGGTTGGCGTCGTACCAGCCGAGATACTTCTGATACACCGCCCTAGCGTTGTGACGCAGCGTGCCGTAATAGCCGCGCGTGGACCATTCCTGTTCCAGGCTCGCGGGCATGTGCAGGGTCTCGGCGATCTCGCCGGGCAAGTATCCCTGGTTCAACAGGCGCAATGACTGGTCATTGATGAACTTGTACATATCGCGCTGCTTCTTCAGCAGGCTGACGACGCGCGCCTGTCCGGCAACGGGCCAGTGATGCTGCGCGATGATGACGTCGCTCTTGTCGCCGAAGGCCTCCAACGCCTCGCTGATGTAGCGCGACCACAGATTGCCATCGCGTACCTCGGAACCACGGATGGTATAGAGGTTGTGCATGTTGTGCGTGACATCCTCGGCCATGTCGAGCACGCGGAATTGCGGGAAGTACATCAGCATTTCCGACGGCGCTTCCGAGCCGGGCGCCAGTTGAAAGACGATCTCGACGCCGTCGATGACGCGCTTTTCCATGGTCTTGTCGATGGTGCTGGTCGGCGCAATCAATGTGACCGTTCCGAGCGCGATCTTCTTGCCCAAACCTGTATCGACATGGCCGCGCGGGCCCGGCGGCAACTGCGGCCCGAACTGATACTGCGCACGCCGGCTCGTCGCCGTCCCCGAGATGACAGTCTCGCCCGCGACAGCTTCCATGAAACCCGTGGGCGCCAGCACCTGAACCTTGCCGGCTGCCACGTCGGCCTCGCTGGTCACGCCCTTGACGCCGCCGAAGTGGTCGGCGTGGCTATGCGAATAGATCACCGTGCCCACCGGCTTCTTCGGCCGGTGCTGATAATACAATTCCAGCGCGGCCCGTGCCGCCTCGCTCGCCAGCAGCGTGTCGACGATGATCAGTGAAGTGTCGCCTTCGATGATCGTCATGTTGGAGATGTCGAAACCGCGCACCTGATAGACGCGCTCCGTCACCTTGAACAGACCGTGGATTGCGTTGAGCTGCGCCTGCCGCCACAGGCTCGGATTGACGCTGTCGGCGGCTTCGTTCTTTTTCAGGAAATCATAAGGCTTCATGGTCCACACCGGACGCGGACCCGCGCCCGGCACCAGCGCATCGGGCGTGGTGCCAATGAAACCGCGCATGGCATCATCGAAATCTTCGCGGTTGGCAAACGGCAGCGTCTTCGCGAGATCGGCGTTGGCTTTCAACGTCGCGGGCTCTGGCGCCTTGGGCGCGATCTGTCCGTGCGCCATGGAGGTGCCGAGCGCGAGTGTGATCGCGGGAGCGAGGGCAATGAGGTGCCTGCGTGTTTTCGACATGGGAATTTTCCGGATTATGCAAAAACAATATCAAATTTGGACAGCGGCACGGAGCGGATGCGCCTGCCGGTCGCGGCGAAGTAGGAGTTGAGCACCGCTGGTGCGGCGACGGCAATGGTCGGCTCGCCGACACCGCCCCAGAATCCGCCGCTCGGCATCAGGATCACTTCCACCTTCGGCATCTCACCGATGCGCATCGAGTTGTAGGTGTCGAAGTTGGTCTGCTCGATGCGGCCATCCTTCACCGTGCACTGGCCGTAGAACAACGCCGACAAGCCAAAGACAAACGAGCCTGCGACTTGCCGCTCGACCTGCGCCGGATTGACGACGGTGCCGGGATCGGTGGCGGCAACGATGCGATGCACCTTGATCTTGTTACCGTCAGTGACGGAGATTTCGGTGGCGGCGGCGACATAGCTTCCGAGCCCCATCTGCTGGGCGAAGCCGCGAAATATACCTTGAGGCGCGGGCTTATTCCAGCCCACGCGCTCCGCGACAGCATTGAGGACGGCGAGATGTTTGGGATGGTTCGCCATCAGCTTGCGGCGGAATGCGAGCGGGTCTTGCCCGGCCGAATGCGCCAGCTCATCCATGAAGCATTCGAGATAGATCCCGTTCTGGTTGCCGTTGACGCCGCGCCAGACACCCGGCGGAACATGAGGATTGCGCATGGAATGGTCGATCAGCAAATGGGGGACGGTGTAACCCAGCCGCGCTGGTCCGATATTGGCGAACGCCTCTCCAGGTGGTGAGAGGCCCTGGAACGCGAACGGGTCCATGCCGTCTTTCAGCGCCTGGGGCATGATGCTGGCAAAAACCGACTGGCCCGAGATTCGCATATGCAGGCCAGTCAGATTGTTGTCGGCATCGAATGCGCCGGTCAGCTTGCACTGGGTGACAGGATGATATCTGCCGTGCGTCATGTCTTCCTCGCGTGACCACAGCAGTTTGACCGGTGTGCCCGGTATCTGCCTGGCGATCAGTACCGCCTGCCGGACATAGTCCGGCGCGGTGCGACGGCCGAAGCCGCCGCCGAGCATCACCTTGTGGACATCGCATTTCTCGGGGGGCAGGCCGGATGCCTGAACCGTCACCGTGAAGGCAAGTTCGCCATCCTGCGTGCCGGTCCAGACCTCGCACCTGTCGGGCGTGTAGAGCACGGTGGCGTTGAGCGGCTCCAACGCCGCATGGTTCTGGTAGGGATAGTCGTACACCGCCTCGATCTTTCTCGCTGCCGACGCGATGGCGGTTTTGGCGTCGCCGTTGATGTTGCCGACAAATGCGGGCTGCGTCTCGTCCAGTCCTTCCTCGAGCCATTTCGCGATGGACGCGCTTGATACCTTTGCATTGTCGCCTTCGTCCCAGACGATCGGCAAAGCATCCAGCGCCGTTTTGGCGTGCCACCAGGTGTCGGCAATCACAGCGACCGCGTTGTCACCGACCCGCACGACTTTCTTGACACCTTTCATGCCGGCGATCTTCGCTTCGTCGAAGCTTTTTAGTTTGCCACCGAATACCGGGCAGGCCTTGATCGCGGCGCTGAGCATGCCGGGCAGCTTGACGTCGATGCCATAGATCATCTTGCCGGTGGTCTTGTCTGATGTGTCGAGTCGCTTCACGCTCTTGCCGGCGATCTTCCAATCCCTGGGGTCCTTCAGCTTAACGTCGGCGGGTGCCTCGAGCTTCGCCGCCGCCTCCGCAACCCTGCCATAGGTCGTGGTGCGGCCGGTTGGCGTATGCGTGATGACGCTGGTGGCGGCGGTGCATTCGGCAACCGGCACCTTCCACTCGTTCGCTGCGGCCTGCATCAGCATCATGCGTGCCGCCGCGCCGCCTTGGCGAACATACTGCTGTGACGCGCGAATGCCGATGCTGCCGCCGGTACTGAAGCTGCCCCACACCCGCTTGCGAACAGCGCTTTGCCCCGGTGTCGGATATTCCGTCGTCACTTTGGTCCAGTCGCATTCGAGTTCTTCAGCGACGAGTTGCGCGAGACCGGTGAGCGATCCTTGCCCCATCTCCGAGCGGGCGATGCGGATCACCACGGTGTCGTCGCGCCGGATCACCACCCAGGCGTTGACCTCCGGCGCGCCGTCGGCGGCGCGAACCACGGTGGGACCGCCAAACGGAAGATCGAATCCCAAAGCGAGGCCAGCGCCCGCGGCGGCGGTGCCGACAACAAAGCCGCGGCGATTCATTTGAGGCGTATGGTTCACGAGATTCTCCTCAAGTCTTCGCGGCGGCGTGAATGGCTTGACGCACCTGCTGGAAGGTGCCGCAGCGGCAAATATTGGTGACGGCATCGTCGATATCGGCGTCGGTCGGCTTGGGCTTCTCCTTTAGCAGCGCCGTGACAGCCATGATCATGCCGCTCTGGCAGTAGCCGCATTGCGGAACGTCGTTCTCGACCCAGGCCTGCTGCACCCTGCTGAGCGCGCCATTCACCGCAAGTCCTTCAATGGTCGTGATCTGCTTGCCCGTGGCTTCACTGATCAGTACGCCGCAGGAGCGCACCGCCACGCCGTCGATATGAACCGTGCAGGCGCCGCATTGCGCGATGCCGCAACCGTATTTGGTGCCGGTCAGGCCGGCGTTTTCACGGATCGCCCACAACAGCGGCGTGTTGGGCTCGACGTCGAGGTCAAAGGTTTTTCCATTGATCGTGAGTTTCGCCATCATATCCCCTGAGCTTCGCCAGACTGGATAGAGCGGCACGCGCGCAAGCACACCGAAAGTGCGCGGCGCCCACGATCCGGCGATCTGAACATTTACTCTGGCTTTTACTGCGCGAAAATGCGTATTATCGCAAAGATCATGCGAAAAAATTCGCAACATGCCAACCTGGCGGTCGTGAGTCACACCATGGACTGGAGCAACCTGAGCTATTTTCTGGCGCTGGCCCGCAGCGGCAGCCTGTCGGCCGCATCGCAGGTGCTCGGCACCGATCACTCCACCGTGGCGCGCCGCATTCAGGCGTTGGAAAAGGACCTGGGCCTGCAACTCGTGGACCGGCGAATTCGCGCCTACAGCCTCACGTCATCAGGCGAGCACGTCGCCGAACTGTCTGAGCGCGTCGAATCCGCGATCGGCGATATCGAGCGCTATGCGCAAGTGGCCAACTGCGCACCGCACGGTGTGGTGCGGGTCAGCGGGCCTCCGGTCATGATCACCCTCATCGCGCCCGGCCTGACAAGACTGCAAAGCCAATTCCCCGGCCTGCGCTTTGAACTGATCGGCGAGAGCCGCGAAGCGTCGCTGACCCGCCGTGAAGCCGATATCGCCTTGCGCTTGTACCGCCCCCGCGAAGAGTCGCTCGTCGCGCGCAAGCTGAAGAAAATCAACTACGGTCCTACGGCTCGAAGGACTACCTCGACGCCCGTCAGCCTGCGGATTGGGACTTCCTGGCGCAGGGCGAGAGCCGCGATGGAACGCCGCAACACCAATGGCTGAAAACAATCGCAGGCGGCAAGGAATTCGCGCTGCGGGCCAACGATCCGGTCACCCTGCTCGGCGCGGTGCGCGCTGGCCTTGGCCTGGCGGTGCTGCCGGCGGCTCTCGTTTGGCGGGACAAGGCGCTCAAGAAGGTGCCGACGCCCACGCCGGTTCCGTCACGCGATCTCTGGCTGGTGTTTCATCGCGATGTCGGCAAGGCGCCTGCGATCCGCGCCGCCATCAACCACCTCACCGCGATCTTCAAAGCCGGACGCACGCTGGAATCCGGCAGCGCATGAGCGTGTGGGGCGTTGCGTGGGAGGCAAGACGATTGACGATGTAGTCGTCGAGTTCGGATTGTCGCGAGAAACGATCAGGAGCCAGGTCAAGGCGTTTTTGCCAAGACCGGAACAACAAGACAATCCGAACTGATTTCGCTTCTGGCGAATGTAAGGCTTCCACGAAGACGCCAGGGGCCGATGACCTGGAAAGTCCGGGAATTGTTTGGACGCTGTGGGATTCCTCCAAATCCCGGTTTGCCAAATCGCGCAAAAAGCGAAGTTAACCTAAAGGCCATTCCTGGGCTTTGGCGCTCCCTAGCGGAATCGAACCGCTCTCTCCACCGTGAAAGGGTGGCGTCCTAACCGATAGACGAAGGGAGCGAAGATCCCGGCCTCGCCACGAGTAAGTCGCGGCACTGCCGTTTCGCATCGTCAGAAACAAATATACACGGCAAATCAGCGCTTTGGGCCTGCGCTGAGCCGTGCCGAACCCCGACCATGCTGACGAGATCAGGGCGGCGGCGGGCGAACGTATAGTCAGGTTTGTGCGGCCGGGCAAGCCACCGACAATCCGGCCCTGATGGCAGATCTGGCCGGGCTTTGCCGGCAAACATGCCGGAATTTCTTCAGCTCTCAACCGTTCTTAAAGTTGGCTTGGGGTAGGGATTGAATTCCCAGGGTAACCGAAATGGCCTCAGCACCCAAGAAAATGGCCTCAGCACCCAAGAAGCGGGCTTTGCGTAAATCGCTGCGCCAGCCCGGCTGGATCACGTTCGATGGCGGGTTTGCGGCACGCCGGTGCGAGGTGCTGAACATGTCCGCCACCGGCGCCAGGATCACGATCGACGATCTCAACGCGTTGCCGGCGAAATTGCGGTTGGCGTTTTCGCGCGATGCGCGAACCGGCCGGCCCTGCGAGGTGGTTTGGCGGCGTGGAAAATCCGTCGGCATCAAGTTCGTCCGCTAGCAAAACCAGGCCACGGGCGATAAAAGGCGGGATGCCAAACATCCTCCTTATGATCTTCGCGGTTATGATCGGTGTGGCGGCGCTGCTGCCTGCGGCCCCGGGCGTGTCGGCCGAGCCGTCCAACGGTCAGAAGTCCGATAAGCCCGCCGCCCCAGGCAAGTTGCTTCCCATGAAGAGGGCAGGCAGCAGCAATGCCTGCGCCGCCTATGGTCCCGATTTCGTCGTCCCTCGACATCATCGTTCCCGTCTTCATGAGTTGCGCGCTGCTGTGGTTTGTCAGCCGCGGCATGGGCTGGACCACGCGGCTGGCGGTGGCCGTCGTCACGTTGCTGATTATTCTTTGTGTGGTGTTTTTTGAACGCTCGGGATTTTGGTCGGGCCTCTCGCGATAGTCGAGGGTTTACGACATCCAAGGTTCACGACATCGGCGGTGCGACGAATTGCTGAAATCCCGCGCGGGCCGCGAACTGCCCGAACCAGCGTTCGAGATGCGGCAACTGCGGTTTGCGGATGCCTTCGACGCCGAACCAGCGCCTCGCATAGGCGCCAAGTGCGATATCGGCGAGGGTAAAATCATCGCCTTCGATGAAGCGCCGCGTCGCCAGCCGGGCATCGACGATCCGCCATTGCACGGCCTCAGCGTCGGCATCGTTCTGGATCGCGACCATGTCGCGCTGCTCGCGAGGGGTTCGCACCAGCGCCCAGAACACCGGACGATCGACCGGCTGCAGGGTCGAAAGCGTCCAGTCCAGCCAGCGGTCGACGCTGGCGCGCTGCTTCGGCGCCTGTGGGTAAATCGGCGAGCCCTGTCTGTAGGCGAGCACAAGGTAGCGCATGATCGAGTTCGATTCCCACAGCACGAAATCGCCGTCGACGAGGGTCGGCACGCGCCCGTTCGGATTCATCGCGAGATATTCGGGTTCTTTGTTCTTGCCGAACGCCATGCCGGCGTCGATGCGTTCGTAGGCGAGATCAAGCTCGCTCAAGCACCACAGCACTTTTTGCACGTTGACCGAATTGGCCCGGCCCCAGATCGTCAATTGCCCTTGGTTCGCCACGCTTTCACTCCCGATGATCCATCTCGCGGTCATATCGGAATTTTCGACAAAAAGCGCGTGCCCGATTGGATCGATCCGGGCAAAAGATCAGGCTCCGCCACGCCGGTGACGGAGCCTGCACCAAGAATACGTACAATGCCTTCGGAGTGTCCGGCCTTACAGGTGTCCAGCCCTACCAGTGGCCGGTGTTCGGCATCGAGGTCCACGGCTCCGCCGGCGGTTTGGCATCGCCCTTCTGCAACAGCTCGATCGAATGCAGATCCGGCGAGCGGACAAAGGCCATCTGGCCGTCGCGCGGCGGGCGGTTGATGGTGATGCCGAGCTTCATCAGGCGGTCGCAGGCCGCGTAGATGTCGTCGACCTCGTAGGCGAGGTGGCCGAAATAGCGGTCCTCGCCGTATTTCTCCTCGTCCCAATTATAGGTGAGTTCGACCAGCGGCGCGCCGCGCGTCTTGGGCAATTGCTTCAACAGGCCCTCGTCTTCGGCCGCACACAGGAACACCAGCGTGAATTTCGCCTTGTCGTTGTCGATGCGGCGGACCTCCTTCAATCCCAGGGCATCCTGGTAGAATTTCAGC
>WNGP01007130.1_pt1 | contig 10104 bp, 10 predicted proteins | sample 5407671 | NCBI WGS metagenome assembly WNGP01 (sample SAMN13153381, study PRJNA577476) | soil metagenome | isolation source: 40 cm soil or saprolite under Garry oak tree replicate 2 | place: USA:California | collected 2016-06-15
CAATCTGTGGGATTATGTGATTAACCAGCACGCCATTCTGCGCCCATACTGGCCATGGTGGACGCTGCTTTTTGTCCCCTATCTGATCTTGACGGTCACTTCTGAACTATGGCCCAGTACTGCTGATTGGCGAGGAGCGCGTTGGTTCCTTGGTGGCATGGTGCTTTTAACCATTGTGATAATAGCATTGTTCTGGCTTACTGGACATCTTGTCTTTAATAATGCTTTGCTCCTAAACACTTCTTCAATCGCTAAATATATTGATTTCGCTCTTCTAGTGCTGGTTGGTTTAGATCTGGTTTTTCTGGCAATTGCCGAGTTGATCGTACAGCTTATGCGCAGATAGAGAGATACTATGGTTCCAGAAACATTCAATAACTTTTTCTTAGCCAGCGCGGGTATTGGTGCAACACTCGTGGGTTTAATCTTTGTAGCAGTTTCAATAGCGCCAGAACATATTGTCCAGGCTAACGCACCCATTGAGCGAAGGGCAATGGCAGCAAGCTCGTTTACGGCGTTGCTGAATGCCTTCTTTATCTCATTAGGTGCCTTGATCCCTGGGATTATCGGCTCCCTTACGCTAGTAATGAGCGCCCTTGGGCTCACCACCAGTTCACTTCTGGCCTGGAATCTGCTAAAAGAGCGCGAGAGATGGCAAAATGTTGTGCGCAGGGTATTTCTGATTTTAGTGAGTTTCATCATTTACGGATTCGAATTCTACTATGCGATTCTCATAATCAAAGAGCCTGATAATGTGGGTAACTTTTATACGCTGGCAGCGCTGTTATTAGCAGTTTATGGTATAGGTCTGACACGCGCCTGGCAACTGCTTGGAGCTCGACGCTTTGGACTAGGGGGTTGGCTCAGTCCCTTATGGGAGATGAATGAGACGATGCCGATTAGAACCCATGAGGAAACCGAGACGTCAAGTAAAACGGTACATGATGAATTGAGGTAGGACCAGGCCCTCGTTCAAGCTCACCACATCTTCTGAGATACGCTATTGACAGATTATGTAACATGTTATATAATCTGTTCAGTATCATTTCATATAACACACAGGAGAATGCTCATGTCCGAACAAATCTTATCCATCTCAGAAGCGCAAAAAGAACTTACTCGCCTGCCAGAGCAGTTTGAGGAGGGACCGGAAGCAGTTACGGTAACTCGCTATGGAAAGCCAGTGATGACTATCCTTCCATACGACACGTACAAATCATTGCTTGAAGCTATCGAAGCACTGCAAGAGACCATTGAAATTTTACAGGACAAAGAGTTAATGGCCGAATTCCATCAAGGAGTAAAAGAGCTGGCTGAGAGCAAAGGCGAGTCGCTGGATGATGTTTTGAAAGAATTGCGTTGGGAATGAAACATTGGAATGTAGTTATCATGCCAGGAGCAAAAAAGCATTTAGCAACAATCAGAGATCGACGGATACAGGAAGGATTGAGGACTAGCCTAAGACGGCTTGAGTACGAACCAGAAAAGCAAGGCAAACCGTTGTCCGATGAACTAGCTGGCTATCGTAGCATACGAGCCGTAGGGCAACGTTATCGTATTCTCTATAAACTTGAGGAGGAACAGGTCATTGTGGCGGTGGTAGCTCTAGGCATCCGCAAAGCTGGCGATAAAAAGGACGTGTATGAACTTGCTAAGAAGCTCGCAAGGCTAGGGTTACTTGACATAGACTCAGAATAAGCTACACAGAAGAGACCTTACCAATCGAACTTATCAATCAAAAACGTCCTGCTGTAGTGAAGGAGGATCGGACTTCCGTGTGGGCAGACGGCTGGAGCGGAGGCACTGGCCAGGGATGTGATTAATGAACGCTGTTCATCTATGCCAAGTTCTCTGCCACGACGGAGAGCTGAACGGCAGGCCAGGCCAATCAAGAGGCGATCTTGCCAATCACTGCTATCTTCTGCAGCTATGTGCGCAAGTTCGGATAAATGTCCCGCGAGTTGCTCCTGTCCCACACTGTTTGGCACCGAACGTATAAGAAAACTGCGTCCTCCAAAGCGTTCACATTCCAAACCTAAAGAGCGTAAGACAGGTAAGCGCTGCTCGAATAGATCTGCTTCGTGTCGTTTCAACTCCACAATAACAGGTTCTAGCAACAGGTGAGAGTCAGTCCACTGCTCCTCGTTCTCAATAAGCTGTGTACTCGAACCCATGTAGACCCGGCGCAAATGTTCATAAATCACACGCTCATGCGCTCGATGCTGATCGATCAAGTAGAGACTCCCGTCAGGAGCTTCAGCCAGGATAACAGCCTGCTGTAGTTGCGCGAGCGGTCGAAGCGTTGCAAGGATTTCAGCGGCCCCCGGACCAGCTTTCTCAACAGGGTATTCGTGCGCCGATTCTGACAGTCGTAAACCTCTACGACGAGGCGACGGGAGTCGGCGTTGATACACGAGTCCAGGACCGGGTAATTGCATTGCTTCAGGCAAAGCCGGGCTGCGTTCCAGAACTGCTCGTATGGTTTGAGTCACCGCTGCAGCTATTTCAGCTTCCCGCATCAATTTCACTTCGGTTTTGGCAGGATGCACATTGGCATCCAATTCCTCAGCAGGTAGATCGATGCATAGCACGAGCAACGGATGTTTTCCCTTTGGCAGAAGCCCACGATAGCCAGACTCAAGCGCTTCCTGTATTGGACGCGACTGCACCCAACGACCGTTGATAAAGAGCGTTATATGTTGTCGACTTCCCTGCGCTAAAGCCCGGTTACCGATATAACCATGCAGCTTAAAAGAATGTGTATTATCTCCTGAAGGAGATTGAAAAGAAATTGGGTTAAGCATTTCTGAAAGAGGCAGATGATAAAGCTCGGCGAGCGTTGTAGCAAGGTTTCCGCTGCCACTCGTTTGCAAGAGAGGTCGCTCTTCAATTGCTAGATGAAAGCGTACACCAGAATAGCCAACCGCAAAACGCCGCAACATTTGTGTAATATGTCCGGCCTCGGTACGGGGATCACGCATAAACTTGAGACGAGCAGGAACATTATAAAACAGATCACGCACTGTCACGGTAGTACCATGTACGCGTGCTCTTCGTCCCCTTTGTATGATCTCACCTCCACGTAAGGTAATGAAAGTAGCCGGATGTTCTTCGCCTAACGATTCAGTCTCAATGGCTCGACTTAGGAGCATTAACTCTGAAACAGCAGCAATGCTAGCCAGGGCTTCTCCACGAAATCCTAATGTAGATAAATGGCTGAGATCATCAACACTCGCAATTTTGCTTGTACTATGTCGTGCACTTGCTCGTTCTAATTGGTCTTCCATGATACCATAGCCATCATCTGTGACTCGAATGAGGCGTAATCCGCCACCACGTATTTCGATGTGTATTTCATGGGCGTTCGCATCAAGTGCATTCTCAACCAGCTCTTTCACAACTGAGACGGGACGCTCGATAACTTCGCCTGCTGCTATGCGTTCTGCTACGTCCGGTGAGAGAGGAAGGATTGGGGTGCGAAATGTTTGTGATTGCGCTGTTGGCATCTATGATTTTCGTTTCTTTTGCATAATAAACAACAGATTCAGTGCATCGAGTGGTGTTATGGCACTTATATCAATCACATCCAAATCGGATAGAGTGCCAACAGCCTGTTCTAGATTTTGTGCAGCAAGACGGGCTTCTTCGGTTTGCCATTCATACTCTCTCTTAAGCCCTATAGATTTCATATCCGCATTATAGTGACCATTGCCGTCCGCTACCATCAACTCACTATGCCCATTGATTGTTACATCATTTCCGTTTAGCGCAATCAATGTATGCATAGATATACCGTCTTTTGCGGATTCCAGACGCTTAAGGACTTCTTCAGCACGCCGCACAATACTCAGAGGCATCCCTGCTAATTTCGCTACGTGCACCCCATAGCTTCTTCCAATACTACCTGGGGTAACACGGTGGAGGAAGACAATCTCACCTTGTTCATCATCGCTAATTGCCATCGTATACACGCGCAAATGCGGAAGCTCTTCCGCCATCAATGCCAGTTCGTGATAATGGGTAGCGAAGAGTGTACGGGCGGTTGTCACATTATGCAGGTGCTCCACAACAGCTCGCGCAATTGCAAGACCATCGTAGGTACTGGTGCCTCTACCTATTTCATCCAGGATGATCAAGCTATGTCGTGTGGCATGGTGCAGGATCGCCGCAGTCTCTTCCATCTCGACCATAAATGTGCTTTTGCCCGAAGCGATATCATCTTCAGCGCCAACGCGTGTAAAGATGCGATCTACCAGTCCGATACGCGCACTGCGCGCCGGCACAAAGCTGCCGATCTGTGCTAAGAGCGTAATCAGTGCAACCTGGCGCAGGTAGGTTGATTTTCCAGCCATATTCGGCCCGGTCAACAAGAAAATACGCGCCTCATCCTCTGCCTCGGATTCGAGCCGCGTATCATTTGGGATAAAGACATCACCATCTAACGTAAATTCGACAACGGGATGACGACCGCCAACAATTTCTATAATGCTCTCCTGCTGCAACACAGGTCGTACATAGCCTTGATGTGCAGCGACTTCCGCAAAGCTTAAGAGTACATCGATCTGGGCAATTGCCGAAGCTGTTGACATTAACTGGGTATAATAGACACTCAATTGGCGCAACACATCAACATAAATGCTACGCTCCATCTCATCAATACGCTCTTCAGCGCTCAGAATGCGTGCCTCGTGCTCCTTGAGTTCGGGAGTAATAAATCGTTCTGCGTTGGTGAGCGTTTGCCGACGTATATAATTAGATGGGATCTGATCAAGTTTGCCATTACTAACTTCAATATAATACCCAAAGACCTTGTTAAATCCCACCCTGAGCCTGGCTATTCCAGTACGTTCACGCTCGCTAGCCTCTAATGAGACCATCCAACGGCGCGAGTCACGAATGGAGGCTATGAGCTCATCAAGTTCCGCGCGAAAGCCTGCTCGAATCAAGCGTCCATCATCTTCCTGTTCACCTTCTTCACCTGTACGAGTAAGAGCTTGATTTATCAAGTCTGTTACGTGTGGACAGGCATCAAGCTGGTCTGCTAGCTCTTGCAGCAGTTGAGAATCACAGCCATGTAAAAGTTCGTTTAACTGTGGAACCACCAGGAGATATTCACGCAAGGCTAACATTTCACGAGGCACCGCAGTTCCCTGGCGCATGCGGCCTGCAATCCGTTCAAGATCACCCAAACTCTGTAAACACATACTAAAACGGCTACGCAAAGCTGGACTTTCATACAGCTCTTCCACACTTTGTAAGCGAGCTTCAAGTTGGCCGAGGTCAAGCAAAGGCTGAGTGATGGTGCGACGTAATTGGCGCGCTCCCATGGGGGTAATTGTTCGATCCATGACACCCAGCAAGCTTCCCTGCACTGAACCACTACGTGCTCCCTGCAAGAGGTCGAGATTGCGTTGTGTATGAGCATCCAGCACCATATAACTATGTGTGCGATATGTGCGCAAACCCGTCAAAAGCGACAAGAGTTTGCTATTCATCTTTGTAAGATACGCGACAATCGCTCCAGCAGCAGCAATCGCCTGAGGAACCTGTGAACACCCGTACGAGTCAAGCGACTGCACCTGAAAGAGCTGACAGAGTCTTGTTCGCGCTGCCTCTTGTTCAAAGAAGTAGGCCGGACAGTGCGTGATTGTCATGGTTTCAGTGGGGAAATGATACATGTCCTGGCGACTTCCCTCTACCAGCAGACATTCTGATGGCACAAGTCGCTGTAACTCTGCCTCTAAGGCGGCAGGTAACTCATCTGGAGTAAACCAGGTAACGACAAATTCACCCGTGCTGACATCTATCGCGGCCAATGCAGTTTGCGAGCGACCCGACGTTATAGCTACCAGATAATTGTTCTGTCGCAGAGGGAGAAGATTTGGTTCGGAGAGCGTGCCTGCTGTAAGTATACGGGTGACTGCGCGTTCAACGGGTTGATGGCCTTTAACTACCTCACCCACCTGGTCACAAATAGCAACCTTGTAGCCACGGCGGATCAGCTTACCGATGTAATTTTCTAGCGCATGTAACGGTACTCCTGCCAGGGGTACCTTATCATCACCATAGGAACGTTGCGTAAGTACAATCTGTAGCTCACGAGCAGCGATACGAGCATCTTCATCAAACGTTTCGTAGAAATCTCCAACCTGGTAGAAAAGTATAGCATCAGAGTACTGGCTCTTTATCTGCTGGTATTGTCTACGGGCGGGCGTCGCCATGGATTTCACCCTCTACTCAAGTTCTCTATCTGTTCCCATTTGAAACATCTGTACTTTAACTCATTCTGTTCTTCTTGTCAAAAATTGGAAAATTCCTGGCAAATGAAGTGTTTCACGCCTCGTTTCTGCATCGCTTCGATAATATTCTTCGTTCCTTCAGAGCAAACTGGGATTGCTCCATTAAGATATAATAACCTGGTAGCAGGTATCTGCAAGAGGATGCCTTCATCGGCCTATCTCACAGAGAAGACAACTAGAGGGAGCAAGTACCATGACCAAAGAACCCCCAATTGTGATCGAAGACCGCGAAGAGCTCATCTTCATGCTCTCCGAAGCAGCGGCGTTGGAGCATATGATCATGTGCGAATATCTTTTCGCGGCTTTCAGTCTGAAGCGTGACGTGAGCGAGGGGGTGACGGCGGCTCAGCTCGAAGCGATCAAAGGGTGGGAGCGCGTTGTTTCTCTCGTTGCTACCCAGGAGATGCTGCATCTCGCCCTGGTGAGCAACTTGCTGACAGCCGTTGGGTCCCATCCCTTCTTGAGTCATCCCAACTTTCCCCAACGCTCGAAGTACTATCCGCCAGGGGTCCAACTGGCTCTGCTGCCTTTTGGAGAACATGCCCTGCAGCATTTTCTCTACCTGGAGCGGCCCGAAGGAATGGATCTGGAAGATGCTCCGGAATTTGCAGTGCTGGCCATTCTCAAACCCAGTCTCACCCTCGACGATGACCAGATCGTTCCCCAGGCCCAGGATTTTGCCACGATTGGGCATCTCTACCGTGGCATTGAGCAAGGGTTCCGTCACCTGGTAGAGAAGTACGGCGAACAGCGTGTCTTCATCGGTCCACCCCGCGCGCAAGCGACCCAGGAGTACTTCGGCTGGCCCGAACTGATCGCGGTCACCGATCTGGCTTCGGCATGCCAGGCCATCGAGACGATTATCGAAGAGGGGGAGGGAGCACGCGGTGATTGGCGTCAGGCGCACTTCGGCAAATTCCTGCAAATCATGCAAGACTACCGCGACTTGCAACAGCAGGATCCAGGCTTTGAGCCAGCACGACCGGTAGTAGCGGCTTACTGCAAACCGCCAAGCGACACGAGCGAAGTCCCCCTCATCTCCGATCCAGTGACTGCTGGCGTCTCCGAACTGTTCAACGCCAGCTACGAAGTCTTGCTGCAGATGCTCATGCGCTATTTTATTCATGGCCAGGAGACGGAAGACGAGTTGCAGACGCTCAGCAGCACGGCTGTGATGGTCATGTTCATGGCGATCAAGCCACTTGGCCAACTGCTCACAACCCTACCCATCGGTCCAGAACTCCCTGGCAAGATGGCGGGGCCAAACTTCGAGATCTATCGAACAGGCTACATCCTGCCACATCATGATGCTGCCTGGATCGTCTTGCACGAGCGACTGCTTGAGCTGGCAGCCTATTGTGGTAAGTTGTGCGACCAGCAGCCGCCGCCACAAGCAGACTTACAGGCCATCTTGGAAAACTTTCGCAGGCTTGCGGGGGTGCTGGAACCATACGTTAAAACGAGTCAAGCCGGGACGACCTGATCGCAAGAGCAGCCATCCTATCAGTCGCGTTAGTTCGTGCTGTAAACCGAAATGTGGGAGGTGAGGTGAGCCCGAAGAGCACTACGCAGGCATCCCGGCTTCGACCCACCTGCGAAAGAGAGCGATCTGCTCCTCAGGCCATTTCCCGTCGCACGGCATCGTACCGCTTGAGAGGCGCTCAAGGATGGCCTGAGCATGCGTGCTGACACTGTGGTAGTTTCCGAGGTCGAAGGCCCAACGCATGGATAATCGGTCGCGCGTACGAAACAACGGCTTGATGTCTTGTGCAAAACTGGGTGTGCTCTCCTGAGTGGTCATGATCGTGCTCCTTTCCCGACTATATGAACTACTGCATAAGAGCGAGGCCATCGCCTCAATGAAATATGCAGTTGAACACCGGAGACAGACTCCAACGTCGCCTGCTTGCTCTCTTGCTGTTCCCTTTCACCACTAAGTATAGTGGAAGATACAAGCTTTGTCACGCCCCTCTTTTGTATATATCAGGATTCGTTTTCTCCATGTAACGCTCTGGATTTTGAGGTTCCACAAATCCAGAGCGTTACATGGAGAAAACGAATCCCTGGTGAGCAATGTCCATCTACGCAGTCCCTGGAGTTCAGGATGATCGGCGATCACCTGCATTAGCCATTTGCTCAGGCCTTGCCCACGATACTCCTTTACAATGAACACATCGCCGATATAGGCATAGGTCGCATAGTCGGTAATAATCCTGGCGAAGCCGACTTGCTTCCCATCTTTATATACTCCGAAGTTTAGCGAATGTTCGATAGATTTTTTCACAGTTTCAAAAGGGATACCCTCAGCCCAATAGGATGTAGTCAGGAAACCATGTATGACTGAAAGATCCAATAGACGTTTGTCTGTGGTGATAATATACTCGCCAAGTCGCCATTCTTGAGTCATGTACTGCATACCTCCTTGAATCGTATCGTTGTTTTAATCAATCTTGATCAGAAAATGGGATTAAAACAAGAGCCAATTGGAGGGATGACCTAAGAGCCATTGAAGACAGAAGTAAATGCAGAAAATTTGTTAATGTCACCCTGTCGCCACGTCAACTAACTGCCCAATTGACATATTGCCATGGCAATGGTTTAATGGACATAGCTGATGAGAAATTTTTTGGTGAGGGAGGTACAAACAATCATGGCATTACGTAAAGAAGAGTTTCATCACGAAGACGAACGACAGGAAGTTACCACTATGAAACGGTCACGCATTACGATTGACATTAGCCCTGAACTGCGCCGTCGCATTAAGGTGGCTGCATCTCAAAGAGATTTGTCAATTAGTGAGTATTTGGGACGGATTCTTGAAGAAAATGTTCCTGAGGAGATGAGCATAAAACAACAGCAGAGGAAACCTCTAACTCGCGAAACATTGGAGCATGTTTATCAAGTGCGCGAGGAGATTATGGAACATACCAATCAGCGGATTTTCGAGGATTCCACAGAAATAATTCGTCAAATGCGCGAAGGTAGATGCAAGTATTGCCCTTAAATGGACAATCAATGAAGCCGACTCAAGTACAGCATTAGCCCTATTAGCCGATTGGACCAATCGAGAGATAGAGGTACATGCGCCATCCTTGCTCGCCTATGAGGTCACCAACGCGCTCTACCGCCGTGTTCGCAAAGGCGAAATCCCTTTCTATGATGCCAGACGAGGATTGACAGAGATAATATACAAAGTAGTAGAATTCGATTTTCCAGAAGATCCCGATTTCAATATTCGAGCAATGGAACTAGGACAGCAGTTTGGATTGCCAGCAGTATATGATTCGCACTACCTGGCACTCGCGGAACGCAAAGAATGTGAACTCTGGACAGCCGATACACGTTTGTGGAATAGTACAAGGGAAAAGTTAGCCTGGCTGCGCTGGTTAGGCGATTATCCTACCCCCTCAAGATAAGGAATTGTAAACCATGCATGGTATCGTCTCACTTCTCGATAACGATCACAATCAACTCATCAAAGAACTATGGGCTGATTTAGAGCGAGAGTTCTCAGTTCGTGGTGTCTATGTCACTCCCTACCCTCATTTCTCTTACCATGTTGCCCAGGATTATGATGTGGATAAGGTTGAACCCGTTCTGCAACGCATTACATCAAATATCACGACGTTCAAAGTAAGAACTAGCGGATTAGGAGTCTTTACTGGAAACTCTCCTGTCCTCTATATTCCAGTTGCGCGCAGCCTGGAGTTAACGCAACTCCATGAAGAAATCTGGCAGGAGATCGCTACAGCATGTTCTGGTGTACAGCAATACTATCATCCCGATCAATGGATGCCTCATATTA
>WNGP01006034.1_pt1 | contig 10101 bp, 4 predicted proteins | sample 5407671 | NCBI WGS metagenome assembly WNGP01 (sample SAMN13153381, study PRJNA577476) | soil metagenome | isolation source: 40 cm soil or saprolite under Garry oak tree replicate 2 | place: USA:California | collected 2016-06-15
CGGCTGGAGAAGGAGACCGGGCACTCCACGGGCTTCCGCCCGGTCGGCCACATCTCGGTGGCCACCACGCCGCAGCGCCGGGCGGCGCTACGCCGCGAGGCGGCCTGGATGCACGGCTTCGGCGTGGATGACACCGAGGTCTCGCCCCGGGAGCTGGCCCAGATGTGGCCGCTGGCCAGGACCGACGACGTGCTGTCCGCGTTCTACGTGGCCGACGAGGGTCGAGCCGACCCGGTCGGCGTGGCGACCTCGCTGGCCAAGGGGGCCAGGCAGCTCGGCGCCACCGTGGTCGAGGGCGTCGCGGCCACCGGCGTGCGCACCAGCTTCGGCCGGGTCACCGCGGTGCTCATCGAGGACGGCGAGATCGAGACCGAGGTCGTGGTCAACGCGGCCGGCATGTGGGCGCGCCAGTTCGGCGCGCTGGCCGGGGTGCACGTCCCGCTCCAGGCGGCCGAGCACTACTACCTGCTCACCGACACGGTCGCCGGGATGGACGCCGACCTGCCGGTGATCGAGGACCCGGACGGCTACGGGTACTACCGGCCGGAAGGCGACGGCATGCTGGTCGGGCTGTTCGAGCCGGTGGGCGCGCCGTGGTCGCTGGACGGAGTGCCGCGGGAGTTCGCGTTCGGCAAGCTGCCGCCGGACTGGGAGCGGATGGAGCCGTACCTGGCCGGGGCGATGAACCGGATCCCGTCGCTGGCCGAGACCGGCGTGCGGACGTTCTTCTGCGGACCGGAGTCGTTCACCGCCGACGTCCGCCCGCTGCTCGGCCCCGCCCCCGAGCTCGACGGCTACTGGGTCGCCGCCGGCCTGAACTCGCTCGGCATCCTGTCGGGCGGCGGGGTCGGCTGCATGGTCGCGCACTGGATCGCGGACGGGGTGCCGCCGCTCGACGCGACCGCCGTGGCGATCGACCGGACGGCGACCTACGAGACGTCGCGCAAGTTCCGGGCGCAACGCACCGTCGAGCAACTCGGCGTCCTGTTCGGCGACGCCGTCTGGCCCGCCTGGCAGCCAAGCACCGGCCGGAACGTGCGCCGCTCGGTGCTGCACGACCGGCTGGCCGCGGTCGGCGCTCATTTCGGCGTCTCGGCGGGCTGGGAGTTCTGCGAGTGGTTCGCCGGCCACGGCGAGCACCCGGCGGCCACGATGGACTACCGCCGCCAGGCCAGCCACGCGATCGTGGGGCGCGAGCACCGCGCGATCCGCGAGGCCGTCGGCGTGATCGACATGTCACTGATGGCCAAACTGATCGTGGCGGGACCGGACGCCGCCGCCGTGCTGAGCCGCCTGTCCGCCAACGACGTGGCCCGCGAGACCGGCCGCGTGGTCTACACCCAGTGGCTCAACTCCGCGGGCGGCATCGTCGCCGACGTCACCGTCACCCGGCTGGGCGACGAGAAATTCCTCGTCGTGGCCAGCGACATCATCCACCGGAGGATCGAGCCGCTGATCCGCCGCCAGACCCGCCCCGGAGAATTCGTCACGGTCACCGACGTCACCTCGGGCACGACGCTGCTCACGGTCCAGGGGCCGACATCCAGGGAGCTCATCTCCCGGCTGACCGACGCCGACTTGTCCAACGAAGCGTTTCCGTACATGTCGGCGCGGCAGGTGCATGTGGGTTACGCTCCGACGCTCGCGATCCGCGTCACCTACGTCGGCGAGCTCGGCTGGGAACTGCATGTGCCGGCCGAGTACGCGGCCGGCGTCTACGACGACCTGATGTCGCACGGGGCCGATCTGGGGATCGCGAATGTCGGCCTGTCCGCGATGTCGTCGCTGCGGCTGGAGAAGGGCTACCGCGACATGGGCGTCGACATCGACAACACCGACAACCCGATCGAGGCGGGCCTCGGCTTCGCGGTCGCGTGGGACAAGCCGGGCGGCTTCGTCGGCCGGGACGCCCTGTTCGCCGCCCGGGAAGCCGGGCCGCCGCAGCACCGCGTGGTCGGGCTGCTGGTCGACGACCCCGCTGCCGACCTGTTCGGCAACGAGCCTGTGTTCCTGTCCGGCCAGTGGGTCGGCTACGTCAGGGCGGCGGCGTACGGCCACACGATCGGCGGCCCCGTGGCCCTCGCCCAGGTGCAGTGCGAGGACGGCGTCACCGCGCCGTGGCTGAAGTCAGGCGGTTTCACGGTCCGGAGCGACGGGTACGACTGGCCGGCCAGGCTCCAGATCGCCCCGTTTTACGACCCCAAGCGCCTGCGCATACTCGCCTAGCCAGACAAGCCGTCAGCGCCGGGCGACTGCGATCCGGATCGACCAGCCAGAACGACGGCTCACGGTGATCGTGGATGATTTTCGGCAACCCGCGTCGAAAATCATCCACGATCATGAAAACCCGCGCGCGCTACGGCGTGATCGCCGCCGAGTAGATGTTCTGGTCCAGGCCGCCGGTGCCGTCGAAGCAGGTCGTCAGCGACGACGTGCAGGTGCCGCCGGTCTCCGGGTCCCCGGCCACGTCGGCTCCGTCCTTGTCGCCCGCCGGATCGGGCGCGCCGACGGTGTTCCGCTGGTCGGTCCAGGTCACGCCGACCGTGCCGCCCTGCGCGGCGAGCGTGAGGTAGTCACCGAAGAACGGCACCAGCCGGCCGCCGAACTGCTCGAAGTTCGGGTTGGTCGGCGTGTCGGTGACCTGGACGCTCGATCCCCACGTCATGCCGCCATCGCTGGACTCGGCGAACCGCACGTTCAGGCACGCGGAGGTCGTCCCGGTGGCGCTGTTGCACGGCGCGCGAGTGGGTGCGTAGGTCGGGTCACCCTGCGAGTCGTACCAGGCGGCCATCACCTTCCCGCCGGAGGCGGTCACCCACGGGAAGAACTGGTGCCCGGTCGCCGCGGGAGCGAGCAGCTTCGGCGCCGACCAGGACGTTCCGCCGTTCGTGGAGGTCACGAACTCGATCTGGCCCTGCCCGGAGGCCTGCTCGACCTGGAACGCCATGACCAGCGTGCCGTGCGCGTTGTCGGCGGCCAGGCTCGGGCCCGCCAGGTCGAAGCGCGGGAACGTCTGCCCGGTCGGGCAGTTGAACGGGGCGTCGCCGCACTCACGCGCGCCGTTGCCCGCGAACTGCGCGGAGGTGAACGGGGTGTAGGTCAGCGCGAGGCTGGCCTTCCCGAACGTCTTGCCGAAGTCGCTCGACGCCACGAACGCGGCACCGTTGACGGCTCCGGGAGCCCTGTTCAGAGCGCCGCCGGTGTTGCCCTCCCAGCCGACGAAGACGTGCCCGCCGGTACCGATCGCGATCGACGGGCCCTGGTTGCCGCAGATCCCGCTGGAGATCTTCACCGGCTTGCTGAACGTCGCGCCGTGATCGGTGGACCGGCTGAACAGGATCTCGTTGCAGCCAGTGACACCGTGGAAGTCCGACCAGGAGGCGTAGACGTTTCCGGTGGCCGGGTCGGCGACCAGATCGGTCTTGTCGTTGAACGACCCGAGCCCGAACGTGTTCTTGGCCAGCAGGACGGTCCGCAGGTAGTGCGAGCCGTCGGTTGAGGTGCCGGTCGCGTTCGGAGCCGGTCCGTACGTGGCGACCCAGATGTCGCCGGTGTTGTCCTTGGTCAGGCCCGAGGCACCGTTCTCGGTGCCGCGGTTGAAGTTGTTGCCCATGTAGAACAGCCTGCCCGCGCCGTCCCAGGACATCTGCGGATCACCGGCGGCCAGCGCGCCGCCCGCCACCAGCGGCGCCAGCGGCGAGCTGGTGCCCTGAGCGGACATGTCGCCCTTGTAACCGGGCAGCAGGCTGTCGGTCCAGCTCGAACCGCCACTGGTGCTGCGGTAGAAGCCGGCCCAGGCGTCGGTCGTGCTCGGAACCGTGCAGTAGTCGTTCGAGCCCGCCGCCCAGATCGCGGTATTGCGCGGGTCGATCGCGAGCGTGGGCTCGTTCTGCATCCTGCGGTCCACGCCGCACCGGGTCAGGACACCGTCTGAGTAGCTGCCGCCGGAAAGCTGGTCGGCGCTCATATAGGTGCCGGCCTGGTCGACCGTGACACGTACGTTCACCCCCGCTGACGGGCCGCTGGCGAGCGCGGGGGTGGCCGCGAAGCCCCCCGCGGCGAGCAGGGCGGCCGACGTGGCAGTGGCCCAGATAAGCGATCTCTTATGCATCCGGAGCCTCCGGGAAGGATCGGGAATGGTGCTAAGAATGCACACGGCATCATCGCCCGATCGGTTCACGGTTGTCCATGATGATCATGCAAATTCGCGGCTGGCGGCACCCCGCTCGCGGTCGCCAGCGGTCCACTGGAAACCCAGACGATCGGCTATATATCGCATGCACAGTTCATATGCACTCACCGGATCGACTACCGGATCATCCAGGGCAATCTGAATAGTCATCCCGTCCAGCAGCGCGGACACGAAGATGGCGAACGGCCGCGGGTCGATGTCAGCGAACTCCCCCGCCTCCTGGCCGGCGTGAACCAGCGACGCGATCAACTCACGCCAGCGCTCGTCGGACTCGCGCCTGACCGCCGCCACGTCGCCGTTCCGCGCGGCCTGAGCCCAGAAGTCAAGCCAGATCTGCCAGTTGCCCTCGAGCTCGGGTTCGCTGTCGGGCAGCAGGGTCATCGCCACCAGCTCCTCCAGCCGCTCGGCGGCGGTGGGGAGCTTGTCCATCCGCCGCCTGCCCTCGGCGTACCAGCTGTCCTCGTAGTGCTTCATCGCCTCGGTCAGAAGCTGTTCCTTGGTCTTGAAGTAGTAGATGACCAGGGCCGGGCTGATCCCGATGCGCTCGGCGATGTCGGCGATCCTGGTGTCGCCGTACCCGCGTTCGGAGATCACGTCGAGGGCGGCATGCAGCATCTGCCCGCGCCGCTGGTCGGCGATGCCGGGCCCGGCGGGTACGTGCTCAGCCTGCTCACTCATCCCGTAAATCCTCCGCACCACTTGTCGTAACCGTAGCAAATTTCTAGACTGAACATTCAGTCAGTCCTCTGCGGGTGCCGGCCCGGCGCGACGGGCCGGAAGACCACGAAAGGAAAGCACAGCCATGGCCGCAACATACGATGCCATCGTCATCGGCGGAGGGCATAACGGCCTCGTGGCCGCCGCTTACCTGGCCCGAGCCGGCGCGCGGACGGTCGTGCTCGAAGGCCGGCATAAGACGGGCGGCGCCGCGACCACAGAGTCCCCATGGCCAGACGCTCCAGAGTTCAAGGTGACGCGGCTCTCCTATGTGATGAGCCTGATGCCGCCGACCATTATTAACGATCTCAAGCTAGCGAGTCACGGCTACAAGGTCTACCCGATGGGACCGTACTACCAGGCATTTCCCGAGGGTGGCTCGATCAAGCTGTACGCCGACGACGCCAAGCGCAACTACGAGTCGGTCGGGCGGTGGTCGAAGCGGGACGCCGATGCCATGCCGCGGTGGGACGCGTGGCTGGCGGGCCTGGCCGACGTGCTCGGCCCGATGCTGCTGACCGTGCCGCCGAACATCGGCTCGCGCAAGCCGCGCGACCTGATCGGGACGCTGCGGCTGGCCTGGCGGCACCGGGGTCTCGACGTGCGGACGGTCGCCGACGCGACCCGGCTGATGACCATGTCGATCGCCGACCTGCTCGACGACTGGTTCGAGTCCTCGCAAGTCAAGGGCGCTCTCGCGGTCAACGGCGTGATCGGGACCTGGGCCGGGCCCTACGAGCCGGGCACCGCGTACGTGATGGCGCACCACTCGATCGGGGACGTGGGCGACGGGCATCTCGGAAGCTGGGGCTTCCCCGAGGGCGGCATGGGCGCGGTCGCCGACGCGGCCGCCGCTGCCGCCAGCAGCCTCGGCGTGGAGATCAGGCTGAACGCCAAGGTCGGCCGGGTGCTGGTCTCCGGCGGCCGCGCGGTCGGTGTCGCGCTGGAAAACGGCGACGAGATCAGGGCCGGAACCGTCGTCAGCACGCTGCACCCGCGCACCGCGTTCCTCGACCAGGTGGGCGAGGAGAACCTGCCCGCCGACTTCGCCAGGGACATCAAGACCTGGAAGACCCGGAGCGGCGTCGTCAAGATCAACCTGGCGCTGTCCGAGCTGCCGAACTTCACCGCCGACCCGGGCAGCGACCTGGCCGAGCACCACACCGGATCGGTGGAGATGGCGCCGTCGATGGAGTTCATCGAGCGCGCGTTCCAAGATGCCCGTAACGGCAAGCCGTCCGTGCGCCCGTTCAGCGACGGGGTGATCCCGACCTCGTTCGACAAGACCCTGTGCCCCGAGGGCACGCACATCATGTCGCTGTTCACCCAGTGGGTCCCGTCCGACTGGAACCTCGAGCCGCACACCGCGGAACTCGAGGCGTACGCGGACCGGATGATCGGGCTCTACGACGAGGTGGCGCCGAACTTCAAGGCCTCGATCCTGCACCGCGACATCGTCGGGCCCTGTCAGATGGAGCGCGACTACGGCCTGGTCGGCGGAAACATCTTCCACGGCGAGCTGTCCCTCGAGCAGCTCTTCCACATGCGGCCTGCCCCCGGCTACGCGGACTACAGGACGCCGGTCGCCGGCCTGTACTACGGCAGTTCGGCGACCCACGCGGGCGGCGGCGTCTGCGGGATCCCCGGCTGGCAGGCGGCCCGCGCGGCCCTGGCCGACCGCAAGGTCAGCAGGTCCGGCAGACGCACGCCGCAGGCGCGATCTGCTTAGCGATGACGACCGGATTTTCCTTGGAACAGCTCGCACTGGACGACCCCGGCCCGCAGGCCGGTGCGCTGCGCACGATGCTGGAGGCCAGGTCGGTGGCGCTGGTCGGCGCGTCGAGACGGCCAGGCAGCTTCGGCGCGCGGATGCTCGCCGAGGTTGCCAAGTCCGCGGCCGGGCCAGCCGTCTACCCGGTGAACCCGCGCTACCCGGAGATCGAGGGCCGAAGCTGCTACCCGTCCCTGGCCGACCTGCCCACCCCGGCCGACCTCGTCCTGCTCGGCGTGCCCGACACGGCGCTGGAGGAGCAACTGGCGCTCGCTGCGACGCTCGGCTGCCGGTCCGCGGTGATCTTCGGCAACGCGCACGAAAACCCGCCGCCCCCGGATCCGGCCCCGGCTTGGAGGGGTGGCCAGGCGCGGAGCCTGCGGCAGCGGCTCGCCTCGATCGCGCTGTCCGCCGGGATGGAGCTGTGCGGCGCCGGCTGCATGGGCTTCGCCAACGTGCGCCACGGCCTGCGCGCGATGGGCTACGTCGAGCCCGACCCGCTGCCCGCCGGGCCGGTCGCCCTGGTCACGCACTCGGGCTCGGTGTTCTCCGCGCTGCTGCGCACGCGCCGCGGGTTCGGCTTCACGCTCGCCGTCTCCTCCGGCCAGGAACTCGTCACCGCGGCGCCTTCTTACCTGTCCTACGCGCTCGACCAGCCGGAGACGACGGTTCTCGCGCTGGTGCTCGAGGCGATGCGCCAGCCGGACCGGCTCAGGCAGGTACTCGCCCGCGCGGCCGAACGCGACCTGCCCGTCGTGCTGCTGACCGCGGGCCGGTCCGCCACGGGCCGGGCCATGGTGGCCGCGCACTCGGGAGCGCTGGCCGGGTCGGACGGCGGGTGGGAGGCGCTGGCCCGCGCGTACGGCATCCACCGGGTCGCCGACCTGGCCGAGATGGCCGACACCCTGGAGCTGTTCGCGCTGCGTACCAGGCGCCGCCCCCGCCGCGGCGGCATCGCGACCGTGCACGACTCCGGACTCGAGCGCGCGCACGTCGCCGACGTCGCCGACGAGGTCGGCGTCCCGTTCGCGCCGATCGGCGCGCCGACCATGGCCCGCCTGGCCGGACTGCTCGACCCCGGCCTGCTCCCCGCGAACCCGCTCGACGTCTGGGGAACCGGCACCGGCACCCGCGAGCTGTTCGCCTCATGCCTGCAGACCCTGGCCGACGACGAGTCCGTCGACGCGGTAGCGCTCGCCGTCGACCTGATCCCCGAGCTGGACGGCGACACCGCCTACCAGCTCGCCGTCCTGGACGCGGCCGGGTCAACCGACAAGCCGGTCGTCGTGCTCAGCAACCTGGCCAGCACGGTCGACCGCGAGGCGGCCGCGCTGCTGCGCGGCGGCGGCGTCCCGGTGCTGGAAGGCACCAGGACCGGACTTCTGGCCCTGCGGCACCTGCTTGACCACGCCGGTCACCGGCCCGCGCCGCCGCCGGCGCCGCCCCCGGTGATCCCGGCCAGGGCCGAACGCGCCAGGAGGCTGCTCGCCGCCTGCCACGAGTCCGGCGCCGCGCAACTCGGCCTGCTCCGCGAGTACGGCATCGCGGCGGCCCGCGCCGAGCGGGTCACCGGCGCCGCCGCGGCGGCCGCCGCCGCCCGCCGGATCGGCTACCCCGTGGTGCTCAAGACCGACGAGCCGGGCATCGCCCACAAGTCCGACGCCCGCGGCGTGCTGCTCGGCATCCGCGACGAGGCGGAGCTGCGGGCGGGCTACGCGGACCTGGCCGCCAGGCTCGGGCCGGCGGCCCTGGTCTGCGAGACCATCCCGCCCGGCACCGAGCTGGCGCTCGGCCTCGTCCGCGACCCCGACCTCGGCCCGCTGATCGTCGTCGGGGCCGGCGGTGTCCTCGTCGAGCTGATCGCCGACCGGGCCGTCGCGCTGCCGCCCCTGTCTGCCGACCAGGCCGCCCGCCTGGTCGGCGAGCTGAAGGTGAACAGGCTGCTGGCCGGTGCCCGCGGCGCCGCGCCGGCCGACCTCGGCGCGATCGCCCGTGCCGTCGCCGGCCTGGCCGAGCTCGCCGGCGAGCTCGGCGAGCATATCGACGCGCTCGACATCAACCCGCTGATCTGCGACGCGTCCGGGGCGGTTGCTGCAGACGCGCTGGTGATCGCCAGCCGCGACGCTGACCGCGCAGGCTCAGGCTGAGGCCGGCGGGCGCTGGCGGGCCGGCCCCGGTCAGTACGGCTCCAGCGCGCCAGCCTCAACGTCACCGATGCACATATCAGGACCGCTGAGACCCGAGACCACGATGCGACTGGCGCCGCCGCTGACCGGCAGGTAAGCGGAGTGCAGGCCGTGGGTGACCTTGAGCGCCTGCACTGTGTTGTTCCCGTACTGCACCGTCAGGAACCCTGGGGCCGTCGGATACCAGAGATAGCCGATGCGCAGTTCCCACGAGTCGCTCGACGTGCGTGCCGCGAATCTGACCACGATCTGCCCGTACCGTTCCGGCCAGCACCCTTGTTCCGCCGGCCGGGCCTGCGACACTGCCCCGTGCACCCTCGCCTGGTACAGGTTGCCGTCGGTGCCGAACATCCGCAGCCCGTCGATCGTCCCGGCCGGGCGAGTGATCCAGTGCAGCCTGCCCTTGAGATCGCCGCGTGCCATATCGCCGATCAGGGTGGACGCCCTCGAGTACCTGCCGAACAAGGGGCTCACGATTCCGTCCGGCACCGGCCAGTCGAACACCGGCGTGCCTGGCGGCGCTAGCTGGACGGCCTGCTCGGCGTTCGAGACAAAGCTCTTGGCCACGTCGCCGGTCGTGACATTCTCGTAGGCCTGGACCGACCAGATCGATCCGAACACGAACACCCCGAACACGGCCATGGCCGCTGCTCGCCATGCCTGCGGTGCGGCAGCTTCCGGCCGCCGCTGACTCACTCTGACCGAGTCGTCAGCCTGCCTGGTCAGCGGCGTGATGGCCAAGCCCAAGCAGATGGCCAGGATCGGTGCCGCATCAGCTAGGTAGTGCGTTTCAAGCGCGTACAGCATCGGGTTCCAGCCCTTGAGGCGGCCGAAGATGACCGGGAGCATGTCCGCGGCAACGACCCAGCCGGCCAGGATCGCCCACGATCGCCACGCGATCTTGCGCCGCACGATGCTCGCGCCGACCACCAGCGTGGCTATGACCAGCGCCAGCCATGTCAGGCCGGCAGGCGGCGCGGCCAGCGACGGCAAGCCGCCAAAATTCGGCAGCCACTGCCACGGGCCGCCGATGGCCCCCGGCAGCAGGGCCTCCTTCACCAGCGCCCAGGCGAACGTCAGCACGGAGCCAGCCGAACTCGGCGCCTGCGGGTGGATCGTCGAGGTCCGCAGCGACACCGCCAGCAGCACGACATACCCCGCTGCCAGCACCGCATAGACCAGCCACGCCCGCCAGTACCGCACCAGCACCAGCCGCGCACCCGCCAGCCACGACG
>WNGP01006036.1_pt1 | contig 10100 bp, 12 predicted proteins | sample 5407671 | NCBI WGS metagenome assembly WNGP01 (sample SAMN13153381, study PRJNA577476) | soil metagenome | isolation source: 40 cm soil or saprolite under Garry oak tree replicate 2 | place: USA:California | collected 2016-06-15
TTTTCTAGAGAGAACGAGCAAGCAAGGTGACCGCTTTCGCTCTAGTCATATCAGCATTATATAGATGAGCCTATCATCAAACCTGTGTCAGAGCCAACGTATCAGTCAAACAACAAAGAGCTTCCTCTTTTTCAACAGCAAGGGTTGTTATTTCCACTCATCTGCTCACCCAAGTGCCTGTACTACGACCTGAATTATTAGATTTACAATCCAGCTTACAAATCGGTGGTTTGTTAAGACGTAGCAATCAAGCGGCAAAATAACCAGAAACAAACATGTCAACTGCAGAAATTGGAGAAATAAACACTGATGCCTGTCCATAATACCCATATGGTTTTTTTCTCAATGCGACAGCTGTTGAACAACAATAAACTTGGGAACTTGCAACGGCTCATGTGTGCTCAAATTGTGCGAAACGCACAACCTGTCGAAAAAATAAAGTTGGGAACTCGAGAAGTTTCTTGCTGGTTTTAGATCAACCTCATAGACAATACAGTCGGGAACTCACTAGATGAGCCTGACATGCAAGAAACCTTCTGTCCTCGCCAGGTCGGAAGATTACGAAGGAGAAGCATGAAGAGAGCCGTTATGTTCCCTCAATGATAGCACGGATACTCCACGTAGCCAGCACAGGGACAAGAAAACACCTCTGAAGGAAAACTGGGCTTACAGTGTTCTTTATCTTTCTTTACGAATGAGGGTTGTATCCCTAGACGGAAGATCCGCTACCGGTAGCCACGCCTGAGCAGAAATTTCGCGCCATCCTCGAAGGCTTTGGGTCCCGGCACGAAGAACCCGAACGCATCGGCCAGCCGATCCGTCGTGTTAAACGCCAAGCAGACCGCGAGCGCGTCCTCGATCTGCTCGCGCGAGACACCAGCAGCCAGCACCGCGCGCATGTCGTCCGCATTGACTGCGTGCTCGCGTGTCAGCTTGCCTAGCAGGCGCAACGTTGCCCGAAGTGGCTCCTCAATGGACGCGGTCTCGAGATCGGAAAGCACGGCGGAGACTTTCGCTTCATCCTGATACGCCCTCGCTGCGGTCGCCGTGTGCGCTGCAATGCAAAATGCGCACGCATTGATCTTCGAGACAAATGCAGCCATCAACTCGCGGTCACCAACCGACCACGCGGAAGGTCCGCGCATCGCGAGATGGGTGAACTCTTTCATCGGCGTGCCGTAGAAATCGGGACGGTAAAAGACCAGCTTGGCTGCGTCGGGGACCGGATGACGCGAGGCTGCATGAATAAACGCAAACAGCACCTTCGTGCCGAAACCGTAGCCGCTATTGAGGATCTTCAGACGCATGCTCACTCCTTTTTTCGCCAGTCATGGCCTCAGCCAGAGCCTCGAGCGCCGTCTCATACTGCCGCGTGGCTTGACCGATGGCAGCGCATACCACGAGCTCGAAGATCTGATCCTCGCTCTCGCCCGACGCCTTTACGGCGGCGACGTCCTCGTTGGTGACCCGTGTCGGCTGCCTGGCGACTTTGTCGATCAGCGTGCGCAGCGGCTCGGTGAGCCCTGCGTTATCGAATGCGGCGCGCCGCGCGACGCGCGACGCCCTGCCGTCTCCTTCGAGGACCCGGGTGACCACCGCCTTGTGCGCCGTGCGCTTTTTGTCTTCAACGAGCATTTGATCCTACTCCACTCTTGCTCTTGCTGTGATTGCTCTGCTATCAGTATAGTCTAAAAGAGGAAGCGATGCATTGTAAAAAAGGGAATTATTGCTTTGCATGGAAGGCCCTGCCAAATTCATTGACGATTGCAGTGTATTGCTGCGGCGTAAAACCGGTAAAGCGCTTAAATTCTTTAATAAAGTGAGACTGGTCATAATAGTAATCGGGCCAATGGTTCCGAAAGAAGGTGGGTGACTTTTGCTGCATCCATCCCTGATACACTTCCTGAAACCGCAGGATGCTCGCGAGCGACTTTGGAGACACACCAACGTGTTCCTTAAAAAGCAGATCCAAATAGCGCTTGGTGTAGCCAAGGTGGTCTGCTAGTTCTTGTACCCGAATCATTCCGTGAGTTTGGGTGAGAATATCAAGGGTGTGATCAAGGAGCGCATACTCCTTTTCGTTCTTTTGAAGCACATGTGTCAAGGCAGCTTGAAGAAGCACAATCTTCTCCTTCGGATCTTCCGCATCACCTACTCTCTGTTGGAGCCTCGCTCCCTGCGGGCCGAATAACGCTTCGAAGCTCACCATCCGATTGGTGATTTCATGCATGCTCAGATGGAACAAGTGGTACAGTCCCTTTGGTGTCAATTCCATGCCGATGGTTCCTGTATCCGTTGCAGTTGAAGTAATGGTCGTTGGGTTACTCTGAATGCCAACTAAGAATATCTGATGTTCTTTCGCGTTCAGAAGTCGCGTATTGACAGCTGCACATAATGCATTTCTGTAGGGAACAATGATTTTGGCTCTGCCATCGGGCACGATGATCCTGCTGTCGGCAAGTGGTACCCCAAAGCTACTTTCAAAGACCCAAATGAAAGCCACATATGGTGAGAGCTGTTTTTCCGGCTGTGTAAAGGAGACTTTCATGGCTTTAATCTTCCCACATCTTCCCGCGTAGGAGAAGGCTTTCCTCGTGATTTCGTCTTGAGAACAGTATACGAGCACCAGAAGGAAATAGCTAGGAGGCTGCTGATTTGCTGAGGACTGGCATCGTTTCCCGATGAAGCCTTGATCTTCCACATACGCAGGCAGTCTCTCCACATCCATGCCTTGCTTCCCCCAGGCTTTTGCTCTCTGCTCACTCCTGTCAAAACTGACCTTGCTCCAGTTTTGTGGCTCTCCCGCAAAAATAGTGCTCAGCAATTCACAGGATCAGGTGCAAGGTGTACGCAGAACAGGAGCGAGTGTATCTTCTTTCTCACAGACGCTTGCTCTCCGTTGCAGACGTCCTCAGACGTTCTGGCAACGCCTTTTCAAGAAATGTGCCTTATTGCTGAGCACTATTTTTGCGGGAGAGCCATTTTACCAGGTACGGGACAATCATTAATAACGAACAAGACTAAATGGCTTTATCTGAGTTCCAACTTCGTAGAATCAGCGATTATATACACCGCTTCCATGAGAAGTACGCTCCTAACAAAAATTATTGGTTCAATAGAACGCAGTTTTCTTATGGTTATAGGAACCAAAAATCATAAGCCCATCCTTTGTCAATCTCGAAAATCGTCCGTTTGTTAGGACATTCAATTACCTGAAGATGGCTATAATAACGGTTGGTACTTTCCCCGAAAATGTGCCCATTTTTCCCTGAATAGTTGCTCATTTCCGCCAATTTGTGCTACTTGATCTCAAAATCACATAATCGTCGCTCATTTTGAGTAAAAGTGCTCATAGAGTCAAAAAGATCACGTTCATTCGCTTTTACCGCATTTGTAAGACAATCTCTTTTAATGCTTCTCATATATAGCTTTAGAACGACGAGTTTGTACTTTCGAGCAAATATTCAGGGAAATCTTTTTCCCTGAATTGTTGTCCAGAAAGTGTGATTTATGCTCAACGGGTGAGCAACTTTTCAGGGAAAGTACCAACGGTGGTTTAATGAGATTATTTTTGATTTGACCCTTGCTTCGTATAAATGCCTGTTATAGGTATCCGGCAGACACGGTGCTTTATGACCTAAAGATGCTGTCGATGAGTTATGGGTAAAATATCTGCCATGAATAGACGGGTGTTTTTGATACTATGAAAGTAGGCTCACAGGTACAAGAGAATGAGTCCACACGTGCCCGCGATCCCACACATGTGAAGAGAAGAACCAGCGCAGGCTCAGGTTCGGGGAGGTGCGGAGCGGGCCATCTTCATCTCCATAGAGCCGCCAAAGAATTGCAACGCCGCAAGCACCAGGAACCACGCTGCCAACCCGTAGCATTTGCGCCGATCTTGGCCAGTTTCCGCCTGACGACCCAGAGAGAGCAAAACGAGGCCGAGGGCGAGAGTAAAGCCACCGGCAGCAAAGCGCACGCTCGCAACGGCACGGAGGTGGCGGTACTCCCACGGCGACATCGTGCGTCTCATGAGGGACTGCAAGGGCGTGGTGCTGTCATCTGGTGCGTGCATCGGGATGCCTCCTGCCATCTACGGTGCCGATTGTCCGGCACCTATCAAAGTGATAGCATATGCATGGCGTTTCGTCAAGAGCGGCACTCGCCGTCAGGCTCGGCGCAGACCACGAACGAGTGCCTGGCCCAGGCACCGAGGAGGTTGGCTTTGCCAAGGGTGGCGTCGCTGAGGTGAGGATAGAGACCTATCGCCGGATGGTGTTTTTTCCAGTCATTGCACGTAGCAACTCCTCGGAGAAGCGTATCAAGCTGTTCCTGATGTGCCATCCGTATCCCTCCTGCCTTCTGTGCGAGCATCCCCCAGAACACGAGGGAGGAGAGCGAAGCTCCCACCTTGCGGGAAAAGAGTCACACCCTGGTGTTCTGTGAAGACAAGCTCCAAGCCTCCTTCTGTTTTACGCTCTTCTTTCATTGAAACAGGCACCTATCTACCCCAACAGTACCATCAAACAGTATACATGGCAAGTTTTTATGGTACCATTGTGAGCGATTGGCTTCGATCACTGGCATAGTTTTATATGAACGGGTGAAAGTGGGATTGTCACCTGATATTAGCAAAAACAGACGGGTACATGTACGAAGACACACATCCACGCTTACTGTGAATGGAGTTTTCGAAGCAAAGGAAAATGGGCTGGAACTAGTTGACCATATGGGGAACCTGTTATTTTCATCATTCTTTATTTTTCAACTCTACTAAATCCCACAAGTTCCCATACACATCTTCAAAAACGGCAACAATACCATATGATGCAGTCTTTGGTTTTCTTAAAAATTTTATGCCTAAGGAAATCATTTCATGGTAGTCTCTCCAAAAATCATCGGTTTTGAGAAAAAGAAAGACTCGACCGCCTGCTTGATTTCCAATACACGAATCTTGTTCGGGTTTAGAAGCTCTCGCGAGAAGTAAGGTTGTTTCAGAGGAACCTGGTGGAGCAACGAGTACCCATCGTTTATCTTGCTCTGGTTGATACGTATCTTCTACAAGTGTAAAGTGCAGCTTTTTGGTATAAAATTCAATGGCTTCGTCGTAATCTCGAACGAGCAATGCTATATGCACAAGTGATTGCTTCATATGGTAACTATACCAGAAGTTCTTACAGAGAACAAAAGGGCATGAGGCATATCATAACAAAGCTGGCATGAGAAGACTCTGTCGGAACTTTTTAGAGGGAAAATCTTTTCCAATACTGTTCTGCTTATGCCTCGTAAAATACTTCCCTGTGATGGTCTTTGCAGAGCGTACAAGGTATTTGACTTACAGTACTTTAAGTTGTTACTCTGACACTATGAGTAATCATATGGACAAGGTTCACCTTTATACGATTAGAGAAGTTGCCAAGTTAAGTGGCCTTCCCGAAAGCACGCTGCGCTACTACGAAACAATAGGCATCATACAACCAATTCGTCGAGATTCGAGTAGTAAGCATCGAGCATATAGCGAGGATGACGTTCACTTTGCTGTTGCCATTGCTTGTCTCAACGCAACAGGTATGTCTCTTGAAGATATGCGAACATACCTCAAGAACCGAAGCCAGGGTGCACAAGCGGCAAACGAACAAGTGGAATTACTTGAAGCGCAAAAACAACGTCTGACTGAAGAAGCGCAGTATCTTGAGCTGCGTCGACGCTATGTCGACATCAAAATTGCGTATTGGAAAGCTGTCAAGTCAGGCGATACCGAACAGATAGAAGTAACGAGAGAGCGCACTAACGCAATCGCTCAAGAGTTGAAACTACCGAAACAGTGACCCAAAGAAAGCACGATAACAGATGAAGCGGAGATGAAACAAGTATGAAAGCTGCAATTTTTAATGGAAAAGGTAAGATTGAACTTGGTGAGCGGCCAGACCCTAAAATTCAGGAGCCGACCGACGCTATAGTCCGCGTTGTACTGGGGTGTGTTTGTGGCTCCGATCTTTGGTACTATCGTGGCCTGTCTCCTCATGCGCTAGGTCCAATTGGTCATGAATTCATTGGTATCGTTGAGGAAGTTGGAGCAGAAGTACATACTATTAAAAAGAATGACTTCGTCATAGCTCCCTTCACATTCTGCGACGGCACGTGCGCAAATTGCCGTGCAGGATGGCCATCAAATTGTATGCACGGAGGCTCGTTTGGAAACCATGGAATTGACGGAGGTCAGGGGGAGGCTGTGCGTGCACCCTTCGCTGATGCAACGCTCGTCAAAGTTCCTGGCTCTGGTCATTCCGAAGAAACAATGCGCTCACTGCTCACGCTCTCAGATGTTCTGTGTACGGGGTATCATGCGGCTGTGAGTGCAGGCGTTAAGAAAGGCGACGTGGTTGCTGTCGTAGGTGACGGTGCTGTGGGTTTATGCGCGATTATCGGGGCTAAACGGTTAGGTGCAGAGCGCATTATTGCTTTGAGCCGTAATCCAGCGCGACAAAAGCTTGCACGGGAATTCGGTGCTACGGACATCCTCACAGAACGTGGTGATGAGGCAACCAAGAAAGTTTTGCAAATGACCGATGGGATTGGGGTTGATGCCGCTCTCGAATGTGTGGGTACAGGTCAATCTATGGCAACAGCGTTTAGCATTGCACGTGTCGGCTCGATTGTTGGTGCTATTGGCGCCCCTCATGATGTCGTTGTACCGATCGAAACCGTTATCTTTCGCAACATCGGGTTGCGTGGCGGAGTATCACCAGTACGGAGGTATATTCCTGAGCTGCTTGAGGATGTTTTGGAAGGCAACATTCATCCTGGACTCGTCTTCGACTTCACGACTGATCTGAATGGCATCACGGAGGCATACGTCGTCATGGACGAACGCCGAGCTATTAAGTCGCTTGTGCAGGTCGGAACGATCTGATTGTTCATAAGGAGAAAATCATGACAAACACTACCACACATTACGAAAAAGACACATCAATGAGTGCTTGGACAAACAACGAGCTTATCAATATCTGGATGGCATTTGAGGCTAAAATAATGTGCTGGCAGACTTGGACTTGAACGTTCCAATTATTCCTTACCCATAACTCATCCGAGTTACATGTAGGTAACCTCATCTTCCCTCTGCTTCGTAGAATGAAGAATGATCTACACCGCTTCTTTGATAGCCCCCCTCTATACCAGTGATAATTGATTCAGTAGAACCTGGTTCTTCATGGTTATAGGAACCGGAAATCCAAAAATCCCATTTTTTGCGTGTCCGATAAACCGTCCATTTCGTAAGACTCACCAGCCACCCAGTAAAAGATACCCTCAATCCATTAGCAATAGTATCAAAAACACGTATCACAAATCAAAGTCTCATATAATGGCAGATTATACCCTTTTATGACACTTAAATCACTCCATCCCAATATGGCCCGATCTTGCTATATCAGAAGCCTCAAACTCCATCAATCCCTGTAATTTCACAGAGTAGGCTATAGTATTAGTAAGGGTATCTTAACTCAGCCCTACATTTTGTAGGGTATGTATAATGTTATAAGAAGCGAACAGTTGTTCTGTTCGCTTCCAACTAAATTGTCTCTTTTCAGAGACAAGAAAGGCATTTATGTTATTATCGTATCCCTCCACTTCGTCCTTCGCAATGCAGCAACACATCGATCCCTTACAAATTGTTCCCTTCACTGGTCAAGCCACCTTGGAACCAACAAAACCAGAAAGGATTCACCATGGATTATAACGAAATCAACGAACATTTAAAAAAGATGAATAAAGATATAACCGGGATGAACAAAGAAATCAAACAACAAAAGAAAGAAAACCAACAAAAGTTCAACGATAGCACCCTCACATTGCTAAACTTGATGTCCGAAGATATGCGAACCTTCAATGCAAGTGAACAGTCCATACAATTAGCGGTTAAAGGAACGTACGAATTTTACAAGGTAATCAACAAAGCCCAGCTACCACAATCGATCATAAATTCGTTGCTACATCCTGAAAATACAGCACAACAGAATACATCATCTTTTGGCACACCACTCTCTGAGATCAAAACTCAACACATAACCTGGCTCTGGGAGAACCGCATGCCACAGGGAAAAATCACTCTCTTGGAAGGCGATCCTGGTATGGGCAAATCGCTGCTTGCTCTTGATATCGCCGCCCATGTATCAACTGGTCGACCAATGCCTGGTGACAGTACAGGAAAAATAGGGAGCGTCATTTTGATAGCCCCAGAAGATGGTGCAGCAGATACTATTAAGCCGCGTGTGGCAGCAGGAGGTGATTTATCGCGCATACATCTCCTTAACACTGTTGAATGTCTTGATGTCAATGATGTAAAAAAATTGAAGCTCTACCAGAAACCTTTCTCTCTTGCACAGAATTTGTTTGAATTGGAGCAGGCCATCATACAAACGAAAGCTATCCTCGTCGTATTAGACCCACTTACAGCCGTTCTCGGCCATAACATCGACTCGTCTCGCGATCAAGGCATCAGAGAAATATTCACGCCACTGGCGCTTTTAGCTGAAAGTACGAACTGCGCTTTCCTGGTAGTACGCCATCTCAAAAAAGGGTCTTCAGACAATCTACTCTACCGTGGGGCTGGCTCTATCGGCATTATTGCCGCTGCCCGTACCTGTCTGACTATCTTTTATGACCCTGCAGACGAGAAAAAACGCGTGCTTGCTGTCACAAAAAGCAACCTCGCCGAGCCACCAAAAAATCTCTCCTATCAAGTAGTGCCAAATGAAAGTATCGTGCCGCATATTCAATGGCTTGGGGAAATCAACCTCGATATATCAACTCTCACCGGCCCAGGAATAAATTTATCATTCCCACGCCAGGAAATCATCAAAGCATTACAAAGCTCGGAGTTCACCCTCGATTTGAAAGAGATTGCCGAAAAAACCGGGCTAAACTATAAGACATTACGCATGACAGTTAGCCGTATGCACGAAGCAGGATTGATTGCTCACCCATTTCGAGGAAAGTATACAACTCTTGAACAAGATGCTGCGAGCAAAAAAAGAATGGAGGAGGAACGAAAAGCCCGCGAGCTTCAGAATGAAGCCTTTAGAAAACGTTTTGCACCTGATGCAACTGTTACAACTGATGCAAACACAACAGATTCACCCAAAGAATCCGCTAATTAAACTCAAATTTGACGGGAATGGTATGCTGAATCTGTTAATTATGCTGATTAACACAATAACCCAGACACCCGTAGGTGCCGATTTATCGCGCACATCGCCGATTCATCGGCCCTTGGTGCAGGTTCTCATGTCCGCATTAAAGAGTGAATGTGCATAATTGCGCCTGATGCAATTGTTACAACTGATGCAAACACTATAGACCACCCAGGCGAGGATATATGCATCAACCTCCCAGTGTCATCCTGAGCTCATCTGCGTCAGCCTGAACTCACCTGCTTGTCATCCTGAGCGCAGCGCAGGATCTCGGCACCCATAGCGTGAGATCCTGCGCTGCGCTCAGGATGACAAGCGGGTGCTCTTCATTCCAGCCGCGTTCTGGCCAAACCGGGCTTCGCTCAGCATGACAAGCGGAACATACAAATCTGAAATTTCAACTGACTTACGAAAAATGCCTGTTACAACTGATGCAACTGATGCAAACGTTACAAACTCCTCTAGATCTGGAAACGCGAACCGGCTTTATCGTATGCCTCCTGATCCTTGCGGAAGCTATCGGCATTCGTTCCGCGAGCAGTCGCAAGGAAATCAGCCAGTAGTTGTACAGGCAGAGCAGTTAGCATTGGTGTCAACTCTTCCGGTAGATCTACCCCATCGCAAACCGCAAACCTGGACCATCCCTGACGACTAAACAAACCAGCCGTCTCCAGTGTGGGTGCCTCGCCGATCAGCCAGACACGCGACCCAATCTCGCTTAGTGCCAACAGAAAATCTGCCATGCGCGACTGGGCAGCCCCATTGACACTGATTGGAATAAGTAGATCATCAACCTCGAAAGCCACCTGTGGACCATGTATCGCTTGCTCCAGTTCAAAGCCTTCTGTTGTCACATAGGCCGCTTCCTTTGCCTTGAGTGCTCCCTCTGGCGCCGTGACAGCATTT
>WNGP01006038.1_pt1 | contig 10097 bp, 7 predicted proteins | sample 5407671 | NCBI WGS metagenome assembly WNGP01 (sample SAMN13153381, study PRJNA577476) | soil metagenome | isolation source: 40 cm soil or saprolite under Garry oak tree replicate 2 | place: USA:California | collected 2016-06-15
TATTTCGTGATGGGCGATCACCGCATCAGCTCAAACGATTCGCGCGTCTTCGGGGCGGTGGCGAGCCGGTATATTTATGGGCGCGCCGTCTTTGCCTACTGGCCCGTGGATCATTTCGGCTCGCTTTCGGCCACGGACGCCGACACCAAGTGACCGGCACATTTTGATGAGAAATACGGGAGGAGCCACTGGCCGAAGTTCAGCACCGACCCGCGATACTTGCGCTGGAAGACGGGCGCATCTTTAACGGCCGCGCGGCGGGCGCGATCACGCGCCGCGGCGGCGAAGTCGTTTTTAATACCAGCCTCACCGGTTATCAGGAAGTCTTCACCGACCCCAGCTATTCCGGGCAGATCGTCTGTTTGACCTATCCGCACATTGGAAATGTCGGCGCGAACGCCGAGGACGAGGAATCCTCGCGGCCCTACATCGAAGCGCTCATCGTGCGGGAATTTTCGCAGGTCTCTTCCAACTGGAGATCGGCGGAGACCGCGCAGTTGTATCTGAACCGGCACCGGATCCCCGTGATCTGGGATATCGATACACGGGCGCTGGTGCGGCATATTCGCAACGTCGGCGCGCTGCGCGGCATTGTATCGACGGATGGGACACCCGCCGAACAATTGATTTTCGAAGCCAAGCAATTGCCGGGCATGGCGGGACAAGAACTCGCCGGCCGCGTCACCTGCGGGAAATCATACGGATGGGATAAGGGGTCCGTCGATGTCGCGATTTCGCCATGGTCCGAGCAGATGGGCGAATCGGACGCGCAAGCGGAGACGCGCAAACACCGCGTGGTGGCTTACGACTACGGAATCAAGCAGAACATATTGCGGCTGCTCGTGGACCACCACTGCGAAGTGTACGTGGTCCCGGCGCAAACCTCCGCCGAGGACGTTCTGGGGATGAAGCCGGATGGAGTCTTTCTTTCGAACGGGCCGGGCGATCCGGAACCTGTCACCTACGCGGTGGAGAATATTCAGAAGCTCATCGGCCGCGTGCCGGTCTTCGGCATTTGCCTGGGGCACCAGTTGTGCGGCCTGGCGCTCGGCGGAAAAACATTCAAGCTGAAATTCGGGCACCACGGTTCGAATCACCCGGTAAAAAATCTGCTCACCGAACAAGTGGAGATCACCGCGCAAAATCACGGGTTTTGCGTCGATCCGGAATCACTGCCATCCAGCAAAGTTGAAATCACGCACATCAATTTGAACGACAACACCAATGAAGGTATGCGCCACAAGTCGTTGCCGCTCTTCAGCGTGCAGTATCACCCGGAGGCATCGCCCGGGCCGCACGATTCACACTACTTGTTCGCGCAATTCACGGATTTGATGAAGGAATTCGCGCAGCCGGGCAGTTCGCGGCAGTGAAAAAGGTTTCACGGGAGAATATGCCGAAGCGCAAAGACATCAAAAAGTTGCTGATCGTCGCTGCGGTATTCGCATCATTGCTTGCGTCGGCCCAAACTCCCAAGCTGAACATCAAAACCAAGCACGGTTATCCAATCGAGGAGCAGCGCAAGGAGCAAATGGAACGGCTCGCGAAACAGTACGACTTGAAAAAGTACACCGTCACGCGAGACATTTTGATCGAGCGCGGGGCGATGAATCATTCCTATCCGGTGCTGACTCTGAACCTGCGCTTTCTGGACAATAACGACCTGGCGCTTTCCGCTTACGTCCACGAACAGGGCCACTGGGTTCTGACGGAACGCCATCGCGCTGACAACCCAGCTTTGTTCGAAGACCTGCAGCGAACGTTTCCTAACATGGAGATTCGGGTTCCGGACGGCGATGGCGAGTTGCGCAGCAGCTATTTTCACATCGCGGTTTGCATGCTCGAATGGCAAGCGATGGAAGACCTCGTCGGCGCCGAGCGCGCACGCAAAGTGATCGAGTGGAAGCAGCAGGACCATTACAAGGCGATTTACTCGACGTTGTTGAATCATCGGGAGCAGGTCGAGAGCGTATTGAATGCCCATGGGGTGAAGTGGTGACGGATGGTCCGGCTTCCGGCAGGAAGTTTTTTAGAACTGGTAACGGAGAACTGAGAACCGGGGACTGAAAACTTGCCCAAGCGCAAAGATATCAAGAAGATTCTGATCATCGGGTCGGGCCCGATCGTTATCGGCCAGGCTTGCGAGTTTGATTACTCCGGCGCGCAGGCGTGCAAGGCGCTGTGTGCCGAGGGGTACGAGGTCGTGCTGGTGAATTCGAATCCCGCGACCATCATGACCGACCCGGAACTCGCGCATCGTACCTACATCGAGCCGCTTACCAAGGAATATCTCGAGGAAATCATCGCCCGAGAAAAACCGGACGCGCTGCTGCCGACGGTCGGAGGACAAACGGCGCTGAATCTGGCCGTCGAGCTTTCCGAAAGCGGCATCCTCGAAAAATACAAAGTGGAGATGATCGGCGCTTCGCTGCGCGCGATTAAAGTCGCGGAAGACCGCCTGTGGTTCAAGGACGCCTGCCGAAAGATTGGCCTCGAAGTTCCTGCCTCCGCCCTGGTGAACAACGCGAAGGACGCATTGCGGCTTTGCGATCAATTGGGATTTCCGCTGGTGATTCGCCCGTCATTCACCTTAGGTGGCACGGGCGGATCGATCGCTTACAACAAGGAAGAGTTTGGCGAGGCCATCGCGCACGCTCTGGACATGAGTCCGGTGCATGAAGCGCTGGTGGAAGAATCCGTGCTCGGCTGGAAGGAATACGAACTCGAAGTAATGCGCGATTTCCGCGACAACTTCGTGGTGATCTGCACCATCGAAAACTTCGACCCCATGGGCGTGCACACCGGCGATTCGATTACCGTGGCTCCCGCGCAGACACTGACGGACAAGGAATTTCAGCGCCTGCGCGACGCTTCGGCCGCAATTATCCGCGAAGTCGGCGTGGAAACCGGCGGTTCGAACGTGCAGTTCGCCGTGAACCCGGAAAATGGCCGGGTGGTTGTGATCGAAATGAATCCGCGCGTTTCGCGCAGCTCAGCGCTGGCCAGCAAGGCGACCGGCTTTCCCATCGCGAAAATTGCGGCCCGGCTGGCCGTGGGAATGTCACTGGATGAAATCCCCAATGACATCACGAAGAAAACGCCGGCGTGCTTCGAACCGACCATCGACTATGTGGTGGTGAAGATTCCCAAGTGGCAGTTCGAAAAATTTCCCGGCGCGGACAGCGCTCTCGGAACGCAGATGAAATCGGTCGGCGAAGTCATGGCGATCGGGCGGACCTTCAAGGAGGCGCTGCAGAAGGGAATTCGCTCGCTCGAGCCGAGCACCCCGTGGCGGGCCCCGTCGGAAACGCCGGCTTCGCTGCTGCGCGAAAAACTCGCCACCCCGAGGCCCGACAGGATCCACTGGCTGCTGACGGCGATGGAACGCGGGCTGCCAGCCCAGGAAATTTGCGAGTTGACTAAGATCGACCCTTGGTTCGTCCAGCAAATTGAAGAGTTGACGGCGATGAACCGGCGCGCGGCGGCCGTCACCGTGGAGACAGCTTCGAAAGAATTGTTGCGCGAGGTGAAGCGCCACGGAACCAGCGATGAGCAATTGGCGCAAATTTGGAGAACGACGTCCGCTTCCGTGCGTTTGCAGCGCGCGCGCTACGGCGTGACCCCGGTGTTCAAGCGTGTCGATACCTGCGCGGCGGAATTCGAGTCGTTTACGCCCTACCTCTATTCGACGTACGAAGACGAAGACGAATCGGACGCCCAGGCGCGGCCTAAAGTCATGATTCTGGGCAGTGGACCGAACCGCATTGGGCAGGGAATTGAGTTCGATTATTGCTGCTGCCATGCCGCGTACGCGCTGCGCGAAGACGGTTTCGAAACGATCATGGTGAATTGCAATCCGGAAACGGTTTCGACGGACTATGACACTTCCGACCGCCTCTATTTCGAACCGCTCACACTGGAAGATGTTTTGGCAATCGTGGAGCGCGAGAAACCACAAGGAGTGATCGTGCAATTTGGCGGTCAGACCCCCCTGAATCTTGCGTTGGAGCTGAAGCGCAACGGTGTGCCGATCGTGGGCACTGCTCCGGAATCGATCGATTTGGCGGAAGACCGCCGGCGATTCGGGCGTTTGCTGGACGAGCTGAAGATCCCGCAGCCTCGCAACGCCACCGCGCTGGTGCCGGAAGAAGCGGCTCGCGTGGCGGGAGAAATTGGATTGCCGGTTCTGGTCCGGCCGAGCTACGTGCTTGGCGGGCGCGCGATGGTGATCGCATATGACGTGAACACCGTGCAGGAATACGTCGCCCAAGCGGCGCTGATGGGGCCCGCACGGCCCGTGCTGATCGATCAATTCCTCGAAGAGGCGACAGAAATCGATGTGGATGCGCTGGCCGATGGAACGGACGTGGTCATCGGCGGAATTATGGAGCATATTGAAGAAGCCGGAGTGCACTCCGGGGATTCCTCCTGCGTGCTACCGCCCGTTAGCCTGTCACCCGCGATTCTCGACATCATCCGTGAATATACGAAACGGCTGGCGCTGGCATTGAAAGTGGTCGGGTTGATGAACGTGCAGTACGCCATTCAGCGTGACACGGTATACGTGCTGGAAGTGAATCCGCGGGCGTCGCGCACCGTCCCATTTGTGAGCAAAGCGACAGGAGTGCCGCTGGCGAAGGTCGCGGCGCGATTGATGACCGGGAAGAAATTGGCGAATATTAGTCTGCCGATTGTATGGCACAACGGTGTGGCCGAAATCGCCGTCCATGAATTCTATTCGGTGAAATCTCCGGTATTTCCTTTCAACAAATTTCGCGGCGTCGATACTATCCTCGGTCCCGAGATGCGCTCAACGGGCGAAGTAATGGGGATTTCGACATCGTACGGACAAGCTTTCGCGAAGGCCCAGCTTGCGGCGGGGCAGCGCTTGCCGCGCAAGGGTACGGTTTTCCTCAGCGTAAACGACCGTGACAAAAAGCATCTGGGAACTCTTGGAAAAGAGCTGTCGTCGCTGGGTTTTCGCCTGCTTGCGACTCGAGGAACTGCGGTGGCGCTGGAATCGGCCGGCATCGAGGCCGAAGCGGTATTCAAAGTGAACGAAGGCCGGCCGAACATTGTGGACCTGGTGAAAACGGGCAAGATCGATCTGGTGATCAACACGCCCCTGGGCCGCGAATCGTTCTACGACGAAAAATCGATTCGGCGCGCGGCGATCCGTTACAACATACCGTGCATCACGACGCTTGCCGCGGCCCATGCCGCCGCTCGCGGAATTCGCGCCCTTCTCGAGCAGGGAACGGAAGTCGCCGCATTGCAGGATTTACATCGCGGACAGGCCGCCGCTTCCGGGGTGCCTGCTTCAGGAGATTAGGCCGTGACATTTTCCGGAGTTTTCGCCGCTTTGACCACTCCGTATGCGCCGGACGGAGCGGTTTCGCTTTCCGACCTGAAGCACAATCTTCGTCTCTATAACTCGACGGATCTTGCGGGCTATGTCGCGCTGGGCTCCACGGGAGAATCCGTGCTGCTTCGACGCGCGGAGATGGACGCGATTCTCGCCACGGTGAAGGAAGCAGCCGCGAAAGAGAAAAAACTCCTGGCCGGGACTGGCGCGGAGTCCACTCGGGAGACCATCGAGCGCACCAAGCGCGCGGCGGAGTTTGGCTACCACGCGGCGCTAGTGAAACCGCCGCATTATTACAAACCGGCGTACAAACCCGAAGTGCTGATCGCGCATTTCCGCTGCGTCGCTGACGAATCGCCAATTCCCGTGATGCTCTATTCGATTCCGCAATTCACCGGCATCACTTTGGGCGCCGCGGAAGTAGCCGCGCTCGCCGAGCATTCCAACATCATCGGCATAAAAGACAGCTCTGGAAATGTACAGGGCACGGCGGATTTTGTCGCCGCGACGCCACCCGCCTTCAACGTTTTGGTGGGCAATGCCGCGACTCTTTATCCCTCGTTAGTCGTCGGCGCGCGGGGAGGAATTCTCGCGCTGGCGTCCGCGCTGCCGGAAAAATGTGTGAAGCTATTTGAAGTGATCCGCCAGGGTCATCATGAAAAAGCTCGCGAACTGCAATCGTTGGTCGCGCGCGCGTCAAAATTGATCGTTTCCGAATTGGGCCTCACCGGAGTGAAATACGCAATGGATCAGCGCGGATACCGCGGCGGCCTGCCACGCTTGCCTTTGCTCCCGCTGCACGATGAACAAAAGAAACGCCTTAGCGAGTTTCTTCGAAACCTGGAACCGGCCGCGGTCAGGGCCTAATTTAGAACCAGCGGACAGAATTGATGAGACGTTTTGTCGCGGGTATCATCTAAGCGCTCATGGATTGTCACGCCCTTGCCTTCCGCCAGCTTCCCCACCAACCGAAGCTCTTTCTTGAATACCTGGATCACTTTGAAAAGGTGAAGTCATTCTACTTTCATCCGCCGGCCATGGCGGCGGTAACGCGCGCGGCGCGGAAATTGGACTATCCGGGCGAGCGAAGAGCAGAAGTAAGTTCCATTCTTCGCAGACAGAACATCGCTCTCGGGGCGGGAGCGGAAACGCTGTCCAACCTGGACCGGCTTGAGGAAGGCGCAGTCGCGGTTGTTTCCGGGCAGCAGGTGGGGCTATTCAGCGGGCCGGCTTATTCTGTTTATAAGGCGCTGACGGCCGTACAGATTGCCGAGGAGGTGACGCGCGGGGGAATTCCTGCGGTGCCGATTTTTTGGATGGCTACGGAGGACCACGATCTCGACGAGGTCCGTCACGCCACGTGGTTCGAGCAGGGCAAATTGATCCGCCTTGAATTGCCGCTCATCGCGGAAACGGGACGGCCGGTGGGACGGATTCCGCTCGGCGCACAGATCGCGGCTCTTGTGCGAGAAGCCGCGGAATTGCTTGCGAACCAGGGCAGCGACCTGCTCGCTCAATATCTGGTGGAAAGCTACCGGCCGGAGGAAAACTACGGCAGCGCGTTCGGCAAATTATTCGCGCGTCTGTTTGGGCAGCACGGGCTGATTCTGATGGACCCGCTCGATATCGGACTACACAAAGTTGCAGCGCCGCTTTATCAGCATGCGCTTGCGGAACGCGACGCGGTGAACGAAAAACTACTGCAGCGCGGGAAAGATTTGGACCGTGCAGGATTCGATGCCCAGGTCAAGGTGACCTCGCGCAGTACGTTATTGTTCCATCTGGCCGATGGCGTGCGGCAAGTCATAACGGCGAGCGCCGGAAAATTTCAGGCCGGGGAGAAAACCTGGGCGCGGGACGAGCTGGTGCACATAACGCACACCGAGCCGGAGAACTTTAGTCCCAATGCGCTTTTCCGGCCGGTGGTGCAGGACTATCTGCTGCCCACCGCGGCGTATATTGCGGGGCCGGCGGAGATCTCTTATTTTGCGCAATCGGAAGTTGTGTACCGGCATCTGCTTGGAAGGATGCCGGTGATGCTGCCGCGCGCGGGATTCACGCTGGTCGACGCGAAAGCCGACAAACTTTTGCGCCGGTATCGCCTGACTGTGGAGGACGTTTGGGCGGGATCGCAAGGCTTACGGCACAAAATGGAGAGCCGATCGGTCCCTGGCTCACTGGCGAAAAACTTCGAGCGAAACCAAACACAAATCACTAAGATGCTGGCGCAACTCGGCAAGCAGATCGAGAAGCTCGATCCCACGTTGAAAGGAACAGTTGAAAGAGCGCGGAAGAGGATCGAATTTCACATCGACAAACTGCGCCGGAAGGCGGGCCGGGCCCAGGACAACAAGGCGGGGCTGATCTTGGCTCACGAGCAATACCTGGAGTCACTCTTGAATCCGCACAAAGGGCTGCAGGAGCGTGAGTTGTGCCTGCTGCCGTTTCTCGGCCGATGGGGGGCTGGCGGACTCAGCGAATTGCAAAAACTTTCAACAGGAAAGAAAATCGGGCATCACTTCATTATTCGGTTGCCTTAAAGAGATGGCGGGCCGAAGCCCGCCCCCACACAGAAACAGGAACGCTCCGCTCGTTCCGGAATGCTGCATGCTAGAATCCCGGCGCCGGACGGGGAGGGAGTTCCATGCAGACATTGAGTGTGAAAACCGATCGCCGCACGCAGCTCGTCGATGTGACGGCGCAAGTGCAAAAGGCGGTTGCGTCGTCCGGTGTCGCCAACGGCATATGCTATTTGTATGTGCCGCACACCACGGCGGCGATCACCATCAATGAATGCGCGGACCCGGATGTCGCCCGCGACGTCGAAGGCGCTCTGGACCGGCTGGTCCCCGCGACGTGGCCGTACCGCCACAGCGAGGGCAACTCGGACTCCCATGTGAAAGCAGTGCTTGTGGGAGCGAGTCAAATCGTCCACGTGGAAGTCGGCAAGCTGGTGCTGGGGCGCTGGCAAGGCGTTTTTTTCTGCGAGTTTGACGGCCCTCGCGACCGGCGGCTACAGGTGAAGGTGCTGGCTGATTGAGTGCGGAATCTAAGCAAAAGTATCCGAGCGGAAGCTCGCGCAAACTACCTTGGTGTCAAAAGCGTCCTAACGAAATCCGCCAGGCAAGGATAGGTAAAGTTTGCTTCCTTGCTGAGAAAGTCTCACCCTAGGATTCCTCCTATTCATGGTTTCGCCGTAGCCGGATTGAGGCGGGGGTGTGCTAGAGTTTTTGGGTGATGAGGAAGCTGGGGATTTACGTGCAGGTGCCGTTCTGCCAGACGAAGTGTACCTATTGTAATTTTCATACGGGAGTGGTGGCTAGTAGCCGGTTTGCGCCTTATGTGGAGGCGGTTTGCCGGGAGATTCGAGAGTATCGGGAGTTGCTGAAGGCAGTGGGGCTGGATTGGCCTGGACCTGGAGGGCGCAGCGGTGCTGCGCCCCTACAAGACGACAGCGAGACAGCACGCGGTGTGGGGAAACGGCCCCCCTCAGAAGGCGGGGCCTACACTGAAAAGAACGTGGCGGTTGACACGGTTTACATTGGCGGGGGGACGCCGAGTTTGCTCGATGCTGCTCACCTCGAAGACATTTTGGATGCGATTCGGGCAACATTCCCCGGGGAACTTGCGGAGGTCACGCTGGAAGCCGATCCGGAGACTATCGAGACTGGCAAGGCAGCGGCTTGGGTGGGGGCGGGAATCAACCGGGTTAGTTTTGGGTTGCAATCGTTTTCGGATAAGGAGCTGGTGGCGGCGGGGCGGATGCACCGGCGGGCGGATATTTACCGGGCAGTGCCGATTCTGCGCGAGGCGGGGATTCGGAACATCAACTTTGATTTGATTGCGGGTTTGCCGCACCAGACGAAGGAGAGCTGGCGGCAATCGCTGGAGGAATTGGCGGCGCTGGCGCCGGAGCACGTTTCGGTTTATTTGCTGGAGATTGATGAGGGCAGCAGGCTGGGCAAGGAGTTGCTGCAGGGTGGGGGAAAGTACAGCGCTGGGGCCGTGCCAAGCGAAGATGAGATGGCGGATTTTTATGAGGTGGCCCAGGGGGTATTGCGGGCGGCGGGCTATCACCACTATGAGATTTCGAATTGGGCGAAGCCGGGGTTCGAATCGCGGCACAACCTGAAATACTGGCGGCGCGAGCTGTACCTGGGATTTGGTGCGGGGGCGCATTCGTTTTCGGGGACGGAGCGGTGGGCCAACGCGCATGATGCCGCAGGTTATGTGACGGCGGTGCAGGGCGGACGATTGCCCATTGAGCAGCATGAAAGGCTGACGGCAGAGAGCGCGCTGGAGGAGGAGTTGTTTCTTGGGTTGCGGCAGTTGGATGGGATTGATGTGGCGCGAATCGAGCGGGAGTATGGAGTGACGTTGATGGGGCGATTCGATCCGCTGACGTCGGCGGGTTTGGTGGAGCGAGATGGCAGCGTGGTCCGGCTGGTGCCGCGAAGGTTGAGTGTTTCGAATGAAGTTTTTGTGGAGTTGATGAGGTGAGACTCGGAACGGGTCAACTTGCGAAGTAGTTGAAGGCGGGTTTTAACAAGAGAGGACAACAGAGACGGAGAAGAGAAGAATATGAGTTATACGCTGGCGAAAGGGAATCAGAGGGTGGATCCGGATCAGGTTGCGGAGGCGGGGAAGATTCCGGCGGGAGTGGTGGACCTGCGGAGCGATACCGTGACGCGGCCTACGCCAGAAATGCGGCGAGCGATGGCCGAGGCGGAGG
>WNGP01025131.1_pt1 | contig 10097 bp, 9 predicted proteins | sample 5407671 | NCBI WGS metagenome assembly WNGP01 (sample SAMN13153381, study PRJNA577476) | soil metagenome | isolation source: 40 cm soil or saprolite under Garry oak tree replicate 2 | place: USA:California | collected 2016-06-15
TCAAAGCTGCGCTCAAAAAAAGTTGGTGATCCGGGTACGGATCGCATTCACCACGACCGCCGAGGGCGAATAGTTCTCTTCGAATTCATAGCGCGCACTCCAAGGCAGGCTGACCGCCAGCGTGACCGCCTCGACAATGTTCTCAGCCTCCATGCCCGAAACGATGGTGGCTCCACTCTCGAGTGTCTCCATGCGCTCGGTCGCCATCCGCAGGCTGACATTGGGGACCTTGTAGAACAGCCCCTCTTCCGCCGCGGTGCCGGAATCGGACAGCACGCAGTAGGACTGCTTGAGTAGCTGGTTGAAGTCGTAAAAGCCGAGCGGCGCCATGATCCGGAGGTTCGGAGGCACGGTGATTCCCTTCAGCTTGCTGGTCGTTCGCGGATGCATCGGAAAGATGATCTCGCGCTTGAGCCGCTGGTTGAGAATGCCGAGCGCCTTGAAGATATTCGCGAGGTTTAAGGGATCGTCGACATTCTCGCTGCGATGCGCGGTCACCAGAATGTAGTTCTTCGGCTGAAGACTCAGGCGTTTCAGGATATCGCTGTTCTCGATCTCCGGCGCAAAGGCACGCATCGCCTCGAATGTCGTGTTGCCGGTGACGATGATCTTCGAGGGATGAATGCCCTCGCGCAACAGGTTCTCGCGGTGGTAGCGGTTGTAGGGCAACAGGATATTGCTGATGTGATCGATCAGAATGCGATTGCGCTGCTCGGGCATGCGGCGGTCCCATGCGCGAAGCCCGGCCTCCATGTGAAAGATCTTGATTCCGCGATGTGCCGCAGGCAGCACGCTGAGGCCGCTATAGGTATCGCCGAGGATCAGCAGGGCATCGGGCTTCACCTTCTCCATCAGGGCATCCGATTTGCGGACAACGTCGGCCACTTCCGGCCCGTAACCGGAGGTGTCGATGTCCAGTTCGTAATCCGGCTTTCTGAGCTTGAGGTCCTTGAAGAAGAAATCGCGAAGCTCGGGGGTGAAATTCTGCCCGGTGTGAACCATCACGTGATCGAAGTTCAACTCGTCGAGCTTCTTCAGCGTTGCCCACATCTTGATCATTTCCGGACGCGTACCGAAAATCGACATCACTTTCATTTGCGTGTTCCGTATGGCTTTTGTGGGCTGGCGGCTTCAAACGAACGTTACAATGCGGGCGGCGGAAAAATCGAGATCGTTGGCAAAGGCAGGATCATGCGCCCTCCTCCGGCGAGGTAGCCTGCGTTCTTTTTCTTGATTTCGCCGAAGAAACTCCAAGCGAAAATCAGGAGGTAGTCAGGCGGAGCACCGGCGGCGAGGATTGAACTCGAAAAAATCTCGAAATGCGATTTCGGCGTGAAGAACCCGCTCTTCGCGGGCGCGTCGTCGATCATGTAATCCAGATGATCGTGGTCGATGCCGCAATACTGGATCATGGTATTCGCCCGGCCCGACGCACCGTAGCCTGCAATACGTTTTCCCTGCCGGCGGAGCCTGTTCAGCAGTTCGATCAGTTCGGCGCGATGCGCGGCAACCGCATCGGAGAACTCAAGGAACGTCTCGTAGCGGTCGAAGTCCCGCGTGCGCTCCTCGGCCTCGAGCGCTTTGACCGCCGGCGAAACCGAGGCGCTGTGCCGGCTGCCCTTCTTGCACGCATAGAAACGGATGGAGCCAGCATGGATCGGAATCGGCTTGATGTCGAACACCATCATGTCGTAGCGGGCGAGATGATTGATCACCGACAGCAGCGAATAATAATAGAGATGCTCGTGATAGATCATGTCATATTGCAGTTCGTCGATCACCTTACCGAGGTAGTGAACCTCGAAGGCGAACACACCGTCCGCAGACAGCGCCGCCGCGACCGCCCGCGTCGTCCCCTGAATGTCCGGAATATGCGCATAGACGTTGTTGGCCATGATCAGATCAACCTCGCCATGTTCGGCAACGACGTTTCGCGCCACCGCCTCGGTGAAATAGTCGTTGATCACCTTGATGCGGGAGTCGTCGATCGTGGCGACCACGTTGGCGGCGGGATCGACGCCAATCACCGTCCGGATTCCCTGATCCGCAAGCGGGCGAAGCAGAACGCCATCATTGCAGCCGAATTCGAGCACCGTGGCGTAGCCCGGCTTTAGAAACCGCTGCGTGACCTCGGCGGCATAGTCCCTGAAATGATCGCGCAAGGTTCCGATCGATGACGAGAAATAGAAGTAGTCCCTGAACATGACATCGGCAGGAACCTTGTCCGTCACCTGCACCGCGTAACAGTCCTTGCAGAAATGCAGCCGCATCGGAAAGGTCCGCTCGGTAGCGAACTGCTCCGGCTTCAGGAAGGCCCCGGCGAGCCCGACCTCGCCGAAATCCATCACCAGCCCCAGCCGCCTGCTGTCGCAGAACGCGCATGAGGGCTGATCCGAGCCGCGCATCTCCATAACGTAAGGTCCCCTGTTCCCGGTCCTTGGTCGCGGCCTGAGCACAACCGGACAACGAACGGGCTGGGGGCTAGCACAATCATGCCGCCGGGTCGATGGCCCGAAAAAACGGCTAGATTTCGGCGATCTCGGCGTCCGACCCCAGGAGGTGCCGCTGGATGAAATCCAGCTTGAGCAGCAGCGTCTTGACCCCTGCCACGCTCAGCCGCTCGGTATTGTGCGAGGTGTAGTCATCGAGGGTCGATATCTCCCTCTGGCCTTCGGTAAAATACATCGCGTAGTTGAGGTCCCGGTTGTCCGCCGGAATCCGGTAGTAGCGCTCCGTGTCCTGGACGCGCGCCATCTCCTCGCGCGAGACGAGCGATTCGTACAGCTTCTCGCCATGGCGCGTGCCGACCGTGTGCACCGGATTGTCGGCGTCGAAGATTTCCTTGAGTGCCTGGACGAGATCGCCGATGGTCGCCGCGGGGGCTTTTTGCACGAAGATATCGCCCTGCTGGCCATGCTCGTAGGCGTGCAGCACCAGTTCGACCGAATCATCCAGCGACATCAGAAAGCGCGTCATGTTCGGATCGGTAACCGTCAGCGGCTTCCCGGCCTTGATCTGCGACACGAACAGCGGAATCACCGAGCCGCGCGACACCATGACGTTGCCGTAGCGCGTTGCGCACAAGAGCGTCTCGGTCGCCGACAGGTTGCGTGATTTCGCCACCATCACCTTTTCCATCAGCGCCTTGGTCTGGCCCATGGCATTGACGGGGTAGACCGCCTTGTCGGTGCTGAGCACGACGACTTTTTCCACGCCTTGTGCAATCGCCGCACTCATGACGTTCTCGGTGCCGAGAATGTTGGTCCGCACCGCCTCCAGCGGATAGAACTCGCAGGACGGCACCTGCTTCAATGCCGCGGCATGAAACACATAATGCGCCCCCTTCAGCGCCTGGTGGATGCTGTCATAGGCGCGCACGTCGCCGATGTAGAATTTGAGCCGCGCGTTGTTGAACGCCGTGCGCATCTCTTCCTGCTTCTTCTCGTCGCGGCTGAAGATGCGGATCTCGGCAACGTCGGTCGCAAGGAAACCCTTCAGGATATGCTGGCCGAACGAACCCGTGCCGCCCGTAATGACTACGACCTTATCCTTGAACATCGTGTCCCACCGAACCGAATTTGTCGCGATACATCAAATCGACCAGCGCCGGCCAGTCCGGCGCCCTATAACCGGTCGCCCGTTCGAACCGTTGCGCGATCAGCGAACGATCCGGCGCCGGCCGATCGTCCGCAATCAGAGTAATTGCTTTGCTGTAGCGCTCCGCGACGAGCCGCAAAAGATCGAACTTCGAAATCCGCCGGGTCGCGACATGACAATCGTCGGAAATCCAGAGAAAATCGCCCGTGTATAGCAGCGGCATTCGCCCTGTTGCGACAAGAACCATTCTAGCAGCCCGGCCTTGGATTGCAATTCGTGGCCGATGATCGATGTGCGCAAGGTAATGGCATGCGGCGCCTCGACCTCGCCGAGGAACTTCGATGTTCCATAGATGTCATCAGCATCCGGCAGATCGTCTTCGGTATAGGAGCCGCTGCTGCCGGAAAACACGCCATCGGAGCTGATCTGGACAAGACGGGCGCCAGCCTGCCTGCAGAGACGCGACAGACGTACGGGCAGCACCGCGTAGACCGAAATCGATCGCATCGGATCGGCAGGTGCGGGCCGGCCGACGGCAACACAATTGACAACGACGTCCGGACAAACGGCATCGAACAGCGCCGCCTGCTGCTTTGGATCTTCGATATCGCCGATCGCAGTAAGACGCGAAGCGTCCACGGGATTGAACAGCCCGCGGGCCGCTTCTTGCCGAATGGTTCCGATCACCTGCGCACCGGGCTTCTTCGACAGGCTGCGGAACACCGCATTGCCGAGCAGCCCCGTCGCGCCAAGCACAAGCACCTTCACGGCATCATCCATTGCAAGGTCGGCATCAGGCAACCTGGACCAAACTTTGAAACAGTTGGTCGCGCTCCTTGACAGTCGGGTAGTTCACCAGCACCGCACGGTAAATGCCCTTGAAGACGAACAGGCTGCCCGCCGCCGCGCCGATCACGCCGAAATTGCGGATCAATTCCTCGACATGTGCAAGCGAGCCCGCGCCGCCGAGGATCGTGACCGGCACCTTCGCGGCCTCGTTGATCTGGCGCGCAAGTTCGAGATCGTAGCCTTTCATCTGGCCGTCCCTCTCGATCGCGTTGACCACGATCTCGCCGGCCCCGAGCCTCTCGGCTTCCGCCGCCACCTCCAGCATCAGCCGGCCGGTATTGATCGTGCCATTATGCGTCCAGACCTCGTAGACCGTGCTGCGCGGCCGCGGCTTGACGTCGAGAACGACGACGACGCTTTGGCAGCCGACCGCTTCGGCGGCATCCGCGATCAGACGCGGATCGGCGACGGCCGCCGAACTGATAGCCACTTTTTCAATACCAAGGCCGATGACGGTCTTGACTTGTTCGACCGTCTTGACGCCGCCGCCATAGCACAGCGGCATCCGCGACTCGACCGCGAGATTTTCGAGCATCCGGTAGTCGGGCTCATGCCCGCGCACCGTCGCATCGATGTCGTACACCGCGAGTTCGTCGACTGCCTTCTCGTTGAAGATCCGGACGACATTGATGGGATCGCCGACGTATTTCGGGTTGGAAAATCCGACCGTCTTGACGAGGCCTTTGTCCTGAACGAGCAGGCAGGGAATAATGCGTGGGCGCAGCACGATTACAGCTCAGCGAAATTTTTTAGGAGCCGCGTGCCGTAGCTGTGGCTCTTTTCGGGATGGAACTGGACGCCGTAGATATTATTTGAGCTCACGGCACAGTTGAAGGCCGTGCCATATTCGGACGTCGCCAGAACATTGTCGTTCGACGCGCAATCGAAATAGTAGGAATGCAGGAAATAAAAGCGGGAGTCCTGCTCGAGCCCGCTGAACAATTGCGCGCCGTTCTTCGGCACCACGTCGTTCCAGCCCATATGCGGCAGCCGCGCCGGCCGCGGCAACCTGCTTTCGTCGAAGCGCTTGACCCGGCCGCCGATCCAACCGAGGCCGGCAAGCTTGCCCTCGTCGCTTGAACCCGCGAGGATCTGCATGCCGCGACACCGGGCAGGATCAGCCTCGTCGCGCCCTCCAGATCGGATGCGGTCGTCGCGATCTTCGCCGGGACGTTCATCCGCTTGTAGAGATTGGCGAACGCCTGAACGTTGCCAAGCCCGTAATTGATGATGGTGATCATCGGAAGATCCGGTTATCGAGCCCGAGCAGATTCGAAATTTTCGCGCCGAGTGTAATGAGAAACAGGTTGTTCTTGTAGTGGTGAAAGGACTTGTTTTTGTCTTTGAAGATTGCCTCGAACTCGGCAACCGTCCAGCCGAGCTTGGTGGCCACATATTCGAATTCATGCCGCATGGTTTCCTCATCGAGCTCGGGCTTGGCGAGGCGGGTCAGCGCCTGCTCGCGCGTCATCTGGCCGGTGAGGATTTCGCTGGAGAAGTAGGCGCGGCGCTTGTCATAGCCGAACTTTTTCGGTGTCCAGAAAGCCTCGTAGAAGCGCGTGAAGCGCGACTCGTAATGCTTCTGCGGATACGGCTGCCAGCCGAACTTCCCGGTCAGTTCGCCGATGGCGTCCTTCTTGATGTAGGGCACGTAGTCGAGGAGCTTGATGACCCGCATCCCCTTCACCAGGCGATAGTACAGGCGATATTTCAGGATGTCGCAGGTAGGGAACGTCTTGAGCAGACGGGTGCCGAATTTCCGATGGATGTCGCGAACATGGACCATGTCGGTGGAGAAGTAGGTCCACTCGATCGACTCGCGGACGCATTCGGTCGAGTTGTTGCCGCCCGTGATGACGTATTTGAATCCGTTCTTGGCGGCGAAATTGTAGAGCGCGGAGAACAGCGCGAGGTCCTGCGGCTGGTCCTGAAACGCGACCTGCGAGAGGAAGAATGCGCGCTGCAGGTCCTTCATCTCCTCCCAATTGACGACGTCGGTCACGAGATCGAGGTGGAGGCCCTCGATCATCTTCTGGATGTTGCTGACCCCGAGATCGGAATTCCAGCCGGTGTCGCAGTGAAACATCAGCGGCCGCAGGCCGAATTTCTCCTTGGCGATATAGGTGGCGTAGGAACTGTCGAGACCCCCGCTGATGCCGATGATGCAGTCGTGGTCGCGGCCTTTGCCTTCTTGCTTGATCTTCTCGATGACCGGCATGATCTCCTTGAGACCCCGTTCATCCGGATGCCAGTTCGGTTTGATGTTCTCGACAAAATTGCAGCAATACTGGCACCAGCCGCGCTTATCGAACTGGAGCGTCGAATCGCTGGTGTCCATGACGCAATTTGCGCAGATTTGGTACGGTCGGGCGGTCATCTTCGCGACAATATTTGTTTAACGTATGCCCCGGACCAGAAACGGGATTTTCGGTTGACCCGAGAGCGCCGCACCCCCTTTAGTCGGTCTGGCGCGGCAGATAAACACCTATTGCTGGCTATGCCGCCAATTTTCGCATCTCAAGCCATGAACCTAACCGGAAGGTTCTCTCCGGTAGGCACACGGCCGAACATCGTGGCGCGTCCCCCGTCAGGAGGAAAGCCGACGCTGGCGTGACGCCAAATCGATCATGCTGCGAAGGAAAATGCAGCGGGACCTGAGCTTGAGGAACAGCGGTCGCGCGGAAACCGTACTCGTCGCGTTGCTGCCGTGCCGGCGTTTCCGCAAGGTCTTCTCGTCGATGTGAAGATTGGAACCGATCTGGTTCGCCGCCAGGGCGATCCAAAGATCATGCGATTCGACGTAAGGCGGGATTGGCGTGATCAGCGGTACCAGGCTGCGTTTGAACATCATGGCGCAGCCAAAATAGTTTGTCTTTCCGATGAAGATGTCGAGAATGTTACTGAAATGGTGCTTCGACGTCTTGGACGACACGCCGTCGAAGACAACATTCAGCGGACGCTCCTCGGCGTCCATCCATTCGAAATTGCTGGTGACCAGAGCAGCGCCAGATGCCTGCAGCCTGCTCGCCATCAGTTCGACCCGGCCCGGCAGCCAGATGTCATCCTGGTCAGCAAGAAAGATGATATCACCTCGCGCGAGTTCGATCGCCCGGCCGAAGGAAAAGACCTCGCGCCGATTGACGGGATTGAGGTAAACGACGACGCGGGGATCCCTCATGCCTTCTATAATCTCGACCGTCCGGTCGCGGGAACAATCGTCCACGACAATGACTTCGTCGCCGGGACCGAGTTGATCGAGGATCGAGCGGAGCTGTCTCTCGACATATTCCTCGCCCTGATAGGTAGCCAGGCAAACACTTACGGTCATTTGACGATATTGCCCAAAACCAACTTTCGCGGGTATCCAAGCCCAATTGCCAGAACGGACATCATATCACTTGCGTAGCACAATGCCCTAACAGGCCGAACCGCAATCCGAATACCGATTGTTGGATGCCAACGCTTCCGATATCCGTCAATTGCCAGTTGCAATCCGAGTCCATTGAATGAATTCGTTGCCACCGATCTTAAGTTTCCGAAAGCTCGCGAACCGTTACTCGGTCGGCGTCGCTGCGGCCCTGTCGATGCAGGTTGCCGGCGCCATGCTGTCATTCCTGGTGAGCCTGCTACTCGCCAAACTGATCGGTGCGGCAGGCCTGGGCCTCTTCTTCCTGAGCGTAACAAGTGTGGAAATCTGTTCGACCATCTCGCGGCTGGGTCTCGAGAATGCGGCGCTGAAATTCATCTCGATCGCAAATGCTTCCGGCGAACGCGGAACCGTCGCGACCGCTTATCGCAAATGCGTCGGGATCGCTGCGCTTTCAGCTGTCGTGATGGTGCTACCGGCCTCGGCGATCCTGAGTTGGTCCCCGATCGGAGCGAGCAACCACGCCGAATTCGTGTCGCTTGTCCCATTTCTAATGGTCGCCCTGATCCCGGTGACGGTTCTGCCCGTACAAACGGACTCCTTCAAGGCGATCGGACTTCCTGGTACCGCCGTATTCACGCAGACCGTTCTTCCTCAATCGACCTTGCTGCTGCTCTCGCTGCTGCTGGCCTGGCAAGGCATCGCCACGCCGCTTTCGATCACGGCGTCTTATGCCGCCGCATTCTTCGTGGCGATGTTTCTTGCGTTCCTCCGCTGGGGATCGATCGTCAAGGACGTTTGGCGGAAGGCCAATTTTTCAACGTCGGGCCTTCTGCGCACCAGCCTGCCGATCCTCATCGTGACCGGTCTCAATCTCGTGATGGCATGGACTGACACGCTCGTTCTTGGAATCTTGTCGAATACCGATCAGGTCGGCATCTATGGCGTAACGCTTCGCATTTCGGCGACCGCCACCCTCGTGCTGATCGCGATCAACAGCGTGGTCGCGCCGCAATTTGCAGCGCTTCATTCCAGCGGAAGACATGCCGAACTCGAAGTGCTGGCCCGCCGGAGTTCCTTCTGGACTCTCGTCATCGCATCCCCGCTGCTCCTGACCTTCATGTACTTTCCTGGGGAAATACTTGGCCTTTTCGGCGAGCAGTTTGTGGCAGGCATCTGGACCCTCAGACTGCTTGCCCTGGCGCAGTTGGTCAATGTTTCGACGGGACAGCTCACATCCCTGTTGATTATGACCGGCCACGAAAAATTAATGCGCAACAATATGATTTTCTCGGCGGCCCTGAATCTGGCCGGAAATCTTCTGCTGGTTCCCCGGCTCGGCGCACTTGGTGCGGCGGTGAGCACGGCGCTCTCGGTTTCCGTGATGAAGATCATCGCCTGGTGGATTGCGCGGCACAAGCTTCAGATCAACACGGTCAACTATCTAAATCTCTATTCATCAAAATGAGCCCGGCGATTGTACGGAGCCCGCCGGTTGCGTACAACGACCCAATCGGATTCTTGTCACAGGTAAGTAGACACCCACCATGCGCCCCCCCGTGATTTTCATCGGAATGCATCGTTCCGGGACGAGCATGCTTGGGCGCCTTCTGGAAGACCTCGGCATGTTCTTTGGTGCCCGGAAGGACGAGAACAATGAAGCGCTGTTCTTTCAGGATTTGAACGAATGGCTGTTGAGCCAGTGCGGCGGACGATGGGACAACCCGACTTCGTTCAAAGACTATTTTTGGCGCAACGACGAGGCGGTCAAATGGACCGAAATCTACCTTCGTAATCTTCTGGCAAGTCCGCGCGCCATCCAGTTCCTCGGCCTCCGACGGTATCTGTCCGGTGGAATGCATAGCCTCAGCGGACCGTGGGGCTGGAAAGACCCGCGCAACTCCTTCACGCTTCCGATGTGGTTGCGGATATTCCCGGATGCGAAAGTCGTTTCAATCGAAAGAAACGGTGTCGACGTCGCGCAATCGCTGCTAGCGCGGGAAATCAAGATTCTCGAAGAGGCCCCGCGGTTCTACCAACGATACCGCGCAATCTTCTTTCTCCGCCCTCGCCGCGCCGGCTTTGCCCATTCGCCGCGTTGCATGTCCTTGGAAGACGCATTTTCGCTTTGGGAAGAATATACGTCGCAGGCCGACGCTGTGATCGCGACGCTGCCGCGCGAACGCGTGCTCGCGCTGCGTTATGAGGAAGTCCTGGAGGATCCTGTCAAATGGCTCAGCAAAAGCGCCGCGTTTTGCGACCTGAAGGCTTCGAAAACCCAGAT
>WNGP01006041.1_pt1 | contig 10095 bp, 9 predicted proteins | sample 5407671 | NCBI WGS metagenome assembly WNGP01 (sample SAMN13153381, study PRJNA577476) | soil metagenome | isolation source: 40 cm soil or saprolite under Garry oak tree replicate 2 | place: USA:California | collected 2016-06-15
CCATGCGCTCTTACTCAGGCAGCGAACGTCTTGAGAGCCCAACGAGCCTTAGCTTCGTCTGGAGCCATAACCATCTGTTTCATTAACTGACTTAGTTGATCAGCCTTGTTCAGACGCGCTACTTTCTCTTGTGCCTCTTCTGTGAGTGCAGGGAAGCGCATTTCTATAATGTCTATTACCGCCTTCTGTTGCCCACGGAGTTCTGCTTTAGCTACAAGTTCCTGAATCTCCGGATCTTCATCCAACAAACTATCGTACATATCTGACACTCCCCTGAATACATCCAGGGGGTTCTTCCTTCATCCAGGGGGCTTGCCATCTGTCCTTGCAGTACAGACAGTAGAGGTCCCCTGTCCAGAAGCGTTTCACAGGGCAAGCCTGTCTGTTTCCGAGTGCCCCCCGGTACAGCCTCGATGGGACGAAAGAGCTTTTTCCAAAATGTTACAAGCAGCATTATGATCGCGGTCCAGCACCACACCACAGCCATGACAGAGGTGGGTACGAATACTCAACGACTTTTTGACGATGGTGCCACAGTCGGAGCATTGCTGACTGGTATAGTGCGGTGCAACTGCAATCACCGCGATGTCATGCAGGACCCCATAGCGGGCAAGCCATTGCACGAAGATCCCCCATCCGGCATCATGAATGCTCTTCGCCAGTGTGCGGTTGCGGACCAGGTTCGCAATCTGAAGGTGCTCGTAGGCAAGCAAGTCGCAAGACGAGACCAACGCGTTTGCCTGTTTGCGGGCAAAATCTTCACGCTGCCTTTGGACTTTCAGATGCTGCTTGGCCAGAGCCTTCCTGGCCTTCTTTCTATTGGCGGACTTCTTTTGTTTTCGAGAGAGACGGCGACCCAGCCTCTGCACTTTCTTCTCAGTTTTACGGTAGTGCCGTGGGTTGTCAACGGTGTTTCCCTCGGAGTCGGTCAGAAAGCTCTTCAGTCCGACATCTATACCCAGCTGCCTGCCAGATGGAACGTGTTCAACTTTGCGCTCGGTCTTGACGCAAAACTGGCAATAGTAGCCATCAGCACGTCTCACAATACGCACCCGCTTGATGGCTTTCACGGGAAAGGTCTCGATATGCTGCTTCTTGTTGCCAACCAAGCGGAGACGGCCAATCCCACAGCCATCGGTGAAGGTGATATGCTGCCATCATCGTCAAGCTTCCAGCCAGTTTGCTTGTACTCAACCGAGCGGTTATTGTGCTGAAATTGGGGATAGCCCTTCTTTCCAGGCTTGTGCTCTCGGCAATTGGTATAGAACCGATCAATAGCGAACCATGCACGGTCAGCACTCGCCTGACGAGCTTGGGAGTTGAGTCTGGAGGCAAAATGGGTATTCACGGGCTACGACAGCACAGTAGGTCTGCAAGTCGTTTTTGGTGACACGATCGCCATCCATCCACAGGCGCAAACACTTGTTGCGGATGAATTGCACAACGCGTATCACTTCTTCAATGGCAGCAAATTGTTTTTGATTGCCATCCAACTTGTGCTCGTAGACCAGCATGCTGATTGCTTTCTCCTTTCTGATATGCTACAATCATACAGCATCATTATGCTGTATGTCAAGAAAGGATAGGACACATGTCCAAAGCAAGAATCACGCTCTACATCACCGAGCAACAAAAGAAACGACTTGATAAACGAAGCCAAGAGGAAATTTTACCCGTGGCAGAGATCATCCGGCGGGCGATCGATGCCTATTTGGCTTGGGATGACCCAACCTATAACCCCGGTGCCCAAGCCGCCTCCAAAAGGTAGGTCCATTCATCCTCCGCATGAATGACGGGAGCTTTCTGGTCCGTTCACTGTAAGGACCAGGACTGCTCTACCTGAAACTCTTAGCCGGTGATTTTCGCCGCCCCGCGTAGTATACTGAATGGGAACATCACATCACTATCCAAGGAGAAAAATAGTATGGCCGGGTCACGACAGGAATTTCCCATAGAACAAAAATTGCGCAAAGACATACAGGACGCCCAGCGCAAGCGCGACCAGGTCCGGCTCGACACCCTCCGTATGGCGCTGGGTGCCATCCACAACCTGGAGGTAGCGCGTACCGACCGCAAAAACCCCGAATACCAGCAGCCCTTGACCGAAGCCGACTGCCTGCGTGTACTGGAGCAGGAGATCAAAAAGCGTAATCAGGCCATCCCTTTCTATAAGCAGGGCGGCCGCAGCGACCTGGCCGAAAAAGAGCAGCGCGAAATGGAGATCCTGCAATCCTACCTCCAGGGCTCGCAACTCAGCGACGACGAAGTCCGCGCCATCGTATCCAGACTGGTTTCTGAAAATGGCAATGAATTCAGGCGTGTCATGCCCCTGGCCGCCAGAGAGACGAAAGGCCGTGCCGACGGTGCTCGCGTGCAGCGCATCGTCAGAGAGATGACGCAATAGCTTTATCTCTTCGCGCAAGTACTATAGGCCTATCCTACCTTGATCACAAGTCCTACGTTTCTGCAGAGCCTATGACTTATCTGCCCCTGTTGTAGTAATATGGCTAATATAGATTCTTTTCGATTATTGGTTGTTCTAACAAGGAGGATCGAATGTTTATCTCTGGATTAGGTGCACTATTCTTTGGCCTTGTCATCGGCTGGATATCATACCGGACTCTGAGATTGACAGCAGGGACTACCGCCCTCTCGGACATCGCTACAGTCATCGCAGCGGTAGGTGGCGCGGCTGTCACCGCCTTGATCAGGAGCGATGTGCTATTCGGTTTGTACTGTATTGGCCTCGCACTTGGCTTTTTCGCTTATCTCGGCTATGGCGTATACATTCATGGCAAACAAGAGGTAGAGCCCTGGCGTATTATTAGTGCCCCTGTTCCCACCGGCCAGATACCTGCCACCCCCGTTCCTGTCGACCAACCACCTGCTGTCCCTGTCGAAAACGATAACGCGAGTTGAAGGTCAGGCCATCTTAACCTGTTTTTTGTGCTCTCTACATGTACGGGCGGGGGACCTTGTCCGGGGAACAGGTAATGCCCCGCCCTGTAGTCTACGCTTGATCATTACTCCCGCTCTCGTCCACCACCTGAATCATATCTTCCTGCGCTGTACCTTCATCGGCAGTCAGTTTACTCACCTCCCAGCACGAGCGGTCGCCTTCACGCCAGAAGTGCAAGTCAATTGAACAAGGACCAACCTCCAGCCGCTGTATCTGCAGTTCTGATAGCCACCCGGGAAGAGTAGGGTTGACGTAGAGGCGTTTGTGCGGCGCGTCGGCACGCAAACCGAATATCGTCTGTAACATCTGAAAAATGCTGCCGGATGCCCAGGCCTGCGGGATATTGGCCCCGCCCGGATACAGCGCGGGAAAATCTGCCGTTCTACTCTCACGTTTTAGGCCTGCATAGTTTTCTGGCAGGCGATATGCCTCGAAGCGCCGCGCAGCATCGAACACACCGCGAATCACCTGGTTAGCCTCCCGGGTCAACCCGTAGCGTTTAAAACCGGCGGCAATGATGCCATTGTCATGTGGCCAGACGGAGCCCAGGTGATACGAGAGCGGGTTGAAGGCCGGATTCTTGCTGGAGATGGAGCGGATGCCCCACCCGCTCCACATGTCATCCTGCAAGAGCCGCCTGGCCGTGCGCTCTGCCTTGTCCCGGTCAGCGATGCCGCTCCATAGACAATGTCCCGCGTTCGATACCACCGCTGTGATCTGCTTTTTCTCAGAGTCAAGACCATAGGCAAAGCAGCCCTCGCTCTCCATCCAGAAAACCTCGTTAAACTTCTGCTTTAGTGTCTCTGCTTGCTGCAACAGCTCTTGAGCCCGTGCGGTATTGCCCAGCACTTCAAACATCTCGGCCATGCGTAACCTCGCGTCGTAGACGTAGCCCTGCAATTCGCACAGCCCCTTGGGCTGCTTCACCTGGCTGCCGTCGGCATACACCACGGCATCCCATGAATCCTTCCAGCCCATGTTCTCGTAACCAAGCGACGAGTAGGTTCTATACTCCTGGAAGCCATCCCCGTCGAGGTCTCCGTACTGGTCAATCCATTTCAGGCATCGTTCGGCAACCTTGCGATACTCCTTGAACAGTTGAACATCTCCCGTCCAGCGATAGGCTTCAGAGAGCACTAACAAGTAAAGGATCGTCGCGTCGGCCGTGCCATAGTAGGGAGTAAAAGGAATCTTGTGGAAATGTGCCAGTTCGCCAAAACGTATCTCGTGCAGGATCTTGCCGGGCTGCGCGTCTCGCCAGTCGTCACGTTCCAGTGCCTGGTACTCCGCCAGCCGTTTGAGCGCTCCGCGCGCAAAGCCCGGCGCAACAATCATGTTTTGTAGAGAAACAATCAGGCTGTCGCGCCCAAACAGGGTGACAAACCAGGGAACACCTGCCGCAGGCACCCATGACTCGTCCGACACATCCAGGTCGTAGATGCGCAATGCGCCCATGTCTTCAACCGCTTGCCGGTACATACGGTACACGTGGTCGTTGGGAGTCAGCATATTGGGGCTGCGTTGTAACCAGCGTATCTGCCGTTCATCAAAGTCGCTTATCTCCCCTGGCACAAAGGTCGAGCCCGTTGCCAGGTGCTGGTGAATACAGGGCCTGTAGACAGGTTTTTTGACGTGCAGTCCGTGTTCTAGAATGATTTCCCCGCAGCTGTGCCACTGCTGGCCGGGCTCCAGTTCAATCTCGAAGAAGATGCGCCCGTTGGCGAAGCCAGGTGGAGAATCGCTATCCATAGGCTGGTAGGTGACAGCGCGGTGAAAGTCCTTATTCGTGTAGGTAGTGCGAAGCCGGCCCTCCTTCTCGGACCACCTGGTCTGTACTCTGCCGCGCTGCACAAAGCGTTTTGCCTTTACCTCAAAAATATCTGCGAAATCTGAGCGCAGAGCCAGTTCTAAAATGATCCTGATTTTCTTGCCCGCGTAGTTGACAATGTAAAAGTCCTCGTGAATACCCTCGCCAACCGTACGTTCCAATGTCAGGCTGATCTTGTGCTCGTTCAGGTCCCCGTCTTCGGTTGCGATCCTGGGATTGGTAAGATGAATGCGCGAAGCGTAGAAACTCAACTGGCTAGAATTGACCAGTTCCCATGGTTGGCGACTGATGTAGAGACTATACGCACTGATAAAGCGAGTATCGATAGCGTAAATCCCTTCGTCGCCAGGTGGCTTGATCTCACCGCGCTGGCTCGTGACCATAAATGTGCGTCCCTGGCTGATAATGATGCTTGGTGGGGCTACTTTGATCTCGATGGGCATGCATCTCTCCTGTAAAATTGGAGGTATCCATCCCTGCTATTCTAAGCTTCCTTGATATAGGGTACTCTCTGAGGCGCCACATCTTCAAAAAACGTGTCGAAGATGTGAAGTCTTTAACCGTGCAGCCAGATATCTTATATCATCGACTGCCTGCCTGCTCCTCCCCATGTCTGAAGGACAGGGATTTCCGCAAACCGACAGTCGATGAGGAATGCTCTCATAGTGATGGTTCCATCATCAATCGGAGGTCAGAATTACCGGGCGCCCAAAACCGGATCATGGTAGGGGTATTACCTGTCCCCCAGACAAGGACGCCGTCCGGGAACGGTGTGGCCCTCGCGGTCGCCCCCTTAACTTGACAAGCGCTAATGATCGCTCGTACCATATTACTTTGAAACAACGTTCAACGAGTAATCTCGATCCCGGCATACGCGTATTCTATGCGTCAGGTGCTCTTTCAGGTATAATGCTAACATATCGAGGTCCAGGCACGACATGAAGATTTACAACACTCTCTCCCGGCACATCGAAGAGATCATTCCCATCGAAGCAGGAAAAATCAAAATGTATTCCTGTGGCCCTACCGTCTATCGTTATATTCATATCGGCAATCTGCGCACATTCACCATGGCCGATTGGCTGCGACGTGCCTTTGAATATCGCGGCTTCGAGGTGCTGCATGTTAAAAATATTACCGACGTCGGTCACATGCGGCAGGAAATGGTAGATCGCGGTGAGGACAAGATGCTCGCTCAGGCGCGTAAAGAAGGTAAAACATCGCTGCAGATCGCTCAGTTCTATACCGAAGCATTCCACCAGGACGAGGCCAGGCTCAATATCCTCCCGGCGCATATCTTCCCACGAGCCACAGATCATATCCCCGAGATGATAGCCATCGTCCAGGGTCTACTGGCAAAAGATATCGCCTATGAAATCAACGGCAATGTCTATTTTGATATCAAACGCTTCCCCGACTACGGCAAGCTCTCCGGTAACCAGCTCGAGAATATGATTGCAGGCGTGCGCGAAGGAGAAGTTGCCGACCGGCGCAATCCAGAGGATTTTCCGCTGTGGAAAGTCGCTGAACCGGGGCGCGAGATGGCCTGGGAGAGCCCCTGGGGACGTGGCTTCCCTGGCTGGCATATCGAATGTAGCGCCATGTCTATGAAATACCTCGGGCCGCATTTCGATATACACACCGGCGGTGTGGATAATATCTTTCCCCATCACGAAGATGAAATTGCACAGAGCGAAGGATTTACAGGCGAAACCTTTGTAAATTACTGGGTACATGCCCAGCATCTCCTGGCCGACGGACAGAAGATGGCGAAATCCACCGGCAACGCCTATACCTGCTCTGAGATCGAAGGTCGTGGCTTTGATCCCATGGCGCTGCGCTACTTCTACACAACGGCTCTCTACCGCAGCCGCGTCAACTTTACCTTCCGTGCCCTGCAAGCTGCACAGACCTCGCTCGAACGCTTGCGGGAACTGGCTTATCAACTGCTCACGCGGGCTGACAAAGGGCTGGTATTCTCGGATGAGCCAGTATGGTCAGGCCGCTGGCGAAACGCATTCCTGGCAGAAGTCGAACATGATCTGAACATACCGCGTGCCATGGCGGTGATGTGGACCATGCTGCGCTCGCACGAAGATGATCCGGGCACGCGAGTGCGCCTCCTGCTCGAGTTTGATCGTATCCTGGGCTTTGACCTGAAAAACTACCTGCAAAGCGACCAACCACGGGAGAAGTGGGATCCGCGTGTATACCTGGCAGCAGTACCCACAGAAGTGGCCACGCAGGTACTCGAGCGTGAAGAGTTGCGCCATCACACCAACTATGCTCATGCCGACCAGCTGCGTCACCAACTGAACTCTGCAGGCTATAACATTAGAGATACCCGGCAGGGTCCGCTTGTGTTGCCGCGCCGCCTGGAAGAAGAGTTCACCGTGCTTTCCAGCTCCAGCGACGCACCCGATTTCACTCAGTCACCTGATCTCTTTGAGTTCTCGGTGAACCTGCTCGCACACAACAGCCGGGACGATCTGGAACGTTGCATAGCGAGCATCTGTCGTCACTCCGACCGCCGTGACATTGAACTGGTGATCATCGACAATGGCTCGACCGACGAGACACTCCCTTATCTGCAACAGCTTGCGCGCCATAGCGATCTGCCTGGCGAAAAAGGACGGCGCATTGCCTTGCAGGTACTCTTTGCAGATCACAACATGGGTTTTGCTGCTGGACGTAATGCAACCATGCGCGCCAGCCGGGGACGCTTTATTGTCCTGATAGATACCTCGATTGAAGTCACGGGCGATATCTGGAGGCCACTGGCTACCGCGTTGGCTGACCGCAATATGGGAGCCGTGGGACCATACGGGTTGGTGACCGACGACCTGCGCGAGTTTCGCGAGGCGCCCGGACCCGACGTAGATGCCATCGAGGGCTACCTGATGGCCTTCCGGCGCAGTCTGCTGCAAGAAGTTGGCTGGATCGACGAACGCTTCCGCTTTTATCGCTTGATGGACATCCACTACAGCTTCTTCTTCAAAACCTCCGGCTATCGCGTCCTGACGACTCCACGTGTGGTTGAACGCATCAAGAGGCACCCGCATCGTGAATGGTATAGCCTGAGCGAGGATGACCGCGCGACAAAGAGCAAGAAGAACTATGACATCTTCCGTGCCCGCTGGCATCATGGCGAGAGCCTGCTGGTTACCAACTACAATCCGCAGCACCTCTGGCGCGGTCATGACCATCACCATCACCTGGAGGGAACACACACTCATGAGGAGAAAGAGCTTCCACCCCTTGGAGTGATGCACACTCATACACACCAGCATTGGCCCGATCATGCGCACGAACACGCGCACTATCATGAGCTAAGGCACGAACAACATGCCATCTCGTCAGAAGAGTGAAGCAAAATCTAGGCTCGGCCTTTCAGCTCTCTGTTTAGAAGGGTGCCCCTTGCCGGTGCCCATATTAGGAGACTAACCACCCATGTTTCATGTTCAAGATATCCCCGTTGTCACCACCCCTGAAATGTTTGCTCACCTGACCACACGCGATGTTGTCTTACTTGATAGTAAGACAGGGCAGATCAATACCGAACAAGAAGAGGCTTTGTGCGCTTTCGTCGAACGTGGAGGTGGCCTGGTTTGTATCGGGGATGCTGCGGAGGCCTATCACGAATATGAACTGCTAGGTGAGGTCCTGGGAAATATTCATGGCTTCTGCACGCCACACTGTGAAGTCATAGCTCGCGTGGCCACAAACGATCACTATATTACCCGCCGTGTCGATCCCGCGTTCGCTGTGCTCGAGGGCATCTACCTGCTCGATGCTATCCCGCACGATGCGCAGGTACTCTGGCGTACCTCCTGGCACTATACATCTCCCACCCTCGCTTATACTCGCAACCATGGCCGTGGACGTGTCTTTTGCACTACCCTGGGCAGCGCACCCGAAACACAAACTAATCCAGTCTTCCAACAAATGGTTGGTCGCGCTGCCCGCTATGTAGCCGGCATGGATGTACAGGAAACTCCCGCTCGCGTGGCCATGATCGGTTACGGTGTCATCGGTTTCGAACATGGTACGGCTATCAGTACTGTACCTGGCCTGGAGTATTCACTCGTCTGCGATCGTAACGAAGAGCGTCTGGCGGTAGCGCGGCAGGCCTTCCCAGGTGTGCACACCTGTACCAACTTGCAGCAGGTGGCGGATGACCCCGCTATTGATGTGGTAATCGTGTCTACTCCCCCCAACACCCACGCGGCCATCTCCATGCAAATGTTGCGCGCTGGCAAACATGTTGTAACTGAAAAACCCTTTTGCCTGACGACCTCCCAGGCCGATGAGATGATCCAGTGCGCGAACGAAAAACATCTCGCACTGACGGTGTACCAGTGCCGGCGCTGGGACCCCGATTATCTTGCTATTCAACAGGTGCTCAAACGCGGAACCATCGGCACTCTCTTCCACATCGAGACATTCATAGGTGGTTACGCGCATCCTTGTGACTACTGGCACTCGCACGAGCCAATCTCAGGCGGCGTCTTCTATGATTGGGGTTCGCACTATCTGGATTGGATCCTCCAGCTTATCCCCGACCCTGTGATCAGTGTACGCGGTGTTGAGCATAAGCGCGTCTGGCACGATGTAACCAATGCCGACCACTCTGTTGTCTATCTACGTTTTGCAGGTGGACAAGAGGCCGAATTCATGCATTCCGATATCGCGGCAGCTATGAAGCCCAAATGGTACATCCTGGGCGAACAAGGCGCCATCGTTGGGCACTGGCGACAGGAGACAGTAAAAGCGCGGCGCTGGTCCGGCGATCTCATCGAAGAGCGCCTGGCTCCTTCCGAAGCGCTTCCGGCACTCACCGTCTTCACCCGTGAGCCAGGCGGCGCCATTCACGAACAGCATCTGATGTTGCCTGAGCAGCCCCTCTACCCCTTCCATCGCAACCTGGCCAATCACCTGCACAATGGCGAGCCTCTGGTCGTGTCGCCACAAGAATCGCGGCGCAACATCGCGGTCATGGAGACAGCGAAACGCTCGGCCGAACTTGGTGGCCAGATAATCGCGATGGAATGCTAGGGCATCTGAAAAAGATCACCCGGATCTCCTCACGCACTTGACAATCTCACCCGTTGAGTGCTATTCTGTATTCGCAGTCTCAAATGGAGACTGCTAGCAGTAAGCATTGACAAGTTATGTATCATACCAACATATACGATATGTTGGGAAGGTGTGCCAAAAATGACACCGTTAAGCAAGCGTAAGCAGCAGATTTTGCGAGCACTTGTTGAAGAGTATATTCATACCGCCACACCTGTCGCCTCTGAAACAT
>WNGP01013303.1_pt1 | contig 10095 bp, 8 predicted proteins | sample 5407671 | NCBI WGS metagenome assembly WNGP01 (sample SAMN13153381, study PRJNA577476) | soil metagenome | isolation source: 40 cm soil or saprolite under Garry oak tree replicate 2 | place: USA:California | collected 2016-06-15
TCGCGCCGATTGATATTCGTCACCCAGTGAAGTTGCCGGCAAATCCGTGGCTGGAATTTCATGCATCGATTTCCCTGTTGGCTTATGGAGCGTTTGCGCTCGCCTGCATCGCTGGCGTCATGTATCTGGTGCAGGAACGCCAGCTCAAGACGCATCAACTACATTCAATTTTTTATCATTTACCGCCGCTGAGTGATCTGTTTGCTGCCATCACCCGGCTTCTTTGGTGGGGTTTTGCGCTTTACACGCTCGGCATCGTAAGCGGTTTTTTCACCGGGCATCCACTACCACGCCCGCAAGTAGTAGCCGCGATTGGAATCTGGTTGCTTTACGCGGCGATTTTACAGGGTCGGCATCGTCGTTGGTTCGCGCCAAAACGCGTAGCTGCATTATGCATCATCGGTTTTAGTGCGGCGCTGACACTTCTGTGGGGGATCACGTTCACGGCGGAAATGCATCCGATACCATGACCGTTTTCTGCATAGGCTTGAGTCATCACACGGCGAACGTGGCGACACGGGAGCAGTTCGCCGGTAGCGCAACAGCTGAATCGATCGTGCGTGAAGCCGGTTGCCCCGAAGCGTTGCTGCTGACGACATGCAATCGGGTGGAGGTTTACGGCGTTTCGCACAAACGCATTTCGACGGATGAAATTGCGCGTTGCCTCACAAAAAACCCCATCCGCGATCCTCATTATTACGCACCGCCATTTTACCGGTACGAAGCTGAGAAGTGCGTCCAACATCTCTTCCGGGTCGCGTCTGGACTCGATTCGATGGTTGTCGGCGAAAGTGAGATACTCGGACAGGCGAAAAAAGCCTACGAACTAGCCAGAAAATCCGGAGCAGCCGGCCCGTATTTGCATCGTCTGTTTCAGCGTGCCTTTCGCGTGGCGAAGCAAGTGCGTACGCACACAGACATTGCGCGCGGCGCGGTGTCGGTCGGCTCGGTCGCCGTCGATCTGGCGCAAAGAATTTTTGGCAGATTAAGCGATTGCAAGGTGCTCGTGCTCGGAGCAGGCGAAATGAGCGAACGTACCGCGCGCGCTCTCATCTCCCGTGGCGTCACCGATCTTGGCGTCACCAACCGTTCGATGGATCGCGCATGCGAGCTAGCGCGCGCAGTGGGCGGCCGTGCTATTCCGTTCGAAACTTGGGAAACACAGTGCCGTGAGATCGATCCGTGACGTCGACCCGAGTGTAAACGAAATGGAAGGTGTTTATCTTTACGACATCGATGCGATACGATCTGTCGCGGAGCAATCGCTCGAGCTTCGACGCCAACAGGTTGTCGCAGCAGAAGCGATCATTGCAGAACATGTCACGGATTTTGTCGATTCGCTTTCTCGAGGATTGAACGACGCCGCTCGAAAAACCGAGCATCCCTTGCCTGGCGAAAATTCGCTGCGGGCATCGGAATTGTAGGAGAAGCTGGCAGCTTCCCGTCTACAGTCTCGCGAGCTAGATTCCCGCGATGGTTAAAAACATTGTGCTGGGCACACGCGGCAGCGAACTTGCGCGCGCGCAAACTCTGCTGGTCGAGGAAGCGATTCGACGCGCAAATCCGGGCATAACGATCGAGACCAAAATTGTTGCGACAAGAGGCGACAAAACCAGAGTTATCGATCCGCGCGCAGGACGAAAGGGATTGTTTACGGCAGAAATCGAGCGCGCCCTTCTTGCCCGAGAAGTGGATGTTGCGGTGCACAGTGCAAAGGACCTGCCAAGCGAAACAAACCCGGGCGCAGAAATCGCGGCAGTTTTGCCCCGCGCGCCGATGGGTGACGTGCTGGTCTCCAAACATCCGGAGGGTCTCGGTGCCCTTCCACGCGGCGCAATAGTGGCAACTGGCAGTGTGCGAAGAAAACATCAGCTGCTGTGGAAACGCGTAGATCTCCAGCTTGTCGATCTTCACGGCAACGTGCCGACTCGCCTGCGAAAACTGGGTGAAAACGAGTGGGACGCCGTCGTGTTAGCTCGCGCAGGTCTTGAACGCCTGGGTATGTCGCTAAGTCGTACGGAAATCAGTTTTGAAGGCCGGCGATTTTTTCTCGAAATGCTCCCAGACGAAATTTTTTTGCCGGCCGGTGGTCAGGGAATAATTGCCGTTCAAGTTCGCACCGACGATCAAAGCGCAAAGGCAGTCGTCGCTCCCATAAACCATCGCGAAACGTTGCTTTGTTTGCGAGCGGAGCGAGAATTTCTTCGTCGTTTGCAAGGTGACTGCGACTGTCCAGTGGGTGTCGTCGCAAACATTGATAACGGCAAGATGAAAATGCGTGTGCAGTTGTTCATGGGAAGCGCGATGGACCCGCGTGAAGCCGCAATAGAAGGCGCGCCCGCTGATCCCGAACGCCTCGCAGCAGAGCTATTGAGTCGATTAGGAGCACCAGCCTTCGCACAAGGGTACGGCCCGCCGCATGAGCATGAGTAGGAGTGGGAAAGTTTATCTGGTTGGCGCTGGGCCAGGCGATCCTGGCTTGCTCACCTTGCGCGCAAAGGAGTGCATCGAGAATGCGGATGTAATCGTTTACGATCATTTGGCAAATCCGGGAATGCTTAGTTGGGCGCGTGAGGATGCAGAAATCATTTATGCCGGAAAGGAACCCGGCGAGGACCAAAATCTAGGCCAGCGGGAAATCAATGCTCTGCTAATCGAGAAAGCACGTGAAGGAAAGCAGGTCGTTAGGTTAAAGGGGGGGGATCCGTTCGTGTTCGGCCGAGGAGCGGAAGAAGCTCAGGCGATTGCCGAGGCGGGAATCCCATTTGAAGTTGTGCCCGGGATCACCTCGGCCATCGCCGGCCCGGCTTATGCAGGTATTCCAATGACGCATCGAGCGCACAATTCCCACGTGACATTCTTTACGGGACACGAAGATCCAGCGAAATCAGAAAGTGCAATCGATTACGCAGCCCTCGCAAGACTTGGTGGCACGCAGGTCATGTTGATGGGCGTCGAACGTCTCGGATCCATCACCAGCGAAATGATGAAACACGGCGTGCGCAGCGATTTGCCGGTCGCCCTCGTTCGCTGTGCTACGACTGGCCAACAGGAAACGCTCACAGGCTCCCTTTCAGACATTGCCCAAAAAGCTGTAGCCAGCGATTTCAAAGCGCCGGCGGTAGTCGTATTTGGAGAAGTTGTGGCCTTGCGGGACAATCTCAATTGGTATGAAAAACGGCCGCTCCTGGGGAAAAGAATTGTCGTTACGCGGACCCGAAAGCAGTCGAGCGTATTAAGCAACAAATTGCGCGCCCTGGGTGCTCATGTGATCGAGCTGCCAACGATTCGAATCGAGCCGCCCAGCGACTTACGCGAATTCGCGGAGCTGGTACAGGACGTGCATGTCTATGACTGGATCGTTTTCACGAGTGCAAACGGCGTCGAAGCGTTCTTCGATATTTTCTTCAAGCTGTACGATGATGCCCGTGAGATCGGCGGCGTGCGCATTGCTGCGATCGGACCCGCGACGGCCCAACGCGTGAAAGACTTTCATCTGCACGTCGATCTTCAGCCGGACGAATTCGTGGCGGAAGCAGTATCTCGGGAATTTAAAAAGCAGGGAAGCGCCGAAAATTTGCGGATTCTTCTAGTCCGCGCAGAGAAAGCGCGTGACACGCTTCCCAAAGAACTTTCAGCACTGGGAGCGATCGTGGACGAAGCACTCGCGCGATCAGGGGCTCACAGTAGATGTCGAGGCGCAGCGGCACGATATCGATGGTTTGGTGCGGGCGATCAGGGAGCTTTTTGAGAAAAATTAAGTCGTTAAGAAAGTTACATGGTGGCAACGGCTTCGCCGATGGACTTGTAACGTTGTAACTCTCCTAATTCTTCTCACGGATTGAACCGAAACTTCATCCGACCGCGCTTGGCGTTGGCTTTTGCCTTACGGCGATGCTTTTGGGAAGGCGTCTCGAAGGCACGCAAACGGCGGACCTCCTCGAGAATACCTTCGGCATCTAGCTTGTTTTTCAGCCGCTTCAATGCGCGATCAACAGGTTCACCTTTACGAACAATTACTTCTGGCATCGATAATCACTCCCTCGAATAACGAATGGAATCTTAAACGGGCGAGCTCCGAGCCTACTCGGAGCGGACGACCTCGTCAAATCTCCTAGGAAAACGCGGACGGAGTAGCCGCTTTAGCGCTGCGCGAGAGGATTGGCGGCAGTCGTGGCTTTTTCGGTTACTTCGCGCCGGAGTGCAGCAGCGCCGCGCCCGCGGGCACGTGACCACCACAGCACAATTGGCGAAGCGATAAAAATTGAAGAGTACGTGCCTACGACCACGCCAATGATGATGGCGAGGGAAAAGTCGCGCAGCACGGCGCCGCCAAACAAAAACAGACAGAGAATCGGGATCAGCGTAACTGTGCTTGTCAGAATCGTGCGGCTGAGCGTTTGGTTAATGCTCGAGTTCATTATCTCCTCGATGGTTCCACGTCGCCCGCTAGCCAGCCCTTCACGTATCCGGTCGTACACGACGATGGTGTCGTTAATGGAATAACCCGCGATGGTCAGCACCGCGCCGACCATTGTGAGCGTAAGTTCGCGGCCGAGAAGCGCGAACACACCGACTGTCATCAGCACATCGTGCAGCAAGGCGACAATCGCGCCTACCGCAAAGGAAAGCTCAAAGCGGAACGTTACGAAAATTAAAATGCCGAGGATGCCGAGGCCGAGCGCAATTAACGAACTCTTTGCCAACTCACCGCCCACGAGTGCGCCGACTCGTTCCGAACCTTCCACATTAAAGCCGGCGCTTGGGAGCGTCTGTATGATTTGTTTTTCCACCCTGTCGCTCGTGTTCAGCGGAGTGCGGATGGTGATGTAACTCTTGCCTCCTTGCGTGGATTCCTGGATTGAAGCATCGGCAAACCCGATTGGCTTAAGCGCGTTGCGCACCTGTCCGATGTCGATCTTACCCGGTGCACTCAATGTAATCAGGTCGCCACCGCGAAAATCGACGCCGAAATTTTTCTCGCCGCGAATGTAGAACGCGGTTGCGCCGGCCAGCAGCAGCGCGAGTGAGATCATGCAGGCGATGAACCCTTTGCCGAGGAAGTTGATGTTTTTCGATGAAATCAAATGCAACATCGAGATACGCTTGAGCCGTCCTGTATCGACAAGCCAGCCGAGACAGCTCCGCCCCACGATGAGGGCCGTGAACAGCGACGCCAGGATACCGAGAGTAAGCGAAATCGCGAAGCCTTTCACCGGCCCAGTCGCCTTCCAAAACAAAATCGCCGCGGTAATTAGCGTCGTTACGTTTGCGTCGAAAATCGAGCTAAACGCTTTCTCATAGGCCGTGTTCAGGGCGACCTTGAGCGATTTTCCGAGGGCCATTTCTTCGCGCAATCGTTCGTAAATGAGCACGTTCGCATCCACTGAAAGACCAATTGTCAAAATAATGCCGGCGATGCCGGGCAATGTGAGCACGAAGTGGAACATCGTCAGCGCGCCCACGAGCAGAATGAGATTGATGATCAGAGCAAGATTTGCGACAAGGCCTGGAATTTTGTAGTAGACGGCTACGCAGACCAGCGTGATGACCAGTCCGACCAAGCCGGCGAGAATACTCGCGCGGATCGAATCCAGTCCGAGAGTCGGTGAAACGCTGCGCTCTTCCTCAATGCTCACTGGCGTCTGCAGCGGATTCTCGAGAACGCTCGCCAGCCCGCGCGCTTCTTCCTCCGTAAACCTTCCCGTGATTTGCGCGTCGCCACCATAAATTGCGTCTTGAATGACAGGCGCAGATTGGATCGCGCCATCAAGCACAATCGCAAAGCGATGATGAACATGGGCGGCAGTAATGTCGCCGAATTTCTTGGCGCCCTCGGGGTCGAACCGCAAATGGACGACCCAGCCATCTTTTTCGTACGAAGCGCCCGCGCTCGAAACACGATCGCCGGACAAGTCAGCTTTCTTTTTTACTAGCAACCGTTCTTCAATCGGCTTTTCACCCTCACGCTGGAGTTTGTAACCTTCGATGCGGTATTCAGGCGGAATGACGTCCTTGCCTTCATCGATTGCTTTCAATTTTTCCCCATTATCAGGATAGACGAGACGAAACTCGAGTTTCGCCACGCGGGAGAGCTGGTCTCGCGCTTCCTGAATCTTCGCAGTGTCTAGCCCGGGAATCTGAACCAGAATCCGATCGCTGCCGACAGGACTGATGATCGGTTCGCCTCCGCCGAAGTAATCCACTCGCTTCCGAATCACCTCAACGGCCTGGTCAAGCATTCCTTTGGTGATGGGTTTATCGCCAGGAACAAGACGGATGAGAAAGGAGGTGCCTCCCTGAATATCGAGACCCAGCGCGATCTTTTTTTGTGGCGGCCAGATCGCGGCGATGCTGAAAACGACAAGCAACACCACCAGCGTGGTGGCTAGCAGGCGTTTCCGCGGTCCTTGATCAGTGGCGAAGTACCATCCGAAGAGGATCAGCATTCCGAGGCCAACAAAAAACGTAAGTGCCGGAGTCATCGGTTTTAACGAGCCAACAATTTAATGATTTAACTCTCCTTCAGCACATTTGTAATGGCCGATTTCTCCATTTCGATCTTTACGTTGTCGGCCACCTTCACTAGCACGGTGTTTTCCTTAACATTGGAAATCAGACCGTGAATGCCGGAATTGGTCACTACGCGGTCGCCTGTCTTTAAGCTCGAGATTAATTGTTGTTGCTGTTGCTGCCGTTTTTTCTGCGGCCGGATCATCACAAAATACATGATGATGAAAATGAAAATCAGCGGGATAAAAAATGAGCCAATGCCGCCGCCGGGGATTGCCTGAGGCGCCGCAGTTTGAGCTTGAGCAAGAATTGTCTGGAGCATGCCGAGAATTGAAGAGCGCACCTTAAACGCGAAAGCGGCCACTGCAATTGTTCTTTCGCATCGCTCGTATTATTATCGGGGGTCGACGGAGGCGGCTGGTTGAGAGCCGGGAATCCCTTTTCGCATGCTTGCTCCGCTGAGGCCTCTTGACGGATATTCCTTCTGTGGAGCAGAAATACGTTGCAACGGGCAATCTGATCCTCGTTAGGTGTATGACACGTTGCGGGGGTTTTAATACTGGCCTCGGTCGCGCGTTAATCTCAATGGGCAGATGGCATGGCTGATACGTTACGCATCATCAAGAAGATCTATCGGACATTCTTGCCAGCATCAGTTAGAAGTTCTCCCGTAGTTGCTAAGCTGAAGTCGCACCTGCTCGTCCTGCGTACAGGCGGAAGCATTAGTGCGCACGACCGAGTCTACGGCTCAGATTACTACGAGAGTGTTGTGGAAGGCCCAGCGGTTCGCAGCGCCGCAACAATCGCCAACTCAATCCTCAACGAGTTCGAAGCCACGCGCATCATTGACGTAGGTTGCGGCACAGGTGCGCTGCTCGAGGCGTTACGCGATAGGGGCTGCGAGGTGTTTGGACTTGAGTATTCCGAAGCGGCTCTCAAATGCTGTCGTTCTAGGCGACTTAGCGTAGCCAAGTTTGATTTAGAGACGGATCTCTTCAATGACAATCAGACCTATGATGTAGCGGTCAGCATGGAAGTCGCAGAGCATCTACCCGAAATGGCTGCAGATCGCTATGTAGACCTTCTCACGCGCTTGTCAGAAGTGATCATTTTCACTGCCGCGCCTCCTGGTCAGGGAGGAACCGACCATGTTAACGAGCAGCCACCTTCATATTGGATATCCAAGTTTCAGGAGCGTGGCTTCAAGCACGCTGAAGAATTGTCACAACGCTGGCGTGAAAGCTGGGAAGCCGTGGGTGAAGTCGAGGGTTGGTACAAAAAGAATCTGATGATTTTTCGGCAAGCACAATAGATCTAACATTGGACTGCAGCCGAGCGCTTTGAGCCTGAGCAAGAATCGTCTGGAGGATGCTAAAAATTGGAGAGCGCACCTTAAACGCGAAAGCGCTCGCTGCAATCGTTCTTTCGCATCAGTCGTATTATCGAGGACGGCGTCAACGGCGGCTGGGATACCCGATTATAAATGCTTTTTGGTAAATGCCCGGCCAGATGCTGATTTCAAATACCGCTCAAATTGAGTCGCGCGAGATCGATCAGAAAATGCTATGTAAGCCTTCAAGTGCCACGGACGCCATTTCGCCGTGTGAAGAACTCGACCTGCGTTATGCTTTCTGACTCGCTTGCGCAGAGCGTCCGTTAAGCCCGTATAGAAACGTTCACGGTCGATCTCGCTCTGAAGAATGTAAACGTAGAAGAATTTTGCCATCCCTTAAAGTCTGGCTTGCCGAGTCGTAGCTCGCTGCGTTGCTGTAGCAAGCCCGAAAGATGTCCGCCTTCGCCAAGGCTACTGCGCGACAGTCTTCGCTCTCTTTCTACGACGCGAGCGAAGACTGGAGGTAAGGGGATTCGAACCCCTGGCCTTCTCATTGCGAACGAGACGCTCTACCAACTGAGCTATACCCCCATCACCGGCAAAACGGAGGTTAGCACGGCCAGCCGATTTTTCACCAACTGAAAGGCGGCGAGCTATCACTCGGCAATGAACCCCAGTGCGTCTGTCGCAGTTCAGCCGGACATCGCAGTTCCTGGCGATCAATGCCGACACCTGCGCCTGTGGCACCGCGCGGCATCAGTGGCTCAGCCGACCAGCTAACACTGGCCCGGCATCTGCGGCAGCAACAGTTGCCAGTTGCGGCAGTTGTCGAGACCGCTTCGCGGCGAAGGTCTCAATAAGCCGAACGAAGACATATGCAAATATGACAGGCCAGAGCACCAGCAAGCTGACGTCGCGGCCGAGATTAAAAGTAAGACCAGCGCCAAGCATGAACAACACCAGGCGCAAGAGCGATTGTCGTTGTTCCCACCAGCGGACGAGCAGACCAGTCCAAAGCGCCATCAGTATGCCGGCTGCCACTGGCCCAAAGACTTGACCAAAGTTCAAAACGCCTCCGCCGATCATTCCGGTGGAAACGGTGGCAACAACCCCGAGCTCACTGTCCGGACTCTCAAAGCCGCGCCATTTCGCGTAGTCGATTCCTATCAACGGCTTTGAGGACCAGATTGCGCGCGGGACGACATTAAGTAGGTCATTCAAATATCTTCCACCATACGCTGGAGATCCTGCGCCAAGATCCAGGTAAGCATTCGCAAAGCAAAGCTCCTGAATCATGTTCAGCCCGGTTGGTCGCATATCTTCATTGACGAGCTCGTATGGATTCTCAGCCGCTAACACTTCTCTGAAGCCGGTACCACGAAACGCCGTCACAAACTTGAATCCCTGATCGAGACCGACAAACGCAACCGCCAGAACGGCCAACTTCAAAACGAGCGGCTGGCGAGCGTAAAACAGATACGAGATGATGAAAGGCAGAACTGCCGCAAGAAAATGGCTGCGCGCCCCTTCGAAAAAGAAATATGGCAGTGTAATAGCGAACATTGCGCCAGCGAGAACGCGCCAAAAAGTACTGCGCTGGAAAAATACCAAAACACCAAGAAAGGCTGTTATGGCACTGAACAGATAGGCTCCGGACGCGATCAGAAATCCGCTTGCCGAACTCGACACTGCCTCCCGCCCCCACATCGTAGCGCCGGCACGAGAATCGATTGGAAACACCGCGCCGACAACATCACCGCCCATCCGATAGATACCAATTGCAAAAAGGCTGAGCCAAATCGCGCCAGTGGCAATTAAAATCTGCTCAGGGGTAACCCGCTGCGTGGCAAAAACTCCAGGGCTTTGCCGCCGGACAATCCAACGTACTGCAACCGGTGTGAAAATGCGAAAGCCGATCAAAAACAATAGTACCTGGGTATAACTTTGGCCTATCAAGAAAGGAGGAAGATAATCGTATTGCTCTGGATTAATGAAGGGATCGACGAAATACCATGCGAATACTGTTACGTAGACGAGCAGCGTGACGCTAAAGCTATTTCCGTTCAGCAGCTTGACGCAGCTTTCCACCGTCAATACCAGCAACAGGACGGCGGCGAGATAGAATGTCAGTTCATGGGTAACCATGGAGCGGAAAACCGAGGGCTGAGTATAATGCACAAGAAGTGCAAGTTAAAAGCACTATCATTCAGCGTGAATTTCTACAGACCTGCGTCCAACTCCTGCAGCCG
>WNGP01006933.1_pt1 | contig 10092 bp, 5 predicted proteins | sample 5407671 | NCBI WGS metagenome assembly WNGP01 (sample SAMN13153381, study PRJNA577476) | soil metagenome | isolation source: 40 cm soil or saprolite under Garry oak tree replicate 2 | place: USA:California | collected 2016-06-15
GGGAGAGCATCCTCTGATCATAGGCTATTTGCCGAGGAGATGCGTCGTCCAGCACGTCTAAGAGAAGCCCCACACTCGGTCCCAGGTCCGAGCGGGTTTCGGTCTCTCCTCCTTGCAGAATGACATATTTGACATAGGCAGTGATGCGTGTGCCATGCTGCTGAAGCCAGTCGCGCTCACGTTGTTGCTGCTTCGTCTTCCGCATCATGAGAATCACGGGGATGAAGATCGCAAGAAGGATGAGGAGGACTAACGAACCAAAGATGATGAGCATATGACACACTCCTCTCAACACCGTCAAACGTGCGTTCCTGGCACAAGTATATCACAGCAGTGGATATGATGCCTTTGGGGCGCGGTAAACCGGCCCTATGCCGCCAGGTCGCTATGCTGGTACTCCTTGCTGGGATCCAATAACATATTCCACTTTCCCGACGGGCGCCTGCAAGCGGCTTTATACAGCAGCACAAGGACGACTCCCAGTACCAACAGGTGAGACTCCCCAGGCCGAACCCCAGCACGGCGATCAGAAAGGTCGGGAGGGTGCGAAAACGGCTCACTAGGTCTCCGGATGGGAGAATAAGCAGGGTTAGGGGGATCGCATAGCTCAAGGTCACTGCGGAGGCGAGGCTATCTGAGAGCTGAAAATGGTGTGCGATTGACGGCAGCGCAAGCGCGACGATGGTCGCATCGCCTTTGCAAGCCAGCAGAGATGAGGTATAATGATGACCAAATCAACGTCGATACGAGAACACAAGTTCGGTATAGGAACCAGGTTGCATACGACCAGCCTTCAGGGCCAACCATGAAAGTTCAGCAACGTGCCACGCATATTTGACAACATAGAGCATAAACTTTTGCCTGCTTTGAAGGACACTTTTGAAGTGGCGGAGCGGGCAGATTTTTGTGTGGGATACTTCAATATGCGTGGCTGGAAGCAGATTGACTCATACATAGAGAACTGGTCTGGTGTAGATGGGCATTGTTGTCGCTTGCTTGTTGGTATGCAGAAATTGCCTGAAGATGAATTGCGCGCATCCTTGAGTATCGTTGCATCCGACGACGGTATGGATAACCAGACGGCTTTGCGCCTCAAAAAACGGCTCGCAGAGGAGTTCCGCAGCCAGCTAGCCTCAGGAGTACCCACTAACGCGGACGAAGCGGGGTTGCGACGTTTAGCAGCACAGATCAAGGATGGCAAGGTTGTAGTAAAGCTGTACCTTCGCCACTTGCTGCATGCCAAGCTCTATCTGTTCTTTCGCCCTGATCGTATCAACCCTATTACTGGCTACCTGGGTAGCAGTAACTTGACCTTTTCTGGTCTTTCACATCAAGGCGAACTGAATGTGGATGTACTTGACTACGACGCCTGCTTGAAGCTGGCCAAGTGGTTTGAGGACCGCTGGAATGACCGCTGGTGCCTGGATATCTCAAAAGAGTTGGTCGGCATCATCGAGGAAAGTTGGGCACGTGAAACGCCTCTATCTCCTTATCAGATCTATGTGAAGATGGCTTACCATCTTTCCCAGGAAGCCCGTGCAGGACTTGCAGAGTTCAACATTCCACATGAATTTGGATACAAACTCTTTGATTTCCAGAAGGCTGCTGTCAAAATCGCGGCGCACCACCTGAACAAGCGTGGTGGTGTGCTCATTGGAGACGTGGTTGGTTTAGGCAAAACGCTCATGGCTACCACCCTCTCTCGCATCTTCGAGGACGATTTCTTCCTGGAGACGCTCATTATCTGCCCCAAAAATCTTGTCAGAATGTGGGAGGATTATGTCGCACAATATCGCTTACGCGCAAGAATACTCTCGATCAGTCAAGTGATCCGTGAGCTACCAGACATGCGCCGCTTTCGTCTAATATTGATAGATGAGAGCCACAACTTGCGCAACCGCGAGGGCAAGCGGTACAAGGCGATTCAGGAATACATTGAGAAAAATGAGAGCAAGGTTATCTTGCTTTCGGCCACTCCTTACAATAAGGAATTTACGGATCTCTCTAGCCAGTTGCGGCTCTTCATTCCCGAGGACAACAACTTAGGTATACGACCTGAAAAACTCCTGCGCGAGATGGGCGAGACCGAATTCATTCGCCAATACCAGTGCTCTGTCCACTCACTGAAAGCTTTTGAGAAGAGTCCCTATGCCGATGATTGGCGCGAACTCATGCGCCTATACATGGTGCGGCGCACGCGCACTTTCATCCAGGATAACTACGCCGAGTTAGACCCTATCACCGGGCGCAAATATCTCACGTTTGGAGATGGCACACGTTCTTATTTCCCTACGAGGATACCAAAAACGGTAAAATTCAACATAGCAGAGGTCAACCTTGACGATCAGTATGGTCAATTGTATGCAGCTAGTGTAGTAGACATCATCAATTCGCTTAACCTACCGCGCTATGGCCTGGGCAACTACGTAGCCACGAAACCGAAGGAGCCACCTACAACTATAGAAGCTAAAGTGTTGGGTGATCTTTCGCGAGCAGGTAAGCGACTCATGGGATTCTGCCGTACAAACCTCTTCAAACGTCTGGAGAGCAGCGGTTATGTATTCATTGAATCAATTGAGCGCCATATTCTGCGCAACTTCATCTTCCTTCATGCCATTGAGCAAGGGCAACCGTTACCGATAGGTACGCAAGATGCTGGCCTGCTCAATACAAGCATCAACGATGAAGATACAGATGCTCTTAGCTCGGCAATAGATATGCTTGACGATGATGAGGACAATACTAATGTAGGCAGGTTGATAGAAACAAGCGATGCGAATACCGAGGCCGAATTTAAACGTCGTGCTGCTGAAGCATATGCTGTGTATACTACTCAATTCAAAAGTCGCTTTAAATGGCTTCGGCCCAACTTTTTCAATAAGAGCTTAGCCAAAGACCTGTATGCTGACGCACTAGCACTGTTCAAGATATTGCAGATATGTGGCAAATGGAACGCGGGCAAAGATACAAAGCTAAACTCCCTCCTCGAACTTCTTACTACGAAGCACCCTGATGAGAAAGTGCTCATCTTTACTCAGTACGCTGACACAGTAAGCTATCTGGAGTCGCAACTTAAGGCATGTGGTATATCTCGACTGGCAGGAGTTACAGGCCAATCATACGACCCCACATCTCTGGTATGGCGCTTTAGCCCAATCAGTAACAACAAGCGCGGCAAGGTAGGAACAGAAAGCGAGTTGCGTGTGCTGGTCGCAACCGATGTGCTCAGCGAAGGCCAGAACCTGCAGGATTGTTCTATAGTGGTCAATTACGATTTGCCATGGGCAATTATCAGACTCATCCAGAGGGCAGGACGTGTAGACCGCATTGGTCAGCAAGCCGAGGAGATATTCTGCTACACCTTCTTACCAGCTGACGGAGTGGAGCGTATCATCCGACTGCGCGAGCGTATTCGCAGCCGCTTACGGCAGAACGCGGAGGTGGTGGGAACCGACGAAGCGTTTTTTGAAGACGATCACAATAACCAGGCCGTGGTCGACCTTTATAACGAGAAAGCGGGGCTACTGGACGCGGATGCTGACGGGGAGGTTGACCTTGTGTCATATGCCTACCAAATCTGGAAGAATGCTATTACTGACGATCCAAGCCTACAAAAGCTCATACCAGAGTTACCACCGGTTGTCTATTCCACTAAGCCTTATATGCCTGTAGATAACGAGCCCGGAGGGGTGCTCGTCTATATGCGAACTCCCGAAGGAAATGACGCACTTGTGTGGATGGATAAAAATGGCGGCAGCATAACCGAGTCACAGCTAGCTATCCTCAAGGCGGCTGAATGTTTGCCAGATACTCCTACTTTACCACGGCAGTGTAATCACCATGAACTGGTACAGAAGGGGGTCGAACTGATCGTTTCTGAAGAGAAGTCTATGGGGGGTCAATTGGGTCGGCCAGCGGGAGCGAGGTTCCGCACATATGAGCGCCTCAAACGCTATGTTGAGTCAATGAGGGGCACATTGTTCGATACTGAGGAATTGCGCAAAGCTATTGATGAGATATACCGGTATCCTTTGCGCCAATCCGCTATTGACACGCTCAACCGCCAACTAAAAACAGGCATCAGTGATGAGCGATTGGTGAATCTGGTGCTGGCCCTGCGCGACGAAGACCGCTTGTGCATCATCAACGAAGAAGCGCAAACGCAAGAGCCTGTCCTACTTTGTTCGCTTGGTCTATCTGGCGGTTAGGAGATGGAGATAGTACAGATTCTTCTAGCTCCAGCGCTGCTTGAGATACTCAACTGTCTCCTTTGGTGTAAGTTTTCGCTTTCTATTACCCTCACGAATATAAAAATCGCCGCTTTTTGTATAAACGGGATCAGTTGCAGGCAGAATATCAATTCTGCACATATCTTTTCCCTGAATTGCACCGAACGAAATCTTATAGAACTGGCTCCAGTTATCAGCCAGATTATTTTTCAGAGTATCCAGCAAGAAGAGTTGAAAGCCATCACGGTTCTGCTTCTGAGGATTTGCAGCTTTATAGTCGTCACTGAGCCCTACAATCTTCCCGTTATCCTCGACACCAATCAGCACGATACCGCCTTCCTTGCTATTCAAAAAGGCAGCTACCTCCTGTACAATATTATCTCTCATCGAGTCGTCTTTTTTGTTCAAGACAGCATTCCAACAAGCTGCAATCTTGAACTCAACCCTCTCAGTCTCACCTTTGGCTATTAGCTCAGTAGTCGCTAGATCGTCAAGTTCAAGGGCGAACTGATGGTAAGCATCTAGAGCTGCATTTTTTATAGATTGCCTCACCTGGGGGAAAGTGTCCAGCACATGCACAAATTCCTTCTCTGTCAAACCATATAAGTGAGCAACCAGACCATCAATCTCACACTGCAACTGCCTACGCTCTTTATCATCAGTAGCTATATGTGAATTCACATTACCCAGCAGTTCACGCCGGATTTCATCAAACTCTGTCCCAACGCAAACAAGCTGAGCGACACGTGTAGCAATAGCTTCATATCGAGGATTATCAATGGTAAGTCGTGGAACCGGCAACTGGTAGAGATAGAACATGTTGACATGAGCAGTAACCTTAAAGCGCAATAGGTAGTCAAGTGTAAACGAGTTAAATACACCACACAAATATGCTAGCGTTTTTGTAGGAAAGGTAGGTTCGTAACATTCTCTTACGCTTGATGGGCGTTCAAATATCTCCTCCGCGTTAAAATACCAAGGAGCCACGTAGTTAAGTGTGTTACTAGCAAAGACTCCAGGAGGTAGAATAGTAGCAATTAACGTCCTCTCATCAGTATTTCGTGCGACATCACGAAATGCAAGGCGTGGAGCATCAGGAGCAATATACACATCAGTAGGCGAGAGTGGGGGATATCCTAGTGCTTTTAGGAATGCAGAAACACGCTCCTGACGAGTAGGTAGATTATTAACTGTGCTTTGTAAAATTGCGAGTGCATCAAGTGCAAACTCCACACGGCGCATCTCTTGACGGACAAGCATACTTCTGCCCTGATCGGAATCTATCCAGTAACGAGGTTCGCTGAATAGGTGCGTAAACTGATGAATCATCTTACCCTCATAAAGAGGCCAACTATAGGGGTTGGGTGTAGTACCGAATAGATAGCTATCATTAGTCATGTGGAATTCGTTGGTCAACGTAAAATTCCACCTCATTCTAGGTTTCTCTTTTAGAAGTGGATATTTCAGCATCTTCTCGGCATTACTGACATCGACCTCATTCTTAAACTCCATCACTGAGAACGAGTCGGGCGAGAGGCGCCGAATAAGGTCTACTGACATATCTAACGCGCCTGCTTTGGGGAACCGTTCCAGTTCCGCAACATCATGACGCATGAAAGCAGTGGGGAACTGTTGAGTTTGCCCACCTTTTTCAAAGGTCAGCACTACAAATTTATAGCTGCGATGAACTCCTTCAAAGATCGCTTTGCTGTTTTCAAAACAGAACAAGCCTGTTACTTGCGTGTGCGTGAAAAGCAATTCGCGCAGTTGTTTCGCACCAAGATCGGTATAGATGCCGCTGGGGATGACGATGCCGCATTGTCCACCTTCACGCAAAAGGTTATAGCATTGCTCAGTGAAGAGCTTGTAGAGATTGATATCTGCTCCTTGCTTCTTGCCATTGACGGTTGATACCTGATTCTCGTACTGCTGCGTTGCGCGGAAGTAGGAGCTTTGGTAGGGGAAGCGGCTCTGATAGGCCAACCAGGCATCACGAATCTCGGCATTCTGAAGAAGCTTTGCTTGCTCCATCTCAAACTCTTCGATACGCATCTTATTCTTGCTAACCAGCTTAGAGTGTGTAGCGAAGAACTCTTTCGCTTGAGGCTTGGGTATTTCCCATGGTGGATTGGTGATAATTACATCGAAGCCGCCACGCCCATTCATCACCTGGTCAAATTCATAACCCCAATGAAAAGGACTTAGCTTTGCAATATCGTCTACCTTCAACGCTCGTTTTATGGGCTTGCCATCAGCATTCTTGCTATTATCCCAGGTCGCCTGCTCATACCTCACGCCAAGTTGCTTGAGCTCATCCAGTAGCAATTCGTTCAGGTTCTCGAGCGCAGAATCCCGTTGGGCCTGAATGTTATCGCGGAGAGCACGTAAATCCCTGGTATATTTCGAGGTATTTTTGTATTCACGAACGAGGCGATTTTTCTCGTCCACTATCTCCTGGAAGCGCCTCTGGAAAAGATTAAGCTGAGCAAGACGCTTGTTATACATGTCCTCATTGACATGGAGCAAGCCAATCAGCGAGTTGCCAGGTAGAATATTGAAGTCAATATTGGGTAGTGGTTCCAACTGGTCAACACTCTGAGCCGAGGAGACCAATGCGAGAAAGAGGCGCAACTTGGCAATTTCGGTTGCTTCCTCCATTATATCCACGCCATAGAGATTTTCGGTGATGATTTTCTTTTTGATGTAGTAGTTCAGGCTATTATGCTCGGCACGCGCCTTTTTGAGCCATTCCGTCAAATAGGGATCGTTCAAATAGTCGATCTTGCCTGTTATCGCACCGTATATTTTGGTCAGGGTATTCATGGCCGATACCAGGAATGCCCCAGAACCGCACGCGGGGTCGAGCAGCGAGATTTTAGGCAGCACATCGAGCAAGTCACGACACAAGCGCGCATCAAGGTTCATTAAAAGTTCTTCCACTGTATCGAAGTGGCGACCTTTCATAATCCCTGGTATGGCAGAAGTATTGATCTTCTCCAGTATCAGTTTGTGAATGGTGCGTTCACACAAATACTCAGTGATTTCTGGAAGCGTATAGTAGGCCCCAAAGGACTTCTGGTTGATGTACTTCTCAAAAATATAACCGAGCACGTGGGGACTGATCTCGTTATCCTGGCCTCCGGGAGTATCATCTAGATTCCAGGAGTAGCGGGAGAACAATGTGAGTAGGTTCTCGAACGCCTGATCAGGAATCTGGATAGCAGACCAACGTTTCTCAATAGGATGCGGAAGAAATAGGCCACCATTGAGGTATACAATTTTTCCGAGCATTTTCTTAGCCAGGTCGCTTCGCTCGTCTTCAGGTTTGGCAAAACCTTCAAAAAAGAGTAGGTTGAGAAACTCGCTGTAGTACAAATTCGGGCCACGGTCGCGACTTTCCGCCAGCTTATCCTGGAGATAGTCTATGTTCCCATTGTCAATAAACCACTTACGCTGCAAAAAGTAGATAAACATCAAGCGGTTGAGCAGCACTGACGCATACCAGCGGCGGTCACGTTCGTCGTCAATGCCGTTGATATACTCCAGGAAACGGAGATGTTCCTCTCTGAAATCCTCGTAAAACTGCTTTGTTACCTTTTCGACATCAAGTGCATCTTTTAGCCGATTTGCTACTTCAAGCACAGAAATCTTACCCGACTCATCAAACTCGCTAACATCAAAAACCATGTTCTGGAGTTTACCGAGAGATAGGTCGCCGGGCTGCCCTTTGGTATAGAGATGCTCGCGAGGATAGTGTTTAGTACCATCCCGTTTGACCCAATACCATAGACTTTGGGTACGAGCTGTATCCAGGAAGATCAGGAGGTTTTCATGATACAAAGATGAGATTTCCTTATGAATGGCTCTCCGCATTTTGGCATCTGGGATTTTGCCATCCTGTGCCTTTATCTCGAAAACGGCTACTCCTGCAAGCTCAGCAATTTCCCGTCGCTTGTAAGAGGCATCTTGAATCACCATGTCTACAGGATTTGGATTCCTGGGCCGATTCCAGCCCAATTCATTGAATAAAGCTTTGAAGTCTAGTTCCTGCAAATGATCACGGGTGCGCTTGATTTCAAATGTCAACATCTCGCTCCTTCAATGAATCTCAGTTTTTCGTCATGAGGAATTGTAGAGGTGCCCAATTTGTTTGTTTTGCTCAATGCAGTATACCACAGGATGGGATTTATGGAACCGCTGAAGGATGACGGGGCATCAGCCGATAGTGAAGTCAGAGTAGTCTGTGGTATTGTTGAGATAATGCTATGCAGCCGCACAGGCCAGCAGAAAGAGAAACGACCTTGGCAAAATCCATCCAGGCAAGTCAGTTCAGCAGTCAGGCAGCATCCAATGTGCCTTTCGTGGAGCAGTACCTGAACGTTCGCCGCTTTACGGAGCACTTGTGCGAACCCCTGGTCACCGAAGATTATGTCATTCAGTCCATACCAGATGTCAGCCCGGCCAAGTGGCATCTCGCCCACGTCAGCTGGTTTTTCGAGACCTTCCTGCTCTTTCCGGCAGTTCCTGATTACCGGTCGCTTCATCCACAGTACGCGTACCTCTTCAACTCGTATTACAATACGCTGGGAGAACGGCATTGCCGGCCCAAACGTGGGCTGATCTCCCGGCCCACCGTCGAGGAGACGTATGCCTACCGCAGGTATGTCGATGAGCGTGTCCTTGAACTCCTGGAGAGGCTCGATGAAAGGCAGCTGGCAGAGTTCGCGCCCATCTTTACGCTTGGCCTCCATCATGAACAGCAGCACCAGGAACTGATCGTCACCGATATCAAACATGTGCTCTCCTGCAATCCCCTCTACCCGGTCTACCGGGCAAGAGAACCCGTGAGCTCTGCGAGCGCCCCACCAATGCAGTGGGTGTCCTTTCCTGAAGGCATCTACTGGGTTGGACACGAGGGCGCTGGGTTTGCCTTTGACAATGAGGGACCCCGGCACCGGCAGTTCGTGCAGTCATTCCAACTGGCCTCTCGCCTGGTCACCAATGGTGAATACCTTGAGTTCATGGAAGATGGAGGCTATGAAAACCCCCTCCTGTGGCTCTCAGAAGGTTGGAACACGGTGCGCGCGGAAGAGTGGAAGGCGCCGCTGTATTGGGAAAAGCGCGATGGTCGTTGGTGGATGATGACCCTCTCAGGGCTGCGCGAGGTAGACAAAGCTGAGCCTGTCTGTCACGTCAGCTACTAAGACAAAGCTGAGCCTGTCTGTCACGTCAGCTACTACGAAGCCGATGCCTATGCGCGCTGGGCGAATGCACGCCTCCCAACTGAAGCCGAGTGGGAGGTGGCAGCACAACATGTTCCCATGAAAGGGAATTTCGTTGAGAGTGGTCTGTACCACCCTGCTCCACCCAATGCTTCCACCAGTAGTGGGAGCCTGGCGCAGATGTATGGCGACGTGTGGGAATGGACCCAAAGCTCCTATGCGCCCTATCCGAACTTCAAGCCGGGGCCGGGGGCGATCGGAGAATACAATGGAAAGTTCATGTGCAACCAGTACGTCCTGCGCGGCGGCTCCTGCGCTACCTCCCTTTCACATATGCGGTCCACCTACCGCAACTTCTTTCCTGCCAATGCCCAATGGCAATTCATGGGTATCCGACTTGCAAAGGAGGTGTGATATCCACCAACATCCAGACCCTTCGCTTCGCTCAGGGTGACAATGCTTTATCCGACTCGCAAAGGAGGTGTGATATCCACCAGCATAAGCAGAGCCCACTCGAGCTCTATGACTTCGAACCGCAGCGCCACACTTTTCGCGACGAGGTGCTGCAGGGGCTGCAAGACACGCGAAAAGAACTGCCCAGTAAGTACTTTTATGATGACGCAGGATCGCGCCTGTTCGAG
>WNGP01016959.1_pt1 | contig 10091 bp, 7 predicted proteins | sample 5407671 | NCBI WGS metagenome assembly WNGP01 (sample SAMN13153381, study PRJNA577476) | soil metagenome | isolation source: 40 cm soil or saprolite under Garry oak tree replicate 2 | place: USA:California | collected 2016-06-15
GGAAACTGGGCGATATAGAAAAGCGGCTGGGGTCTACCTCCATCAGGGGGAGCGAGCGGGCCACACAGTCCCCCAGACTGCGTCCATAAAGGCCCACCTCTACGGGAACCGAGAGCGGGCGACCATAAAGGCCATCCCCGCCACTCCCCACCACCCTCGCCCCTACGGGAATGGGGGGACGAGCGGGAAGCGAATTTCCCGTGGAGCTCGTTGCAGGTAACTTTACGCCTGCTAGCAGTTTTTGCAAAAGCTGGTCGGGCGTATATGGATACGGATTTTCGCGCACGAAGATACGTACTGTGGGGTGATCGAATACGGAATAGCTTTCATCGGCATTGCTGTCATCGAGCGTCACGCCAAACAGGTTCGGGTGGTTCTCGAAATGCGCGGCCAGGTAGAAACCCAGTTGCCCGCTAAAGAGCAACTGGTAGTAATGGATGGTCAGTGGGTAGCGCTGCGGCAGGCGGGGAATAGACTTGTCCAGTCGATCCGTTGCCATGGTAATGCAATCGATATTTGGCAGCAGGTGCGCGAGCTGCTGCGCTTTCTGAAGCGTATCGTCACCGTATAAATCCAACCCGGTCTGCACCTGCCCGCTGGCATCCGGGTAAGTGGCCTGGACAAAAGCAGAAGGGTTGTTATTACCAACTGGCACGGGCAGCGGGTCATCCCACTGTTCGTAGGTAAGCACGCTTCCCGGTTTCAAGTGGCTATACATCCAGAGCGAGGCCTGGATACGTGTATTGGGCTGGCTGTAGACGTTCAAGAGGGCCAGGCCCTGAAATGCGGTCCCAGCCAGGACAAGCACGGTTGCACCGATGGGAAGCGCGGCCAGAGAAAAACGCCTGTCTCGTGCCCTCTCACGATACAGCAGCGTAACAAGGAACGCAGCGGCCATCAGAGTCAAGAAGGGGTAGATTGGCAGCATATAACGCATGAATTTGACATAGAAACTGCCGACGATGATGCTATAGGGGACGACCCAGGCCAGGACAACCAGCCACGGGCTGTCAAGACGCTTCCACAGGCGCCAGAGGAGCCAGCAAAAGCCAACGAACGCGGCCAGGCCCAGCATGAGCCCCAGCCCCCACAACACTATGTTCTGCGCTTCATAAAGATAAGGGATCGTGCCTGCAAACTGCCGTACGTACGGTAAGTCCACCAATCCACGCGCCAGGTCACCCTGCGCGGCTACCTGCTCGCGGAAGTTTGTCCAGTCGAGCAGTGCGTATGGCATGGCTATAAGAAATATTAATCCTGTAGTGGTCAAGGAAGAGAAGAACACGCCAAGCGCCTGGAAGAGGCCATGCTGGCGCCCACGCAACGCGGCCGCGACGAAGAGCGGGACGATGAGGGGCGCGGCGCTAAATTTTGTGGCGAGAGCCAGGCCGCAGCCGAGGCCCGCCACCAGGGACCAGCGTATAGGGGCGCCGGTATCCACCAGGGCAACACATGCAAGGACGGTGAGTGTGACAAAGAAGAGGAGCATAGTATCGACGGCGTAAAAGTGCGAGAGTTGCAGTTGAAAAGGAGTGAACGCCACCAGCGCTGCCGCAAGTAAGGCTAGTGTCCAGGCCTGTTTTCGTTCAGTTGTGTGATCATCGGCGAGCAGCAACCCCAACCAACCCGTCAAGAGGATTGTACCGCTATCGAGGATGGCATTTACTACGCGTCCAACCAGTGTGAGGTTGGTGAAGCTTCCCAGAGCAGGGAAGAAGCGCGTGAGGATATTGCCCAGACCCGCCAGCAGGTAGAGTGGAAAAGAGCCGTAGGCAAAGAAGTGTGGATTGAGCGGCGAATTTACCGGGTCGAGAAATTGGGCGAGGCTATGCGGCCAGGAGAGGACCGTTACGTGAAACATGATCTGTCGCTCGTCGGGATGAAAGCTATTGCCTTGATCCCAGTTTAAGCCATACAGGCGCAGGGCCAGGCCAAGCAGAGCCAGGCCAAGCAGAGCCAGCGGCCTCCAGTAATGAGTCTTTTTCACGATTGCCTTATCGCTTCCTGCCATAACTATTCAGGTGCCCTCCTCGTGCCGCCTCCGGCGGCAGATGAATGAAAGAGAGAGAGGATGCGGGGACACCCCGCGCCCCGGCAGGGGGACTGCGTCCCCCTGCACCCCTGCTATATACGGATGCCTTCAATGCAGATAGCCCGGTGGAAGACCGGCAGGGGGACTGCGTCCCCCTGCACCCCCTGCTGCATAGGTACTTCTCCCTCGCGAGATGAGGAGGGATGGTGATTACTATGCCGCAGGTTTCTGGCCCCAGACGGTGAGCAGATACCAGAGGGCGCAAAAATCATGCGAGGCCATCTCGGTCAATACCTGCTGGTACAACTGCTCGAGTTCGTGTTGCGAAATGAAGCCCAATTTAGTTAGAAACGGCTGTAGCAACTGAAAGGCAACCATCAAGTCTTTGTAGACGCCATCATGGGCTTCCTCGCCCGAGGAGTAATCGATCATATGTGCCCGTTTCTTAATGTTTTTGCAGCCGACCTTGCGCAAGAAATGCCCGAGCATAGGTGTGACGGCGCCACCGCGTGCCTCGGGATTGAACGTACGGCCAGCCGAGTGGCCTACATGCACAGCCAATTTGGTAAATTTCTCCAGGGCAGGGCTGTTGCTCGTTCCAAAGTCATCGGTTTCAGTCAAGCGGATGATGCCGCCAGGGCGCGTGATACGCATACATTCTTGTAAGAATGCTGGCCATGATGCCGGAAGCATAAACCCGGCGATAGTGCGAGCATTGACTAAGTCGAAAGAAGCATCCGGGAAGTCAAGAGGCTTCAGGGCACTCATTACCTGGAAACTCGCATTTTCGAGTTTCTGGACCTTCGAGCGCACACGAGCATACTCGATCATGGTCTGGCTGATGTCAATGCCTACCACCTGGACTTCAGGATGCTCAAAGGCCATGTCCAGCACCCAGCCACCTGGTCCACAGGCAACATCCAGCACACGGTGTATGCTGCTAAGATCGGTTTGTTCAGGGAGCAAACCGCCCATTGACTTCGTGGTAAGCCGATCTTGACTCACCAGGCGTGCCATTTCGGCGGCGCTCTCGGCATCTATTATGTAGGAACTTTCATTCTGGGGCTGTTTTGTTGGTGTTGACATCATGAATCTCTTTTCGGCTCGTTTATCTTTGCTGGTGATTTGTCTGAGAAGACAGATATATTAGCTCGCTCTCAAGTTGTTGCCATGCCAGTTGTTCTGCTTGAACATTGTTGATCGGTTCATTTTTCCTGGCAGCCTCTTGTAAAATACGGTAGACACGCTCCTGGAAAGTGGCTAAATGTATCCTTTGGATGTCATATTGAGGCATTACGCTTAACTTTATACACTCTAGTTCATAGAATTCTTCAGGCGCGAACGCCAGGACGAGCAAGTCCGCATAGCTCTGAATAAGCGTGAGTCTTTCTGGGGAGAAGTAGTCGGGTTGGGTGCTAGAAACAAGCAAGCACCCGGCGACAAGATTGCCGCGTAGAATGGGATGAGCGGTTGAACTCTCTTCCCATTGCGCTCTGTAGGCTGGGAAAATGCCTTGATCTCGATCGAGATTCTGGTTTGTGATGGAACGTCCTGTGGTAACGACATAGCCGACCATAGATTCTGCTCCAAGAAGGATGGCTTGCTGTTCTAGATCCCTGCTCCAAGGAGGTAGGCCGCGCCCCATAACTTCGCGCAAACTGCGGACGATGTGTTTCTTTGTGGGCGGCATGCATTGCGCCAGGATGATGGCCATGCCCTGACGCTTGGGATCCAACTGTTCGAGAGCCTGCTGCAAGATGATGTCACGGATCAGCCAGGAACGCAGGGAAGGAGTTAGCCCTGCATTGGCCTGAAAGACACGCGCATAAAATGCGGATGGAATCTCTTCTTCTGTCTCTTCTTTAACTTCGGTTGTTGTAGAAAACTCTTCAAATTCTTCTGCAAGTAATGTAAGCAACAAGGTGCGATACTCAGGGAGCGCTTTGAGCAACAGGCGCAGGTTGTGCAGGCGGGGTTTCGTCTCGTTGGTTACCCAGCGCGACAAAGTGAGCTGGCTGACCTTTAACTCATTGGCCAGCCGCTGTTTTTCTTGTGGATCATCGATCACCATCCCCAGCAAAGCGCGCCACGTTAGGGGGTTCTGCATATGTTCGACCTTACCTGATGCTTGCATTGTCGGTCTATGCGTTTTGTGTGCAGTGCGTTTATGATAGCATGCGGAGTTGGAAACGTCAACAATTGGGAGGATGAAACTCAGCGACTGCCTGAGAGAATTTCAGCACAGAGTTTCCCATCTGCAACATTAACCACAATCGTGTCGCCTTTTGTAAAAGCGCCCTGTAAAATCGATTCCGCCAGCAGGTCCTCTAACATGCGCTGCAGCGCACGGTGTAGAGGGCGCACGCCATACTGCGGGTCGTATCCGTGGTCTACGATCAGGTTGCGCGCTGTTCCTGTTACCTGCAGCGTAATTGATTGCGTGGCGAGCCGCTGTTGTGTTTGCTCAATGAGCAGGTCTGCAACCTGCGGGCATGATGCGCTCTTGCAGGTGTTCATTGCTCCTGGCTTGCCGTTCCTCATTACGGGAGCGATCGGGTGTGAAGGCGATTTTTCCAGGAATATGATGGGTAGTGCCGATGTTTGATGTCATGATAATGATGGTGTGCCGGAAGTCGACGACAGTGCCGTGAGAGTCGGTGAGGCAGCCATCCTCTAATACTTGCAGGAAGAGATTAAAAACCTGCGGATGAGCCTTCTCAACTTCATCGCATAGGATGACGCTATAGGGACGGCGGCGGACTGCTTCAGTCAACCGCCCTGCCTGGTCATAACCGATGTACCCTGGAGGAGCACCGATGAGCCGGGATATGTGGTGGCTTTCCATAAATTCTGACATATCCAGTTCGAGCAGCTCATTCTCATCACCAAAGAGCGCTGCCGCCAGCGCACGCGCTAAGGTTGTCTTACCAACTCCAGTGGGGCCTACAAAGATAAAAGAGCCAATGGGGCGACGGCTATCGCGCATATTGGCGCGCGAGCGACGAACAGCCCGCGCTAGAGTATGCACAGCTTCATCCTGGCCAAGAACTCGTTTGCGCAGCTCATCCTCCAGCTTCAGCAAGCGTTGCGCCTCTGCGTTGTCGATCTGGGTGACAGGTATGCCGGTCGACATTGCAACGACTTCGGCAACCTGTTGCTTATTCACCAAAGGGCGATGCTTCCGGCGCGATGCCACCCAGTTTTGTTCAACATTACACAACTCCTGGTACAGGCGAAGTTCACTCGCACGTTGTTTCGATGCTGTAACATAGTCACCCAATCCAATAGCGGCGTCTTTGGCTTTCTGTACCGCTGTCATCTCTGTGCGCAGTCTACGCACCGGGTCTGGCGCGATACTCTGTTGTACAAAGGCACGTGAAGCCGCTTCGTCGAGCAGGTCAATAGCTTTGTCAGGCTGAAAACGACTGGCAATGTAGCATGAAGACATGCGTACCGCCGCAACAAGCGCCTCGTCGGTGATGGTCACTTTGTGGAAATCGGCGTAGTGCATGCGCAGTCCTTGCAGGATCTCAAGTGTCTCATCTGTAGTCGTCTCATCCACCATTACAGGCTGAAAACAGCGCTGCAGCGCATGATCAGCCTCGATCACCCTGCGGTAGTCGCTGAGCGTCGTAGCCCCGATACACTGAAATTCGCCGCGTGCCAACATGGGTTTGAGGAGATTGAAGGCATCCAACGAACCGTGTGCTACACTAAGATCGACAAGTACATGCAGCTCATCAATAACGACGATGATGCTGCGCGCATCTATTATTTCTTGCATGATGCGCTGCAAACGTTCCTCAAAGTCGCCCCGGTACCTGGTGCCAACTGTGAGGAGACCTATATCTAACGCTACCACGCGGAGGCGCAAGCTAGCAGGCACTCGCCCCTGCACGATGCGTTGGGCAAGGCCCTCCGAGATTGCCGTCTTCCCTACTCCAGCAGGGCCAACCAGCATGGGATTGTTCTTTGAGCGGCGGGCCAGGATCTGCATAGTATGTTCCAGCTCGGTTTCGCGGCCAATCAAAGGATCAAGGGCACCCGCCAGGGCGGCAGCTGTCAGGTCCCGGCTGAACTGGTTCAATGTAGGGGTGGCATCGTAATGCACCTGGTGCTCTGCTGGAAAAGTGACATGCCTGCGTTCAGCATGTCCACGGCTGAGTAAAGTAGTCACATCCTGGCACGCAAGCTCCACAGAGACGCCAAAGCTCTCCAGTACGGCTGTCGCTATGCCTTCTCGCTCGCCAAGTATGCCCAGGAAGAGATGCTCCAGGCCTATTTGTTGCGCGGAGAGGGCTAAAGCTACCTGACCGGCACGCGTTAACGCCTTGCGCGCAGCAGGATTCATCGAGGGTCCACTAAGCAGCGCTTTATTTCTACGTTCCATGACAAATTGCAACGAGGAGCACAGGCGAGGAGGGCTGACGCGGATAGACATGCATATGCCCTCGATGACAGGGTCATTCATCTTGAGGATGCCAAGCAAGATATGCTCAGGACCAATCAGCCTTTGCCTGAGCTGCCTGACTTCCTCACGAGCATAAGCCAGGGCCTGGCGGGCCTCTCTGGTATACCGACCGGGTCTATCCACTATTACCTTCCTTACCAAATCATGGCTAGCAATACTGCAAGGTTAGATATCGGGCAAGCCATAGTATTCGGGAAGGGAAACGGGACTACTGGCAGAGGAAGTTAAGAAAAAAGTCCACACTTAAAGGCGCGGACTGCCTGTTTTGTAGTCCGAAGGCCTTATATCAGTGCAAAATTGTTTCCTCGGTTATGTCAAGTAACAGCGCGGCACCTACGAGCGGGGCATTCTCAGCGAGGGTGGCCAGGCTCAACTCCAGGGATGCACCGCGCAATTTTGCGTTTACTCGCTGCTGTAACAAAGGCAGTAGAAATGTGTTGTTGAGCGCGATGCTTCCACTGATGGCTATTGCTTCTATGCGCGTAAGTTGTGCCAGATTGACAAGGCCAAGGGCAAGCTTGTCACAGAAGGTCTCCCAAAAGGTGGCGTCTATGGAAGAGATTTGAGCCACCGGCTGCCTGTAGCGCAACTCAAGCTGTCTCCCGCCAGTGAACGTCTCCAGGCATCCAACCTGGCCGCATAGACATGGGAGAGAGTTTCCATCCAATAGCTGGTGGCCTATCTCAATCGAGATCGTTAACCCTGTCGATGCCTTACTCAGTTGTATTGCAGCTCCTGTACCCGTGGAGATGGTCAGGTAGGCGCACCTGTCGAAATCACGCACGTACCCGAATTTCTTTTCGGCCAGTAAACCGCAGACGGGGTCGTGCGCGAGGCGTACAGGGCAGGCAAGCGCCCGTGATAAATCCTGGGCGAACGGCTTCCCGACGTAGCCAGGCAGGTTCGGGGCGACAGCGATAGAGCGCCCATCCTTCGCCATACGCCCTCCGATAGAGACACCGATTCCTGCCAATGGCCCCGGGCCGCTGCCCTGCACTGCGCTTATGATGGCTTGCAGTTGTGGTTCGTAGTCCGGGTGCGTGGGAAATCTTGCAAGGGGCACAAAGTGTGGTGAGTCTAGCGAGCGAAATAGACCCGCGCGGGTGCTGGTGCCGCCGATGTCAACGCCGATGTACATGTGTGCTGTCTCCAGGTTTAAAATATGACGCCCCTTAGCCGTCAAATTAAGGGGCGTAGGCGCACCATTTATGGCGCCTTGGGGAAGGGCGGAAGATGATTGCCGACCTCTTCCCAGCCCCGCGCGATAATGAGTTTTAACGACCAAAACCGGTAATGTCATGCTGAGCGGAGCGAAGCATCTCTCCGCCCGTCGAGAGAGACCCTTCGCTTCGCTCAGGGTGACAACACTGTACCGATGGTGGGTGTGAAAGTTCATAATCGCGCAGCTACGCACGCATTATACTCCATTATCTTGAGCTACAGTTCCAGGGCGAGACGGACGTACCTGTTGTGATAAACGGAAGAAATGAAGTAAGATACAGGTAGTTAATGTATGGACAGTTCATCTGAACGATTGGAGGTCTTTGATGGGAATGATTACCTTCAGGGACTTTTTTTGCCTTTCCATTGTGATAGACTCCAACATTCAGAAAGGATTGTCATGGTATCGACAGATCGAACACTGCTTCGTTTGCATGTCGAGGCGGTTTGGGGCGTGCGACTTCCTCCGGTAGTAGAAAACGATGGTGAACTCCTCCCAGAAAGCGCCCGGCCATCCTGGAAGCTCTGGGCAGGAGATATAGCTGGCGGCCGCATTTATATCTGGAGACCCGATGTCAAGGCGATGGAACGTGAAGCGCTGCGCCCGCGGGCGAACGAAGCGTTGGCCTTGCCTCCGACGGCCTCTCCCATACTGGGTATCAGTTGTGAGGTGGCTCATTCTTTGACAGCATCTCCAAGACTTGATATAGAGACTGCCCGCAGCATAGCAGGCTCTCTGACCTCGCGAGACCGTTCGCTGATCAAGGTTTTCCAACCGGGTTCTTCCAACTACTACCTCCATCCAGAGAGGCGTCCGCTCATAGGAGTGGTCATCGCGGAGCGGTTACTGAGCATCGCGCATAGCTCTCGCCGCACAAAGGAGGCCTGCGAGTTGGGTATCGAAACTACGCCTGAAGCTCGCCGAAAAGGTTATGCACTTGCTGCTACTATCGTGTGGACACGCCTGATCATGCAAGAAGGGCTGGTTCCATTATACAGCGCTCGTGCTGAGAATACTGCCTCCCTCCACCTGGCTGCTGCTGCCGGATACCGGGTCTTCGCGCGGGCAGCCGTCGTTGAGGAATGAAGCGCCCTTGAAAGTGAGGATGAGCAGAAAGGAACATTCTTGATAGACCGAAGAGCAATTGCTCTCCTTTCAGCGGGGCACGCGTGCGTCGATCTGTGCCAGGGTGCTATTCCGGCACTGCTTCCAGCGCTGATAGTAGCGCAGCACTTATCTTACGCAGCAGCCGCAGGCCTTGTTTTTGCGGCGAATGCTGCCTCCTCGGTGATCCAACCGCTCTTCGGACACTTCGCCGATCGCCTGAATATTCCCTGGCTGATGCCGGTGGGGGTACTCATTGCGGGGAGCGGACTGGCGCTTACGAGTGTAGCGCCGGGCTACTGGTTCATGGCGTTGTGCATGTGCATTAGTGGCATTGGGATCGCGGCGTTCCATCCTGAGGCGGCGCGTGTCACGCACTATATAGCCGGGAGCCGGAAAGCGACTGGGATGAGTATGTTTTCTGTGGGGGGCAATATCGGCTTTGCTCTCGGGCCTCTCGTGATGACGGCGCTGCTCGTTATAGCCGGGCTGAGGGGAACGCCAGCGATCATGGCGCCTCTGGCCGTGACGGCGTTTTTGCTCTTTCTCCGCAGCAGTAGAATGACTGTAGTTCGTGATGAAACCATGCTTCAAAGCAAGAGCGAGGGGAGTCGCTCAGATGCCTGGGGACCTTTCCTTCGTCTTACTACAGCGCTCATGTGCCGTTCGATGGTTTTCTATGGTCTCAACACGTTCTTGCCGCTCTACTGGATCGCGGTATTGCATCGCTCGCAGGAGGAAGGCGGGATAGCCCTCAGTGTGTTACTACTGGTAGGTCTTGCCGGAACCTTGCTGGGAGGCCGACTTGCTGATCGCTACGGGCGTCGTCTCGTGGTGCTTACGGCGCTGGGCATACTGACTCCGAGTTTGCTGCTGTTTGTGCTGCTCAGTCCACGAAGTCCTGTGCTCGCTGGGGCGATGCTTGTTCCGCTCGCCCTGTCCCTTTTTGCTCCCACGAGTGTGATGGTGGTAATGGGCCAGGAGTATTTGCCCAACCGCGTTGGGACGGCATCAGGGGTCACCCTGGGTTTAGCCGTCTCGGTTGGTGGTATTGCCGCTCCGGTGCTGGGGCGAGTGGCAGACGTGTATGGCATTGCCATCATGCTGGCGAGCCTGGCATTGATTCCGGTGGTGGCGTTAGTGTGCGCTTTCACGCTGCCCCGCGCTGCGACAAAGGTGCGGCTCAATGGGAGGACGACAAGATGCCGACTCTAAACATTTTTCTTCCCTTTCCACCATTGAGCTCTGTTTTTCTGGTAGAA
>WNGP01006044.1_pt1 | contig 10090 bp, 8 predicted proteins | sample 5407671 | NCBI WGS metagenome assembly WNGP01 (sample SAMN13153381, study PRJNA577476) | soil metagenome | isolation source: 40 cm soil or saprolite under Garry oak tree replicate 2 | place: USA:California | collected 2016-06-15
GTTATAGCTGATCAGAAACGCGTAAATACCGATGACCCTGCGCCGTACCCCAGGCGAGCTCTGGTTGTACACCCGTCTGAGCGCCGAAATTCCAAAGTTACTGCTCATGAAACCTCCTTACAGGCAACAGCATCTACTGGTACAATGGCTCGAATGAGACAATACAAAGGTGGTGCAATCTACGCGGCTCAACGCCACGGAGGACGTTTGACCGGATTCCAGCAAGCATTTCAAGCAGCTCTCCATTGATGGCATTTCCCAACCTCCTCCGGTCTTCCGTCTGGCCCAATGATGACATTTCCCCAACCCCTCCGGCCCTTCGTCTAGCCCGATGATGACATTTCCCAACCCCCTCCGGCCCGCCGCCTAGCTCGATGACGACATTCCCCAACCTCCTCCGGCCCGCCGTCTAGCTCGATGACGACATTCCCCAACCCCCTCCGGCCCGCCGTCTGGCCCGATTATGCACTTTAAGCAAGGTCCAGCCCTGTCATGCTGAGCGCAGCGAAGCATCTCTCTGCCGATCGAGCCAGACCCTGCGCGGAGTTTACCCTGAGCGAAGCGAATGGGCTCAGGGTGACAGGGTGTGACTGTTCAAACGGTCAAGGACAATTCGTCCAAATTGAGCCTTGCCTTACCTTTTTAAACTGGATTTCGGAACATCCACCGAGGCCGATAATGAACTTTAACGACCAACACCGGCCTTTGCGTAGGCGGCGCATTCATGCCCGCATCGCCGATGTATCGGCCTGGGGAGGGCATCGACGGGCCATCGGTCGATACATCGGCGGTGCGCCAACACTATTTCATACACCAATATTGCGAGGTTTTGCGGAATGAGCGAGAATCTGTTAGAGACACAAGCTGCTGCTGCGCTGCGGCATATTGCTCGCAACGAAGCGATTAAAGGCTACGTGCAGCAAAACGCACCACTATACCAGGCTTTATTACGCATGGCGTTACGTTTCATTGGCGGTGAACTGCTGCCACAGTGCCAGGAGACCGCTTTAACTCTGAATAAGCAGGGATCCGCAGTCGCCATAGACTATATGGGTGAAAGCACACGCGATGCAGCGATGGCACAGCAAGCCACTCAGGAGTTCCTGAATGTGATTGCCGTCATCGCCACACAAAACCTCAATGCTTCAATCGCGCTTGACCTATCCCACATTGGATTGACGGTAGATGCAGATCTGGCCTTTAGAAACGCTACGACACTTGCTCAAGCAGCGCAATCTGCCGGGATTGAAATGATGATTAGCATGGAGGGTTCTGAACGAATCTCCGAAATCTTAGGGATGCATCAACGGTTATGTGAGCACTTCGAGAATATAGGTATTACCTTTCAGGCATATCTCTTTAGGACGGCTGAGGACTTAGTTTCCGCACTAGGACGTCCTGGCCGCATTCGACTGGTCAAAGGGGCATACGAGGAACCAGCAAATGTAGCTATGCCGAGAGATGTGGCTCTTGATCACACCTACCTGGATTTCATGGAAAAGCTCCTGACAAGCGGCCATAGCTGTTCTATCGCTACACATGATCTGGCTCTACTCGAGCATGCACATACGTTTATCCAGGAACATCAACTGAGTTACGAGCCTTTTGAGTTTGAGATGCTCTATGGCGTCACACCCGACCGTTTACAAATGATGCGGGACCGGGGATATTCCACGCGTATCTATCTAGCCTACGGTAAGGAGTGGTATCTTTACCTATGTCATCGCCTGGCAGAGTACCCACCTAATATTTACCAGGCCATAGCAGACGCAGTAATAAAATAAAGCAAGAGCGAATCCAGGTTGATTGGCTGCAATACTTCACAAGGTATTGGCGTCTTACCTAGAGAAAGATTAAAAAAGGTAATCGGCCCTAAGCGGTCGATTAAGATACTTGGTCATCAAATTTCACCAGGTACGTCCGCAAATTCTACCAAGGACGCTAATCATGAATGATGCAGGGCGTGATCAATTTCAAGAGGACGCTGATGCTGAATTTCCAACGCGCCGGCGCTGGCTAAAACCTATAGCTATCATCGGTTTTGTAGCGCTGGTAGCGCTTATCGTCGCAGGAAGTATTGCTGCTGCGCACGTAGTAGGAGAGGGCGTCACCGGCCCCGGCCCAACGCCCACCGCAACCGCCTTCCCTCGCAGTGATCTTTTTTACATCCAGGAATCCCCACCCTGGGGCAGCGTCACCATCGATGGGCATACACTCGACCACCTGCCCACTTTCGGATCGGGCAAGCCGCTGCAGTTGTCGCCGGGTATACACCAGGTTGTATGGCATGCTGACCCGTTCCCGCCGCAGCACTGTGCGATATTTGTACCCGATCAACATAGTGAAACGAGTTGCCTGGGGAGGAATGCAGAGTCGGTACGAACTGGTTCAGGCGCGGGACTTTCTGCCTGGATTATCACGTTTTCCGCCTCGCTGGCCGATCTTCCCAGTACCCAACGCGCGGCTTTGGCGCATGCTACGCAAGCAGCCTTGGATAGCCTGCAGTCTATAGAGACTGTGCGGCCAGGAGAGCGCTATGTCGATCTACAGGCCAACCAATTTGTTGCCACCGCGGCACAACCGCTGCACGCCACGCTGCACTTTCAGTTGGATACAACAAGTTCGTACGTCCCATGCGCGGGTGCATTGATCGACCAGTCGTTCCTCTGTGCCAACAATGGGCATAGTTGCTACACCTTCTGTCTACGGCTGGAAATAGCATCGGATACTCCTCTGCGTCATTGGGATGTCTTTGGCGTAGTGCGTCCCACCTGGCAATATACGACGCTGGATGGCCGGGCCGTGGCACAGGATCAGCCGGATGCACCGGACAATTCCGGGCTAGAATATGCCGTAGCGCTTTATATTACCTGGGATAGCTCGAAGTGGCATGTCACTGTATCTCCTCCCAATGACACCAGCTCAGATGTATCAAATAATCCGGCATGTGCAGCAGCACAGCACACAATTGCGCGGGATTCGAATTTTATCTCCGCCGTAGGCACTAGCCGCACAATTATGTGGAAGTATATCTCCGGGCAACATGCCGCGACCGGGTGCCTGGCAGAAGCAATTCCACAACCGGATACCACTGCTGCCCCGGGCACGTCTCTTCCTAAACCAATTGCATATTGCCTGTATCGTTTTGGTGTCCTGCTGGCTGTCGATAATGCAGCGCATCGTTCCTGGCCAGGCCTGCCAGTAGCCAATGCATATGAGAAGAGCGTGGCGCAACAATTAGCCACACTTACCTAACAGTGCGGCCCCAGTACGGCTTACCGATGACCCTCCACTTGCTCTAAGGTTGCTGCTCCCCGGATGGGCGCCCGTCTCCGGTATAAGCAGAGCAGGGCGACGACTGCTCGTGCAAGCCGCTATCACCTCTGTGCAGATGGGTAGTGAGAATGGGTAGTTCTACAGATGTGCAATAGCCTTCCACCAGGTAGACTCTAAGCAGTGAGACGGCTGTTCTCAGAAAGCAGTGCTGAACCATTCCTGGTAAGGCCAGGAGGGAGGGAGAAAGACATGGTTATCCTATTCTTGCTCATAGCACTCTTTGTACTCGCCGTAGCAGCGTATCATTGGGGAGCTAACAGTTCCGATGAGGTGAACAGCCCCGAATGGGAGCGACGCCAGCAATGGCTTGGCTTCCACTAAGCTTGGAGGAATCAACAGGATTGGCCCTGCATGGTTCTCGCCTGTGAGGACATCTCATCTGTGAGTCAGCGTTTCATGACGATGCTCATGGCGCATTCATGACGCTTCCTCCTTATATTCGTATCAGAGAGGGCGAGACGCGTCAGCTAGGGGGAGTGGTCCGAACTCCCTCCGGGCGGGCCTTCAAGTTATGAAATGCTCTCGCGTACGAGAAAAAAACATCTGTGGCCGTCGTGAGTGGCGGACATTACAACTGAAAGGAACGAAGCAAGATGGCTCAGCGAAAAATTGAGAAGCGTCGCTTCCTCTTCGTAATGTGGGACGGTGCCGGTGGCACTCTCGTCGAGTCGAGGATTATCAAGAAGCTCCTGCGTCGAGACCATGAGGTCACCGTTCTCGGCCCAACGGCCATTGAGGACGAACTGCGAAGCCTCGGCTGCGATTACGTCCTCGACCAGGCTATGGCCCCCTACTCCTCGGTGAAGGACTTTCCCCCTGATGAGCTCATCTGGTTGCGTGACCATCTCTGGCTGGGCCCGGCACGCGCCCATGCTCACGAGGTGGTCACCACAGCGGCGCAGGTGCGGGCGGATGCCGTCGTCTCCTCTGGGTATCTGTACGGGGGAATGGTTGGTGCCCAGGCATCTGGACTCCCCTCAGCAGCACTGTGCACGAGCCTGTATGGCATGCCTTACCGGGCCCGTGAGTTGCAGCCGGACGATCCACGCCGTGCCTTCTGGGAGTCGGGGCTCGCAGCCCTCAATGATGCGAGAACTTCGCTGGGTCTGCCGGAGCTTGCCTCTGTCTTCGAGCAGAGGGACGCGCTCGACCGGCTGTTGCTGCTCACCGTCGCCGCCCTCGATGACGAGACCATCCACCTGCCCGCCAACACCTGCTATGTGGGCCCTCCGCTGGAGGAAGCCACCGACTCGTCGGCCCTCATGAAACCTGGCACCCGGCCCACGGTCCTGGTCAGCTTCTCCACGAGCAACCAGGGCCAGGGCGCGGTCATGCAAGTCGTGCTCGACGCTCTCGCCAAGCTCCCGGTCCACGGCGTCGTGACGCTGGGCCCCGCGCTGAGAAGCTCTCGCTTTCGCATTCCCGAGAATGTGACCGCTTTCGATCATCTCCCGCACTCCGCCGTCCTACCTGGTGCAGCGGCGGTGATCACGCATGCTGGCCACGGAACGGTGATGGCGGCTCTGGCACATGGTGTGCCGATGGTGTGCATCCCGATGGGCCGGGACCAGTACCATGTGGCCGAACGTGTCGCCTCACTAGGGGCCGGCCTGGTCGTCGACTGCGACAGTACAGCCGACGTGATCGGGCGCGCCCTCAGCGAGGTGCTCGATCGTCCCGGCTTTCGGCAGCACGCCGAGGAGATCCGCCGCGCAATAGACACCACGGTACAGAGCGACGTTGCTACGCACGAGCTCGAAGCCTTGGGGTCCACTTCCCGGGCATCACGGTCAACTGATTGACCAAAAAGCAGTTTCTGCCAGTTGGCTTGTAGAGCCGATCGAATCGAACCTACGAAGATCAATGCGATCGAGCCAGGCGCCGCCTTCACCTTACGCGCCTATGGCCTCGCTTTTCCTCTCAGGGACCAGGCGTCTAAACACGAAGTAGCCCGCGTAGAACATTAACAGCCACAGTACGAGATCTAGCGGTCCCGCCACGATAGGGTTATTCCAGACTAGAAAGCTTGCTTGTGTGACCGTAGCGTCCACGAGGTCGCGCAGAAAGCCAAAGATAGGGACTCCGATCAGCAGGAGCAGGGCGAGCCAGTGCCAGCGAGTGTGCCAGAAGCGCCAGATCAGCAGGTAGACAAGCCCACCAAAGATCAAAATTGGTGTAATATAATAGGGTAAAGGTAAATTCAAGATCAGCCCGCTGGCGGTATAGTGCCACCAGGAAGCATAGTAGGCGATGAAATCAACAAGCGCGTTAATCACACCCATAGTGAGTCCCCCCAGCACTGTAGCCAGGATCACTTCCCTGGGCGGGCGCATGAACAACAGGAAGGCCAGATAAACTATTACAATAAATGGGACAACATGCAACACATATACCTGCATCTCCATTAGAGATACTCCTTTTACTTCTTCCACGTCTGGGAAAGGAATCGTCTTATGAATATCATACCTCTTCGTGTGGCACTTGCTCAAATCAATGTGACAGTAGGTGACCTGGAGGGCAATACGCAGAAAATACTGGCGTCTATGCGCCAGGCGCACGAGGCTGGAGCCCATATCGTGTGCGTACCCGAACTGGCCCTGCCGGGCTATCCTCCCGAAGATTTACTGCTCAAACCGGGCTTTGTGGCTGCCAACTTGTGCAAACTGGACGAACTGGTTGATGCCAGCCGGGACCTCCTCGGTTTGACATCTGTGATCGGCTTTGTAGATCGCGACCACGACATTTATAACGCGGCTGCGATTATCCACGAGGGAAAACTCTACGGCATTTACCACAAACACTTCCTGCCTAACTATGGCGTGTTTGATGAGAACCGCTACTTCCAGGCTGGCCACAAGGCACCCGTTTTCCTGATCAATGGCGTGCATGTCGGCGTCAATATCTGCGAAGACGTGTGGTATCCGACCGGACCGATGACCTTGCAGGCTTACGCCGGGGCAGAGGTGATTCTGAATATCAATGGTTCGCCATATTATGCAGGCAAACTCATTTTTCGCGAGGAGATGCTGGCAACGCGCGCCGCCGATAATAGTGTGATCGTGGCCTATCTCAACATGGTCGGCGGCCAGGATGAACTGGTGTTTGATGGCGGCAGCATGGTCTTTAATGAGCAGGGCACATTGATCGCACGGGCTAAGGAGTTTGTGGAGGATATGCTGATTGTGGACCTGGATACGGCCTCTGTGTTTCGCTCGCGCCTGCATGATCCACGCCGCCGGCAGGAACGTTTGCGGGTGGAACCGGACGTCGTGCCTATCATCACGATAAGCGATGAAGAGCCACAGGAATCTGCCTCAAAGGCTCCCATGCATCCATTGGGAGCGCCACAGCGCATCGAGCCAAAGATGGAACGCCTGGAGGAAATCTATTCAGCGCTGGTACTGGGGACGCGCGACTATGTGCATAAGACGGGCTTTAAGAAAGCCATCATTGGCCTGTCGGGGGGCATCGATTCGTCGCTGACGGCGGCGATCGCGGTTGACGCGCTGGGAGCCGAAAATGTGCTGGGGATCTCCATGCCCTCCGGTTATTCTTCCGCGGGCAGCCGCTCGGACGCGCAGGAACTGGCTGAGAACCTGGGCATACAGTTCTTGACAATCCCCATCGAGGAGACATTCCGCACTGCGCTGAAAATGATGCAACCCGCGCTCGGCGAAGGCGACCCGGGATTGGCGGCGGAAAACCTGCAGGCGCGTATTCGCGGCAATATCCTGATGACCACCTCCAACAAATCAGGCGCGATTGTGCTGACAACGGGTAACAAGTCTGAGATGGCGGTCGGCTATGCTACCCTATACGGCGACATGGCGGGTGGCTTCGCGGTCTTAAAGGACGTGTTGAAGACGCTGGTGTACGAGCTGGCCGTGTATCGCAACTCGCTGGGCGAGAAACCGGTCATTCCACACTCGGCCATCGAGAAGCCCCCTTCCGCAGAACTACGCCCTGGGCAGAAAGATACCGATAGCTTGCCGCCGTACGAGATACTCGACCCGATCTTGAAGGCCTATGTCGAAGACGACCGCAGCTTTGAGGAAATCGTGGCCATGGGCTTTGATCGCAAGACGGTCGAGCGCGTTATGCGCATGGTGGATACCAGCGAGTACAAGCGCCGCCAGGCTCCTCCGGGGGTAAAGATTACGACACGAGCATTTGGCAGGGATCGACGCCTGCCGATTACGAACCGCTACAGGGACCAGGGCTAGGCTAGCTCATCTCATAACATGGATCATCCCCGATTTTCGGGAATGATCCATGGCCCTCACTCCTTCACATCGCGTTTCCACGCCAGCACGAAAGCAACCACGGCGAAGATGGCGGCATATACGAGCGCAACCACGATCGTGTGCGTGCCGTCGACCTGGATGCCATGAGTCCCTACCTTATCAGCAAAGTAGACTGGGGCTTGTCCGATGGCTTCAACTCTGCTAGATGTAAGTGGAACCGGCATCGTATTCAAGTTTGGCCCCAGGAAGTAGGCTGTGAGGCTCAACCAGAAATCGTTGTGAGTCACCCGGTAGGCAAGCTGCATGATCAGGGTCCCTATGTTGTCGATGGGGAAGAAGATCAGCGCGGCGCTTAAGCCAAAGGCCAGGGAACGACCGAGCACGGCAGCAGCAGCAGCCAGCAGGATGGTGACGCCAGCGTTAAGCAAGATCGTAAGCACATAGATTCCCGCGTCTGACCAGAAGGTCGAGTTGAGCGCACTGAACGCGTTGAGATTGCCTGTCACCCCGGCCACCACGATCACCGTCAGCAGGTAACTGAGCAAAATGCCAACCACCACCAGGGCCAGCGCAATCACTGCCACTGTCAGTAACTTTGCGAGGAGCAACTGCAAACGTCCTACGCCTCGTGACAGCAGCACGCGGATGGTCCCAAGCTGATACTCCAGGCCGATGACACGCGCTGTCAGGATCAGCAGGAAGATGCCGGAGAAGACACGTACTATCGACATGCCAATCGACAACACGTTATAGAAGAAATGCAATGGATCAGTTTGAATATTGGTTCGAACATTTGGCGCGGTCGCTTCGATGATGAAAGGCAAAATCATGACCCCCAGGAACAGCACCAGCATAATCCATGTTGTCCACTGGCGCCTGATCTTGAAGAACTCACCGCGCATAGTACCAAAAAAGCTGGGAGTTGCGTTATGTAGTTTCGTCATCTGTTCCGCAGGGGCGGGTGTAACAACTGCTGTACTCATAGTATTCCTCCTGAACCACCATTTGTCAGGCGCAGGAAGACCTGCTCCAGATCCTGGGTTGATTGTATAATTGTATCGGGGACGAAACCTTCATTCACTAAGAAGAGATTGAGGTCGCGGCCACGTCCACCCGGGGCAGGTGTGATAAGCGCACCGCTCGCATCAAGACGTGCACCTTTACCCCATGCTTGCTCCTGGATAGCGGCAAGCGCCATTTCTGCATGCTCAAGCGTTACTGCGAACTCGCCTTGGCCTTTCGTCAGATCCTCGATAGTAGATTCCGTGACGAGCTTGCCGAGATTGATGATGGCAACCCGGGTACAAATCTGCTGCACCTCGGGGAGCAGGTGGCTCGAGATGAAGACCGTCTTGCCTTCGGCTGAGAGGCGGTGCATGAGATCGCGCATCTCGACGATACCGGCAGGGTCGAGGCCGTTGGCGGGTTCGTCGAGGATCAGCACATCGGGGTCCTGCAAGAGAGCCATAGCCACGCCCAGGCGCTGCTTCATGCCGAGTGAGTAGGTGCGGACACGATCTTTCTGGCGCGCACTCAGCCCAACAAGGTCCAGCACGACATCAATGCGTGCCTTGGGTACGCCGCCCAGCACTGAACCTACCGCGCTCAGGTTGTCGCGTCCCGACATGTAGAGGTATAACGCGGGCGTCTCGACCAGTGCGCCGACGCGCGGCAGTACGTTAGCCCGCTGAGCTGCCACGTCCAGCCCAAGAATCTCGACGCTGCCGGAAGTGGGGGCGATCAGTCCGAGGGCCATACGAATAGTAGTCGTTTTGCCTGCTCCATTTGGTCCAAGAAAACCTAAGATTTCGCCGCGACGAACCTCCAGGTTGAGGTTATCCACGGCAAGTCGATTTCCATATTGTTTAGAGAGATTGCGCGTGCGTAGAACCACTTCGCCGGCAGAGCGCGAGCTGGCTGCAGCGGCTCCTGGCGCTGTCATAAGCTTTTCAGTCATACCAGTTTACGCCATTCCTTTCATTGCATTGCGTTAATAAGGACAGACGAGACGGCAGTAGTGTCTGCCGTATGTGATTACCAACTTTCACCAGGTACCGCTATGTTAGTAGCAAGCTGTAGCAGAAAAGTTCACTTTTGGCCAAAAGTTTCCCCAACTCAAAACTCAAAAGGAGCGATCACCTTTCCCCTAACTTGAGGTATAATGTATACTTCTCTCAGTACCACGCATCTCTAACTTTCCCGTCGACGTATCTTCGTAATAGGTAAACTTGCTACAATCTTAGGAGGGTCTATTTGATGAACAGCGACAGACGTAGCATTAGCCTCGTGAAACGCATCGGCCTACCGGGAGCGATAGTCCTTGCGCTGGTGGTGATGTTGGGGGCGCCACTCGCAGTTTCGGCGCAGGCTGGCAGTGGCGGCGGTAACCGTTCGGATCTCAAGAACTTCCAACACGTCTTCGTCATCATGATGGAGAACACCGGCTACGACAGCCTGATCGGCAATCCCAATGCGCCCTGGATTAACAACGCGGCGGCAAGGTATGGACT
>WNGP01006901.1_pt1 | contig 10089 bp, 7 predicted proteins | sample 5407671 | NCBI WGS metagenome assembly WNGP01 (sample SAMN13153381, study PRJNA577476) | soil metagenome | isolation source: 40 cm soil or saprolite under Garry oak tree replicate 2 | place: USA:California | collected 2016-06-15
TTCAATGAGCTGACCGGGTCGAGTCACGCGCCGCGGCCGCAGCTGCGGCACCTGCTCGTCGCGCCGACCACGCTGCTCGAGCGTCTCCTGGCGCTCATCGAACGCGAGACCGAGCGGGCGCGCGCCGGCCGTCCGGCACGCATCCGCGCAAAGCTCAACGCGCTGTCCGACTCCACGGTCATCCAGGCACTGTACCGGGCGTCGCAGGCGGGCGTTGCCGTGGACCTCGTGGTGCGCGGCATCTGTACGCTGCGCCCCGGCGTGCCGGGACTGTCCGAGCGCATTCGCGTCGTGAGCATCCTCGGTCGCTTTCTGGAGCATGCGCGGATCTACCACTTCGGCCGTGGCGGTGAGGAGGAGTACTACATCGGATCAGCCGACTGGCGCCCCCGGAATCTCCGCCGCCGGGTGGAGGTCGTGGCTCCCGTGTTCGATCCGACTGCCCGGCGCACCTTGGACCACATCCTGACACAGGAATTGAACACGCCAACGGCCTGGCTGCTGCACCCGGACGGCGGGTACGATCGCCCGCAAAGCTAGGCAGCGCTGCAAAAGCCCTAGTAGGGGTCCGCTGACGCGCAACACGTTGTGACTCGTGACCTTGCACTGCGCGTTTCATTCTTTAATCGTGGACTTATGAGCACGGCCAGCGCCGACCGCCTGCGCACCCGAGCTGCGGTCCTCGCCGCACTCGTCGTCGCCGCGCACGCCGGGGTCGTCCTCATCGCGCGCCTCGTGGCACCCGCGGTCGCCGCCACCGGGTCGCGCTCGCACTACATCGGTGCGCTGGCCACGATCGCCGCGATCGTCGGCGCCACGGTCGCGCTGGGATACGCGTACGGGACGCCGCTCCTCTACGGCGGTGGTACGATTCCCGTCGCACTCCCGACCGGTTTGAGCCTCCTCATCCTCGGCGTCGCCGCGGTCCTCACGGCTGGCCCCGACGTGTGGCCGATGGACCGGCTGGTCGGCGACGAGCCGCGGGCGCGGATGCTGCGGGCGTTTCTCCCGGCGACCGCCGGACTGATCGTCCTCATCGGCTTGCTCGATGCACGGCTGGGCGCGCTGTTCGGCGGGGACCGTGTCTTGATCGCCGCCTGGTTCGCCGTGATCGGTGTGGCGCTCGTCTCCCTGCTCGTCGCGCGGCTGTCGCGCCACATCGCGTCGAAGATCGATCGGGCCAACGCGGAGCAACTTCACGCCGAACACCGCTATCGTGACATGTTCGACCAGTCCCTGGCCGGCGTATCCACGACGCGGGTCAGTGATGGACGCATCGTGCTGTGCAACGAACGGCTGGCCACGATCTTTGGATATGAGTCCGCCGCGGAGTTCATGGAGCACACGGCCCGCGACCTCTGGTGGGACCCGGCCGATCGCGACCGCATGGTTGCGGCTCTGCGAGAGTCATCCACGCTACGCAATTACGAAGTGCACATGCGGCGGAAAGATGGGAAACCACTTTGGCTATTGTGCAACATCACGCTGCGAGAGGGGGAGAACGGAGAGGCGCTGCTCGACAACCTCACGGTGGACATCAGTGATCGCAAGTCGCTCGAGCAGCAACTGTGGCAAGCCCAGAAACTCGACGCGCTCGGCAGTCTGGCCGGTGGGGTCGCCCACGATTTCAACAACCTGTTGACGGCGATCATCGGTTATGCCGACATCCTGCGCGACGACCTGGGGACGAATTCCCAACACGCGGAAGACCTCAACGAGATCATCAAGGCGAGCGATCGCGCCGCCGCATTGACGCGACAGCTGCTCGCCTTCTCCCGCCGGCAACCGTTCGATCCCAAGTCGATGCGGATCGATGAGCGCGTGACGGATATGGAGAAGATGCTGCGCCGGTTGTTGGGACCGCCGGTGCGGCTCGTCACGGCGACCGACGCCGATCTCGCCGCAATCATGGCGGACCCCAACCAGCTCGAGCAAGTCGTCTTGAACCTCGCGGTGAACAGCCGCGACGCGATGCCGCAGGGCGGAACGCTCACCATCGAAACGCGCAACGTGCGATTGGACGAGCCGTACGCGCACGGCTCATCTGCCGTGCCCCCCGGCACCTACGTCATGCTGGCGGTCAGTGACACCGGCTCGGGAATGAGCCAGGAAACGCTCGGTCGCCTGTTCGAGCCGTTCTTTACGACAAAAGAGAAAGGCAAAGGTACGGGACTCGGACTGTCCACGGTCTATGGGATCGTGAAGCAGAGCCAGGGCCACGTGATCGTGTACAGCGAGCTCGGAGTCGGCACGACGTTCAAGTGTTATTTCCCGGTCAGCGAAAAGCGTGCGCGGGTCTCCCGTCCCATGCAGGCGCCGATCGAGGTCAAAGGGACCGAAACGATCCTGCTCGTCGAAGACGAGGAGCCGATTCGACTGCTTGCGGCCACCGCACTGGAGCGCAACGGCTACAAGATCCTCGCGGCGAGCGACGGGGATACCGCCATGGCGCTGGCTGCCGCGCACCAGGGCCCGATCCACCTGCTGCTCTCCGACGGTGTCTTGTCGGGCGTCCGTGTGCCGGAGTTGCTGCGTCGCTTTGTCGCGCAGCGACCCGAGACCAGAATCCTGCTCATGTCCGGGTATTCGCAGGAAGCGGTATTCCAGCACGACATCGTCGCGCCCAACACGGCGTTCCTCCCAAAGCCGTTCACGATCCGCCAGCTCACCGAGCGCGTGCGCGAGGTGCTCGACTCCTAGCAGGGAGAGGGTGCAGCATGCTGCGCCCCTCCTTTTCGGCGTCAGGGCAGGTAATCACCGCAGCAACATGATCCGGCTGACTGAAGGTACCCCGCTGCCGTTCACCAGGAAGAGCATGTACGGCCCGGGCGGGGCGATCGTCCCGCCCGCGGGGAGCGTCACCTGGACGCCGCCGCCGACCTGTGAGAAGCTCAACGGCACGAGGCGCGTGCCCGCGTCGAATGCATGCGTCACCGACCCGAACCGAATGAACGACACTTTGGTAATCACGGTGCCATCCGGGGTCCCGATGAACAGCGACTGGCCGTATCCCACCAGGTCCGGCGTTGTTCCGGTGATGGTCGGGCGCGCGCCCTTGAACAAGTACGGCGGCGAGTAGATCTCATAGCTCAGCTCGTCCACGGCCCCGCTCGCGTCACCGCTGCCGGTGTGGAGCACGCGTCCGTCCGGCAGCAGCAACGTCGTCGAGTGATAGATGCGGGTGACCGCGTTGCTGGCCATCGTGGTCCAGGCGCCAGTGGCGGGATCCCACATTTCGGCCGCGTGGACGGCGCCCGCCGCGTTGCTGAAGCCGCCACCGCTCGTGCCGCCGGTTACAAGCACCTGGCCGGTTGGCAGGACGGTGGCATTCATCTGACGACGTGCGAACGTCATCGAGCCCGTGAAGGACCAGGCCGGACTCGGCTGATTGAGATCGATGATCTCGGCGGTGTTGGTCGGAGGACCGCCGCCCACGTAGAGAATCTTGCCCGGCTCGTACATGACCGCAGACCCGTAATCGCGCGTGCCGAACACCCGCATCGGACCGTTCGTCCAGGTGCCGGTCCCGGTGACGTCGAGATAGCGCGACTGCTGGTCTTCGCCCGCGTAGAACACGCGTCCATCGGGCGCCACGAACGTGCGCGGATAGTACGGGAGGCTCAGGCTCGCCGTGGTAAGCTGGCGCCAGCTGCTGCCGTTCCAGACCTCAGGTATCGTGACGTTCGCGCCGCCCTCGTCCGTACCGGCGATCGTCACCACTTCGCCGTTCGGGAGCGTGGTGTTCGTCGGATACCATCGCCCTTTGACCATGGGCGATCCCGTCTGCCACGAGTCGGTCCCTGCATCGAACACATTGGTGTTCGGCAAACCGTGCCCATCCGTAATGTGCCCGCCGGCCACGAGCAGCCGTCCGTCGGGAAGAAAATTGTGACCAGCGCAAAACATCAAAGAGGGACTGGGCACGGGGATGAACGTACCGGTCGCCGGATTCCACACCTGGGGATCGCCGTCGTGGCCCCAGCTCAGAACGGTGCCGTCGAGGTTCAAGTGGAGGTGGAGCTGTACGATTGGCGCCGCCAACACCGACGACCATTGGCCCACCGTCGCCTCAGGGGGCGGGGGTGGCGGGGGCGGCGGCGGCGGCGGTGGCGGCGGCGGGGGAGTCGGTGAGCACGTCACGGCGTTGTTCGTCTGCTGCGCGAGGAGCGTCGTGCCGAAGTACAACTGCACGGTGCCGGTGTTCTGGGTGGCGAAGACGGTTTCGCTCGGACCCGCTCCCTTCGGCTTCGCGGGGAGGTTCAGCGTTCCCTGCTCCGCGGTGTTGACAACCTTGTAGGTCACCGTGGCGGCCGACGAGTTGGAGTTCGTCACGCGAAACTTGTTATCGCACACATAGGACAAGGCGATCTTGCTGCCATTGATCCCACCGACCCTGGCCGCCTCAATCGACGGATCCGTGGGCCGGTCAGCTTCTCGGCACGCGTGCAACAGCACGAGGAGGACGGCGCACGCGCCTAAGGCCTTGGCGCAGATGACAGAATACCGGGACGGCTGCATGAGCGACTCCTGACGGGGGGACGGCCAACACGACGCCGGCAGCACCGAACCGCATCTCGCGGGCCAACGGCGCCCCGTAGGACTCGATTGTCTTTCAATGCTGCGGATGGAGGCTTTGTCGTACTACTGCATCAAATGAACGACTCGTGTGGTGAGCCTGCGACGAAGCTCAGGGGCTCGCCGTGTCGCGCTGAGGTGGGATGGGCAGGGCGAGCCTAAATGTGGTTCCCGCTCCCATCCGCGATTCGACACTGATCGTTCCGCCAAACATCGCTTCCGTGATTTCCTTCACGACCGCGAGCCCGATCCCCGATCCCTTCCCCGGTGGCTTCGTCGTAAACCCGCGATCGAAAATCCGTGGGAGATGCTCTGGGACGATGCCTTGCCCGCTATCCTCGACTACGAGATTCACGTGGTCACCGACGCGGTCGAGCGAGATGCGTACCGCACTCTTCTCACCGGGCGAGGCGTCCACCGCGTTGCGAATCAGATTCGTGAGCACCTGATACAACGCCCCGGAGTCGCCGAAGAGGTACAACGAGTCCACCGACGTCTGCCACCGCAACGCGACGCCGTGCCTGCGCGCCAGTGGGCGTTCGAGCGTGACGCAGGAACGGATTACGGGGGTGACGTCGAAGCGAGCCATGCGCCCAGCCGCACCGAACGGACGATCCTGGATGGAGCGCAGATAATCCGCGGCCTGCTCGATGCCTTCGGACACATTGGCGAGATCGTCGAGGAGTGCCGACCGCAGCGCCCCATCGAGCTCGGCGAGGGAGGCGCTGCGAATCGCGTCCACGCCGAGGTCGAGGTTTCCCAGCGCGACCGCGAGTGGATTGCCAATTTCGTGCGCGATCACGCTGGGCTGGCGGGCCAGCTCCCAGAGCGCCTCGGCGGGTGCGAGCCGGCGCCGCGACCCGTCCTCAGCGGCCGCAATCGCGCCGAGGGACAGTCCGGCAAGCTCGAGCACCAGCCGCTCCCGGCTGCGGCGTTCCACTCCGGACGGCGGCGGGGCGGCCGGGCGCGAGCGCACCGGCGCGACGATCCACAGTCCACCCTCTCGGAGCCGACACCCCACCCAGCGGCTTTTCTGTACGATCGGCGCTCCCCAGCGACGCAAGGTGGTTTCGAGATCGAGCTGGATCTCGCTGGCCTGGGGATTCGAGACGCCACAGAGGACTGGGACGGCGACGGTGGTGGGGGAGATCTCCCACAGCGTGACAGTGCGCCCGTCGAGCGCGATGCCGGCCTGCCGTAGCACCTCGCGTTCGTGTGCCAGCGGCACGCCGGCTTCGCTTCGTTCGACCGCCATGGGGCGACCCGGAAGGTACCAAACACCCCCCCCTGCGGTTTAGGGCGTTTTTGCGGCACCTAGGGGCGGAATTGCGGCACCTGAGACACGCCTTGCTCGTCGTTTCGAGGCAGTGTCAATTCTGTCGCTCCATGACAAAACGCACACTGGCTCTGCCGCTTTTCCTTATCCTGCTCGCCACGTGCAAAGACAACCCCACGGCGCCGAGCACGACGAATCCCCAGTCCGTGTCGGTGTTGACCCAGCACAACGACAACACCAGGTCCGGCTGGAACGACAACGAAACGGCGTTGACCACCAGCAACGTCAACGTGCAGCAGTTTGGCCAGGTCTTCACGCTCACGGTGGACGACCAGGTGTATGCCCAGCCGCTCGTCGTCGGTCACCTGCTGATCGGCGGCGGTTACCACAACGTCGTCTACATCGCCACGGTCAACAACACGCTGTACGCCTTCGACGGCGACAACGGCAGACTGTACTGGCGGAAGAGCTTCACGGCGCCGGGCATGCGGCCGCCGAAGAACATCGACATGACGGGGGCCTGCGGCGGGACGTACACGAATTTCAGCGGCAACATCGGGATCGTCGGCACCCCGGTGATCGATGCCGCGAGCGGGACGATCTATTTCGTGGCGCGCAGCACCACGGGCAGCACGTTCGTCCAGGACTTGCACGCCGTGAGCATTCTCGACGGGAATGAAATCGCCGGCAGCCCGAAACGCATCATCGCGACGTACAGCGGGACTGGCGACGGCAGCTTCAACGGCATGATTGCATTTGACGCCCAGCGGGAGAACCAGCGTCAGGGATTGACGTTGCTCAACGGCTCCGTGTACGTGACGTTTTCATCCCACTGCGATTGGGGGCCGTATCACGGCTGGGTACTGGGATATGACGCCGCGACGTTGCAGCAGCAGGTGGTTTACAACGTCACGCCCAACGGATATGCCGGCGGCATGTGGGAGAGCGGCATGGCCATGGCGGCTGATGCCGGCGCCCTGTATGTGGTGGCCGGCAACGGCACGGTGGGGGACGGTGGTGATCCGACGAATGTGACGAATCGCGGCGAAAGCGCCCTGAAGCTCACACCGTCCGGATCGACCTTGCAGGTGGCGAGCTACTTCACTCCGCAGGATTACCAGTATCTCAATGACTTTGACCTGGATTACGGAACGATGGGTGGGTTTCTGATTCCGAACTCACTCTATCTCCTCACCGGAGGCAAGGACGGCAACCTGTATCTGTTGAACAAGGATGCGATGGGCGGCTATGTGCCGTCAGTCAACCAGGTGCAGCAGGTCGTCGCGTTGGGTAACGACGCCAACATGCATTGCCAGGCTACGTACTACAAAGGCATCGGGCAAGAATTCATTTACGTCTGGCCCGAGAACCACCCGTTGCGTGCCATTCCGTTCGATCGTGGCAGCAACTTGATGGTTCCGGCCCAGGTTGTGTACGGCGGTGCCGGGCCCACGGGGCAGAGTGGAGCGGTCTTGTCGGTTTCGTCGAACGGCTCGACGGACGGGACGGGAATTCTGTGGGCGTCCTATGCGGCAACCGGTGATGCGGAAAGCTTCGTCAGTCCCGGGATTCTGCGAGCGTACGACGCCAATGACGTCACCCGGGAGCTGTGGAACAATCATCAGAATGTCGCCCGCGACGGCGCGGGCAATTACGCGAAATTCTCAGCGCCGACGGTCGCCAACGGACACGTCTACTTGCCGACGTTCTCCAACCGGGTCGTCGTCTACGGATTGCGGTAAAGGGATCAGGCGCCGCGCGCGACCTTCAACGCGTCCTCGAGATCGGGTTTGATCCGGGCGAGTTTGCCTTCGCAGAGGGTCAGGAGCTGCTCGAGCTCTTTCACCAGGGCTCCGGGCGGCTCCTCGTCCTTGGTCAGACGTTTGCGGATGGAGACGAGCGCCAGGTAGAGCGAGCTCGACCGACTCGTTTCCGGGTGGCCCTGCTGCTCCAATGCGGTGAGCAGCTTTTTCGCCTGGTCCCGTGCCGTGCTGATGACACGGACCAGGTCTTCCCGCGCAGTACTCAAACAGGCCCGGCAGGAATCGAACCTGCAACCCCCGGTTTTGGAGACCCGCCAGAAAAAACCTGGCGGGAAAGGCAAAGGCGAAGGATAAGGGTCCCTGCCCTTCTGTCGCCGCGACCGCCACAAAAAGCGCCACAGCCCTGTGACCGCCACCTCGAAGGAGGCCAGCGGTCATGCGAGTCCACATTCACCGTCGCAAGGGCGAGAGTCCCTACTGGCAAGCTCAAGCGTATGTCGGCGGCAAGCGATATCGGTTTAGCTGCCAGACGGAGGATAAAGAGACGGCGCGGGAGTACGCCCGTCAACGAGTCGCTGAACTCAAAGGTAGGCACGATCGCGGGCTCGTCGGACTACCTCAGGGGACCAATCGGGGGCACTTAAGAGCGCATGCCCTAGCCGCAGACGGAGCAGCAGGTTAATCCTGCGGCCAACACTTTGGCGACACTGTCGGCCCCGATTTCTCTCGCTCGTCGCTTGCCGTGAGCTAGACCCGTCATAGTCCGAAGACCGTTGCAGTCACTGGTGCGCGGTTGACGACAGTCCCTTGCCTCGGGCCCAGGCCTGACCTTATCCTGCGACCGCCACACAGATGGTCACAGCGAGCTGTGGCATGGGGCATCGCGGTCTGGGGGAAAAACAAAGCGCCAAGTCATTCTTCGACTTGGCGCGACAGGCCCGGCAGGAATCGAACCTGCAACCCCCGGCCTATTCCGGACTCAACGAGACGTAGGTAGGCATACGACCCCCCTGCGGTCGGGTCAGAAGTCCGTCACGGAATCGTCGAAACTGCGACGGGCGTGAGCTGGTCGACGGTGGTCCCGTTGCCAAGCTGCCCGCTCCCGTTTGCCCCCCAGCAGTAGGCAGTGTTCGGCGTCGTGGTCGTGTTCGCGATGCCGCAGGTATGGTAGCCGCCCGCGCTCACCAGCGTGAAGCTGGTTCCGGCGGGCACGGATACGAGGGTGGGGGTCGCGGTGCTGGTGGTCGTCCCGTTTCCGAGCTGCCCGGCGAAGTTCGCCCCCCAACAAAACACCAACCCCATTGTCGTGAGCGCGCACGCGTGAGCGCCGCCAGCAGTGACCGCCACGACGGTGTCGCCCGCAGGTATCAATACAGGCGTGGGGGTCGGGCTGCAGGCGGCAGGGCCAGAGGTGCTGTTCCCGACGCACTGCTGTGGCCCCGTAGTCGTCCCATTGCCCAGCTGACCAACCCCGTTCGCCCCCCAGCAGTAGACGCTGCCCAAACCGTCGACGCCGCACGTGAAGTCCCCGCCCGAGCTGATTGCCCTGAAGGAGATTCCGCCCGCCACCGCGATCGGTATCGTGGAACAGGGGCCCACGACGCCAGAATTGACGCAGGTCTGGTTTTGAGACGTTCCGCTACCGAGCTCGCCAAACGCGTCGTCGCCCCAACAGTAGGCAGAGCCATCCGACGCGAGCGCACAGGTGTGCCAGGTGGAGTCGCCCGCGAACGTGTTGGTTAGGCTTACGCTGACAAAGCTCACACCCTGGGGCGACACCACTGGCGTTGGAGTCGGACTGCTCGTCGTGCTGCCGTTCCCGAGCTCTCCGAGTTGGTTGTCCCCCCAGCAGAATGCGGTACCGGCAAAACTGACCGCGCAGCTCGAGAACATCCCTGCACTGACCGTCACGAACGTGTCTATGCCGACGCCTGTGATCGCCGCGGGCGTCGTGCTACAGGGGGCTTGACCGCCTGAGCATTGCTGCGGCCCCATAGTTGTGCCGTCCCCCAACTCCCCGCGCGAGTTCGACCCCCAGCAATACACCTTGTGCGAACCGTCCACACCGCACGCGTGGAAGCCGCCGGTGCTCACGGCAGTCAGCGCGGCCCCTGTGGAAACCACGACTGGTGTGCTGCTGATCATCGACCCGTTGCCCAGCGCGCCGTTGCCTAGCTCCCCCACGGTGTTGTCGCCCCAGCATACGGCGGTCCCGCTGGCGCCGATCCCGCAGCTGGCTATGGTGCCACCGCTCACCGTTGCGGAGGCGTTCACCCCATAAGTGCTGAAGTGGCTGGTCATCGCGGTCACCGTGTGCATCACGGGATCGACACGACTCCCTGGGACTAGCTGCCACACGCCGTTGACCAGCATGAACAGCCGGAGCATGCGTTCCGCGCTTCCGGCCGGGATGTTGGCGGGGTTGTATTGCATGCTGACCATCACTGGCGAGGCAAACATCGTCCCCGTCGGACC
>WNGP01007111.1_pt1 | contig 10087 bp, 8 predicted proteins | sample 5407671 | NCBI WGS metagenome assembly WNGP01 (sample SAMN13153381, study PRJNA577476) | soil metagenome | isolation source: 40 cm soil or saprolite under Garry oak tree replicate 2 | place: USA:California | collected 2016-06-15
AGAGAGCGAGCACAACAGGCAACACGACCGTGGATGGCTTGCTTACGGTCGCGAGTATGAAAAAGACCAGCGACAAAGCAAACCGCCACTGACGCACGGATGATACCAACCAGCGGCGGGTTCTTAACCACCACTGGGGCGCTTTGGAAAGCGCCCCTGCTTGTTTCCTTATGTCCGCTATCCGTGTTGTCCGCGTCATCCGTGGTTGCTCTTGCCATTTCAAAAAACAGAAAATCGATAAAAGATAAAACAGGCACGATTGAGTATTTTTTAATTCCGTCACCCAGGCGACCGATTGCACCATTATCGGGTGCAATGCCCAGAGCGCTGCTCCGAGCCATGCTCCGCGAATGTTAAGTTGCCGCAAAACGCGCCAGAGCATTACCGCGGAGCCTGCGTGCATAAGCACGTTGAGAACGTGGTAGGGTACGGGATTTACGCCGACAAACTTGTGCAGAGTCCAAAAGGTAGTAAGCACCAGCGGGTAATAGACCGCCCGCGTGCTGGTCCAGATTTCCTTCAATCCGAGCGGGCCAATAATGCACGGATTCTGGGTCAAATGCGATTCATCATCCCAAATGAAGCCGGCGTTGAAGACGCGGGTATATGCTATAAAAACCAGAGCGATCAGAAGGAGCCCACAAAGCCAGTTCCTCTGCCAGGTCGATCGTCGCCGGTCGCGCGGTTCGCTGAAAAGAACACCGTTGGCAAACATGGGAACACTATGAATTAACCACAGAGACCACGAAGGTCGCAGAGAAAACGGAACCTAATCTGCAGGCACGCCGAGAAAAGTCAGCGATGTTGTCATTTCAAGGCCAAAAGCTTTCGGGCTCGCGAATGGGCTGAATCCGCGAACAGTTGTAAAATCATCGATTGATTTCGCCGTCGGTTTGAGGAAAGCTTAATTCCGCTAAAGGCATGCAGCACGTTACCGCGTTCTCACGTCCGGAAACTGTCCCGGCTACGCCTGCTCCGGCAGCCGCCGGACGAAAGCCTAATTTGTGGATTCTGGACAGTTGGCGCGACCTGATTCTCTACGTCTGCACGCCGCTGTTGATCGTCCCAATCTTCGTCCTGGCACAGACGCGCTGGAGCGCAGAAAACATTTATCTTTTTGTCGCTGCCTTCGGCGCCATGGGTCACCACTTGCCAGGGATGATTCGCGCCTACGGCGATCGTGCGTTATTCCAGCGCTTCAAGTGGCGCTTCATCTTTGCACCGATTTTTCTGGTGGTCGTCTGCGCGATCTTTTTTTTGTGGGACCTCAAAGGCATTGTGCTGATCGCCTTTATCTGGGGCGTCTGGCACGGCATGATGCAAACGTATGGGTTCTGTCGCATCTACGATGCGAAAGTGGGCTCATTCGCTACGCTGACGCGTCGGCTCGATTTCGCATTATGCGGGATCTGGTTTGCAGCCGCAGTCCTTCTCTCGCCGCAGCGAATGAGCGATACGCTGGACAGTTATTATTGGGCGGGTGGACCTTTCATTCCGCCGGCACTCCTCCGAGCGGCAGAGGAAGGGGCGCTGATGCTGGCACTCGGAATTTCAGCCGTATTTCTGGCAAATTTCATCTGGATGTGGAGCAGCGGGAAGCGACCAAATCCGGTAAAGCTGGCGCTTCTCATCACGAGCATTTCTTTCTGGTGGTACTGTAACAACATCGTGGCAAGCATTCTCGTCGGCGTTGCGTTGTTCGAAGTATTTCACGATGTCCAATATCTCTCACTGGTTTGGATCTATAATCGCAAACGCGTTGAGACAGATAACTCGATCGGAGGGTTTATGCGTTTTGTGTTCCGGCGCAGTGGCTCGCTCATCGGTCTTTACATCGGCCTGATCTTCGCCTACGGGGCGCTGGGTTATTTTAAGTCGCATGTCGGCATCGACACGGTCAAACGCGCGCTCACCGGTGTGGTGACCGCGTCGGCACTGCTCCATTTTTATTACGACGGATTCATCTGGAAAGTACGCGAGAAATCCACTCGACAATCTCTCGGCATCGGCGGCGGTGGCACAGCAGATGTTTCCAAGAATGGCTTTCTCCCGAGCTGGGCCTTGCACGGGGTGAAATGGGTGGCTGTTTTTGTCATTCCCCTGGGGGCCCTCTGGCTTGGGCAGGTGCGGGTCGTTCGGAGTGAACTTGAACGTCTGGCTTTGATCGTTGCCGATCTTCCGGTTGGTGCGCGGGCGCATTCCAATTACGCCACGGCCCTGCAAGAGGCTGGCAGACTCGATGAAGCGGCCGAGGAATTTTCCACGGTGCTACGTCTTAATCCCGGTTCCGCAAAGGCCCATGTCAGTCTGGCCACCCTCCTGATTGGCAAAGGAAAACTGCAAGAGGCGCAGAGCCATTTTGAAGCAGCGTTTCGGATCGACCCTAACAACGCGGAGTACCATTCCGGCTACGCCTCTCTTCTCGAGCGACTCGGCCACGACGAGCAAGCGGCCGCGGAATGCGAAGCTGCCGTCCGGCTAGCTCCAGGGTCCGCGCCGGCGTGGTATAGCTATGGGGCCTTCCTGGAAAAACATGGGAAGCTTGAGGAGGCAATTGCACAGTATCGACAGGCTGTGCAGGTTGATCCTCGTTTCGTCGATGCTCATATCGATCTTGGGAGTGCACTTTTCGAAAACGGCGACTTGCAGCAAGCAAAGGCGCATTATCTTGAGGCGAGCCGGCTCGAACCAAAGCTCGCCCAACCTCATAACTATCTGGGAAAGGTCTTCATGCGCGAAGGCAACGTTTCTCAGGCGATCGGGCAATTTGAAGAAGCGTTACGTCTTCATCCCGACTTTCCGGAAGCCGAGGAAAACTTGCGCGTCGCCAGGGCAAGCGACGCTCAGGTTCTTTCGCGATCGCCCAAGTAAAATCTTTGCCTTATCCGCACTCCGCGTGGCTTGCGTTGTGCGCAGGCGGCATGCTCAATGCCTGGAATACAGCTCCGTCAGGAGCGCAATATTTATAGCGTCGTTGTCCAAGTACGGGCGAAGCTCCGCAGGAGCGGCATGTTGAAGGTTCCAGACTCATTCTACCGGCTTGAAAATATACCGCTGATCGTATGGAACATGATGGCGCCCCAGAAATTCGATATACTCTTGTTGGAACGACTTTCGGCGATGATACGTCTCTTGATTACGAATGTAGTTGGCCGCACGATCCAGATGTGAATGGGAGACGGAAAACGCGCCGTAACCTTCCTGCCATGAAAACCTACAGCCGATCCCATCTCTGCTCGTTGATGTGATTTGTCGATCCGGTTTTGACGTCGCCGATCAAATCTAAGGGAGCGATATTGGGTTTCAGACCGAGCAGTACATGGGTGTGATCGGGCATGCAATAGATCGCAATCAGTTTCTGGCCTTTTCGTGTGACGATCCCGGTGATGTATTTTTGTAACTCTTCGCGTCGCGAGGAGGCAACCACACACGCGCGACCGGAGACCGCGAAAACAATGTGCAGATATATTTGCGTGTAGGTGTTGGCCATTTCGCCAGCTTCACATGGCGCTCCAACTGGAGCTTATTGGATTAGCACGGCTGAAACTATTAAACGTGCCGCGCCTACGGCGCTCGCCTATTTTGACGCAGGCGTTTTTCGTGTCGCGACGGATTCGCGCGGCCGCGGGGCGACGGCAAAAGCAAAACGGCCGGGCCCACGAGGAGCCCGGCCGCTGTGAATTATTTCAGGTCTGCGCTTTAGAATCTCTTCTTGATTCCAACGTACCAGAACCGGCCTTTGATCGTGGCCAGCGACTCGTCGTAGCCGTTCTCGAAGCTGCCAGCCACAAACGGTGGATCTTCATCGGTCACGTTCTGCATCCCAGCGCTGAGCGTCGTGCCGTTCAACCAGGCGCGCCATCCACAGGGATTGTACTCTGCTGTGGAGACTGGCATGACGTTCTTCTCCTTGCCATCCATCTTCACGTTTTTACCGCCATCCTTGGCATAACCAGGCACCTCCGCTGGAGCGGGTGGCGGCAGGTTGAACGTGTAGTTTGCGATCAGATCCAGCGTAGTCCACGCGGCCACTTTCCGCGCCCGTATTTCATCACCGCCACCGGCCGGGCCACTTCTAGGCTCATTTAGCTTCGTGGACCCTGTCAGACTGGCATTGTCGTCCTCGTATTGGCCGGTCCAGTGAACTACGGCGCCCACATCCAAGCCCTGCATCCACGTGTCAGCCGGGCCATCGTAGAAGATACTAAAGTTAGCCCGATGCCATGGCAGCGAACTGGTTAGAGCGAATCCCGGCGGCAGGAATTCGCCCGCGATGCCGACCCGCTTCACCGTGGAGCTAGCTTGAAACTCAGCCCGGGATAGCCAGGTGCCGTTCACTGTGGTCGTTATTCTGCCAAAATCCCCGGCACCAAAGATCGACGAATCCAAGATATAGATCGCCTCGTAGTCGAGACCTTCAAAGATTGCGCCAGACAGGTTAGCGCTTGGATCGATGACCAGTGAGATTGGCCCCGGCTCAGCCGGGTTGTCACCAGCGGCACGGACTACCGTCGCCCCCAATCCACCTACAACGGTTGACGCGCCATTCGTTGGCGGGGGATTTTCCAGGATAATGGTTTGCGCACCTAGGGCCGACACGATGTCGCGCATATCAATATGCCACCAATCGGCGCTTAGCGTCAGGCCCTTGACCCATTTCGGGCTGTAAACCGCTCCGTAGGTCCATTCATAGGCGACTTCCGGATGCGCGGTGGGGTTTCCTATAACGCGTTCCTCAATCTGCGGCTCGGTCTGAGTCGAAAACGGATCCGCCACAATTGGGAAGTTTTGCGAGCTCGCAGGTGTGAGTTCCCCCAATGTCGGCGCATGGAACGCCTCGGTATAGCTGCCACGCAGGGTCACCGCGCCGATATACTTTGGATCAAGCGGTTGCCAGCGGACAGAGACCTTCGGTTTCTGCGCGTTATACTTGCTGGTCGTCGACGCCAGACCGGGAAACAGTCCAGAAGGCAGTACCCCTGAGGTGTTGTTGCTGTACCATTCCTCCCGCTCCGCAAAGGCTACCTCTAAGCTGTAGAACCCAGGGAAGTTCCATGTGGGACTGGTGAATGGCACACGCACTTCCTCGTAGACTGCCCAGACATCCCGGTTCACCCGGAAGCTTTGCCCATCCACTGAGCCAATGGTTTGAAACGTGTTATTGAGCGCGTCGCGATCGCGATCGAATCTCGGCGCGTCGTACTCGCCGCCAATCGCAAACGACACCGGCCCGGCCGGAAGATTGAACAGGTCGCCGTTAAACGTGGCATAACCTATAGGCAACTCAAACGAACCCGAGTTATGCAGGGTAACGTAAACAGCTTGCCTGGCCCTCGGGGTGTTCTGGGCGTGGAAATTCAGGAACGGATCAAATGCCGTGGCCGGGTTCGTGTCCAACAGCGCGTCCCGCAATCCGGGCTGGCTGACTTCACCTATGGACAGGTCCTGCCCCTCGTTTCGGGAGTAACGGAAACCAGCTTCCCAGTTCCAAGTCTTGAAGTAGTCGCCAAATTCCCCCATCTCACCGCGCAGACCGACGTCGAAAAGTTGGTCCCAGTAAGTGAATTTTTCGTGCCTCGGACCAGTGTCGTTAATGCCGCGAAACCGAACGCCAGTAGTCAGCGGGACGGGCACTCCGTTAATAGCCAGAGTGGCATCTCCAACTGTGAAGGGATTAAACGGATTCGAGATCGGCACACTGATGCCGGTGGGACTAAAGAACGTGTTAGTCCCCGGCGATTTGAATGGATCAGGCGTAAACGGTACCGCTGCCAGAGAGGCATCGAAAAACGTGCGCGAATATTTGAAGTCGGCAAACACCACCAGGTATTTGTCGCATATGTCGCGCGTGAACGAGCCGTAGTACACTTGACGGTCTCCCGGCGGAAGGTCCGGCGTGAAAGCCGCGAAGTTAAAGAAGAAGTAATCGCCACCCCCCTTAACATCCGGATATGGGCCGAGTACAGGCGGCGTGTTATTAGCCGCGTTGGAACCGAAGCCAATACCGGGGCGTTTATAAAATGGTGAAGTCGCGGCGTTCGGAGCTGAATGCGGCAGCGGGGTATTCACGCCGAACTGCGGGGTACCGCCGGGGCCGAAAAAGAGGCTCGGCAGCAACCGGCGACTTTGAACGCGGCCAGGAAAATTACCGCTGCGCGCATCAAATCCGCCAAACGGAACAAAGAACCCGTTGGAAGAAATATCGCGGTCACGACTGAAAACGCCACCGCCGCGCTGCCAGAAATCGGCAACGACCACGATATCGGTCTTGTCGTCGCCAGTGCCGGCTTTCAACCACGCCTCCCATTCATCCATATCATTAGATGCTCCCAGGTCGGTGTTCCCGTAAGTGCCCCCGATCTCTAGACCGCGGAATTTGTGGAGTAAAAAGAAGTTCACCACACCGGAGATAGCGTCGGAACCGTACACCGCCGAGGCACCATCCTTAAGGATGTCCACGTGATCGATCATCGAAAACGGAAGCAGGTTAATGTCCACACCGCCGCTGAATCCGGCGACACCCAGCGAACCGTAGGCGACACGTTTGCCATCAACCAGAACCAGAGTTTCCTTTGGCAACAGGCCGCGCAGGTTGAATTGAACGGTGCCGTCACCGCCGTTGCCGATGTTCAGGTTGACCGTTCCGCCCGCCTCCTGCGGAATGAATTCCTGCAGGTCGGTTGCGTTGCGGATGCCCAGTTTCTCAATGTCTTGAGGTCGATAGGTGTCCACAGGATTCGGCCCGGTTTCTTCCGCTGTCGGAATGTTCGAACCGGTGACGATCACGCGTTCGACTTCCGCACTCGGCGGCGGGGCACCCGGCGCAGGCGGCGGGGCACCTGGAGCCGGTAACTGAGCGAATGTGTTCGATGCAAAAATTAAAGGAAATCCGACGCTCGCTGCAAGAACAAGGCGAAGGTTTCCCAGCTTATTTAGCGCATTTTTAATCATTAGTTTCTCCATTGGTTTGGTTAGGTTTTCGCAGGATTATTGAATTTTTTTGAGCCTGACAAGCTTTTTTTTCACTTTTTTCAAAATATTTTTGAACGGAAAATCGGCTGGTTTGTCAGCCAACTTTTCCTCGTTTATTGAACTTTCCGAAATCTGGCAAGCTTTTTTTCCACTTTTTTTGAAGTTTTTTGAACGGCTGAATCCGGCTGTTTTCGCGGTAGCATGCGTTGGCGCGAAACGCGCCAGTCACAGGTCTCATCGTTTTGCCCGCGATCCGTCTCAGGCGGAACAGGAATCAAGCGAATGAATTTTCTTCCTGCCGTGCCGGCTCGTCATGTCGCAGCGTTTTTCGCGAAGGTGAAAGCGCAGGGACGCGTACTGGGGACCGGCCTTTCAGCCCGCCCGAGGCGGGGGCCCAGCGGCATCTTTGCCTGCCAAACAATCAATCACTTGCAGGCGAGGACGCCCGCTCTCCCCACAGACAACACGTCTGTGCTACGTCTCTTCCCACTACGCCGGAGCTGCGCGAAGGCGGGTGTTTTGCGGTCTGTTCCTCTTTCTGCTCGTGACGAATTAGTTCCGCGGATGAAATCCGAAATCGTTCTCCAATTTCGCCCAGAGCTAATCAAGAACCAATTTTTCTGGGTTGGGCCGGTAATGCCGGCGACGAGAGACACTGACGCAGTGCGATTATGTTGCTACGCGGAAAGTCGAATCGAACACCGCGTCGAACTGCTATCTGAAAAAGCTATTCTGTGAATGCCCCCGTGATCACGGTCAGTTTCCCATATTCGCGAATCAATGGCGCAGCGCCGATGGCCTGCGCGTAACGCGTCTCTAGGAGAGGACGAAAGGCGGCATCGGTTTCAATGACGAACGCCGCGTCCCGATCACGGCTGGGCTCGTGCCACGGAATTTTCTGTGGGTAGACGCGATGGGGGTACTCAAAAATCGCATTAGAGACGGCCAGTGTCTCACCGCTCTCGAACAGCAATGGATAAACAAAAGAGATAGTGGTCCAGACGGACGTCACGTTGTGTTGGCGCAGATAGTGTTCAACGCCTTCGATGTCCGCCCCAGGAATTCGTGTCATACAATAACTCTTCCCCTCGTCACACGAGGAGAGTGTTTCGATTTGATTTTCCTGTCCAACCTCGACAATGACGACAATCCCGGTCAGCAAAATCGCGCTGAGCACAGCGGCACCACCGAGGCGAGGCAGTGCCTTCGAATAAGAAAAGGAACGTTCCAGCATTCGCCCTGTCAGCACCGACAGAAAAAAACATCCGCCGAAGAAATAGCTGGGCACGCCGGGGGGCACAGTCAAATATGGAACAAGAGAAGCCGCTGTTAGTACGAGCATGTCAAAATCCTTTTCTTGCCGACGATCCGCTAAATTGCCACGGAGCGCCTGCACCATTTTTGAGGGTGATTTTACGAAGGGCAACATCGCCACAACCACCGCCAAAACAGCGATCGCGTAAAACACGTAGCCGGACGCCGGCTTGGCGGAATAATACCAGAGAACAGTGTCCGGCCCGAAGAACTTCGGCATTTCATCTAGGAGAATTCGCCCGTAAGTGGAAAGGTGAAAGAGCGACTGGAATCCGCCGCCCGGCCTTTCAATGATGAGATATCGCCAATTGTTGAAGTGATGCACGAGATTACACGCAATAACAGGCACATAACCGACCACGAACCCGGCTAAGCCGGCCGCCGCATTATTGAGCGAGAGCCTGCCGCGCAAAATCAGCAGTATCCATAAAGCGGCAACGAGCGGGATCGCCATTTCCAAGCACCAGATGCTCACGCCCGACGCTAGCCCAAAGAAAAATAACAGCCTTTGTTTCGGAACCGGAGCTGATTCGATGGACGCAAAAAGCATCGTCAGTACTGGGATCGATAGGAAATACCAAGAGTAACCTCTCACTTGAAAATGCCACTTGAGCAGGGATGGAGCGAGCGCAAACGCGACCGTTGCAAGTACCGCCGTGCGCTCATCGTAGAGAGCGCAACCCATCCGGTAAAATAGAAACAGGCAAAGCAGCGACAACGCTACAATGCAACCCTTCAATGGAATGACGCCGACGCCAAAAAGCCTGAATGCAATCGCGGCGACATAGGCCTCCCAGGCGGCGCCTGCGTTGTAGGGCTGACCATACATGTAGAAGGGAAAATACCGCCCCTCCAGAATGTGTTTGCCCATCAGGCCGATGATCGCTTCGTCACTGTGGACATGAGTTTGCGATCGCGCGAGGAGTGCAGACCACGCTGCCGCGATAAGAATAAACACTCCAATAAACAACGCATGCCGGCGCATCAGAGATTGGTTCTCACTTCAACGATCCCCATTTTACGCGCTGAAGCCGCGCAGCTTAAGCGTGAGCTTTAGCCCGGAGGTCGAAATCCGAAATCGGTCGGCAATTTTCCTAAAAGCCGATCCATTGAGCTGCGGTTAACCAGAATGTCTTCGTCTTTGCTTCGTGTATCTTGAATACGTTTAGCTCCGGCAACCATACTTGATTATGGCGTACAACGCTCGGAAGCCATCGCGCCAGCCAATTTTTTTGCCCTCTTCGTAAGTCCGACCGTAATAGGAGATTCCCACTTCAAAGATCCTACATCCCAGCTTAGCCACCTTCGCCACAATTTCGGGCTCAACGCCAAAACGATCTTCTTCTATCTGAATCGATTTGATGAGGGGAGCTTTGAAGACTTTATAGCCGGTCTGCATGTCCGTAAGATTAAGGTTCGTGAACATATTGGAGACCAGGGTCAAAAACTTGTTGGCGACCATATGCCAGAAAAAAAGGACGCGATGCGGTCGCCCGCCCATGAACCGTGAGCCGAAAACCGCGTCCGCTTTGTCTGACACGAGAGGCTCCAAGAGCGCCGGGTAATCTTCGGGGCTGTACTCAAGGTCCGCGTCCTGCACAAGGATGATATCACCAGTCGCGGCCGCAAAGCCGCTCCCTTGCCCCGATTGACTTGATGATAAATGATGCGGTCCACCATCTGGGAAACCTTCTCTTCCAGCACAGCCCGCGTACCGTCTTGCGAGCAATCGTCAACTATAATGATCTCCCCTGCTGCTGATTGCCGCTGAGCGAACTGCCTGGACAATTTTTTCGATCGT
>WNGP01008440.1_pt1 | contig 10087 bp, 6 predicted proteins | sample 5407671 | NCBI WGS metagenome assembly WNGP01 (sample SAMN13153381, study PRJNA577476) | soil metagenome | isolation source: 40 cm soil or saprolite under Garry oak tree replicate 2 | place: USA:California | collected 2016-06-15
GCCAGTTCCTCCACCGCCAGCTCGTAATGGCCGCGGCGAACGTTCTGCACGAACGCATGCCCAGCGATCACGATCCTGGCGCTGCGGTCCTGCTGCAAGCCTCGCATTGGTCGCAGCCTCGCCTCGAGGCGGCCGTGGTCGGCCTCAACCCGGTTGTTGGCATACCTGTCGGTGCGATGCCAGGCTGCTGGCAGGAGGTCATCGAGCACCACCGGGTAGGTCGGCGCCCGGTCGGTCACCACTTCGCCGGGCTTGACCTTGGTGGTGCCGATGGCCCGTTCGAAGAATCGACGAGCGGCCCTCGCATCCCGCCGTGGAGACACGAACACGTCGATGACCTGCCCGAACTGATCGACCGCACGGTACACGTACTGCCACCGGCCAGCGACCTTCACGTAGGACCCGTCTACGAACCAGCGGTCACCTACGGCGTGCCGGCACGGCCGAGCCGCCTCGGCCAGCAGCGGCGTGAGCCGCAGCACCCACCGGTAGATGGTGACGTGATCGACTTGGACGCCGCGCTCAGCGAGCAGTTCCTCGACATCACGGTAGGACAGGGCGTAGCGCAGGTACCAGCGGACGGCGAGGACGATCACGTCGGGAGGGAAGCGGAAACCGGCGAAGGAGGACCGGGTGGCGGGAGCAGGACGAGAGCGGCGAGTTCTCATACCGACAGTCTCACTGCTCGGTCGCAGTCGCCGCGGATGCAACCGTGCCGCCGGTTCTTCGAACGGGCCATCGCCACGACCAACGTGGCGCCCGCAGAGGTGATCACCGACCGAGCAGCGACGTACCCGGTCGTGCTGGACGAGCTGCTCCCAGCCGCGTGGCACCGAACCGAGCAGTACCCAACAACCGCGTCGAGTGCGACCACGGCCGGTTGAAGGCGCGGCTGATGCGTGGGCTCAAACAGGACCACAGAGCCAGAGTGATCATCGGCGGGCACGCCTTCGTCCAGAACGTGCGGCGAGGGTAGTACGAGTTGGCCGCCGAGGAGCCAGTGACTCGGCGAGTGATGGTTGCATTCGACGAACTCGCCCTCGTGATCTGACCCCCGGAGACGCGCTGGGGCTTCAGCAGGCCCTGAGTCGGCACAATGCAACAGGCCCCTCGGCCGGGCCAGGACCTCCTCACAGGTCCAAAGACGCGCCGGTCGTGCAGCGGGCCCGCGGCTGCGGGCAGCTCCTGACTCATCCCGTCGCCATAGCCGGCTGGTGGAACACAGAAACCAGACTGGCGTCGCGACCAGCCGTTCGGTCAGTCTGGCCGGTCGTAGACTGGCATAGCGGCGCCTCAAGCGCAGATCGCCTGTCGACTGTTCAAGCTCCTCGAGCGCCACGGACCAACCCGGCGGGGAGATCATCGGTGCCGGCTGACAACACACTGCAGCCTCGGCGACGTTCAGCCTCACCGACCTCGCCGCCTGCGGTGTTGACCCGAAACGGTCGCGACGCGACCGGCGATCATCTTGGCTCGGGCGACGCGCCGCACACGGACTCCGCGCGTGGGCAGATGCCGCTGGTCTGCTGCTAAAGCAGTGGAGGATGCCGTGGCTCAGTCCCGGCGGATGCAGGCGACGGTGCTGCCGGCGCCGGTCGGGTGCAGCTCGGGCGCAGCGTCGCTGCAGGTCTCGATCGCTTCGGGGCACCTGGTGACGAACGGGCAGCCGGGCGGGGGTGGACTGGTGGAACTGGGGAGTGGAGTCCATCAACGCGCGGCTGTAGGGGTGGGTCGGGCGGGAGAAGAAGTGGTCGGCCTCGCAGATCTCCATCAGCCGTCCCAGGTACATGACCGCCACCCGGTCGGCGACCTGGCGGACTACGGAGAGGTCGTGGGTGATGAAGACGACCGTCACGCCGAGCTCGTCGCGGATGCCGAGGAGCAGGTTGAGGATCCTCGACTGCATCGAGACGTCCAATCGGGACACGGCCTCGTCGGCGAGCAGTAGCCGCGGCCGGAGCGTCAGCGCCCGGGCGGTCACCACCCGCTGGCGTTCGCCAGTGTTCAGCTGGTGGGGGAAGCTCGCCATGGTGGTGGCGGGCAGGCCGGTCAGGTCGAGCAGCTCCACGGCTCGAGCATGCGCGTCCGCCTGCGACCAGCCGTGGATGGTGAGCGGCCGCGTCAGCGCCGTGGCGACCCGATGCCTTGGGTTCAGCGCCGAGGCGGGATCCTGGAAGACCATCTGTACCCAGGCGGCCATTGCCTGCGGGAGGCATGCCAGCGCGCCGGCGCGACCCGGGCTCGACCTCGACCAGTGGCCGGCCGTCGAAGCGGATCAGCCCGGCGGTCGGGTCGTGGACGTGTGCGATGCAGTTGGCCAGGGTGGTTTTGCCGGAGCCCGTAGGGTGCGTAAATGCGTTCATGCACCTCGGGGCTTCGCAGCTCCTCGTCGCTGAGCGGTGTGCCAGCGACGAACTCCACCACCGTCATCTGCGGGCCGTTCAGCGAGGACCAAAGCGCACCGGCCAGCGTGGGCAGCGGCCGAGGCACCGGCAATCCCAGGTCGGCGAGGGCTTGGCTCACCGCCACGGCGAACTCGACCCGCGCCGGAACAAGCTCGCCCGGCCGGGCGAGCTTGATGAACCACCGTGCACCCCGGTCGTCAGTCGCCGAATAGCACCAGGCGCTCTCTCCCACCGGGACGAACTGAATGGCACTGACGGCCCGCCCGTACTCGCGTTTCAGGGCTTCGGCCACCGCCGCGCGCTCCAGGGTCGGCTCGACGAGCATGCCTCATCCTCCCGCTACACCATTCCAGACGGAAGGGCGGCGCCCACCGCCAGGTCGACCCAACGCAGCCACAGGCGACCGCGCACGCGGCGCTCAGCCATATGAACACCCACCCGATGGTCACCACACATTCGCAATAAGGTGCCCTGCGCACCATTGACCAAGCCGTGCCGGCCGCGCTGGACGTGCACCTTGTCTGTGACAACTACGCCACCCACAACACCCAGGCGATCAAGCATTGGTTCGTGCGTCATCCGCGCTTCCACCTGCATTTCACGCCGACCTACAGCTCCTGGCTGAACCTGGTGGAGCGCTGTTTTGGAGTTGACCACCCGCAAGCTGCGCTGCTCGGCCCACCGCACGGTCGCCGAGCTGGAGGCCGACATCACCGCGTGGATCGATGCCTGGAACGATGATCCGAAGCCGTTTGCGTGGACCAAGACCGCGGGATGAGATCCTCGAGAACCTCGCAAGACATCTTTATCTGGTTAACAACTCAGCACGCGAGGCCGTCGCGGTAGGTCGGGGACGGCCTCGCCACCAGCTCGGCGTCCCGCCACCGACGACCGTGACCCTGCCATGCCAACCACTCGGCCGCTGGACGGTCAAGACGATCCAGGGCTGGCCAGTGCGGTCGCGGCGTGGTATGTGTCGTTCGCGGCGGTACCCAACCTCACCTTCGGGCGTGGGGTGGTGCCGGTGCGACCGCTGCGCCTGGCATGCTGCGGTTCGGGTGTGTGCAGCGCGGGGGGTGACATCCCGCGCTGCCGCGCACGGCAGTGGGTGGCGATGGTTGCCGCGCCGAGCCTCGAGGAGGCCGGCGATGACACCATCCACGTGCTCGGACGACACTGTCGTCGTCTTCCAGCGGGAGGTTGGGGCCATGGCAGCAGGACAGGTGGCGGAGGTCTCCGAGGCACAGATCGCGGTTCACTGGCGCGAGGAGGGCTACTACTACCCGCCAGCGAAGTTCATCGGCCAGGCGAACGCAAGCGACCCGGCCATCTTCGAGCGGTTCGGCGAGGAGCACTTCCCCGAGTGCTTCAAGGAATACGCGGATCTGCTCGCCTGGGACACCTATTGGCACACGACGCTGGACAGCAGCAACCCGCCGTTTTGGAAGTGGTTCGTTGGCGGCCGACTGAACGCCTCCTACAACTGCATCGACCGCCACCTGGCGACCAGTCGCAACAAGGCAGCGCTCATCTGGGTGCCCGAGCCGGAGGCCGAGGACACCAAGGCGATCACCTATCAGGAGCTCTACAAGCGGGTGAACGAGTTCGCGGCGCTGCTGGGGGACCACTGCGGCGTGAAGGTCGGCGACCGCGTGACCTTCCACCTGCCGATGGTTCCCGAGTTGCCCGTCTCCATGCTCGCCTGCGCACGCCTGGGCGTCATCCACTCGGAGGTGTTCGGAGGCTTCAGCGGCGCGGCGTGCGGCGGCCGGATCGCCGACTCGCAGAGCCGCATCCTGGTGACGATGGACGGCTACTACCGCAACGGCGAGCTGATCGACCACAAGGCCAAGGCCGACGAGGCGCTTGCCACGGCCCGTGAGCAGGGCGTCGAGGTCGACAAGGTACTGGTGTGGCGGCGGCACCCCGGCCAGTACGCCTCGAAGAGCCCGATGGTCGAGGGCCGGGATTTCTTCGTCGATGAGCTCCTGAAAGACTACCGCGGGAGGGACGTCGCGCCGGTCTCCATGCCGGCCGAGGCACCGCTGTTTCTCATGTACACCAGCGGCACGACGGGTCGGCCCAAGGGGTGCCAGCACAGCATCGGCGGCTATCTCGCCTACGTCACCGGCACGTCAAAGTACTATCAGGACATCCACCCGGAGGACACCTACTGGTGCTTCGCCGACATCGGGTGGATCACCGGGCACTCCTACATCGTCTACGGGCCACTGTCGCTTGGGACCACGAGCGTGATGTACGAGGGCGTGCCCACCTATCCGGATCCCGGTCGTCCCTGGCGGATCGCCGAGCGGCTCGGGGTGAACATCTTCCACACCGCGCCCACGACGATCCGCATGCTGCGCAAGCTCGGCCCCGACGAGCCGAAGAAGTACGACTACCACTTCAAGCACATGACGACGGTCGGCGAGCCCATCGAGCCGGACGTCTGGCGCTGGTACCACAAGGCTGTCGGCAAGGGCGAGGCGGTCATCGTCGACACCTGGTGGCAGACCGAGAATGGTGGCTTTCTTGGCAGCACCTTGCCCGCCCTGCAGCCGATGAAGCCCGGCAGCTGCGGCCCAGGGGTCCTCGGGATCTACCCGGTGATCTACGACGAGGACCGCAATGTGGTCGAGGCCGGCAGCGGCCGCGCCGGCAACATCTGTATCCGCAACCCCTGGCCCGGCATCTTCCAGACGATCTGGGGCCAGCCTGAGCGGTTCGTGCAGACCTACTACGAGAAGTACTGCCGGGACAGGGGGAGCAAGGACTGGCATGACTGGCCCTACTTCGCCGGCGACGGCGCCGTCCAGGCGGCCGACGGCTACTTCCGCATCCTCGGCCGGGTCGACGACGTGATCAACGTGGCCGGCCACCGGCTGGGCACCAAGGAGCTCGAGTCGGCGAGCATCACCGTCGAGGAGGTCGCCGAGGCCGCCGCGGTCCCAGTCATCGACGAGATTCGCGGCCGTGCCGTCGAGATGTACGTCGCGCTGAAGCCGGGCTTCACCCCGAGCAAAGACATCGAGGAGAAGGTACTCAAGGCGATCGAGAGGGAGATCGGGAAGATCGCGCGACCGAAGAACGTCTGGATCGTCCCGGACATGCCCAAGACTCGCTCCGGGAAGATCATGCGCAGGGTTATCGCCAGCATCTCCAACTTCGCCGACGTTGGGGACGTAACCACGCTGGCGAACCCCGAGATCGTCGACGACATCCGACACCACGTCCACAACGAGAAGGTGGCCCGCGGCGAGACTCCACGCGAGCTTTCGCCGCAGGAACTCGAGGAGATCAAGGCGTTCGGTCAGGTCGAGTAGCCCTCTTCGAGCAGGCCGGCGCAGACAGCGAATTCACACAGGTCAGCACTGATGGCGGCCTGGGAGCCAAACGCTGCGCTATCTCCCCGTGTCAGCGAGTCCCAGCACAGATCGTCGGCCAGTCCCAATGCGCGGACCACCACGGAGTCCAGCTCCGCGAGCGGCCCCGTTTCCGCCTCGTGACGCAGATGCGCGAGGTCACGCCCGAGCGCCTGGTCCGCGGCGACGGCTTGCAGCCGCGCCAGCCGCAGGGTCAACTCACCGGCGAGGTAGTGCTGTGTCATCGCCCTGCCAGCCCTCTCATGCCGGCTCCCGAATGTTCCCGGGGAAGGCCCAATCGTATCGCTGCGCCACATCCAGCACTACGGCGGAATCGTCAGCGCGCACCAGGGCTTGGCGGGCTGGCAGTTAGTCGTTTCGTGTAGGGCGCGGAAACCCTGGTTCATCACGCTGCGACCGCGTGATACTCGTGGACGAGGCCGCCGAGCACGTCGCGGCGTTTGACGTCTTGGGGCCGGACAGGTATCGAGTCCTGGTCCTGTTCCAGCGCGTCAGGAACGGTCAGTGCCAGGCTGCGGTGCGGCCGCTGGCGGTTGTAGTGACCGACATAGGCATCCAGCAACCGCCACAGATGCCGCCGGCCGCGCACCAGCGTCCAGTCGAGGCACTCCATCCGCACGGTCTGCACCCACCGCTCGGCATAGGCGTTCGCCCGCGGCGCCCGGACGGGAGTTCGAATGATCTTGATTCCCTCGCTGGTGAACAGCTCGTCGAAGGAACGGCAGAACTTGGTGTCATGGTCGCGCAGCACAAACCTGATCGTCGCTGCCTGATCATTGAGGTCCATGGCAACGTTTCGTGCCTGCTGGGTGACCCAGGCCGAGTCGGGGTTGGCCGTGACCGCGGCGAGGACGACACGTCTGGTGCTGAGCTGGATGAAGAACAGCACGTACAGCGTCTTGAGCCAGATCGTCTCCACCGTGAAGAAGTCGCACGCCACGATCCCCTCGGCCTGTGCTCGCAGGAACTGTGTCCATGTGGGACCCGAGCGGCGTGGCGCCGGGCCAAGCCCATGGCGTCGCAGCAGCGTCCTGATCGTGGTGGCGCCCATGCGGATGCCGAGCTTGCGGAGCTCTCCGCAGATCCTCACGCAGCCCCAGCGAGGGTTCTCCTTCGCCATGCGCACCACCAGCGCAACGATCTCAGGGCTGATCGGTAGTCTGCCGGGCTTGCGGCCCGTGCGGTAGGTCCACTTGCGTCGGACGAGCGTGCGGTGCCAGCGGAGCAGCGTCTGCGGTGTCACCAGAAACGATGCCCACCGGTCCCTGGGCAGGAGTCGGCTGGCGGTGGCGAGCAGGACTCGGTCGAGGGTGGTGAACCTGGGGCGGCCAGTCTTGCGGCCCAGCACGCGGAGCTGGTGTCGGAGTACCAGGATCGCCAGGTCCTTGGTGGCCCCTTCAGTGCGCGGGAGGACCAGCAAGCGAGCGACTGCGCGGATCATGAGCGAGAGTAGGAACAGCATCGGCGGATAGTACGAGGTCCCTGCTCAGGGGGACGAATCCGGATTTCCGTGTCCCACAGCCTGGTCGACCATCACATCAACCCCTTGTCTGACCTGGCCCGACCACCGTTCGGTGACGGCCGGCTCATCGTGCTTGCCCGGGATCCAAGTGGAGCCGGCCGTGTGAGCGCTGTTGTAATGCCTGCTGGAGCGCCTGGCGGGTGGTGAAGCCGAGCAGTTGCGCCGACTCAGTGATCAACTCGGCCCGGCGTTCTGCCGGCACGGTCAACCGCGTGGTTATGCAGCCGCCGGCAAACACGTCGAAGTGGGTGGCCGAGAACTGCGGTACCGTGCGCTCGACCAGCACGTAGCGTACTAATCCCGGCTGGGCGGACAGGATCTGGGTCGCCCCCCGGAGATCGCAGCCCGCGGTCAGCCGCACGACCATCACGGCGGCGCCGGCCCGATCGTTGTCCAGGGTGATGACCGACCGGCCGTCGTTGACGGCCACGTTCGCGAGCGTCCAGCCGACCGGCAGGGAGCGCAGACACGGCACCAGCGTCGCCGACGGCACCGACTGGGCCTCCAACCACAGCGGCTCCAGATGAGTGCAGCCGAGGTTGTCGATCTGGAGCGGCGTCTTGGTGGCTATCTGGTTGTTGAGCGAACCCGCGATGGTCGTCCCGACGAGCGCCAGCAGGGCGATCATGGCCGCCAGGAGCCCGATCCGGCGCAGGCTCCACCGCTGGATCCGGATCGGCTGGGGTGGGGTGGGCAGGAGCTTGACGAACTCGGCGTGCAGGTCGCGGCCCTGGGCGCGCAGCAGGCGGCGCAGCTGGGAGGGCAGGGCCAGCCCGCGGGCGGCCGCGAACCCCTCGCTGATCTCCTCCACGCTGAACTGCGCAAGCGCCCGCCGGTACACCTGCTCGGGGCTGGAGCGCAGCGCCAGGCACAGCATCATGTTGGCCAGGTCGACCGCCTGCCGCCAGGGACTGGGCCGCGCCTCGACGAACGCCACGTCGATCAGCAACATCCGGCCGTCGCGGACCAGCAGGTTGGCCGGCTTGATGTCACGGTGGGCCAAGCCTGCGTCCCACAGCCGGCGGATGATCCCAAGACCGTCGTCGATGATCCGGTCGTCGACGGTGGCCTCGCCGAGCTCGACGGCGCCGTCGAAGAACTCGGTGACCAGCAGGTACTCCCGGTCGGGCGTGAGCTCCACAAACCCGAACGGGGTGGGGCTCGGCAGCCCGGCGTCCCGGCACAGCCGCAGCGCGTAGTCCTCCTGCTGCACCAGCCGCCGCACAGTGTTGAACGGCTTTTCGTCCTCCAGCCGGCCGTACAGCAGCTCCCGGCCGAGCTTGTACCAGCGGTCGGCGCGCAGATGACCCTTGGCGTACAGCTTGGCGAACAGGTAGCTGGGCTGCTCGCCCTTGACAGTGACGCGCAGGGGGGTAGAGCCGCCCGAGCCCGCCAGCCCGAACGGCTTGACCTCCTCGATGACCAGGCCGAGCTGATCCTCCAGGCCCTGCCGGATCGCCACCCCGCGGGCCCCGCCGACGTCCAGGTGCGCGGCGCGGCCCCGCCGGTAGGTGACCGGGAACAGCTCGTTGGGAAGGAACAGCCGGAAGACCAGCAGCGGGATGGTCACCCCGATCGCCACTCCGACCAGCACGTCGGTGGGTGCCTCGGCGCCCAGCGCGATGCGAGGCAGCGCCGTCAGCGCGACCAGCCCGGTCGCGACCCACTTGCCCCTGTTGCGCCAGCGGCCCTCCGGGACCAGGGTGTAGAGAACCGCGACCAGCGCGAAGGCCAGGACGGTGACCTGCAGCGGCGGCAATGCCCAGCCGCCCCAGCTGGCCCGGATGACCACCCCGAACGGCCGGGGACGCTGGGCGACCGCGCCCAGCACGTCGCCGGCGAGAAAAGTCACCAGATTGGCGAGGATCACCAAGACGATCAGATGCCGGAAGCGCCTGAGCGCCAGCAGCACCAGGAGCACCCCCACCGCCAGCCCGTTGAGGACCCACCACGAACTGATGGCCGCCAGCCCGCGCTCCACGGCCAGCAGGCCGGGTGGGTGAACCTTGCCCAGCCACCGAGCCACGGCATCGTCGGCGACGGTGACGTCCACGGCTAGGCCGTGCATCCCCCCAGCGAAGACGACGATCAGCAGCGCGATTAGTACGAGCGCGGCGACCAGCCAGCCGACCCCGCTGGTCTGCAGATGGCGCGGCAGCGGCGGCGGCTCGCCGGTCGGCCGGCGGCGGCGCGCCCGCCGGACCGTGCCGGGCGGGATGCGCTGGACAACCGCCCGTGTCGACCGGTCCGCGGGCACGTCCATGGCCCCTCCCCCCAAACCGGCGCAGCTCAGCCCGGCATGAGGACCATCCTTGCTGGTTTCTGGCTTGTCAAGCTCGGATCACACTCCAGGACCGGCCGCTTGCAGCCGCCCGTCTCGGGACCCGGGGCAGCACCTTGGCGTCCCGGCCGTTGGACCTTGCGCGGGAAGAATTGACCTCCGCCCTCTTCCGTCTCACCCACGGCGGGGAACCGCTGTCCGATTCTGCGTTTCGCAGCTCGCGTCCGATGATAGGGACGAAGTTAGATGCTGTTCCATAGACAAGCCGGGGAGGTCGGTTCTGACTCTCCTTGGGGGATATCCGAACTGGGTGCCGTGCGAGTTCGGGCTGGACTGGGCCGGACGCAGATATGGCGTGGATAGTCAGTCGGGCGGACTATCCACTTGCCGGCTAACCGGGGCAGGGTGGGGCTTCGGCGCCGCACAGCGTGAGTCCTTCGTCTTCGCGAACGCCGTGCACGTATACCGAGCGGGGCGTGAACCCCAGGAACCGGTC
>WNGP01009766.1_pt1 | contig 10087 bp, 10 predicted proteins | sample 5407671 | NCBI WGS metagenome assembly WNGP01 (sample SAMN13153381, study PRJNA577476) | soil metagenome | isolation source: 40 cm soil or saprolite under Garry oak tree replicate 2 | place: USA:California | collected 2016-06-15
CTTGCGGGCAGCGGTGCGCGCCTCGTGCGCCAACAAGGTCTCCGCCGAGCCCAGCGTAGGGCGGCGGGTGCGACCGTTGGCGCGGTATTGCGCGATCCAGGTGCGGTGGAGCCGGTCGCCGCGCAAGCGCAGCCGCAGGCCAAATCCACGGAGCTCGCTGTCCCAGAAAATCTGCTCGGCCTTGCCGCTGGGAAGTGCAAGGTTGGAGGTCGTTCTGGCGTCCAGGCGCATGTGTTAACGGTCCTTTGGGGAAGCAATGGGGAAGCAGTCTAGTGTAATCTCGTGCTCGCTCTCGCTCGTATGATTAACAGTCTCTTACCTGAAATCCCAAGGATTTCAAGGCTCGTGCGTTCTTGTGCACTCTCCTGATGCGTATGCTAGGGTTAATCGCGCCTTAACCTCGCCGCACCTATGGTAGGACATCCCTGGTGCGGCGGGTGCTGGCGCCGCTTTGTCGATGTTCATGACCGCCGCCGAACGCGTTTCTCCCCCCTCGCCCGTACGGGCCGACGTTGGCCGCTCGCCCTTCGTGCGGCTGCGCGAACTTTTGAGCGACATCGAGCCCGGCAAGCCCCCGATCACCTTGGCGGTGGGCGAACCGCAGCATGGGGTGCCGGCATTCGTCGCGCGCGTGATCGCCGCCCACATCGACGAGTTCGGCCGCTATCCCATGAACAAAGGCCTCGACGACTTTTGCCAGGCGGCCGCCGGCTGGCTCGGACGGCGCTTCGCGCTGCCGCGTCCGATCGATCCGGCGAGTGAAATCCTGGTGCTCAACGGCTCGCGCGAGGGGCTGTTTCTCGCCGCCATCGCCGCGGCACGCTGGGTCGGCGGCCGTCGCGGCCGCCCGGCGATGCTCATTCCCAATCCCTTCTACGCCGCCTATGCCGCGGGCGCGGTGGCGGCCAATTGCGAGCCGGTCTATCTGCCGGCCACCGCGGCCACCGGCTTTCTTCCCGATCTCGACGCGCTCTCCGAAGAGCTGCTCGCGCGCACCGTCGCTTTCTTCATCGCCTCGCCTGCCAACCCGCAGGGCGCGGTTGCCGACCTCGCTTATCTCACACGCGTGGTCGCTCTCGCGCGGCGGTTCGGTTTCCTGGTGTTCAGCGACGAATGCTATTCCGAGATCTACACCCGGCGTGCGCCCGCGGGCATGCTCGAAGCGGCGGGCCCCGATTTTGCGAACGTGGTCGAGTTCCAGTCGCTGTCCAAGCGCTCGAACCTGCCGGGCCTGCGCATCGGCTTTGCCGCCGGCGACCGACAATTCCTCGCGCGCTTCTTGGAGCTGCGCAACGTCTCGGCGCCGCAAGTGCCGATGCCGGCGCAGCGCGTGGCCATCGCCGCCTATGGCGACGAGGCGCATGTCGAAGAAAATCGCCGGCTCTACGCGCAAAAATTCGATCTCGCCGACCAGATCATTGGCGACCGCTACGGTTACCGGCGGCCGGCCGGCGGATTCTTTCTGTGGCTCGACGTCTCGGCGCAGGGCGGCGACGAAGCGGTGGCGCTGCGGCTGTGGCGCGAGGCGGGGCTGCGCGTCGTGCCGGGCCGCTATCTCGCGCGCGACCAAGCCGACGGCTCCAATCCCGGGCTCGGCTACATTCGCGTCGCCATGGTGCAGGACCAGGACACGACGGCACAGGCGCTCCACCGCCTCGTCGCGGTGTTGGGCTGAGGGACATCATGGCAGCCATCGACCGCGGCCTCGACAGTCTGAGCTTTCTCTCCGACGCCGTGCGCGATGCTTTGCGGCGGCGTCTGCGCGAGCTTAGCGGGCTTGCTCTGATCGTACTCGCGACGCTCGTTGCGCTCGCGCTCTCGACCTGGTCGGTGCAGGACCCTTCGCTCAGCCATGCCACGAATGCGCCGGTGCGCAACATTCTCGGCGTGCCCGGCGCCATTGTCGCCGACCTGTTGACGCAGCTTTTCGGCGTGGCCGCGCTCGCGTTCATCCTGCCGATCGCGATTTGGGGCTGGCGGCTCATCACCCACCGCCCGATGCAGCGCGAGCGCGTGCGCCTGCTGTTCTGGGTACTCGGCGTGCTGCTGACCGCCGGCTGCGCCGCCGCGCTGCCGCGCAGCACGGCCTGGCCGCTGCCGGTCGGGCTCGGCGGCGTGATCGGAGACTGGATGCTGCGGCTGCCGGCGCTCGTCGCCGGCGGGACGCTCGCGGGGCCGGTACGCGTCGCGATCGCGCTCGCGGCCGGCATGGGGATGCTGCTGTGCTTCGCGGTCGCCACGGGCTTTGGATGGCGCGCCGATCGCGGCGACGCGGAGGGTCCTCTCGAAGAGGACGACGCGCGCGGATCGATCTCGCTCGGCTTTATCACCCACGGCTTTCTCAGCCTCAAGGCGCGGCTCGCGCGGGCGCTGACGCGCCGCCCCTCGGCGCGCGCGCCGCGCCACGAAGGTCGAGCGGCGGCTATGTGCTACCCTCGCTCGAATTCCTCGCCGCGCCGAAAGCGATCGGGCGCGCCGTGCTGAGCACCGACGCGCTGCAGACGAATGCCACCGCGCTCGAAGGCGTGCTCGCCGACTTCGGCGTGCGCGGCGAGATCATCAATGCCCGACCGGGCCCGGTCGTCACGCTTTACGAGCTCGAGCCGGCGCCGGGCATCAAATCCTCGCGCGTGATCGGGCTCGCCGACGACATTGCCCGTTCCATGAGCGCGCTCTCGGCGCGCGTCGCCGTGGTCGCAGGACGCAACGTCATCGGCATCGAGCTGCCGAACCCCACACGCGAGAAGGTCTATCTGCGCGAGCAGCTCGCCAGCCGCGACTATATCGACAGCAGCGCGAAATTGCCGCTCTGCCTCGGCAAGACCATCGGCGGCGAGCCCGTGATCGTCGATCTCGCGCGCATGCCGCACCTGTTGATCGCCGGCACCACCGGCTCCGGCAAATCGGTCGCCATCAACACCATGATCTTGAGTCTGCTCTACCGGCTGCGGCCGGAGCAGTGCCGGCTGATCATGGTCGACCCGAAAATGCTCGAGCTCTCGGTCTACGACGGCATCCCGCACTTGCTCACCCCCGTGGTCACCGATCCGAAGAAGGCGGTGGTCGCGCTCAAATGGGCGGTGCGCGAGATGGAAGAGCGCTACAAGAAGATGTCGAAGCTCGGCGTGCGCAACATCGACGGCTACAATGCGCGCGTGTCCGAGGCGAAGGCGAAGGGCGAGAAGCTCACCCGCACCGTCCACACCGGTTACGACAAGCAGAGCGGCGAGGCGATCTACGAGAACGAGGAGCTCGATCTCGAGCCGTTGCCCTTCGTCGTCGTCATCGTGGACGAGATGGCGGACCTGATGATGGTTGCCGGCAAGGACATCGAGGGCGCGGTGCAGCGCCTCGCCCAGATGGCGCGCGCGGCCGGGCTGCACGTGATCCTGGCCACGCAGCGGCCGTCGGTCGACGTCATCACCGGCACGATCAAGGCCAATTTTCCGACCCGCATCTCGTTCCAGGTCACCTCCAAGATCGACAGCCGCACCATTTTGGGCGAGCAGGGTGCCGAGCAGCTGCTCGGCCAGGGCGACATGCTCTACATGGCCGGCGGCGGACGCATCAGCCGCGTGCATGGACCGTTTTGCTCGGACGAGGAGGTCGAGAAGGTCGTCCGCCATCTCAAATCGCAAGGCACGCCGCAATACCTCGAGGCCGTCACCGCGGCGGACGACGAGGACGAGGACGGCGAAGCGGTCTTCGACGCCACCGGCATGGGCCAGCCCGAGGGCGGCGACCTCTACCAGCAGGCGGTGCAGGTCGTCATGCGCGACCGCAAAGCCTCGACCAGCTACATCCAGCGCCGGTTGCAGATCGGCTACAACCGGGCGGCCTCGCTCATGGAGCGCATGGAGAAGGAAGGCGTCGTGGGCCAGGCCAACCACGCCGGCAAGCGCGAGATCCTCGTCGGCGAAGAGGACGCCGAGCGTTATTGAGAATCCCGTGATCGGCTGTTAAGGGTTTTTTGCCAAAATTCGTCGTCTTCTCGCCACACGGGGCGGCTACCGACCGGAGGGGACGCTGGAGAGGGGACCATGGCTGGCATGGGCCGGGGACTGTTGGTTGGGGCGGCGTTGGGCATGGTCGCGCTGACTTCGGCGGCAAGCGCCGAGACCATTCCGCTACCGACGCCCGCACCGCTTCCGAAGGAACGGGCTCCCGCTTCGACCAGACCCACGGCCGCGCAAGGCGGCGGCTCCGGGCTGGCGGCTGGCGTCAAATCGCTATTCCATCTGGACCGGGAGCCCGAGGCGCCCCCGACATCGACGTCGACCACCGCCGGTTTCAACTCCGCGCAGCGCGCGCAGGTCGACAAGGTCAGCGCCTATCTATCGAGCATCCAGCAATTGGTCGGCGATTTTGTCCAGGTCGGTCCCGACGGCAGCCGCGTCAGGGGCGAGTTCTACATCCAGAAGCCCGGCAGGGTTCGCTTCGACTACGAGCCGCCGAGCCGAATCGAGATCATCGCCGATGGCCAGTCGGTGGTGGTGCGCGACCGCAAGCTCGCCACGCAGGATCTTTATCCGCTCTCGCAGACGCCGCTGCGCTTTCTTCTCTCCGAGCGTATCGACCTCCTGAAGGAGACGAACATCGTAGGCGTGCGTGCCGACGATACTTTCGTGAGCATCACCATCGAAGAGACGCAACCGCTCGTCGGCACCAGCCGGCTGATGATGATGGTCGGCGCCAAGGATTTCAAGTTGAAGCAGTGGACCATCACCGACCCGCAGGGCTACGACACCACGGTGGCGGTGTCCAATCTCGACAACAGCAAGCGGCCCGATCCCAGCCTGTTCAAGATCGACTATACGCGCTACGTCCAATAAGCCACAAATCGGATATCCGTAGCCGGTGACCCGCGTCGGTTGACTTCCGACGATTGACCACTGATATCAACGACCGTCGGCACCGACCCGATCCGCCGTCATTGTCGGGGCTTCGAGGACGACGCAACTCCTGACGCCACTCCTAATGCGGCTGACGATTACGACCTGGAACATCAATTCGGTGCGGCTGCGCATCGACGGCGTCGCGAAGTTCGTGAAGGCGGTTCGGCCCGACGTGCTCTGTCTGCAGGAAACCAAGTGTCCCGACGACAGGTTTCCGCTCAAGCGTTTCAAGCGTCTCGGCTATGAGCACGTGGCGCTCAATGGACAGAAGGGCTATCACGGCGTCGTCGTGCTCTCGCGCCTGCCGTTCGAAACCTTCAACATCCAGTCGTTTTGCGGCAAGGCCGACTGCCGGCACGTCTCGGCCGTGCTCGGCGAGCGCGCGGGCCTGCGCGATCCGATCACGCTGCATAATCTCTACGTGCCGGCTGGCGGCGACGTTCCCGATCCGGCGGTCAATCCCAAATTCGCGCACAAGCTCGCCTTTCTCGACGAAATGCGAGCGTCCGCCGCGTTGCGCTGTCAGAACTCGAACCGCATGATCCTCCTCGGCGATCTCAACGTCGCGCCGCTCGAGCACGACGTCTGGAGCCACAAGCAGATGTTGCGGGTGGTGTCGCACACGCCGATCGAATGCGAGAAGCTCGTGGCCGCGCAGAAGGACGGCGGCTGGGTCGATGCCATGCGCCTGCTGGTCCCGGAACCGGCCAAGCTCTACACCTGGTGGAGCTATCGCTCGCCCGATTGGAAAACGGCGGACAAAGGCCGCCGGCTCGATCACATCTGGGTCGCGCCCGCGCTCGCCGACCGCGTCATCGAAATGCGGGTGCTCAAGCAGTGGCGCGGCGCCGCGCGGCCGTCCGATCACGTCCCGGTGACGGGGACGCTCGAGCTATAGAGGATTTTCGGCTTTGCCTCGATCTGAGATCCGTCATTGCCGGGCATAGCGCGTTGTAGACGCGCGTAAACGCGCTTATGTCCCGGCAATCCATCTTCTTCGCAAAACCGTTCTTACGAAGGAAGATGGACCCGCGGGTCAAGCTCGCGCGTACGCGTTGAATCAAACGAGCCGGAAAATGCTGTAGACCGGCGCAATCACTTGGGTTCGTGCGCGTCGAGGAAGGCGCGCACATTGACGATTTCGCGCGTCGCCTGATCGAGCCGGCCCGCCAGGATCTCGCGCAGCTTGCGCGCCGCATCCGGAAAGCTGTCCAACATCCTGATGAAAAGCGGTCGCGGAATGCTCAGCACGGTCGCGGGCTCGAGCGCCTTGGCGGTCGCCGGACGCCTGGTCTCGGCGAACAGCGCGACCTCTCCCAGAAGCGTGCACGGACCGACCGTGAGGTCCTTGCCGTCTTCCGACGATGACAGGTGGAATCGACCCGCCTGGACCACGAAACCGCCCTCCGCCTCGTCGCCGGCGTTGAACAGCACCTCCCCGCCATCGACGTGGCGGGTCTCCGCGCCGATCGCCAAAATGCGCAAGGCCGGCCGCCCCAAGAGGCCGAGCGTCGGCACGCGTTCGAGGAAGGCGATGTCGTCGTCGATGGCCATGGGGGGCGGCGTTACGGCACCAATTTGTAACCGCCCGCTTCGGTGACCAGGATGGCAGGGCTGGCCGCGTCCTTCTCGACCTTCTGCCGCAGCCGATAGATGTGCGTCTCGAGGGTGTGGGTGGTGACGCCGGAATTATAGCCCCAGACCTCCTGCAGCAGCGTCTCGCGCGAGACCGGACGTTGGCCGGCGCGATAGAGATATCGCAGGATCGCGGTCTCCTTCTCCGTGAGCCGCACCTTGTTGCCCTTGGGATTGAGCAGGATCTTCGAGCTCGGCCGGAACGTGTAGGGGCCGATGGTGAACACGGCGTCCTCGCTCGCCTCGTGCTGGCGCAGCTGCGCGCGGATGCGCGCGAGCAGCACGGCAAAGCGAAACGGCTTGGTCACGTAGTCGTTGGCGCCGGACTCGAGCCCGAGAATGGTGTCGGAATCGGTATTGTGTCCGGTCAACATGATGATGGGCGCCTTGAAGCCATTCTTGCGCAGGATGCGCACGGCTTCCCGCCCGTCGACGTCGGGAAGCCCGACATCCATGATCACAAGATCGATCTGCCCGGCCTTGGCGGTCTGCACCCCCTTGGTCCCATTGTCGACCGCGATCGACTCGAACTCCTCGTGCAGCGCGAGCTGTTCGACCAGCGCCTCGCGCAGTTCGGAGTCGTCGTCCACGATCAGGATTTTGCGGGTATTCGTCATTCCTCGGCCCCAGGATCGGCATCACCCCGGAACGGCGCTCGCGCGAAATAGAGCATTCGGGGGTAAAAGAGCAAGCCGGTTTGCTACGTCCACGCTAGGTTCATGGGTTCGGATCCGAAGGCTTGTTCCATGCGCCGCCGCGCTTTTTCTCTGATCCGCGTGCGGGCGCGACCGGGCAGCCCGACCCGGGGCATCCTGCTCGCCGGGCCGCTCGCGCTCCCGGTCGTGCTCGGCCGAGGGGGTATCCGCGCCAACAAGTTCGAGGGCGATGGCGCGACCCCGCGCGGGCGATTTCGGCCTATCCGCCTGTGGTGGCGGGCCGATCGCCATCCGCACCCGCCGTCCTTGCTGCCTGCACGCCGCATCACCCCGGACCTCGCCTGGTGCGAAGATACCACCGACCGCCGCTACAACCGCCCGTTTCGACGCGCACCCCGTGACGGCGGCGACCGCCTCTGGCGAGAGGATCACCTATACGATTTCATCGTCGAGATCGACCACAACACCCGCCCCCGGGTGGCGGGCCGGGGCAGCGCGGTCTTCGTGCATGTGGCGCGGCCCAATCGATCGCCGACGGCGGGATGCGTGGCGCTCGCGGCGAACCGCCTCCAACGTTTGCTGGCGGTGCTGGGACCAAGCACGCGAATCGCAATTCAATATTAGGCCTGAGTTTCGCCCCGCGCCGCCCGTTCGCCGAAGATCGCGGTGCCGACCCGCACATGCGTGGCGCCGAACTCGATGGCGAGCGGGAAATCCGCGCTCATGCCCATGGACAACAGCGAGAGGCCGTTGCGCCGCGCGATCTTGGCGGTCAGGGCGAAATGCGGCGCCGGAGGTTCATGCGCCGGGGGCAGGCACATGAGCCCCGCAATGACGAGGCCGTAGCGCTCGCGGCACGCTTTGAGGAACGCATCGGTCTCCTCCGGCAGCACGCCGGCCTTTTGCGGCTCGGCGCCGGTATTGACCTCGACGAACAGCGTGGGCGTGCGGCCCTGCCGGGCGATTTCCTTGGCCAGCGCCTCGGCGAGGCTCGGCCGATCGACGGAATGGATCGCGTCGAACAGCGCAACCGCCTCCTTCGCCTTGTTCGACTGCAGCGAGCCCACGAGGTGAAGCTCGATGCCGTCATGGCGTTGTTTGAGCGCCGGCCATTTCGCCTTCGCCTCCTGCACGCGATTCTCCCCGAACACGCGTTGGCCGGCGGCGATCACCGGCTCGATCGCATCCGCGCCGAACGTCTTGGAAATCGCGACCAGCATCACCGAGCCGGGATCGCGCCGGGCCTCGGCGCAAGCGCGCGCGATCTGATCGCGAACCATGGCCAGAGGCGTTTCGAGCACATGCGTTGCGCCGCTCATTGTCCAATCTTAGCACGATTGGGTTCTTGATCACGCGCTGCCGCGAGCCGGCTCATTGGGCATCGTGGAAGATGACCCCCAGCGTGTGGCGGCGGCCTGATCGCAGGCGGCTCACGCCATGGCGCATGTTGACGCGGTAAATGCCGCGCGTGCCTTGCACCGGTCGATGATGCACGGGGAAAATCACGCCCTCGCCCTGCGCGAGCGGCACGATTTCCGCCCGCGACTGCATGCGCGGCCGCTGCTCCGTGAGCACGAATTCGCCGCCGGTGAAATCTTCACCCGGCCGCGACAGCAGGAAGGCGACCTGCAACGGGAAGACGTGCTCGCCGTAGAGATCCTGGTGCAGGCAATTGTAGTCGCCGACACCGTACGCGAGCAGCAGCGGCGTCGGCTTTGTCTGGCCGGCCTTGTGACACCGCGCGAGATAGGTCGCGTGATCGCGCGGAAACCGCAGACCGATCGCCATGGCCTCGTTCCAGCGGTTGGCGATGTCGGCAAGCGGCGGATAAAGCGCGCCGCGCAGCGCCGCCACCAACTCCGGCAGCGGGTAGGCGAAGTATTTGTACTCGCCGCGCCCGAATCCATGGCGCACCATCACCACGCGGCTGCGAAACAGCGTGTCCGACGCGTAGGTCTCGGCCAGGCCCGCGCATTGCTGCGATGTCAATAGCCGCCCGGTCGTCGCGCAACCATACGCATCCAGTTGCGCGGCGATGCTCGCCCAATCGAGCGCCGCAACTTGCGCAGCGAGAGAGCGCGCGCTCGATGCCGGCGCGCGCTCGCCCGCGGCGGGGAGGGCCCGCGTCACGCCGCCTTCTCCCGTGCCAGCAGGGCGCGCTTGCGGGCAACACCCCAGCGATAGCCCGAGGTCGATCCATCCATGCGCACCACCCGGTGACACGGAATGGCGACCGCGATGTCGTTCGAGGCACAAGCCTGCGCCACCGCACGCACCGCCTTCGGCGCCCCGATCCGCTCGGCAATCTCGCGGTAGCTTGCGGTCGAGCCGGCCGGGATATCGCGGATGGCGGTCCACACCCGCTGCTGGAACGCGGTGCCGCGGATGTCGAGCGGCAGGTCGAGCCCCTTTCCCGGCGCCTCGATGAAGCCCACGACCTTGGCCACGAGTCGCTCGAACCTCTCATCGCCGCCGACGAGGCGTGCGTTCGGAAAGCGGTCCTGCAGACCGCGCACCAGTGCCTCGGGATCGTCGCCGAACTCGATGGCGCACACACCTTTGTCCGTGGCCGCGACCAGGATCGCACCGAGCGAGCATTGGCCAACCGCAAAGCGGATGATGTGACCGCTGCCGCCGGCGCGGAATTGCGTCGGCGTCATGCCGAGCAGGTCGGACGCGGCGGCGTAGAAGCGGCCGTTGGAATTAAAGCCCGCGCCATAGATCGCCTCGGTGACGGTATTGCTGGCGGCGAGTTCCTCGCGCACGCGCTTGCCGCGATGGCCGGCGGCATAGGCCTTTGGCGTCACGCCAGTCACCGCCTTGAACACGCGGTGGAAGTGAAAGCGGCTCATGCCCGCGGATTGCGCCAGCGCGTCGAGGCTCGGCGCCTCCTCGGCTTCT
>WNGP01006050.1_pt1 | contig 10086 bp, 9 predicted proteins | sample 5407671 | NCBI WGS metagenome assembly WNGP01 (sample SAMN13153381, study PRJNA577476) | soil metagenome | isolation source: 40 cm soil or saprolite under Garry oak tree replicate 2 | place: USA:California | collected 2016-06-15
AAGATATCCCACGATTTTGGCAATGGCCTCGGCTGGGTCGGCCTGATCCAGCTCCCCATCAAGGTAATCCAGGAACTCGACCCGGCGGAGACCAAGCACTTTCGCGGCCGCAAGCACTTCGGCCTCGCGCCTCTTGCCGAATGCCTCCAACCCTGGATACTCCTCTTCGTTGCCCCACCAGCCCCGTTCTCCCCTCGTTGCTACGACCAGGTAGGTCTCAATGCCTTCGGCAGCATACCTGGCTAAGATGCCACCATTGCCCAGCGACTCATCGTCAGGGTGAGCGAACACGCACAGCAATTTCAGGTTGGTTGTCATACGTTCTCCCTTCAGGGCGAAAATTCTTCACCGCCAATCAAGGCAAGATGTGTCTCCATAGCATTTCCCCCTTTCTTTCTGTCTCGAGTTGCAGGGAGTTTCGCTTCTCGTAATGTGCTTAGACCCCAATTCCACCCAAGAGCCAGGCAGGATGGGCCAGCCAGAGGGCCGAAAGTCCCAGCATGACGATGCCGATCACCGGGCGCAGGCGCTGACCACCCGGAAAGGTTTTCTCCACCACTATCACCCCGGCCAGCATCGCCATCCATACCAGGCTTCCCACCCCGAGGCCGAACATGACGAGCATCAGTGCCCAACAGCTGCCCAGGCAGAACATCCCATGACGCAAGCCGAGACGCCAGGCCGCTCCCACTCCCTTGCGATAGTAGCGTACGCAGAAACTCAACGGGCTGCGGCACTGCTTGAGGCAGCGTCCCTTGAGTGGGGTGAACTGGAAAACACCCGCGACAGCGAAGGTGGTCGCGCCAATGACCCAGGAATGGGTGTCCAGCCAGAACCAGTGATGAACGAGCCAATGGATCTGGGTATCTCCCACAAAAGCAACGAGCGCGAACGCCGTCCAGACGAGGGCATAACCTGCCAGGAACGCCGCTGGTACCGCCTGTGGGCGTCTCTGCTGCCGACCAGTATGCACGATCATAGAGACCATCGGCATGCTCGATGGCAGCATCATGGCCACCGTCATCACTTGCCAACAGGCCAGAAAGACGACCAGGGCTGTCAGCCGCGGCAGATGGCTCTCCTCGAGCAGGTAATGGTGATCGATCAGAGAGTTCTGGTTGGTGAGAACTGCCACAAGGGCCACCGTCCAGGCCACGATGACCAGAATCCAGGGCCAGAGCACAGGTGCCCGATGGGGCGAAGAAGAGGGTATCCTCTTACATCAGGAACATGCATGGTCTCCATCAGACACCTCCTTGTTCTGAACGTCAGACGTTCTGCTTCGAAGTGGAAATTGCCTCCAATGGCGTTGCGTCCGCTGAACTCGCGGGTCTTGCCAAGCATCGCTGCTCGTTCGCGTGTTGGCTCTAGCGCTACACCCAAATCTCGGAGGTGCAGTCGCCGCCAGGATAACGCATCTCGTGGGCACGGGCTGGACCAGCAGGCTCTTTGCCAAAATCAACGTAGAACTGCTCGTTGATCGAGAGTCCGCCGTTCACCGTGTCGCAATCCACCTGCAAGATGGAGGACCCAGCTTTTGCCAGATCGGGATAGAACTGGTTATCCCAGGAACTCAAGAGCGAGTTCGTCACATAGAGCCGCTTGCCGTCCAGACTCAATTGCAGCATCTGTGGGCCACCTTGCAGCTTGTGCCCCTGCACCGCGCCACCCTTGCCCAGCAGCCCGCCGAGCCAGAGTTGCCCGGTCAGCTTCGGATGGGCAGGATCGCTGACCTCATACTGGCGCAGATCGCCATGCAGCCAGTTGGAGAAGTACAGGAAGCGATCATCCAGCGAAAGCACCAGATCAGTAATCAGCCCTGGCACGGGGATGGGCCAGCCCTCCAGTTCGACCGAGGGCACGGCGATGATCTGATCGGCCTGCCAGGTGCCGTTGGCTTTGTGGCAGTGCCACATGGTGCTGCTGAGCGCCGCCCCCACGAAGGCATGCGCGCTATCAGGGTTGTGATGGAAGCGAATCTCAAAGGGACACAGACCATCCTGCCCCAGATCGATGCTCTGGGTCAACTCATGCTTCTGCCAATCCCAGAAGTGCAGCCGATGCCCGTATTTATCTGCCGTCACATCCTCCAGGTTGAAGCCAGGCTCATAGGTCTTGGGCGCCGCAAACTCGCTGCTGATCATCACATTGTGGCGTGGCTGATACCAGAAATCATAGTTGTAGACCAGGCCATCGGCTGATCTCTCCCAGCGCCCGGCAATGTTAAAGTCCTCATCCAGCAGCAAGAACCCACCAGGGCCGTTCTTGTCTGCGTCGCCCAGCATCGAGATCATCACGTGCCCGTCCGCCAGACAATGGACGGTATGGGGCGCGCTCAGGTTCGTCCTGGCCTTGATCTCCTCCGGCTCGATGACCTTGTGGAGCTTGGGCGCGCGCTCATCGGCGGTATCCAGGATGTGAATGCGGCCAGAGCGAAAGCCACCCGCAATCAAGAAGCGCCGCGACTTGCCCTCATCGTGATGGCAGGAGCTGCAAGCGTTCCAGCCAAAATGATGCAGTTCATCATCCATGCCAGGCAGCTGGGTGCGGTGGATGACCTGGGAGTACGTCGGAGATGCGGGGTCGACGTCCACCGTCGCCAGATAGTCAGGCGCCTGGATGCCGGTGCCGCCATAGAGGCCAACAGTATACAGGGCCTTTTCCTGCTCGGCCTTCATGGCCTCTTCGGGTGAAGCATAGCCTGGTCCGCAACTAGAATGATCTTCATGCTGCATTTCATGTTCATCTGTCATACGTGTCTAATTCTCCTTTCGTTGTATGAGAGGACTTTGACGGTGTTGTCCCTCTCAAGTATCACACTCTTCGCTTCAAATGGGCATACTTCTGCAACATGGTCTGGCGTGTATAGCTCTTCAATTGTAAGGTGTGCCCAGTCGCTCACGTTGAAGCGTCTTCGCGCCAACAACCGATTGGCACTCTTGCCACCACGAGTGTACCTGAAAAGTGCCGTTTTTTCATCGCGGAAAACATAGAAATTTTGAACGGCCGATGGAGAGCAGCGTGGAGGAAAATGGGTAGAATCATAGAGATTTTGAGCAGGGTACTACCGACCCATCCGTTACACCGCCTCGTTCGCCAGTCCTTTTTCCATAGCCCATACCGCGATCTGCGTTCGTGAGCTAAAGTGAAGCTTTGACAGAATACTGCTGACGTGCGTTTGAATCGTCCCTGGTGTAATACCCAGCTCATCAGCAATCTCGCGATTCGACTTACCCCGGGCGATCAGCGCGGCCACGGCACGTTCACGCTCAGTCAATCCCTCGAAGGTCTTTTTCGCCAGACGATGTGCAGAGGGTTGCCGTGTGCGAGGGAACAGGGCCTGCGCGTGGTGCAGAAAGTGCTGTTGGAATGTCTCGTCTGGTAAGCTGCTCGCAAGGTCCTCGAGCAGTTCCAGAGCCTCGGCAAATCGTCGTTCAGCCTCTTCGTATCTGCGCTGGGAGTGAGCGAGTTTGCCCTGGGCCAGGGAAATACGCCACAACAAGGGTCGCAGGCCGTGCTTGAGTGCGGTCGTTCGTGCATCTTGGAGGATCGTTTCAGCTTCTGCTGCTCGCTTCAGTTTGATGAGTGCCTCCCCACGCAATTTCGCGAGGCGGGGAATGCTCGACTCACTTGAGAGGCCGACGGCGGAGGCGAGCAGTTGATCGGTGATGTGCAGGGCAAGAGGTGGATCGTCGCGGGCCAGGGCCAGGTCGGCGCGGGCAGCCCACACCAGCCGCTGCCCGAGCGTTTGCATCGCGGCATCGGGAGGAAGCGCCGCAGTCAGCAGCGAGTCGGCCGAGGCCTGGTCGTGTTGCAGCAGATACAAAGGCGCAAGGAATCCTGAGATGATGCGAATCCAGTTCCACGAGCCGACCTCTTGCGCGAGCGCGAGCGCTTGCTCCAGGTGAGGCTTAGCCTCTGAGAGTGCAAGCAGATCGAGATAGAGCGCTCCCAAGGCCCGGTGTCCGGCCGCCATCCACTGGCGATGCTCGATCTCTTCGGCGATGGCAAGACCCCGCTGTGCTACCTCCAACGCACGTGCGTACTCACCTCGTGGGCCCAGGCACATGGCCATCTGAATCAGGGTGTGGGCTTCCTCAGAGCGGCTTCCAATTTCGCCTGCGATCTTGAGGGCTTGCTCACCAAAGTGGAGAGAGTCGGCAAAACCTCCCGAGGCTTCGACCAGCGTCTCGGTTTCATACACCCCGCCACACATCATCAGCGTCACCAGGCTCGAGATCAACCGCTGGCGCTCGTCCAGCTCACGCAAGAGGACGATGGCTTGTTGACAAGAGGTAGTCCCTTGCAGCAGGTCGCCGCTCAGGAAACTCGCCATCCCCAGCAGGTCCAGCGTCGCAGCCTTGCCGCGCCGATCGGAGAGCGCTTGAAACGTAGCCAGCGCCTCCTGATGGCAGTGCAGCGCTTCCTGCGGCTGTTCGACATTCAGGTACCAGTTGCCCAGGCGGTTGAGGCTGTGGGCCAGGGCAGCCGCATCGTCCAGGGTGCGTACCAGGGCCAGTGCCCGCTGGTAATAGTCCCCCGTCTGGGCGTAGTCACGCCCGGCCCACAGCAAGCCCAAGTCGAGCAACGCCTGCCACTCTGCGTGGCGATCGGAAGCGTCGTGGGCGTACTTCAGCGCGGTCTCCTGATCAGCACGCGCCCGCTCAAATTCTCCGAGGATTTCGTAGGCCAGCCCACGCGCACGATACAAGCTTGCAGGAGGCGTGAGAGACAAATGACGTGCGGCATCGAGCGCCCGCGTGAAGTGTTCGATGGCGGCCTGCGGTGCATAGAGGGCTTGCGCCTGTTCACCCGCACGTTGGCCATACGCCAGCGCTTTCTCCCACGCCCCTGCTTCAGAAAAATGGGAGGCGAGATCTGCCAGGTGCGCCTCGAGCGTCAATGCGTAGAGACGCTCGAAGGCCTCGGCAATCCTGCGGTGCAACGCCTTCCGTTCGCGTACCAGGAGTTGCGCATAGACGGCTTGCCGCGTCAGTGCGTGCCGGAACGCAAACTGCTCGTCCGACTCCTCGACGACGAGTTGGGCAGCGATCAACTCTTTGATGAGCCGCAGGAGCTGCGCTTCGTCGTGTTGGGTGAGTGCTTGCAGGAGGGCAAAATCGAAGTGCCGTCCGGCCACGGCTGCCAGGTGCAACACCTGCCTGGCTCCGTCACTCAGATCATCGGTGCGCTGCTGCACGGCATCCTGCACGCTCCGTGGGATGTGCAACTCGCGGATCTCCTTGCGCTTCCAGCGACCTTGCTCATCAAAAATGTCCCCGGCCTCGATGAGCGATTTGAGCAGTTCCTCAATGAAAAAGGGATTGCCCTCCGTAAGCGCGTACATGGCATCCAGCAGTTCGCCTTGCACGAAAGGAGGCACCGTGAACACCGAGGGGCGAAGATCGAAGATCGCATGCAGCATGGCACTCACCTCACTGCGGGTGAGGGGAGCAAGGGCGCATTCCTGGGCGAGGCGTTCACGGTCCAGCTGCGCCAGGAAATGGCTCAGGCCTGGGTGAACCTCGTCACTGCGGTAGGTCAGCAAGACAAGCAGGGGGGAGGCAGGACAGCGCCGCGCCAGGTAATGGAGAAAGTCCAGGCTGGTCTGGTCACTCCAATGTAGGTCCTCCACGATCAGCAGCGCCGGGTGTTTGGTTGCCGGACGAAGAAAGAGATGAGCCAGGGCGGCGAAGAGACGACGTTTCTCTTGCTCAGGAGCAAGTGGGGATAGCGGGGGGAGATCAGACGGCAGGGGGAGCAGGTCAGGAAGCAGGGGAGACAACGCAGAGGCCAGCGAACCCATTTCCGCGCCCACGTGTACTCGGGAAGAGGTAGCCAGGTGTGCCCGCAACAGATCAAGTAGAGGAGCGTAGGGACAGGAACGATCCGTTGGGAAACACTGGCCTTGCAGCAGGAGGAAGTCTTGAGCAGTCGCGTAGGTCTTCGCCTCGGCCACCAGGCGCGATTTGCCGATCCCGGCTTCACCAGATAGCAAGACGACCTGCCCTCTGCCACTCTTCGCCTGATCGATCAGCGCCTGGAGCGTGGCGAGGTCGTTGACGCGGTCAATGAGGACCGGGCAGACCACTGATTTCTGAAATGGTCCCGTCATGAATGTTCGCTGCCTTCCGATGAAGTCCTGGACCACACTGCACGGTGCTTCGTCAGCCTAACAGGTGACGCGCAGATGTGGTTGTTCACCCTGGTGCAAGATCACAGCCTGTATTATAGCATCTTCCCCTGGAGAAGTTCACCGGTATCCTGCACCTCTCGCAGTCGTATGGCATGATTTTCCTGTCGGCCTACAGACCCTCCGCCTTGATACGGACCATCCATTTATTGGCAGTACTGACACTGATCGTCAACACCTCCGCAACCTCCCGTACTTTAGCCTTTGGATGGACCGCCAGGTACGCCTTCACCCGTTCGTGGTTGTTCGCTGCTTGCTCATCATCACGCCCTCCTGTAGCTTCCTGGGTGATATCCGCCGTTGGCTTGTCCTTACTCGCTTCCTGCCCAGCTTGCGGGGATGGCAAGGCATGCGGCGTGTGGGCTCCCTCAGAGATGATCGTTTGCGTCAGCAACGCGCGGAGCGCATCCAGCAGTTCAGGTGGCACCATTAGGGGTGCAGGTGGCGAAGTTGTTCCTGCAGCGTGTTGTACCTCGGTGCGCTCGCGATGAACATGGCGTAGCGCATGGGCGACAATGAGCAGCACAATCGCGATGGAGCGTATCCAGATGAGGGCTTCCACAGGAATAAACACATGCACGTATGCCTGGTCGAGCGCAATATTGAGTGTCTGCTGGACACTTTCGATGTTGCTGACAATGGCAGCGGTAAACAGCAGCAATGCTGACAAGAACCCAGAGAGCCATGTCTTCACCCGCTCATCCTCAGCATGATAGCGAAACGTTCTGATAATGGTTCCGGCAACGCTGGCATCGATGGCGATGCACTGTGTCCAAGCCCAAATGTGTTGCATCAGGAGATCGTCGGTTAAGACTGAGCCTTTGGTCAAAACATTTGCCATTGACGCGATAAGGCCAAAGGCAAGCAGTAATATGGATATGCTTGATGCAAGCTCGAGGGTATACAAGATGCCGGTATCAATTTTCTCGATGGTATGAAACTGCTTCATCGATCATAGCTCCTTGTATCGACTGCACAAACTCCGCGGAATATGGTACACTGTGAAGGACAAACTACGAACACTCGTTCTCTCCCAGGAGGCGTTAGCGTGTATACTGAGCCGGATTGGTCTTCTTTGTCCCTTGTGGAACTGCTTGAAAAAGCACAGGAATTTGCGAAACAAGCGTATGGGAAATCTCTGAGCAGCTATGCCTTTATCGAACGTGCGCTTGACAGGATGCCACAAGGAACAAAGGGCGGGGCAGAACTAGCCGAGTTAATGGGAAAAGCGCAACAGGTCTATAAGACGATGGCAGAGATACAGCAGAGCATAACTCACATCACTGAGACGCTTTCCCAATAAAAGGTTTTCAGCCTGTTTCGCGCCCGTAAACAGACTTTGTATGCCGTTGTGAAATGGTGATAGGGGAATGCTGCCGAGCAGTTGCTCAAGTGCGAGAAGTCGTTGGTAGAGCTTGCCGTGAGGGGCTAGGAAGTGGATCAGCACTGGTGAGAGAGAGGCCGATGCCCGTCGGTTCCGTCAGATGGCTTTCAGCCCAGATGCCAGCAAGCCCCATGCGTAGATCGTGGAGTCGACCTCTCGATCCTCTCATTTCCTCTTACGTGCCTGAGCCCAGTTACCAGCAGGCCCCATGCCTAGATCGCGGAGTCGACCTCTTCGGTTCCGCCCGCAAGCCAACCCCGTGGAGGATTTGACCTCCCGATTGGGTGAGGTCCTGTTTGGATCCCCTCTTCCCTTGATGGCGTCTCTTTCGCACTGCCGCTCTTTGACTACCCGACGAGGAAAGGAGCCAAGACAGGATGCCTGTCAGGTGCTCGATCCTGAAACAGCGGGTGAGCAGGCACCCAGTCCATCGCAAATCAGACCAGGAGAACTCGCACTCTGCAACGCAGTCCTCCCCGAGAGGACTGCTCTTTCCCGCTCGTCATTCCCGCTCATGTTCTCCGGGGTCTCTTGCTACTCACAGTCCCTTTTTTCTGAACGGATGTCCAAAGTAGCCAGTACAGGGGCATCATGGAGTCGTCACGAGCGTGGCCTGGAGTCCCGATGGCTCACGCCTGGCCACGAGCTCCGGCTCCAGCGACAGCGGGGAGCTGGTGGTGTGGGATGCTTTGAGTGGGGCGCGCGTGCGAGACGTGGGAGGGCATCCGGGAGTGGTCTCTGCGGTGACCTGGAGCCCGAGTGGAGAGCAGCTGATCAGTGGTGGTAGTGACGGGATACTGCGCTGGTGGAACGTGCACAGCGGAGAGTGCCTGCGGGTGCGAGAGGCCCATCGAGGGATGGTGCAAGCACTGAAAGTGAGCCCCGATGGGAGCAGACTGGCCAGTTGCGGCGATGATGGAGCGATTGTCCTCTGGGATCTCGAGAGTAGCGAGCCTCTGCAAACGCTGCGACGAGATCGTCCCTACGAGCGCCTCAATATCACGGGCATCCGAGGTCTTTCCGAGGCGCAAAAGGCGTCGCTGCTTGCCCTTGGGGCTTTCGAGGAAACGAGCGTTGGTGGGGAAATGCCTGCTCGTGTCGACTAACTGAAGAGAACAATCAGGATTGCATTGCCTCACCAAAATCTAACTCGAGGGTTTGCTCAATTGGCAGCGGTCAGGATATTCCGGTGGAGCATCTCTCGGTGTTGAGAGATAATTAGAGAGGGAAGGTGGCGCGGATGAGAATTGCCGAATCTCCCCTAGACTGGACAAGCAGCCAGAGGAGATTGAGCATGGCACTCATCACAAACTATTGGAGTGAGTGCTACATGAAGAAAGACGCAGAGGTATTACGCTAGATGCGTGAACGAGCGCCGTGGTACCAATCAGGAACGAGCCGCCGCACGAGCGGGCATAAGTGTGAAGACCGCCCGCAAGTATGAGCGAGCTGGCAAGTTACCTAGCCAACTGAAACAGCCGCGCACCTGGCGGACGCGACCCAATCCCTTTGAAGAGGACTGGCCCTGGGTCGTCGAGCAGTTACAACGCGACCCAGCGAGGCCTCGGGGCGACCCTGTTCGCCGAGCTGTGCCAGCGCCAGCCAGGCAAGTATCGTCCAACGCAGGTGCGCACCCTGCAGCGCCATATTGCACAGTGGCGTGCGCAACAGGGACCGGAGCGGGAAATCATCTTTGAGCAGGTGCATGTCCCTGGTGAACGCGCTCAGTCGGATTTCACCCACATGAGTGATCTCCAGGTGACGATCAACGGGCAGGCCTTCCCCCATCTGCTCTACCACTTCGTGCTCACCTCTTCCAATGTCGAAGCGGTGCGTGTGTGCTTTGGCGAAACCTTTGAGGCGCTGGCCGAGGGGATCGAGCAGGCGCGTCTTCCAGATCGGGGGCGTCCCAGTCCAGCATCGCACCGACCATTTGAGCGCGGCTGTTCGGCATCTGCCCACCGATGAGCAGCAAGCGTTCTCCCAGCGCTATCAGGGGCTCATGAGGCACTACGGCATGCAGCCCACCTGGAACACCGCGGGAATTGCCCATGAGAACGGCGATGTCGAGCCGTCGCATTTTCGCGGTCCGCGAGGCCGTCGATCAGGCCTTGCGTGTGCGGGGCAACCGCGATTTCTCCTCGCGGGCGGCCTACGAGCGCTTCCTGCAAGATCTCGTGCGCAATCGCAATCGCATGCGCCAGGCCGGCTTCCAGGAAGAGCAAGCCGCGCTGCGTCCTTTACCACGCCTGCCCTTAGACCCTTGCCGCGAGTTCCGGGTGAGTGTAAGCCGCGAGGGATCGCTTCAGGTCCTGGGCAAGCGGTATGCGGTGCCCTTCCGGCTCATCGGCACCACGGTACTGGTGCGGGTGCGCGCAGAAACCGTCGAAGACTAGGTCGGAACCAGCCAGGTCCTGACGCGACCGCGCTTGCAGGGAGCGACAACGCACGCTGTCAATTCCCGCCAGGTCATCTGGTCGCTCGTGCGTAAGCCTGGCGCGTTTGCCCA
>WNGP01013426.1_pt1 | contig 10083 bp, 11 predicted proteins | sample 5407671 | NCBI WGS metagenome assembly WNGP01 (sample SAMN13153381, study PRJNA577476) | soil metagenome | isolation source: 40 cm soil or saprolite under Garry oak tree replicate 2 | place: USA:California | collected 2016-06-15
GAGCTATATACGAAAGCGGCTACCCGTCGGTTGGAAAATTTCCTATTAAGAATGGGAAGAAAATTCGGCTAAGACCGGATGACCTTTAGAATCAGCGTAAGTGGTTGGCTTCCAATGGGCGGTACCGAGTCCCATCTTCAGCACCGCACGAGACAGAAGACACCCTGCTCAGGGAAAAAGGGGCGGCGGCCCGATCCCATGCGACAGTCTCAGCTGCGGGTCGCACACACGGCGCTCATTCTGCTCGGCAAGCGGCGAAGCTACGCCTCGCTACCACCACGACGGGATCGCAAAACCCTTCTCTGATAGCAGTGAGGTGTGCCGCTGTCGAAGGGGCGAAGGGGAAGAAGTGAAGCGGATTCACGCGTTGACACATTGGACGGGAAGGCGGACATCCTCTTCTAATTTCACATCAGGGTTCAGGATCTTGCTCTAAAACACTATGCCGCCGTGGCTGGACGCGATTCCGATTGTCCCTTCGGCAAAGTGCCAGTTTCCTGCAGGTGTATCGTCTCCGAATTGACTTGCGCGCCCACCAGGATGGCGAATGCCGTCCAGTAAAGCCAGGCCATGAGAGCAACAGCTGCTGCCAAGGTGCCGTAGGTCTTGTTCAGCCGGCCGAAATTTCTGAGGTACAGGCCCAAAGCACTGGAAAGAGTTAGCCAGCTTGCCAAAGCTATTACCGCTCCTGGTAGCGAAGAGCGGAATGGACGGCGCGAGCTCGGTGCCCACATGTAGATCAGCTCAATCGAGAGAACGGCGCAACTGACAGAGAGCACCCACCGCAGATACGGCCACAAGGCGACGAAGATAGCACTTAATCCAACTCTTCCAGCCAACCATCTCCCGAAGCCGGGACCTACGACCAACAGGGAGAGAGCTGCGACTGCCAGGGCTCCCACCGCAAACATCAGAGCGATGGCTAGCAACCGGCGCTGAACAAAGCTGCGCTTATCGGGCAAGTCGTACGCAACATTCACTGCTTCGATGAGCGCCGCAACGCCACCTGAGGCCGCCCAGATTGTCGCCAAAATTCCAACAGAAAGAAGGCTTCCCCCATGCGGCGTGATCACATCTTTCAGAACGGTGCGAACCAAACCCATACTATCCGATGGGACGAACTTGGCCATGAGCGCGAGGATCTGGTCGAATAAGTTTGGTAAAGGCACAAGCGCGAGGGCTGCGGCGAATGCGATGAGAAGCGGGAAGAGCGATATAACAAAGTAATATGACAGGCCCGCGGCCAACTGGCTGATATGCTTTGCCTGCACTCCGGCATAGGTTTGCCGAACTAGCCGCCTGAGATAACGAACCCAGTGCTGGGTTAGGTTAGCAGGCGTTCCAGTGACAAGCTGGCGCACATGCAAGGTGAAATTTCTGGTTGACACCGTAGCCTTCCAGCGTTCTTGAGAACCTAGGCAGAGAGCACAGACAGCCGTCGAGAACTCGTCCAAGGGAAAGGGGCCCTCTGGCGGAGTCTAAGCCGATTGCGGCCAAATATAACCATGCAATTCTACTCCTCTACGTCGCGCTCCCTTTCCCGTTTTTGGTAATCAAGCAAGCCAGTCCGCATCGGAGCTATCCGCAGAGAAGTAGGCCGGGTTATCCGTTCGAGTCCGCTTGCGTGCGTCCTCTTCCCGTCACAAGGGCGTCACAAGGCCATTTCCGTGGGCTGATTAATCGCTTAGTTTTTAAGAGGTCAAACGTTGCTGGAACCCGCGTCCGACGCGGCTTGTGTGCTGGTGCCGGGAGGGGGAGTTGAACCCCCACGAGGGGTGAACCTCGGCGGATTTTGAGTCCGATCGGCCAGAGCTGGAAGACGAGCTAAATGAATGATTTGCAAAGGTTTACCTGAGAGTACCTATTTGGTTTTATGCGGTAAAATGCGGTCTAATTGGGGCCCGCACATCACATTTACATCACAGCTACATCACAGCCTATTCGAATGCTTCTGGGAATCTCCTGGGGGAACATCGGCCCTCAACCCCTTAATCACTTATTCCTGATGTCGCTCGGACCCAGCGCAAAGCCGGGCAAGATTGGCGGCGCTGGAACGGTCCCACACATTCGACAATGATGAGCATCGGACCAGCGCATGGTCGCTCGTGCGCGAACCTGATCAAACTGTCGCTCTCTACGCGACCTGTTCCAACATCAACATCCGCTCAGGCCGTGAGACGGTGCTTGCCGAGCTGCGTCGCATTTTGCACGCGAAAAGTTCCCTGGGCCGTGTGATCCGCAACATGGTCACAAGCCTCACATTGCGCGACGTCGATATGAGTGACCAAAGATTCGACACAGGTTTTTGTTAGGTTGTAGAGATTCGTAATGTCTTCTTCGCGACTGGGCCATCAGGTAACGGCCCGCGCTTCCGTCCTGAACACAGTCAAGCGCGCGCGTCCGGAGATTCGCGCTGGTGAATGCCCAGTGTGGCTAAGAAACACGCGCGCTCAAGACTCTAAGCACGAGTACAGCCAAGGCGACCAGAAGGAACATGACTGGCACGCCGAAAGAGTAGTCGCGCGCTCGCACATGGGTGATGACTGCACCGACAAAGAACAGTGTGAGCCCAACGGCAGCAGCAATCCCAATCAGGGGCATGCTTGATACCGACCAGCAACCCCAGTGCACCCGCTGCCTTAAGGACGCCCAGAGTAGTCAGCGACGATTCCGGCACACCCAATTTCGCCATGTTGGCAAGGAGCCACTCGGGGCGGGTGAAGTCGTTCGTGGCCGCATAGATGTTGGCGGCAGCGGCCACGACAGTGACGATGATGTAGGCAGCAAACATGAAGACCTCTTCTCTACTAGCGGCAGTATCAGTTCGACACGCCAACGACCTTGCGGATTGAGGAGCCGCTCTCAACAACCTTGATCATGCAATCGGCCACATCCGCGCGCGAGACTTTGAAGCCAAAACGTGGCAGGTGGTCCTCTCGCACGCGATACTTCCCGGTGTAGGGCTTGTCGGTGAGCTCCGGTGGCCGCACCATCGTCCAGTCGAGCCCGCTGCTTTCAAAGACTTTCTCCATGGCAGCCGAATCGGCGACGATGACGGGAAACAACAGCCTGCCGAGGAGATATGCCGGCGGAATGACGGAGTCCTTAAACAAGAAAGCGACGGATTCGACGACCACTCGCCTGACTTCCGTTTGTTCCATAGCGCTGGTTAGCGCTGTGGCAAACTGTTGCAGCAGGTGTGCGTCCGCTTTCGAAATGGGAAGGCGCGGCCCGAATGCGGATATGACAGCATCGTTACCTGCAATCACCTGCGCGAGTTGAGAACTATCCAGCAGATCTCCTTTCTTCACCGTGACCCGATCCTTAAGTGTGCCAAGTCGGTCAGGCGAGCGGACAAAGGCTGTTATCGAATGACCTCGTGCGATTGCCTGTCGGGCGACTTCTAGGCCCGTGGCTCCCGTCGCACCCAATACGACTAGTTTCAAGTGACCCTGCGTTGCAGTAGGCTCAGTTTTCATCACTGCATTGTCCATCTCAGACCTCGCATAATGGGTATAGATGACTATATCGATTAAAGGATGCTAGAATCTCAGCGTTGCCAGAGAAAAAGTCACGCACATATAAATCCGTTACTCGCGAACGACAGGGTGCCGAAACTCGCCGTCGCATTGTCCACGCTGCTCAGCGGCTCTTGCGCACGGAGGGCTTTGCTGGAATGACGATTGAGGCTGTCGCACAGCGTGCACAGGCGTCAGTACCAACCGTGTATGCAATCTTCAAATCGAAAACCGGAATTCTCACGGCTCTTCTCGATCAATCGATGTTTGGACCCGACTACGAGCAGGTTGTGCGACAGGTACGGAGTGCGACTGATCCCATAAGCCGTTTGCGCCTCGCCGCCGCGGTCGCCAGACAGCTTCGGAGTGCACAAAGTTCGGCGTTCGATTTGCTGCGGGGTGCCGGCGTGGTCGCACCGGAACTGGCAAAACTGGGACAGCAGCGGGAACGTCTGCGTTACGAGAAAGAGAAGAGCGAGATCGCGTTTCTGTGCGAATCAGGGGGTTTTCGACCTGAACTTAGCTACCAAACCGCGCGCGATGTCTTCTGGATGCTAACTGGAGGAGATGTATATCGAATGCTGGTGCAGGAACGTGGGTGGTCGCCGCAGAAATACCAAGACTGGTTGGCGGATACTCTCGTCAAGCTATTGCTCGCTCCGCTATGAGTGAACACACTCTGTGCGGAGAACGTAGTCAGGCCGTCTGTGTGAGGGAAACATTGAGCCTGAGGCGCGACCGAACGCAAGGTGACCTGCTCCAAACTCTGCTGCTCCCGCGTGCCATGAATCTACGCCTTGGCAAAGCAGACGATGCTTGCAGCTGGAAGCACCCACGGACAATGTATGTAATCCACGATCCGGGCGATGCTTTCGCCACTCACGTCGAACCGAATGGCTGAGTGCGGCGTCCATGTGTCCGCACCACGTCGGAGAACGATCACCACCGGTTCACCGTCGACTTCACCTATCGCTAGTTTCCACGGCCAAGACCAGCGCTCGTAGTTGAAGAAATAAGGCGCATCCGCAAATTTTCCTGCGAACCTTTCGACAACATTGAGTCGGGCGTCGGTGCTGACCAATTCGCGCACTCCGTCCCAATCGCGCCGGTTGAACCGCTCAACGTACAATTGCAAGACTCGTTTCAACTCCGGGCTCACGCTTCGAGTTGGCATCGCCTGAGGAGAAGACTCAGCCAGCTTACTTCGAGCGCGATTAAGCGCCGCCTTGACAGCGCCAACGGTTGAGTCGACTAGTTCCGCAATCTCCTCAAGCGAATAGTCGAAGACATCCTTCAGAATCACGCATGCGCGTTCTTTCGGAGGCAGAGTCAGCACGAGGTGTTCGACAGCCTTTCCGGTTCCCAAGACCGGATCGGCTGGTTCGGTGGCTTCGGGCACGGCGGCGGCTATTTCCGCCTCGTCCCGCACACCCCGGTGCCGCAGAAAGTCGATGCAGCGATTGTGCGCGATCCGGAAGAGCCACGGTTTCAGCGGCCGATTCTGATCAAATTGATCCAGCTTCCGATAGGCCTCGAATAAAGCTTCCTGCACGACGTCCTCCCCGTCCATCACCGAACCCGACATGCGAGCACAGTAACGGTGAAGGCTGGGCCGAAGCGTGGAGATGGTTTCGAGGAAGGCAAGATAACGCGCCTCAAATGGGCCTTCGAGATATTGGATCTCATTCACGCTGTTCATCCCGCCTCCGTTAGATCTCACATGCACCCAAGCAACGCAGCAGAGAGACTCATTTCATTTCCCCACCAATGGATAGCTTGTCATCGGTGGGAATCACCACCACTGAGAACGGAGTTCCTGCATCATCCGAGACCTGAGGAAAGGGGGACCCGAAGGCATTCCCTCCGACCATCGAATTGTCATAGTACGGTGCGAATATCATCACGTGCGGATGCCAGTGCCCAATTCCCGAACCAAGATTCTGACGAGCAGACCACATATATGCGAAGGTTACGCCATCCCTTTTAGGAAGTTCACCGTGCGCATATGCTGCTGCTACACCGTCAGCGATTTCATCGGGACTTTTGCCCTGCAATCCGAGTTTCGTGCGCAGCTCGTAATATGGCATTACCGTTCGCGCGGCCGGCTCTGTGAAGCATATAGGCGCGCGCACCGTAGGGTCGTAGACAAGGTTGCGGAACTGCGCGGGCGTGTATGTTGGCACGGAGAACCCGCGCATTACCATGCAAACCGAACCGTTATCTCCTTGCTGTGCGGTTTCAAATCCAGATCTCGTGAGAACTTTGATGGTTGCATGGTCCGAGATATTCGCCGGAGCCGCAGTTTTTGCCAGCGCAATTTCATCAGCCTGAGACATTAGGTATTGTTCGACCGGTGGGTACTTGGCGGTTTGCGCTTGAGCGGCTACTAATCCCACAAGTAACGTCAAGAACGCGAGTGTCGATTTCGTCGTCATGTTTTGCGTTTTGCTCTCCTTTGAGCTCTTTCATCTGCTAATACGGCCCCGGAACGCATCAGGATACGGAGAAGTTTCTTTCGCTGCTCTGTGCACCTGCGAAAGCACTCGTGTGACTCATTTGTGAGAAAGCCGGCTGCTCGAAAGCGACGTGGAGTAGACGCACTCTACGGCGGTCACCATTCTCCTAGCCGAGGTCGCAAGCGCCTCATGATGACGTCCCGCCACAGGTCTGACCAATCTCCTTTATGGGATGCCCCAAGACGAACTGACACATACTTCAGCGCCGGGTCGCAATATAACACTCCATCCTGGCGGGCTTTGGCGACCTGCCAAGAGATCGGACATACTTTCGGTCTGGATCATCAGGACACCAACTTCAACAACCCGAATCTGGGAACTTGTATGGATTACACCAGCAATCCCGATGGACCGCCCGCCAACACCAGTCCGAACCGGGGCGACTACGATGAATTGTTGTGCATCTACGATCCCGGTACGGCCGGCAGGACCCTGAGCACTACGACTCATTCCTGCACGGGCACAGGACATTTAGACAGCTTCACCACAATCGGCCAGCTCACAAAGATGCCAGCTGCGATGACAATGGGCGAACGACCTCGATTTCGGTCACGGAAATCACATCGTTACGCATGTGCTTTGGGCCAAGTAACGTTTAAGAAGAACCGCTGAGGGCGGGGCCTCTGGCCTCGCCTTTTTACTGTCCGAAGGAGTCTCAGTTAATGAAACGGTCGATCCTTTCGCTGGTATCGCTGATGTTCCTTTTTCCGATTGCATTGGCGCAGGAAACTGCCGAATCAGGCATGCCCACGATTGAGGTGGATGCCTTCACTCGTCTTGAAAAACGGCTGATGGATGCGGTCGTTGCGCAAGACCGTTCGACACTGGGGTCCCTACTGGCACCCGACTTTGAGCTACGCACCGCGCGCACTGGTGGAGAGGTGACAATTCGCGACGAGTGGTTGCAGGCTGCGACGAGCACGTACAAGATCCGCTCTTTCAAGATCAGTCGTTTGACAGTCCTCTCAATGGGCAACAGCGCAGTCGTCAATTTCTTTTATGAGCAACAGGCCGCCTTCGCAGGACAGGACATCTCGGGCGATTTCTTTCTCGTGGATATCTGGCAGAAGACTGGCACCGATTGGAAACTCCTGGCTCGCTATTCTGCGGGACCAGGCGTCGCACCAAAGCCAGCATCGAATCCGAAAAGTAAGGAGTAGGTATCTCGGAGCTCGGACAGGCGCTGGTCTACGCGCGGCTACTTGGGGTCCATCCCCTTCATATCTTCCATAGGCTGTTTTCCCTTCATTGCGCCAAAGCGAACCGAAGTTGCGATGAGCTTGTCGCCAGACGGATTGGCGTGGGTTACGACTTTGTCGGCGACTTTCAAATCTTTGAGTGTCGCTGAAGACCCGCTCTTTTCAAATTTGGTTTCGGCGTCGTGCGTATTCGTACCCTCCTGTCACAACAAGCGTTAGAAGTTAAATCCCACCTGTGCTGTCAACGTACGCGGTGTCAAGTAATGTGTCCCGCTGAACGTTGAAAGAAAGTTGTAGAGGGCCACTTTGTTGGTCAAATTGATAACCGTCAGCTGAGCGCTCCACTTGCGCTTGTCTCCGTGGAACAGATTGTCGTCGCCCAACGAAATATCGAACAAGTGACGTGGAGCGATTCGCGGTGGGTTGCGGTCGTCGTTCTCTGTCCCGGGTGCCGGGACTGTGGCCAGTGTGGAACTAAATTGCGACCCTGGACAAGAGCTGGGCAGCGCCACAAATGGCGTTGGGTGCACGCCACTGCAAGTCATCCCGGCCTGGAACTCCTGGTCTGCGGTAAACCCGCTCAAGTCAACGTTGAAATTTGGATCGCTGGGGTTCCCTGACGTCGCGAACGGGATCCCCCGGCAACCAGTCCACTGTCGTACTGCCAGTTGAAGCCAAACCATCGGTAACCATTACGCTTCTAAGATTTGTTCTCGCCTTCAATCACTCGTCACGGCCTTCTTCGGTGACCCCTTGTGCTTCCACCTGCGATAGACATTCGTGACCGCCAGCGTCCAGAACCGATTGGCCAAGGCTGCACACTGATTCGTGAACGCCAGGAAATAGGCAATCGCAGCCAATCTGCGGCACGTGCCTATTGCAGGTAACGATTGGTAGCCGTGAAATTGCGATGCGATTAGCGCTTAACGTTCGACTTGGAAGGGTGAACTGGAACTGCACCCGGACCAGCCGAATAGCGTGCAGCTAGTTTCCAGGCGGTTCCTGCTTTTTCCCAGGCGTCCACAATAAAGAAATTTCCAGTGAGGTTTTGTCCGCCGGAAACGGCGACTTGCTCATCAAGGAAATTCGTTATCGCTGCGTTCCCGAGTTGTCGAACAGACAAGTCTCGAATTCGGAACGAGCGGACTCTGTAAGTACTTGTGGCGGCCTGGAGCCATTCGTCCCGCAACATTATTTCGCCGCCAGTACGTGCAGTTCGTAACTCAAAGTCAGAGTCTTCGGAGCGTAAATTTGGCATACTGCGCTCCAATCACCGGAGCATCTGAGAAGGTGTTGAACGGAGCCATCAACACTCAAGTTTCTGGCTAACGTTCTGTTTCGCCGGATTGCGCTGCACGATAGAGAACTCGGCGCCTGCTGTCTTATCGAAATGAGACGAAAGGGTCCAGCCAAGTTCCGCATGATTGCTCGGCTAAAGTGCATGTGCCGAGAGCACGCACTGGGCGAAGTCCGACGTCTATTCGAAACCGTCCATAGCGTCAGGTGATTCCTCTTAATATGGTCGAGCCCACGCCGGCATCACTTCGTCCCGATAAGATTGAGGAATATTCCCTTATGGTTATAACTCAGGTCGGTTAGGTCGTCGGAGAAGTCGGTGAAGTTGTAGCCGACGCCAGCCTTCAGGTTTTTGCCGACATGACGATAGATTGCAGCCAGCGCACCGCGGCGGCGTTGACTGATATTCGTGAGATTCAGCGTTCGCACCTCGGCCACGCTGTCCCACTGCTTGAGAAAGCGCCAGTCGACGCGGAAGACGGTGAGCTGCGCCGGGTTGTCGAAGAAATTCGGGTTCACGCGATCGAGGCTCTCCTGTCCTAAGCGGTAGGCGTATTTGCTTCCGACGGACCAATTCGCCGTGAGGTCGTAGGTCAGATCGAGCGCTGCAATGTGACTCTTTTGAAGGAACTCGGCCGCGGTGTTCTGGAACCCAAGTTGATCCGTAGTCGGGACGTTATAGAAATAAGTGTACTTGACGAGGGCGTTCAGCCGGTCATTTCGCACGGGCCGGTAAGCGTACCCGACTACTCCCTCGGTGTAGCCACCTCCATAGAAGCCGCCGAGCGAGCTATCGCTGATCGAGTGATCGAACTTACCGATTACCCTCCAGTCGGGGGTCACTTGGAATTTGAAGTTGTTGCGGAACAGCCACAAGCTTCTTTCTACATGGGTCCGGTCAAGTTGTTCTGCGTTGTCGCGGCGATATTCGATCCCGCTCGAGAACTGCATCTTGTCGAAGCCGTAACCCACGCGCATTCCGGCCGCCTTGCGATCAGTCGCGGCGCCGGTCTGGGAATCGCGCAGTTTGCCGAATTCCGCGCTACCGCCCAAGTTCCACCGCTCAGTTGCTGTGAGATTGATTCCGGTGGTGTGGGTCAGGCCGGAAAGCGACGCCCCGTTCTGATAACGCTCCTCGACGTAGACGCTTGAGCTGTCAGAGAGCCGTGTTTTCGCACCCGAGACAAGACTGCCCTGGCTACCCCGGAGTAACTGGCCGTTGTCGGTCCGCTCATTTTCCAGCGAATAGTTCAGGTAAAGATTGGTCCGCTCGGAATAGAGGAAGCTGGTGCCGACCTTTCCGCCGGGTCCGAGTTCTCCGCCGGAAGCTTCCCCGTCAATGCGAAAGCGTTGCGTTACGCGATAGGAGCCGCCCGCTCCGATGCGACCGTTGTCTCGACGGCTACCGCTTGCGGCGACCGTGTCCTGGACGAACGCATAGGCGCGCCAGGAGTCGCTGGGATCGAACTTGACCTGCGCAATCGCGTCTGTGCGCTCGCCCTGTTCCTGGGTCAGCGGGACAACCGGCGAACGGTCCTTACGCAGGTCGTTGCG
>WNGP01006052.1_pt1 | contig 10082 bp, 9 predicted proteins | sample 5407671 | NCBI WGS metagenome assembly WNGP01 (sample SAMN13153381, study PRJNA577476) | soil metagenome | isolation source: 40 cm soil or saprolite under Garry oak tree replicate 2 | place: USA:California | collected 2016-06-15
CCGTGGAAATACAATCACATGGGCATCATCATCGGCACCGGCGAATGGGACAACACTCGCCACGAATCGTATCGGCTTTCGGAAATTCTGAATTCCAAAGGAATCCAGCACTGGCTCGATGACGGCAAGTGGCGCGGCCATGATTGGAATTACTGGCGCGACATGTTGCCGTATTATTTGTCGAAGATTTAGCTCGTTTCGGCTTGGTTGATTGTCATTCCGAGCGAAGTCGACATGACAGAACCTCTTCTGCTCGGCGCGCACATGTCAATCGGTGGCGGCGTGCACACGGCAATCGAGCGCGGCTGCTCGATCAACTGCACCGCGATCCAGATGTTCGTGAAGAACAATATGCAATGGTTCGCGCGTCCGCTCGCGCGCGAAGAAATCCGCGCGTTCATCGAACATCGCCAACGCGGCCAGTTATTATCGATCTTTGCCCACGCCAATTATCTGATCAATCTCGCGACCACCAATCCGCAGTTTCACGCGAATTCCATCCGCGCTTTGTCTGAAGAGCTTACTCGGGCCGATCAGCTCGAGCTTCCATTTCTGGTTCTTCATCCCGGCGCGCATCTGGGCACAGGCGAAGAAGCCGGACTCGAAAAAATCGTCGCCTCGATCAACCGCGTGTTTCGCAAAATTCCGAAAGTCAAAACGCAGATCGCGCTCGAAACAACGGCTGGCCAGGGCTCATGTCTTGGTCATCGCTTCGAGCAGATCGCTTACATCATCCAGAGCGTGCGCGAACCGGAGCGCCTTTGTGTTTGTCTGGACACCGCGCACGTTTTCGCCGCTGGCTACGACATCGGCAGCGAAGCCGGGACTAAGAAAACGTTTCGCGAATTCGATCGCGTAATCGGATTCGATCGTCTCGCTGCCATTCATCTGAACGATTCCAAAACCGCGCGCGGCTCGCGGGTGGACCGGCATCAGCACATCGGAAAGGGCCAGATCGGCCTGGACGCATTCCGCTTCATCATGCGCAGCCGGCGATTTCGAAAAATCCCGAAAGTTCTCGAAACGCCGAAAGGCAAAGACCTGCGTGAAGACGTCGCGAACATGAAGACGCTGCGTGGACTGCTTGCTGATTAGGTGGATCGAGCAGTCCCTTGCTCGATGATAAATTAAGCGCCTCCGGCGCCGTGAATAGGAGCGCGCGATCCACCTCAACTAATTAACCGGATCGCCAGCGGATATCGATAGAGCTTGCCTTCGCTGGCCTGAATCGAGGCGACGATGACAAAGATAATATTTAGAATGTGCAGCAGAATCAGGATGGGAATGCCGATTAAAACAATGATCAGAATGGCTGCGATCGCGTTCCAGATCAGCATCGAAATCTGAAAGTTCATCGACTCTTTGCCGTGGGCATCGATCTCGGGCGAATCCTGACGCTTGGCTAGCCAAACGATAAGCGGCCCAACAATGTGACCCGCGACCGGCACTAAGAATCCGACTAAAGCGGTGGCGTGCGCAAGGATGCACCACGTTCGGACACTGGAAGATGTCGATGTTGTCGTTGTCTCCATAGTTATCCTTTCACGCGCTCGATTTGAGCGCCGAGCTCGCTCAGTTTCTCATCCAAATGTTCGTAGCCGCGATCGATGTGATAAACGCGGCTGACTTCGGTGATTCCGTCCGCTTTCAATCCGGCAAGCACGAGCGCAGCCGACGCGCGCAAATCGCTCGCCATCACCGGCGCGCCAAAGAGACGATCAACGCCTTGGATCACGGCGGTTGGTCCCTCAAGATCGACATGTGCGCCCATGCGTTTGAGCTCTGCCACGTGCATGTAGCGCTGCGGAAAAATGTTTTCTGTGATGACGCTGATTCCGCCAGTGGTGGAAAGAAGCGCACACATTTGTGCCTGCATATCGGTCGGAAAACCGGGATATGGCTCGGTCGCGAGCTCAAGCGGTGTGGCCACGCCGTTGGGCAAAACGGTTATCGAATTGTCGGTCGATTCGATTTTAAACCCGCAATTGCTCAGCGCCTTGGTCACGGCTTGAACGTGCTCCGGCTCGACCCGCTTGATCGTGACGCCTTTGCCGCAAATCGCGCCCGCAACCAGAAAAGTCCCGGCTTCGATGCGATCGGGAATGATGTCGTGCTCAGCACCGTGCAATTCCTTGACGCCTTCAACGATAATGCGGCGAGTGCCGGCGCCTTCAATCTTCGCGCCCATCTTGTTCAGAAAATTTGCGAGATCGACAACTTCCGGTTCTTGAGCGGCGCCTTCGATCACGGTCGTTCCTTCTGCCAGCGCTGCCGCCATCATTACGTTGTCGGTGCCAAGAACGGTCGGCCCAAATTTGCCGCGCAAATTGATCACCGCACCGGTGAGTTTCGGCGCAAACACTTTGATGTTGCCGGCTTCCACCCGAACGGCAGAACCGAGCGCTTCGAATCCCTTCAAGTGCAGGTCGATCGGGCGATCGCCGATGACGCAGCCGCCCGGCAACGAAACCGTCGCTTCCTTGCAGCGGCCGAGCAACGGACCGATGACGCAAACAGAAGCGCGCATCCTCCGGACAACATCATAGGGCGCAACCGAATCGATTTTCGCGGCCGCGATCGTGACCATGCCGCTGGCGCGTTCCACTTCCGCGCCGAGATGCTTCAAAATTTGCAGCATGTAATGCGTGTCGCTCAGGTCCGGCACACGGTGAATCGTGCACGGTTCGCGGGTGAGCAGCGTCGCCGCCAGAATCGGCAGGGCGGAATTCTTCGAGCCGCTGATTTTGATCGTTCCGCTCAGCGGATGTCCCCCGTGGATCCGGATTTTATCCATACCTGGCTAAGAGAAAACGTGAGATACCTGAATAATCCTTTTTTAACTCAATGTCGTGATAATTCTTTTGACGAAGAAAGTCCGAAAGTCCTTCAGCCTGACCAAGGCCAATTTCCAGGGCCAGCAGCCCGCCCGGTTCGAGATGCGCGGGCGCTTGCTCGATTAATTTTCGCACCAACTCGTCACCGCCGGGTCCACCAAAAAGTGCCACTTCTGGATCATGCAGCACTTCGCGGGCGAGCAAATGTCGATCTTGCATGGAAATGTACGGAAGATTCGCCACGATCAGGTCGAATCTTTCAGACACATTTTCGAGCAGATCGCTTTTTTGAAATCGGACCCGCTCACTTAATCGGAGCTGGGCCGAGTTTTCGCGCGCCAGCGACAGCGCGTCTTCGGATATGTCGATCGCGCACACGTTTGCCTGTGGAAATTTTACAGCAAGGCTGAGACCAATAACGCCCGAACCGGTCCCAACATCCAGAATTCTGATCTCTGACTTCTGACCGCTGATTTCTGCCAAAAGCAGCTCAACGAGCTCCTCGGTCTCGGGCCGCGGCACCATCGCGCGTTTATCGATTGCGAAGGTGTGACCGCAAAACTCAATCGTGCCCAACAAATGCTGGAGCGGTTCGCCCTGGCCTCGGCGCTTCACCAGATCGCGCAACGGTCCAAGCTCGTTTTCGGCAAGATTCCGCTCGAACTCTAAATAAAGATCCATTCGCGATAGTCGGAGTGTGTGAGCGAGCAACTGCTCTGCGTTTAAGCGGGGGTTCTCGATCTTATGATTCGTGAAATACGCAGTGGTCGACTGCAGCACTTCAAGCAGCGTCATCTTTTTTGTCATGTCGAGCGAAAATGCCAGTCCGGCTCGGACCGAGACATCTCTTACTGTTGTCTGTGCCGCCTCCAGCCCGGAAATATTAAGAGGTTTCTCCACTTCGGTCGAAATGACAGAAATGGTTGAATCACGCGATCGAAGACTCCTTTAATCGCTCTGCCACATCGGCGGCTTGAAGCGCGCGAATCATCTCCTCGAGATTCCCGTCGATGACGCGATCCAAATTATAGAGCGTCAGTCCGATGCGGTGGTCGGTCAGGCGGTTCTGAGGAAAATTGTAGGTCCTAATTTTTTCTTCGCGCCCGCCGGTGCCAATCTGTCCGCGACGTTGCGCGCTGTATTTCGCCGCTTCCTCCTGCTGTTGCCGTTCCAGCAATCGCGCCCGCAAGATCGACAATGCCTTTTCCTTGTTCTTAAGCTGACTGCGACCGTCCTGGCAACGAACAATCGTGCCGGTTGGAATGTGCATCACTTGCACTGCCGAGTCGGTGGTGTTCACGCCTTGTCCGCCCGGACCGCCGGCCCGGGAAACTTCAATCCGCAAATCTTCCGGCTTTAATTCAACATCGACATCTTCCGCTTCCGGCAGCACCGCAACCGTTGCAGTCGATGTATGAATTCGGCCTTGCGCTTCGGTCGCCGGCACTCGCTGAACCCGATGCACCCCGCTTTCGTAGCGCAATTTTCGAAAAACCGATTCACCCGAGACTTTGAAGATCACTTCTTTTAGCCCGCCCATTTCCGACGCACTCGATTCGAGATCTTCCGCTTTTAATCCGGCCGACTCGGCGTAGCGGTGATACATCCGGTAAAGATCGGCCGCGAAAATCGCGGCTTCGCTTCCGCCGGTCCCGGCGCGAATTTCGACGATCGCGTCGCGATTTTCGTTTTCGTCCGGCGGCAGCAGCGCGATTTGCATTTCGCACTCGAGCTCGGCCACGCGTTTTTCCAAATCCGGAATCTCGTCGTCCGCCATGGCGGCGATCTCGACGTCGCGCGACGTGGCCAGCTCGCGATTGTCATCCAGCTGCTTGCGCGCGTTTTCCAATTCTTCCCATTTCGCCAGCACAGTTTTGATGCCCGCGTGCTCGCGCATGATTTCGCCGGCGCGCTTGCGATTGTCGAAAAGCTTCGGGTCGGCGATCTCGCGTTCGAGTTGCTCGAACCGCTCGCGTTTGCGGTGAATGAGAGGATCAAAGTCCATGGTCATTATAGCCGCGGTCGCTGACCGCGGCCGAGGGGTCGACGACCCCAGCTACAGAAGTCAGCTAACCTTTTTTGCCCGAGCGCGCAGCTTTGGTGCTGCCGTAGCGCTTGGCGAATTTTTCGACGCGACCGGCCGTGTCGACGAATTTCTGCTCACCGGTGAAAAACGGATGACAAGCAGCGCAAATACCGATTCTAATGTCACGGCGCGTCGAGCGCGTGTGATAGACCGCTCCGCACGCGCAAACGATATCGGTTTCGTGATATTCTGGGTGAATGCCTGCTTTCATCGTCAAAAATGAGCGCCGAATGTAACCGCCTGGGCATTTTACGCAAGCGATGAAAGCAACGGACGGATTGCTGAAACGATGGGAAGCGATTCTCGCTCGAAAAGGCGACGCGCCCGCCATTTTCAATACCCGCGGCCAGATCAATCGGACATTTCGCGCAATCGATGAATACGCGTGCAAATTCGAATCAAAAATCGACAGCTTCGCAGCGGGCAGTGTCATCGCGGTCCAGATCGGCAATCACGAAGATTGGCCTTCGATCTTGATCGCGTGTTTGCGCCGCGGAATGATCGTTCTGCCACTCGAGCAATCGATGAGCGACCAGCAACGGGATGCGGCGGCGAAGATTTGCCGCGCAAGCGGAATCATTGAAAGGGCCGGAAAAGTTCGAGTGCTCGAGCACGAACAGCCGAATTGGCAGGGAAACAATCCGGCGCTGCTGAAATTAACTTCGGGAACCACCGCCGCGCCGCGCGCAATTCGGTTTGGGAGCGAACAACTCTTGGCTGATTGCGAGCAGATTTGCGATACGATGGGTGTCTCCGATGTCGATCTTAACTTCGGCGTCATTCCGATTTCGCATTCCTACGGATTCAGCAATTTGCTCACGCCCCTGATCGCCCGCGGCGTGCCGCTTGTTCTTAGTCAAGACCGAACGCCGCGCGCTGTTCTCGCCGACATCGCAAAAACAGACGCGACGGTTTTCCCGGGTATGCCGCTCTTCTATCAAGCGTTTTGCGAAATGAAAAATATTCCGCCGCTCCCGAAGTTGCGTGTGTGTATTTCCGCCGGCGCGCCACTGCCAATTGCCACGGCAAAAAAATTCCGAGACAAGTTCGCGCTGCCGATCCATTCGTTTTACGGCGCGTCGGAATGCGGCGGAATTTGCTACGACCGTGAGGCAAAAAACGAGATCGAAGGTTTCGTCGGATCGCCGATGAAAGATGTCGATCTTGAGATGATCGAGCCGGGTGCGGAGACGAGTCAGGTCCGGGTCCGAAGCGCGGCCGTAGGTAATGGTTACTTTCCCGACGTTGACGAAGAAAAATTGGGCAATGGCGTTTTCGTTCCTGACGATCTGCTCGCGCGCCACGGTTCCGGATTCAAAATCGTTGGACGCATCTCGGACGTCATTAATGTCGCCGGAAAAAAAGTGAACCCGGCCGAGATTGAAGAACGCTTACTCCACTTTCCCGGCGTTCGTCAGGCGGTTGCCTTTGGTCGTCCCGCCGGCGCGGGATTGCGAAACGAGGAGGTCGCGGCCTGCGTCGTTGCGAATGTAGATCTTCGCGAAAACGAGCTGATGGAATTCTGTCGAACAGCGTTGAGCGGGTGGCAGGTGCCAAAGCGGATTTTTATCGTCGATTCGATTCCGACCAACGAACGCGGGAAAATCAGCCGGCGGGAATTGGCGGAGCGATTCAGGTAGCGACCTCGCGCCGCGGAGGCCGCAGCGCAGCGTCCCTACCAGCGAAAAATTCTTTGCATTTGCGAAGAAGCAGGCATTGCTAACGAATTGAGCGTCGAGACATTCCTCGAGACGCCCCTAATGAAGCAGAAAAAGTCGAAAAAGAGAACGCGGATTCTGGTTTTGGAGCCGGATGAAGAATTGGCGTCCGCAATCATGTCTTCTTTACAGGAGGCGGCTCCGGACGCGCAGGTAGAGATGACGCGTAGTTTGGAGGAGGCGCAGCAGCTCGCTCTGGGAGTGAAGCCCGAACTTTTTGTTCTCGACGTCGATGCAGCCCCGGATCTTGGCCAGGATTTTCTTTACGATTTGCGGACGAGCCACCCGAATGCCCGCGCGATCATTTTGACCGGCGTTCATTTGCCCGAGCAACGGGAACAAGTCGCCGGACTCGGCGCGATTCATTTTCTCGAGAAGCCGCTGGTGCAATGGGATTTTGTCGATCTGGTCGAGCATTTGTTGCGTCGCGCCAAGGACAAGACGGCGGAAAAATTTCAAGGCACCCTCCGCGATCTCCAATTCACCGACATTATTCAGCTTAAATGCATGAGTGGCACGACCGCAGTAGTGGAGTTCATCGGGCCGAGCGGCGAAAAAGCGCGAGTTTTCTTTGAGAAAGGGCAGGTCCGTCACGCGACTGCTCCCGGTCGACAAGGAATGGCGGCGTTCAATGAGATTGTTCGCTGGAAGGGCGGAACGATTTCCGAAGTTACCGACGCGCCTTCCAGCCCGCGCACGATCGACATGGATTGGCAGCACTTGCTCATGGAAGCGGTCCGGGGCACCGACGAAGCCGAGGCTGCGCCGGCGAGAGAATCGCGCCAGGAGAATCCAAAAATCCTGGTGGTCGACGATAGCCTGATGCTGCTCAGTTTCGTGAAAGAAGTTTTGATTGACGCAAATTACGACGTAACGACGGCATCGACCGGCGAAGAGGCTGTTCGCGCAGCGCAAACTGGTATGCCGGATCTCATTCTCTTGGATTTCATTTTGCCGGACATGAAAGGCGACGAAGTTTGCCGCCGTTTGCTGGAGAATCCCGGAACGGCTGTGATTCCGGTCGTCTACATTTCCGGCTACGGCGCGGAGCTGCAGGCGAGCCGGAGCGAAAATTCAAATGTGATTGGGTTCTTGAATAAACCGTTCACTTCGGATTTGCTTATTCAAACGGTAGAAACCCATATGCCTCGAAAATCGGAAGAGCCGGAGCCAACCCAGCCAAATGCCGTGGAACCGACACCGGCGACGGAAGCGGACTTCCCGGTCGAACAGGAACCGGCCTATCGTGAAGCGACACCGGCGACGGAAGCGGACTTCCCGGTCGAACAGGAACCGGCCTATCGTGAAGCGAGCGAAGTCGGCCCTGAAATTACGCAAACGCAGGAAACTCCGTGGTGGACCCCAGCCCCGGCGAACGATATGCCAACTGCAGCGACACCGGCGGCGTTCGAGCCCGCGGCCGAGCAGTCTTACGTTCCCGACGAATCGCTCACCGGCGGCGCTTATTTCTGCGGCGATACCCGCTTCTTCTCGTTAAATCGCGCGCTCCAGATTATTGCGACCCAAAAACTCACCGGGACGCTCCGATTCTTTTGGGACAAGCAGCCGGTCGACCTTTTGACTCAGAACGGACAGGTCCTCTTTGCCACGTCGAGTGATCCGGACCTGTATTGCCCCGAAGCGCCCGTGACTCTGAGCAATGTCGATCCGGACCGGATCGAGGCTGCGCGCGCCCAACAGCAGGAGACCGGGTGCCCGCTCTTCGTCACGCTCGCACAGGAGAATTTGATTTTGCACGAGCCGGCAATGCAGTTAACGCAGCATCACGGACAGAAACTTTTCGCCGAACTTTGGAGCGTGCAATGCGTTCGCTTTTCATTTCATCAAGGAGCGCTTCCGGACTTCGCCGCTGCGCTCCCGGGCGAGCTCGATGTCGATCAATGGGCTTTGGCGACCCTGCGCTTGGTTCAGTTTCCGCAACTTGGGGACCGCGCTTATTATGATCCCACCTCCGTTCCGGCTTACACCCGCGACGGATTTGAGAGAGTGCAGAGCCTGCGGCTCACCGTCGCCGAGGCGCAGTTCGCATCCCAGTTCAACGGCGTGCGTTCGGTCCAACAGATCGCAAAAAATCTGCGGCTCGATTTGAAATTCGCGAGCGTGACGCTTTTCCGGTTCCTCGCCCTTGAAATTGTTGAATGCTGGCCGGGTAGCAGCGCAACCGGACAGGAAAAGAAGGGCATTTTCCAGCGCCTCGGTCAGGTCGTCGGTCTCGGCGAGTAACTCGGAAGTATTCGCGAGTCGATGAACAAGACTCTCGTCGTCGACATCGGCGGCACCCACGTAAAGCTGATGATCGAAGGCGCAGACCAGCGCGCGTTCGATTCCGGCATGCGAATGCAGCCGACCGACTTTGTCGCTCGAGTAAAAGAAAACACTCGCGATTGGAACTTCGAAAACATCTCGATCGGTTTTCCGTCGCCGGTTCGCGGAGGTCAAATAATCAGAGACCCGAAACATCTCGGCCCAGGCTGGGTCGGGTTTGATTTTGGCAAGTCGTTAGGCAAACCGGTCCGTGTCATCAACGATGCCGCGATGCAAGCACTGGGAAGTTATCACGACGGGCGAATGCTTTTTCTCGGACTTGGCACCGGTCTCGGTTCTGCGCTTGCTTTTGAAAACATGCTCTTTCCGCTCGAGCTCGGCGATCTTCCTTATCGCGATCGCGACATCATTGAGAATTTTCTTGGCATTCCCGGAATCGAACGGCTCGGAGAAGAAGAATGGAAACGCGAAGTGATCTTTGCCGTCACGCAGCTGAAAAAATCGTTCATCGCCGATTACGTCGTTCTGGGTGGCGGCAATGTGCACCGGTTCGACCAATTGCCGGAAGGCATTGAGCGCGGCAAAAACGAAAACGCTTTTCTCGGTGGCGTCCGTCTTTGGGAAACAAAAGCGGGTGGCGAGAGGAAATGGCAGATCTTCTGATCGAACGCCTCAACGGCTCAACAATGCCAGTCCGGCTCGGACCTCAACATCTCAACGCGGGTCATGTGCCAGGGAGGGGACTCGAACCCCTAAGGATTGCTCCACCAGATCCTAAGTCTGGCGCGTCTGCCAATTTCGCCACCCTGGCGTCAGAAACTCACTCGTTCTAGCACAAATCCTAGTTTTAAGGGTTTTTTAAATTACTCAAGTCTTAGGTATTTAGTGGGTTATACGCACCAGACTTACACTTCGGTAGCTAATTGTGCAGCGGACATCGGCTTCTACGATGCTCGTTGCGAGTGAGCTTGAAAGGTGATAATCGATTCTTGCGAGGTGAGGATGATGATCTGGTGAGGATTAGGGTGCTACTTGTTGAAGATCACTCTGATACCCGAAATGTGCTCGAGTTACTTTTGAAGCGGTGCGGATGCCAAACCGTTACGGCCAAAAATGCGAAAGATGCGAGAGCGCGTCTCGGCGACATGGATTTCGATG
>WNGP01008773.1_pt1 | contig 10081 bp, 8 predicted proteins | sample 5407671 | NCBI WGS metagenome assembly WNGP01 (sample SAMN13153381, study PRJNA577476) | soil metagenome | isolation source: 40 cm soil or saprolite under Garry oak tree replicate 2 | place: USA:California | collected 2016-06-15
TCAGCGGCCGGATGTCCGAGCCGAGGGCCATCTTGACGCCCGCCGAGAGCGCCTGCTGGAACCATTGCCGGTGCTCGGCCGCCGCGGCGTCGGCGCGGTGGCACAGGTCGGGGGCCAGGCTGCGCTGCTCCACCCAGCGCTTCTCCCAGCGATCGCCGGCCTGATCCGGCGTCAGGTGGGTGATGGCCAGCGTCGGGACATACCACGTCCCCTGCGCGCGCATGGCGTCGATGCATTCCCCGTTCATGAGATAGCCGTGCTCGATGCTGTGCGCGCCCAGCCGCACCGCGGCCTGGACGGCCTCGGCGCTCGCGGCATGCGCCATGACGCGATAGCCGCGCTTGGCGCAGATGCTGAAGGCCGCCTCGAGCTCGTCGTCGAGCAGGAATGATTGCCAGTGACGGTCCCACGCGGGTCCCATGATGCCGCCCGTGAGGTTCAACTTGATGTGATCCACGCCGTTCTTGATCTGCTCGCGAATGGCGCGCACGAAGCCGTAGGGGCCGTCACACTCCCGCGCGTGACCCGAGGTCAGGAAATGACCGCCCGTCGTGGTCAGGAAGTAGCCCGCCGCGAACACTCGGGGCCCGACGTACTGCCCGCTCTCGAAGGCACGCTTCCACGCGACGTCCATGAAATGCGCGGCCCCGGCGCACCGCACACCGACCACCCCGCCCTCCGTCAAGGCTTCCATCAGCCGATGCCCGAAGGCGACGGTCTGCTCGACGACCGAGGCGCCCGTGGCCGCCAGGTAGTCGGGATGGATGTGGACGTCCCAGAGCCCGGGCAGGAGGTAGGCCCCTCCGAGATCGGTGACCTCGGCTCCCCCCGTACCAGGTGCGCGGCTCGCGTCGAGAACCTCCGCGATGCGTCCATCCTCGATGGTGACGCTCGCGCCGGGAATCGGCCGAGGGTTGACGCAGTCGATGAGGGTTGCATTGGTCAGCACGCGCTTCATGGCTCGATCGTCCCTTCCCCGAGTCGCCTCGCCATCCGCAACCATCTAACACTGCGTGTGGCCCAGAGCAACCCGGAGGGTGACAAAGTTTGGCGGCCGGGATCAAGTGTCGGCATGCTTTCCGTTTTCTGAGATGAAGGTGTCAGCACGACTGTCAAGTGTCTGCTTTCCCGACCTTGCGCTCCATGGCACGGCTGTTGCGGCAATGAGACATTTCCCGCCCCACGCATACGGGAGACCGACAGTGAAATTTCTCCTCGACACCCCCGGTTGTTGCGCGGCCTGAGACGACGATGCCTCTCGGGCGTGGAGCGCGACTGTGGGGATCGATCATGGTCCTGTCCATCATGATCGCGCTCGCCTCGCCGGCCGACGCCGAGCTCTCGAAGGACTGGCGCTGGTGCGCGGGCAAGGACAACGTGCCGATCGAGCTCGTGATCAAGAGCTGCACGCTCGTGATCAAATCGAAGCGCGAGCCCGCGGAGCATCTCGCCACGGCCTTCTACAACCGCGCGACGGCCCACCGCATCCAGGGCTGGTACGATCGCGCGATTCACGACTACGACGAGGCCATCCGCCTCGATCCAGAATATGCGCTCGCCTACAATGACCGAGGCACTGCGTACAGTCGGAAGGCCCAGCCCCGGCGAGCGATCCAGGACTACGACAGGGCCATCCGTCTCGACCCCGCCATGGCCTTCGCCTTCAGCAATCGGGGCAACGCGTATGCCAGCCGGGGCGAGCTGGACCGGGCGATGCAGGACTACGACGAGGCCATCCGGCTCGACCCGAGCCATGCGTCGGCCTTCAACAATCGCGGGTACGCCCATCGCAGCAAGGGCGACCTGAAGCGGGCCCTCCAGGACTTCGACCAGGCGATCCGGCTCGATCCGGGCTATGCGCTGGCGTTCAAGAACGCGCTGCGTGGCCCGCGCGCTCGCCGGGCGGCTGACGCCCGCGCTCGCGGACTGCAACGAAGCGCTCCGCCTGCACCCCGGCTCTCCCGACGCCTTCGAGGCGAGAGGATTCGTCCACCTCAAGCTCGGCCAGCCCGATCGCGCTGTCGCCGACTACGATGCCGCGCTCCGTGTCGATCCCAAGTCCCCGCGGTCCCTCCACGGGCGCGGCCTGGCCAAGCAGAGAGGGGACGTGACGGAGCGCGAGCTCGACCTCATCGCGGTGAAGCCGATCAGGTCCGACGTCGCCGCGGAATTCGCGCGCGTCGACGAGCGGCCGTAGGTCGCCCCCGCCTCCACAAGCGCTTCGTGGCGAGCGCGGCCCCCTGCGCGAGCGACTGGAGCTTGGCCCACGCGATCAGAGGATGCACTCGCCCCCCGAGGCCGCAGTCCGAGCCCGCGATGACGCTCTCCCGCCCCACCAGCTTCGCGAAGCGCTCGATGCGGTCGGCCACCAGCTCGGGGTGCTCGACCACGTTGGTGGCGTGGCTGACCACGCCCGGGATGAGAAGCTTGCCCTTCGGCAGCTTCACGTCTTGCCACACTCTCCATTCGTGCTCGTGGCGGACATTGCCGGCCTCGAACGAATAGGCCTGACAGTCGACGGCCAGCATCACCTTGACGATGTCCCGCATGGGGATATCCGTGACGTGCGGACCATGCCAGCTGCCCCAGCACAGGTGGAAACGGATCCGGTCACGAGGCAATCCCCGCAGCGCGTGATTGAGCGCCTCCACGCGGATCATAGAGAACTTCCGGTACGCGCTCGGCGAGGGCGCCGGGTTGACCATGTCCCAGTTCTCGGCGATGGCGGGATCGTCGAGCTGGAGGACGAGTCCCGCGTCGACGATGGCCTTGTACTCCTCCCGCATGGCGTCGGCGCAGGCGTAGATGAACTCCTCCTCGGTCTTGTAGTGCTCGTTGCCGATTCGGGAGGCGCTGCCCGGCGCGATGGAGGTCATGAAGCCCTCCTCGACCCCGGCCGCCGCCAGCGCGCTCTTGAAGCGCTCGATGTCCGCCTGGATCGCCGCGTGGCCCGCATACGTGAGCGGGCCCGTGCACACGGGGATGCGCATGCCGCCCCCGCCCCCCGGCGTGGTGGAGACGCCCGCATGGGGATCGGCGTAGGCGGCGGCGAAGAGCTGGCGGTCGCGCCGATCCGAGAAGCTCGTGAGCCTGACCTGACCGGCCTCTGACCGCTGAGGCGGCAGACGGTAGAGCTCGGTGCCGAGGGCGAGCCCTTCCAGGCGCTGGAAGGAGTAGCTCCACCACGCGCCGTAGTTGACCCGCTGGCCCATGGCCTTGCCGTACTCTCCGTCGCCGGGCACGTCGATGCCGATGTCGTGCTGACGCCGGACCACCTCCTCGACCGCCGCGCTGAGCCGCGCCTGATAGCCGCGCTCGTCGTCCAATTGGCCCTCCTGGCGCGTCCGGTTGAGCTCGATCAAGTCGTCCGGACGCGGCAGGCTTCCCGCGTGGCTCGTGATGATGCGCGCGCTGCTGTTTCTCATGTCGCTCCCCTCAGATCTCGGAGTAGCCGCTCCCCCGTGTGTCCACTCCGCGGCCGCGCGCCTCGCTGATCCAGCCAAACTCGCGGAGGAGCGGCTGGCTGTAGGTGACGCGGCCCGTGACCTTGTCGAACGGCTCGGTAGCGAGCAGGAGCGCCGCGCGGGCCATGAGGAGGGGCGGCTCTCCGCGCGGATCGTCCATGCCCTTGACGAGCCGGTGATAGACGGTGCCCGGCGTGGGGACGACCTGGGACGGCGCCACGCTCGTCACCGAGATGCCGTACTGATAGACCTCGGAGGCCAGCCCCTGGGTCATGCGCTCGAGGGCGGCCTTCTCGGCGCCGTAGCACGTGCCGCCGCGGGCGCCCACCGCGGCATCGGCGTACGGGCCCCGCCCGGGTCCGATGGCGGAGCCCGAGGAGATATTGACGATGGCCCCGCTCCGACGCGGGATCATGTCAACGAGGACGAGCTGGCTCAGGACGAACGGCGCGTGAAAGTTGACGGCCCACGAGCGCATCCACTTGTTGACGGGGTAGTCCTTGATCTGCACGTAGTAGGTCAGCGCGGCGTTGTTGACGAGCACGTCCACGGGCCCGTAGACCTCGCGCGCCGCCCGCACGAGACGCTCGCACTCGGCGGGCTCCGCGATGTTGGCGGCGACGGGGTGGGCGGTGCCGCCGGCCGCCCGGATGGCCGCCACGGTGGTATCGAGCGAGCCGTCCAGCGGATGGTCGCCCTCGCGCAGCGTGCGCGCGGCGCAGACCACTCGCCCACCCTCGGCGGCGAAGAGCCGCGCGATCTCCGCGCCGATGCCGCGGCTCGCCCCCGTGACCAAGACCGTCTTGCCGTCCAGCTTGCCCATGACGTGGCCCTCACAGAGCCCGGTTCCTTCGGTCGTGAATCGGCCGCTATCTTAGCGCAACCAGATCGCTACTGAGCGCTCGCGATGCGGGATCGCCTTTTGCTCCCCGCACGTATGCGGGCGCTGTCCGCGACGATCAGGGCTGAAAACATTTCAAGGCGGTGGCAAAAAATACCAGCAGCTGTGGACGCATCACCGCGACGATGATGGCGGCAATCCTACGAGCTCGTCACATCGCGGCGCGTTTCACGGGGCCCCGGAACATGTGACCGGGAAGATCCAACATGTCGCTCAGGCATTTGTGCTCGCTCGTCGCATAGCGCCTGCGTGGCATGAGCGATGCAGCCGGGGAACCACCGGCAGGAACCGAAAGGAGGAACACCATGGTCACGATCACGGCACGAGCAAAGGACACCCTGCTCCAGCTGAGGGCACAGGCCAACATGGATGACCCCGAGCTGGGACTGCGGCTGGAAGCGGACAACTCCATCCTCGGCCTCTTCCCCGATTGGCAGAAGCCCGGGGATCAGGTCGTCGAGGTAGCGGGCGCGACCGTCCTCCTCATCGCGGATGACCTGGCTGACGCCTTGACGGGCGTCACCATTGACTCGCAGACCACCGCCGACGGGACGCAGATCGTCATTGCCACGGCCGAGCTTCCGAACGTCGAGACCGACTTGGACGATCCGGACAGCGATGACGACGACGATGGCGACGAGAAAGACGGGAATCCTGCCCTTGTGTGAGACGCGCCGCGGGGCGCCGAGGAGAGCGGGGCTGGACGTCACGACCGGAGGGCCTGGACGCCCTCGACACCTGGGCGGAAGCGAGAATCGTGGCGTGAGGCCTCCAAGCGTCTCTTGAACCTGCGTGACCTCAGTCCTCGCCCGCCACACCGCGAATACGTGCTCCGGGCAGGTGTGCTCTACTTCCGGCTGCCGGCTCCCAGAGGGCCGAAGTGGAGGACACCGTATGCGAGCGCTGGTGCTTGAAGAGTTCGGCGGGCCCTTCACCGCCAAGGACGTGCCCACCCCCACCATCGCGCCGCACGAGGCGCTGGTGCGAGTGCGAAACGTGGGGGTGTGTGGGACGGACGTGAAGATTCGAGCCAACAAGATGGGGCTCGGGGTGATCCCGCTCATCATGGGCCACGAGATCGCGGGAGAAGTGGCGGAGGTGGGCCGCGAGGTGCGCGGCTTCGCCCCCGGCGACCGGGTCATCGTCAACTTCTACCTCACGTGCGGTCGCTGCCAGTACTGCCGGGCGGGCCGCGACACCCTGTGCACCGAGGTCCGCCAGCACGGCTTCAGCACGGATGGCGGATTCGCGGAGTATCTCAAGACTCCGGGCGTCAACCTGTGCAAGGTCCCGGATCACGTGCCCCTGGAGCAGGCGTGCATCCTGGGGGATGCCGTGGCGACCTCGTATCACGCGATCACCAAGCGCGCCCGGGTCGTGCCGGGGACCACGCTCGCCCTCATCGGCGTGGGCGGGGTGGGCCTGCACGCCCTCCAGATGGCGCGGATGGCCGGGGGCTGGGTCATCGCGGTCGATGTCAACGAGGCGCGGCTCGAGCTGGCCAGATCTCTCGGTGCCGACGCCGTGATCGACGCCCGCCGCGGGCCCTTCCACGAGACGGTGCGCCAGCTCACGGACGGCCAGGGGGTGGACGTGGTGATGGAGTTCGTGGCCAATCAGCAGACGCTGCCGTCCAGCTATCAGAGCGTCAAACGCGCCGGGCGACTGGTCTTCGTCGGCTACACGCCCCAGCTTCCCCTGTCCGTGATGCCCCACGAGCTCGTGCGGAACGAGCTGGAGATCGTCGGCTCCCGCGCGAACACGAAGCAGGAGCTCCAGGAGACCATGGATCTCGTGGGCCGCGGGCGCATCAAGCCCATCGTGGACCGGGTCTTCCCGCTCGCCGAGATCGAGTCCGCCTTCGACGCACTCCGGGAAGGTCGATCGCTCGGCCGGAACGTGCTCGCGATCTAGACCCTTGCTCGGCGTGCGGCCTAGGGCTCCCGGTTCCAGTACACGAGGCGCCAGAGAGGCCCGCTGAACGGGCTGAAGTCGAACCCTCGGAGGCTGTTGGAGATGGCGAAGACGGCGTGCCGGATGACCACGGGGATCACGGCCACGTTCTGGACCACGAGGTCGTTCATCCGGATGAACATGCCCGCCCGCTTGACCGGGTCCATCTCGGCCTCGGCGGCGCGCCAGAGCCGATCGTACTCGTCGTTCCGCCACCGCGTCACGTTGACTCCGGCCCACTTGTTCGCTTTCTGGGCCGCTTCCCAGGAACAGAAGCTCCGCATGAAGGCCTGGGGATCGGGATGGCGGAGGATCTTGGTGGAGAGCTGCAGATCGGCGTAGAAGTGGGTCTCGGTGTCGGGATTGCCGGGATCGGATCCGAAGAACACGGAGGCCACCACCGATTTCAGCTCGCACTCGATGCCCGCCCTGGCACACGCCTGCTTGATGATCGCCTGCACCTTCTGTCGGACGGGCTGGTTGACCGTCTGGAAGAGGATCTTCAGGCGCTTGCCGTCCTTGGCGCGGATGCCGTCCGGCCCGCGCTTCCATCCCCCGGCGTCGAGGAGGACATTCGCCTTGTCCGGATTGAATTCCCATCGCATGTTCGGCGAGGCGAAGGGGCGTCGGTTCAGAAAGTTCGCGGTAGCTTCGGCCTGTCGCCCCCAGATCTCGGTCTGGATGGCGCTCCGGTCGACGAGAAGCGCCAGGGCGGACCGAACCGCCGGGTCGGTCAGGAACGGATGGGTGGTCTTGATGCTCGACCGCTCGCCGTCGACGTCCTTTCCCGGATCGGTCTGGTTGACCTGGAGGTACTCGATGTTCACCGTGCGGCCGATGACGACGCGACCCTTGGCGCTCTCCTCGAGCCGCCGCAGGATCTCGTCCTCCATGTTCAGCCCCCAGGCGTAGTCGTACTGGCCGGTCTGGAGCACCGCGCGGGCGGCCGAGACGGGATCGCCGCCGCCCTTGAACTCGACCGTGTCGAAGAAGGGGCGGTTCGGCACGTGGTAGCCCGGGTTGATCTCGGCCCGCAGCACGTCGCCCGGCTTGAAGTCGACGTACCGGTACGGGCCCGTCCCCACCGGCTTGAGGTTGGCCGGCGCCTCGCGGGACCGGCCGCCGCGGTACGCGTCGAACACGTGGCGAGGCAGGATCATGCCCGCGGCGCTGCAGAAGGCGTCGGCCCAGAACGGCATCGGGTGCTTGAAGACCAGCTTCACGGTGTGATCGTCCACGCGCTCCACGCGGTCGATCTCCCGATACGATCCCGTGGTGGTCGTGGCCGTCGCCATGTCGGACGCGTACTGCCACGTGAAGATCACGTCGTCGGCGGTGAACGGACGTCCGTCGTGCCACTGCACGCCCGGCTTGAGCCGCCACGTCACCGACGTGCCGTCCCTGGCCACGCCACCGTTGTCGAGCGTCGGGACCTCGCGCGCGAGAACGGGCACGATGTTGCCGTCGGGATCGAGGTCGGCCAGGGGCTCGTAGAAGAGCTCCGACGCTTCGAGATCCTTGGGGGCCACGGCCAGGTGAGGATTCAGGATGGTCGGGGCCGCCCAGTACAGGAGCCGGACCGGGCCGCCTCCTCCCCGCCGGGTCGGGGCGACCCCGGATGATCGCGGCTGAGCGTGGGCGACGCCGGCCGCGGCCAGCATCTGCGCGGCGAGAGGCGCCGTGAGCCCCAGGCCAACCATGGCCTGAACGAAACGGCGGCGCGAGAGCCGTCCGCGCCTGACCTCGTCGATGAGCTCGCGAAGCACGTACTCGTCCATGATGGCCTCCGGTGCCGTCGGCGTTAGCGCGTTGTTCTGTCCTGCTCGGCGGCTGCTGACCAGAGCTTATGAAGCTCAATCGACCAAGAGTCAAGTTACTTGCTGTTCGTGACGGCGTTGACAAGGAGACGACGACCGCCGAGACTATCGCCCCAGGGAGGACCTGACCATGCGAGCCACTGACGAACATCCCCTTCTGCCCACACTCAAGCGCCAGCTCGTCGAGCGCCAGATCGAGCGGCGCGAGTTCCTGCGCTACGCGACCCTGCTCGGCATGGCGGCACCGGCCGCCTATGCCTTCGTGGGCAAGGTCGCCGGCGAGCGGCTTATCGCGCCGGCGGAGGCTCAGGGCGCCCTGCCCAAGGGCGGCACCCTGCGGCTCGCCATGCGCTGCCAGGACATCAAGAGTCCCCACACGTATAGCTGGGTGGAATCCTCCAACTCCGCGCGTCAGGTGCTGGACTATCTCACGGTGACCGGCGTGGACAACATCACCCGTCCGAGCCTCGTCGAGAAATGGGAGCCCAGCCCCGACCTGAAGACGTGGACGCTACGTTTGCGCCGGAACGTCAAGTGGCACAACGGCCGGCAGTTCACCGCCGACGACGTCGTGTGGAACCTGAAGCGAGTGCTCGACCCCAAGACCGGCTCTTCCGTGCTCGGCCTGATGAAGGGCTTTCTCCTCGAGGATGTCGAGACGGGCGAGAAGGACGACAAGGGCAATCCCAAGAAATCTTCCCGCCTCTGGGACGCCAACGCCGTCCAGAAGGTGGACGACTTCACCGTCCGGCTGAACGGCAAGTCGGCCCAGCTCGCCGTGCCCGAGCAGCTCTTCCACTACCCGCTCCTCATCCTGGACCCGGCGGAGAACGGCGAGTTCAAGGTTGGCTCGAACGGCACGGGCGCCTTCACGCTGACGGCCAACGAGGTCGGGCGCAAGCAGGTGCTCAAGGCGCGCAAGGAAGGCTACTGGGGCGGCGGGCCGTACCTCGACCAGATCGAGTTCATCGATCTCGGCGACGACCCCGCCGCCGCGGTGAGCGCGCTCGCCTCCAAGCAGGTGGACGGCCTCTATGGCGCCGACATCGTCCAGCTCGAGGCGCTGCAGAAGATCCCGCACGTGCAGATGTACCAGGTGGCCACGGCGTACACGGCGACCGCGCGCATGCAGCCGGTGAAGCCCTTCGACGACAAGCGCGTGCGCCAGGCCATGCGGTACGCCATCGACTCGAACGCGGTCCTCCAGATCGCCCACCGCGGTCTCGGCCAGCCCGGCGAGCACCATCACGTCAGCTCCGTGCATCCGGAGTACGCGAAGCTGCCGCCCCCGCAGCGCGATGTCGCCCGGGCCAAGAAGCTGCTCGCGGAGGCGGGCTACCCGAACGGCATCGACGTCGAGATCATCTGCCGGCCGCAGCCCGCCTGGGAGCTCCTCGCCGTGCAGACCATGGTGGAGCAGTGGAAGGAGGCGGGCATCCGCGTCAAGATCAACGTCATGCCCTCCACGCAGTACTGGGAGGTGTGGACCAAGGTGCCGTTCGGCTTCACCACCTGGGCCCACCGCCCGCTCGGGATCATGAGCCTGGCCCTGGCCTATCGCTCGGGCGGCCCGTGGAACGAGTCCAAGTATTCCAATCCCGAGTTCGACCGCTTGCTCAGCCAGGCGGAAGGCACCCTCGACGTCGCCTCGCGACGCGAGACCATGGCCAGGCTCGAGGCCATCCTGCAAGACGACGGGCCGATCGTGCAGCCGGTGTGGCGGGCGATCTTCACCTTCCACGACAAGCGCGTGCAGGGCTTCAAACCGCATCCCACTCTCTACATCTTCGGCCATCAGCTGGCCATACAGGCGTGATGTCCCGCGCGTCGCGCCCGAGGGGAAGGAAGCGCACCACCGCGTCCAAGCCGCGCGGGCTGCTCGGGCGGCTCGCCGAAGGGCCCGTCATCTGCGCCGAAGGGTATCTCTTCGAGTTCGAGCGGCGCGG
>WNGP01006058.1_pt1 | contig 10079 bp, 9 predicted proteins | sample 5407671 | NCBI WGS metagenome assembly WNGP01 (sample SAMN13153381, study PRJNA577476) | soil metagenome | isolation source: 40 cm soil or saprolite under Garry oak tree replicate 2 | place: USA:California | collected 2016-06-15
GAGGTATATTTCGCGGCGAAGCGCGCCACTTCATGCAAAATCTCGATATCGATCTCGATGCGCTGGCGCACGCCTGGACGCTGGACTTTCACAGCAACCTCGTCACCCCCGCGCAGGACAGCGCGGTGTACCTGGGCCATAGAAGCAGTGGCAAGCGGTTCGCAATCGAATGATTGAAATACCTCAGTAATGGACGCCCCCAACTCACTTTCGATAATCGCGGTGATCTTCTCGCTCGGCACAGGCGTAACCGTATTCTGTAGGCGAGAGAGCGCAGCAATATAGTCCTTCGGGAGCAAATCGGGCCTGGTACTGAGCAGCTGACCCAACTTAATAAAACACGGCCCCAATTCCTCGAGCGCCTTTGCCAGCCCCTCGGCGTGGTCCCCGTCCTCTTCATGATCATCCAGCAGCAGTATCCCGTCATCCTCCTCCTCCTCATCGTGGCGATGACTCAACATAAACTTCGCCGCCACGTGATGTAACTCGTACTTACGCAGAATCTGAAAGATTTCCACGTACCTCTCAGGATGATGGGAAAAGCGACTGGTCAATATATTCAACAACGACGTATCCGAATTCATATGACTTTTGAGATTCGACATGAGAGAGCCTCCTTTTCTTGACTCGTTCAGCTTATCCCATTGTACCAGAGAAGGAGAAGCTATTCCATACCATAATCCATATTGACGATACGTCACTCGCTCACAAACAGATCACTTTCAAAAAGCAGGAGTGCAGAGGGCGCAGCCCTTTGCCGGGGTGTGGGGTGTTCCCCACTTTTACTCTTTTCTTGGGGGGATGGGTGGGGAATTCAGAATCATTTGACATCCTCACCTGGCATATATGAAAATGGAGGAGTAATAGAGAAAACAAAGGAAGAGAAACAATGATAGACTTTGAACCTCCTTTCGCCATCACAACACCACGACCCAACACACCAATCGCCACTTACACCGCCCGCATCGAAGCCTTCATCGAAGCCGGGCGCAACACCACCTACACCCCGGCAGACAGCGACAGCCAAAAAATCGCCGTCATCCTCGTAGACTACCAGCATGATTTCATCGATCCCGCCGGTACCCTCTACGTGCCAGGCTCACAGGAGGACATAGCACGCTTCCTGCGCTGGTTTTACATGCATGCCTACAAGATCACATCCGTCTACGCCTCACTCGACACCCATCTACCGCTCCAGATTTTCTACAGCTCCTGGTGGCAAAATCCCCAGACCGGCGCGCACCCACAACCATACACCGTCATTACCGCCGGAGACATAGATAACAAAACCTGGGCGCCCATCCTGGAACCGGAATGGTCCGTACAATACGTCCACCTCTTGCAGCAAAAAGCCAAAAAGGACCTCATGATCTGGCCCTACCACACCATGGAGGGAACCCTCGGCCACATGCTGGCCGCCCCTCTCAGTGAAGCTATCGCATGGCACAGCGCGGCGCGAAACACCCGGCCAACCTACATCGAAAAAGGCCGCACCGCCCGCACCGAGTTCTACGGCATCTTCGGCGCCGAAGTACCCGATCCCCAATCTCCCGAAAGCGCCCTCAACACCGCACTCCTCGACGTCGTCATGCAGCACGACAAAGTCTACATCGCCGGTGAAGCCAAATCCCACTGCGTCCTGGAAACCGAACGTCAACTCGTCGAGCACTACGCCCATCAACCGGCCATGCTCCAAAAACTCTACTTCCTCAAAGACTGCACCAGCTCAGTCCAACACCCAACCATCGACTTCGACGCTCTCGCCGAAACCGAACTGGAAAAAATGAAGGAGATGGGCGTTCATATAGTGCTGAGTACTGATCCTGTCGAATAATCGGAAATTGACAAAGAACGAGGAATACGGAATATATTCAATCATGTTACAGATGTGGTAAATTGGAAGTATTGCTTAGTCTGGCTCCGTACTCTTATTTCGTAGTTTTCTTTTATTCAGGAGATTACCCAGACGGAGAAGACTAGAATGGAAGCTTCACTAAACGGCCGATATGGGCGATTCAACTTGGGAGCCGCTAAGTTAACAATTGGACGTGCACCAAATAATCAGCTTATATTAACTGACTCCCAGGTTTCAGGATATCATGCCGAAATTCGTCCAGATGGTCAAGGATATAGTATCATTGATTTTGGAAGCACGAATGGCACCTTTGTCAATGAATACCCGCTTACACCTAATGTCCCACGTTCACTCAGCCCCAATGATAGGCTTCGGTTTGGACAAAGCATAAACAATCTGGGCACAACGTTCACTTTTGAGGTGAGAAGTGTAGCACCAGTAAAGTCAACGTATTCAGGGCCACCACCAGCCAATAGTTCCAGCCCTCGGCAAGAATATCAACAACAACAGCCACCTTTTAACCCGGTTTATCCCCCACTCCATGAGGATAATAAGATGAATGCCCAATCTCGACCATCGATCCGGGATATAGTTGCCGGACAAGGTAACTATACCCCGTCATCGGGAATGTCAGAGAAGGAGATTGCTAATTTACTGGCCCCATTCACTCAACTTTCAGGTGATTCTTATTATCTTTCAATGAAGGAAAGTGAGGCATTAGGGAAAGCATTGGGCTTAAAGAGTAGCAAGCAACTCCAAAAGATATTTCCAGGTCCGTACCAATACGCCACGACAGTTCTTGCTTGCATTCTGGCTTTAAGACATATAGGCAGGGAGATAATCTCCTATTTCGATACTCCACGAGGCTCAGTCATAGAGGTAAAGCTTCCTGTAGATGTACTTGCTTACGCGGGAACGCTAACCATCGAGATCATTGACGAAAGCCCATCCAGAATAGTCTTAAATGGAACAACCGAAATTCAAGGACAAATGTTTGATTGGGGAAAGGGCAAAAGAGCTTTAGAGCAAGTGTTTGAGTCTACCGAGCAATACCTCAGGAGATTGACCACCTGAACCATCTTTTTCAATAAGTTCCAGGTACAGGCAAACATCAATTTGTTCCCCTGCATCCCGCTCAATCCGCTCCCCTCGTCAACTCCGCTCGCAGAAACTCCACAGTCGCCTGGATAATCTCGCGCGAGCGCGCATTGTCATCCAGAATATCAAAGGCATGACGTCCAGTCGCGTGATTCATCACATCAATATTCACATTCTTCGCCAGGGCTGCCGTAATCAGCCGGTCGATAGAGGCATTGAGCTGTGGATAATCGAGCCCCGCTCGCACAACAAGCATAGGAGGCGTCCCACTCGCAGCTTTCTTCACAGAGGCACTTGCCGAAAACTCATCAAACACCTCCTCAGAAAGTGCGGGAAATTTCTCCTCAGTTCCCCCAGATACCTCGGCTGGCTCATCATAGTAAACCTGCAAATCGGCAATCCCATAATAAGAAACCACGCAGCGCACATAAGAAGCCGTGCCGCGCAGCGCCGCTCGCAAACCGAAAGGCCCTCCAGCAGAACCGACCCAGATACCCAGCCTCTCGGCATCAATACCCAGCTTCCCAGCCTGGTTGCGCACATAGCTAATGAGATCATCCACGTCGCCCGCCACCTCATATAACCTCGTAAGATTTTCCGTAGAGCGATGGTTAAATGTCACCCCAATCAGCCCCGCTGCAGCAACCAGTTGCCCCCAGGAAACATACTGCCCCCACTCTTTCGCATCCTGAAGAAACTCCGGTGGTCCATCTCCATGCACAAAGAGCACCGCGGGAAGCCGCCTATCCCCATCATACTCATCCGGATAGTACACATCCAACCGCAACTCCTGCCCATCCACCATTTTATAGGTTATATCCTTCTGCACAATAGCCGCCTGCATCCCAGGCATCTCATATACAATGCGTTTTTGCCCGAAATCCTCTTCATCCCGCTCTGCCATACAGGTAATCCTCCTTCTCTATTACTTTTCTTATCCACCCTCAGCCTATCACACCCGTGCCAACTTGCATAGCTCTTCCTGTATCAAAAAGAAACCATGTAACCCTCTCACGTATGTAATAATGTGGAGAAGTAGACATTGATTTTGAAACAAAAAGGAGGATTTCACAAATGCTATCTCTCAAACGCATATTCCTAAGCACAACCCTACTCTTGATCGCCCTGACCGCCGTGGCCTGCGGTAGTTACACTTCCACCGGCTCAGGCAATAGCAGTGGAACAACTCCCACCCCAACCACCGCTCCCACCAGTGCACCACCCGTCATTAAAACCGCCACAGCCACAGTAAAAGGTACATCTCAAACCATCCTCACCAACGCCCAGGGCATGACCCTGTACTACTTTACGGCCGATACGGCCACAACTTCCGCCTGCACATCAACATGCTCCGGAATCTGGCCTCCCCTCCTCTTCACCGGTACCGGCTCACCCACCAGCGCAACAACCCTGCCAGGCACCCTGAGTGCCGTCACGAACGCCAACGGACAACAGGTCGAATACAATGGGCATCCGCTCTACACCTACTCAAAAGATACCGCTCCTGGCCAGACCAATGGAGAAGGCCTCTTCGGCAAGTGGTTCGTCGCCACTCCCACCCTGTCAACCCAGAGCGCACCACAAACTACACCGACGCCGTATGGGTATTAGAGCCTTGCCATTATAAACAAACGGCACACATGGATAAGCTTTAAGCCGGCCATATTCTCTCTACCTGGCAGGCAGTTTGCCAGCGGAATGGAACGGCCTCTCCTCTGGGACGTACCAATCGAGAGAGTCGATCTGTGCCTCCAGGATGTTCGCCACCGGATGACGTTTGGGGAGGTGCGCGCCAAACTCCAGAATGCGCTGGAGGATGTTCCTGGATCTGGTCTGCTGGGTGAACGTGAGCGCCTGGTTGACATACGTGTAGGCTTCGTCTTGGGCTCCTTGCTGCCCATAGGCTCGTGCGATATCGGTGAGGACGATAGATTGATAGCGGACCCTCTTTGTTCCACGCAGCAGCGCGAGTGACCCGTGCAGAGCCGTGAGCGCCTCCTCTGGGCGCTGTATCCGCAGATAGCACGTCCCCTTGTATCCCCTCAGCTTCGCGCTGTCAAACCCGGTGCGATAGGGATCATCCTCGCTGGTGGGTGCTTGTCTGTCGGCTTGCTCAGCTCGCTCTAGCGCACGCTGGCAGTTGTGTGTATTGCCCAGAGAGGCCTGGGCCTCTGCCTCTACGGCGGCGATCCAGGCACAGGTGGTGGGCGTGCCGCCCCGTTGGGCGAGACGGCGAGCTTCTTCCAGGTAGGGCAGTGCCCGTTCTGGATGCTGCTCGTAGGTTGGCAGGAAGCTCATACGGGTGAGGGCAACGGCCGTGAGTGTATCATGGCTTGCCTGCCGACCAGCGTTGATAGCGGCCCGGTAGTACGCCGCCGCCAGGGGATAATTGCGCCCATCGAAGGCCATGTGTCCTCCGATTTGGGACAGTTCGCTGACCATGACCCATAAACGCCGCTCTGCCAGGGCGTCGTGTAGCGCGGCTAGAAATCTGAGCAGCGTCTTGAGCCGTATCTCCACACAATTGAGCAGCGAGGGCGATGAGACACCGACCACGTCAGGAAGGAGTTGCCAATAGCCTGGCATCTGCGCTTCCAGGTGGGTCAGCGTGACGGCATCGATAGGGGACGGCTTTTTGAGCGTCGCTGAGAGCCTCTCCAGAATATCTATGTTCGTCTGTGGTAGGAGCAAGGCAACTCCTGCCGCGGTAACAGTTTCAGTGAGCAGCTTACGGCGTAGGATATTCATGGCATTCTCCCAGGCTTGCGTCTCCGAAGGACCTTCTTCTGCCTCCTTCAGCAGGCCCAGCTCCCACGGTAATTTGTTAAAGTAGTGACATAAAATTTTGCGTGACGAGGGGTGGATGCTCTCTCCCTGCTCAGCGCGCTTGATGGTTCGAACTGACAAGCCCGTCTCTTGAGCCAGAGCTTTCTGAGAGAGATTATGGCGTTCTCGAGCTGTACGCAGTGGATGAACTTCAGCCATTTGTACCTCTTTTCTATACTACTTCTTATTATATCGGCTTCTGCATCATATTTCGAGTGTATTTTGAGAGATTTCGGGCATCCGGAGTGAGCTGTCACCAAACTGTTCCCCTAGTGGCACCTTACTGGCATCCATTCTCCAGCTTTTTGGGCGATTATCACTTACACTAGGAGGGAGAACTTTTATTTGACGATGCGAACGATTGTGTGTCATCAGAAGCTGGCATTTGTCCCAGACCAGAGTAATCCAGTGACTGACTTGTGGTCATCATCTGTGATCAACAGAATCGTCATCAGACAATCTTGATGTTCTCTCTGCTGTCAACACAGTTTGAGCACACTTTGAAAGGAGGTAGATCATGCCCTATCCGATGCCCGAGCTTCCACCCAGGCAACTTACTGCTCAAGAACTCCAGCACCTACGCCAGGAATTTCCTCAAATGACCCAAAACAATACGCTGAGGATTGGCCCCCCAACTAACCAATACAATTGTATGGCATGGAGCGTGGGTGTAACAAACGCTTGGCTTTGGCCTGGTGCTAATAAATTCAAGGAGTTCTATACGCAGTATGGCGCTCATCTTGTTGCTAATGGAGGAATTGTTGCCTTTGGATTTGCTCTGCTAGACATGAAACATGGAGCAACGAATTTGCAGATCCCTAACTACGGTCGCCATTGGACAAGCAAGCTGGGAGTAAATCCCCTGGTTCTCCACTCGCTTGACGCCCTAAGTGGATCTGGGAGCATCTATGGAGATCCTCTCCAATACTATACGCCGCAACCTCCCCTTGCAGAAAGTTGGATAGGAGAGGAGATTATCATGTACCAACTTACGGAGGCAGAAATTAGTACCTTGCAGGATCGCATAAACCGATTGAGCCAGGATGTTAGAGAACAATTTACTCGAGCCTATGATAGGTGGAAACAAACCTGGTCACAGCCGGCTATTCTTGCGAGTTCTGATCCCCAGGTCCGTGCTCGCTCAAAAGAATTCGATGATCTGGTCGCAATGGGACAAGTTATCGTTCCACTTCTCATCAGAGAGATGAGCGTTGAACATGATTTCTTCGCTCTTCAAGCTGTAGAGAAGTTAGTTCCACCTGATATCGTCTTTCGTCCAGCAATAGGGGACCCTGAGTTCCTTGGTGGCGAACAATTGAGAGCGCATATGACAGCAAGACGCTGGCTTGCTTCATAACTGTCGATGGATGAAACATCTAAGCACTGAATCATATCACTCGAGCAGAAATCTATCCGTTGAAAGGCCTTGTGGGGCTGGCTCAAACTGCAACGAATAGTAGTGCTAGCACGGTGAATGATTTCAGTAGTCTGTACCCTTTCTAAAGATGGTAGATCAAATCCGCTTGAACGCTTTGCATTGGTAGAGAGCCAGGAATTGCTCCTGAAGCCAGTCTCTTATGACAAAGTAATCAGCAGGATTTGAGAGTAGCTTTTCATTGGAGGTGAAACATGCCTATTGCACTCAAAAGCAAAATCGTCGGAAATCCAAAGACTGACCTTGACCCTGTCATCACCGGTCTCCAGTGGGGCAAGGGATTTGATTTTGGGAAAGGGGTCAACGCCATTACGGGAGGCTTAGCAGGTAATGCATTACAGTCATTTACCCCGAATCCGCGCCAGGTAAAGACATCCTCAGAGCAATATCGATTCATTCAGAGCGAAAGCGATCTGAACCGTGAAATTGAGGCCTCAGCTTCAGGGAAGTACAATATCGAAGGCGTGGAGGTGACCGCATCGACGAAATACGTGAGCCACATCAAATTCTCGGAACTTGCTGTTACATTGATTGCTGAATACGAATCGCACTATGCCGGTTACGATGAAGGCGGGAACTACCAGTTCACGGATGAGGCAAAAAAGCTGATTAGCAACCCTGGCGAATTCCGCCGGGTGTATGGCGATTATTTCATTGCTGGTGCCCAACGCGGTTCGCACTTCGTTGCAGTTTACGTCTGCCAGGCCAGCAGTGTAGAAAGTATGGATAAATTTGAGGCAGCCTTCAAAGGGGAAGCTCCCGAAGTATTTAGCGCAGAAGGCAGCGTGAGCTTCATGCAGGCAGCTTCAAAGAACAATATCAGCCTATCATTCGATGTCGACATGTATGGTTACGAAGGAATATCACCAGGCCCACCATGGACTCCAGAATCAATCACCAAAGCGCTTGCCTGGTTCAAGGAGCACGAGAAAGGCCTGTATCTTGAAGCATTGTTACAGCATTACGGTACAATTGACACTTCCTATCCGCGAACGGTCGATATCGCGCCTTCTATTTTCGTTGACCTTCATCTGCTCTACACCAACTATTGGGACATAGTAGCCCTTTACGGCTCCTGCCCGAAATATTATCAAAACCAGTATTCGAAAGAATACCAGTCGCTGACTTCCAGCGTGAAGGCCAATGAAAGTGTCCTAGCTACGGATGCGAACCTTCGTATCGAGTTGCAACAAAAAGCAGACATTCTGCTTTCTCTCCTCAGTGCCGTGAATGCGCGGCAGGACTTCTTCTTCAAAGTAAAAAAAGCCGTTGGCACTGAACCAGGGGAAGGTGCTTCCATTGAAGAAACGGGAGGAGTCCACTCGTGGCTGTATGGTTACAGCACCTACCCCCAAAGCTCTGACGTAGTCATTTCCAGCGTCGATATGAACTACGCCGAGGAGTGGCACATCGGGTGGCGTGAGCACACGTTCGAGTTTGGTCCGAATAACAACTATCTCATCGTTGGCTGGGAAGTGATCGCGAATTGGTCAGATGGCTCGGATGGCCAGTGGTGGAAAGCCGTCGCCCAGATCCTCCTGACGAACCATGCGGCAGTCCATGTGAAATCTAAATACGACCGTGGTTGTAACTGGGGATTTCGCGTGTATTATGTGAATGCGAAGGACTATCAGTTCTCTGCGAATGCTCTTGAGCGGATAGACTCTCCTAGCGAGACGGAAGACTCTTCTTTCGATTCTAATGAGGAAGGGCTACCATCAGAAACGTTGGGGAATTGCTATCGGGGACGTGATTGTACGCAGGATGTTCTTGCCAGTAATGTCACTCGCCAGGATTGTTTCAGGAACCTGGGCGGGAGAAGTTGGCGGGCCAACGATGCCCCGCGCTGTTGGGAAAACTGAGGTGTATTGACCGCTCGCTTCAACTCGATTGCTGCAAATTTGGGAATTACATGCCGAAATTTGATCATTATAGGGGCGATCTGCTCGTTTTTTGAGGGAGCAATGACCCACATAATTGTACCGGTTTCGCTCATGTAATGCCTCCTGCGGCAGATTGGTGAAGAACAGTTCGTAGACGATGCCCCGGCGAGTGTGGCCAACACGACGCTTCTGAGCATTCGCCGGATGGGTTGCGACCACAACGCGACAGCACGCGCCATTGGGTCCCACGGGTACATCAGGGCAGTCATAGAGCATGCGCTCCAGGGCGCTTTCTGGGCGTGTGAACGACTGGTCGGCGGGCAGGTGCAACATTTCCCTGCCGGGTGGGGACCCTTGCGGTCGCCCTGGTGGCTCTCGCTGTGATGCTCACATACATAAGTGTCGGGGAGAGAGTTACCACGACAGATACTTAGGCGTAATCATTGTAAGGGCGGGAGCGGGGCAGATGCGGGGTGGAGACCCTTGCGGTCGCCCTGGTGGACTACGCTACACGGATTGGGGGCGAGATAGCATGATTTCCCTGCCGGGTGGAGACCCTTGCGGTTGCCCTGGTGGACTACACTACCCTCCCACCACAAATCCCCTCGCGAAGCCGTATAGGGTACGGGCTGGGCTTGCCCCTGCCCTGGTTTATCATCAATCCTGTGTCGTCTGTTGTTTATCCATCGTTCCCTTTCCATGGCCGGGCTTGCCCCTGCCCTGGTTTATCATCAATCCACACCTTCCCCGTCACTTCCCCCTATTGACATCCACCCCCCTCACAGTGCATAGTGAAGTGGACATCCCTTAGCGAGTAAACACTTTTTGGACATCCAAACACTTTCAATTCTCAAACGCACAACTCAATACTTGAACACCCAGCAGCAGCAGGCCTACCTCGTCGGCGGCTCCCTGCGCAACATCCTGCTTGGCGAACCTTGCAGCGATTGGGACATCGTCATCGAAGGCGACGCGCACAAAC
>WNGP01006060.1_pt1 | contig 10076 bp, 12 predicted proteins | sample 5407671 | NCBI WGS metagenome assembly WNGP01 (sample SAMN13153381, study PRJNA577476) | soil metagenome | isolation source: 40 cm soil or saprolite under Garry oak tree replicate 2 | place: USA:California | collected 2016-06-15
CAAGAACTCAAGATATACATCAAACAGCTATCAAAAGCTCTGAAATTCCTACCGTTGGGAAGCCGAGCCTACTATGCCGTCACCGGAGAACTTCTCAGAGCAAGCACTCAATTGAAGGCCCTGGTCCCAATAGGATCTACGATGAAGGGCGAACGCTAGCCTACCCCTTCTTCATTGAAGAAACGATCATGAGATTTGAAGCTCGAGCTCGCCACTTTAGTCGAGCTTTACGAAATAACTATAAGCCACAGAGCCCGCGAGACCTCGAACGTGTTCCTTCATGGCTTCTCAAGCGCTCGGCGACACCAGGATACACGAGCTAGCACAGATCCAACTGAAAGAACCTGTCCTGATTCAGGGCCTCCCCGGACTCGGCTACGTTGGAAAGGTTGCAGTCGACTATTTTATCGAGAAATTAAGGCCCAAGAAAATGGGCGAGCTGTACTCCAGCTACCTCCTCTTCCCGGACGGCAATCTCGGCATCAACATCTCAGAAGACGGAACATACTCTCTTCCACGATACGAATTCTATGGCTATGGAGAGCTAGACCCCAACGTCATTCTCCTCACCGGAGACGCCCAGCCGAGCGTAACCGGACAATACGAAGTCGCAAGCATCGTCCTCGACTTTGCCCAACGATTCGGATGTAAGGCCGTTTACACAATGGGCGGATATGGTACACGCTCCGGAAACGACGTAGGAGCCGTCTACGCTGTTGTCGGAGAAGCCGCGCTCGGAGAACGTTTGAGAAAAATGGGAGCGAAACTTGCGAAAGGAGGCGCCGTCACTGGAGCTGCGGGAGTAATCCTTGGCATCGGCCGACAACGCGGCATGCAGTGCGCAGGCCTACTCGGCGCGACGACGGGAGCCTACCCGGACTTGGAAGCCGCAAGGGCCGTGATCCAGATGTTGACTGGACTGGTCAGTATTCCGGTTGATCTGAAAGAGCTGGATTCAGAGATTGAAGACATGCGCAAGAAGATGGAACGCTTCAGACATGCAGATGTTGAGGAGTCCAAGGAAGGCGAAGAAAAACCCGAGGAAGGCAAGGACCGCTACATTACCTAACGAGAGAGCATTCGTTCTACTTTCGGATTTCGACTGGAGCCAATTCCCTTTCACTCCATTTTATAGCAGGAGAATACTGGGACCGGGTTGAAGGAGATTTGCTCGAAGCAAGTCTGGAAAGAGACGGCGCAGTCCACAAGGTGAGCCTGCTTCCGGTAGAAAACGCGGTCTTGGCCTTCTTCTACGATGATACATTCAAGATTGGCACGTTAGCCGTATCGACTCCTGGCTTGCGCGAGGGAGGACCAGGGACCTCATCTGTTCTTCTCGGCGGGAAATACCTGATCGCCGCGAGGGCCCTGTCGGAGAGAGTGGCTGCAATCTACAACAAAATGAGCATAGTATCGATAAACACGAAGCTCTCAGAAGGCGAGGCGCTGCGCCTCTACGCGAACCTTCTGGACAAGGCTAGGTCTGGCACGAGCGCCGATCCAGCTTCATCTAAAGGTTGAAGAGGAAACCCAGTGCGATTGTGATCGCCGTGGCAGTGAAGGTTATCGCTGCCACAGCGTCATCCAATCTCTCAACGCTCATCGTATCGTCATCCTACGAGTAATCATTGAGAGAATGTTCTGTACAGTAGTCGAGTATGTTGGCTTGTTCTTCGACATCTTACTCACTCCAGAAAAGCTGAGGCGGGGCCGGCGTTATCCTCTCTGTAACAACGCGGCCTACTCGTTCCCTTCCGCGACTCTTTAATAGGAAAGAAGAGATTTTGGCGTGTTGTCAGTCGCGTGCGGTCTCGCTTAGAGTCTTGGCTCTAGAATAGATGGAAAACTATCGCCAATTGTTCAGCTTGTTTGGGCCAGAATCCTTGCCCTCGACGCCGTTGAGTCCATTGATCCACTCGGGGACTATTACTGCCCTGATCAATTCTTGGATGGTTATTCCCCTTCGTTTCGCGATCTTTTCTAGTTCGCGATAAATCATGTCGTCAAGCGTTTGCATGAACTTAGGCAGTCTAAACACCACGGTTTCTCGGGATATCAATGTCAGTTCAGGGGTTGAAATAAAGTGCTGATGTAACTTGTAGAATTCCAAGGAAGTGACAGGCTTGAGGCGTTGGGAGCTCGATCAGTAAGGTCCTCCTCTAGGTCGGAACGTCTCCGAGAATCTGGCGCGACGCAGATTCGACTCTGGAACGGTACGACTCACTCGTGTATACTCTCACGAGGTTCATGAACGTCTGAAGAACCTGCGCAATCCTGGACGTCTTCGATAGAGGGACTTTCTCCTTTTTTCCATTAGGGGAACGCCTGAAAACTGGTATGTCTATGGAAGGGAGGACCGAAGTATGGTGGTACGGAACTGATGGTTGAGTAGGTACGTCGATGGTGACATCTTCCAATGCAATCTTCGCCCTCCTAGCAATCTGTTTTTCGATGTCCGCGCGAACCCGTTCGTCTGAGATGACGTTAAACGCCAACTCTTCACCGGAAAACAGGGTGCGTTCATAAGCGCATTTGAGAAGTCTTCTATGTTCTAGGTCCTTCATTATCTTCTCGGACTTCTTGCACTCCTTCAGCGCTGTCCATACTTTGTAATCATCAAGCTTGAGATAATCCTCAGGTACATCAAAGTCCAACAAATGGAGTTCGTCTCTTGCCATTTCCAAAGCCCTTACCATCATAATCTGAACTGCCCTAGAGGCTTTGTGGAAGTATATCGTTCGAAACGATTCAAAACGTGCAAGCAGGAAGCTCTCAAGAGTCGCGACCGCCGAATCGTCGATTGACAAGCTGTTCTCAATGACATCCATCGCGTACAGGAGGCGATGAACATCGAAGGAGCCGTATCCTGCTCCTGTATGAAAGGAGTCTCTAACGACATAATCCAATTTGTCGATGTCAACGCTGCCGCTGATTATCTGGTCTAGGTATGGCCGTTCTCTATTCGCCAGTTTTCCAACTGCCAATCGGCCCAAAATACTGGTGTCGAGGCCGGCGGCCTCGAGCCTTTCAGCTATGTCTGTCTCTTTTACGAGCCATGGAACAAAGTCCTCATGATGCTTACCAAGGTATTTTGCCAAGAGGGGTTCAAAGACATGCGAAAAGGGGCCGTGCCCAATGTCATGAAGCAACGCGGCCAACCGCAACTGTTCTCGTTGACTTCGAGGCAACCCTATCGGAAGCACATCACCAAGAGTACCTGCAAGATGCATTGCGCCAATTACATGCTCGAACCTAGTGTGATTTGCGGCGGGATAGACGAATTCTGAGCCAGCAAGTTGGCGGATGCGCTTGAGCCTTTGAACAGGCTCGGTATCGATAACTGATCTTTCAGTCTGGCTGATTCTGATATAACCATGAATCGGGTCTTTGATGAACCCGCCAGATTTTTCCGCCAACTTTCTCTACCATGCTGAAGCGACACTATGTAGTTAACTTCTCATTCAAGTATTGAGAACTCTCCTTTTATCCAGGTTACTGCGATTCTCTAAAATTGCGGCCGTGTTTTGAATGGTTCAGGACAAGATCCTCTGCTTCGTTTGTTCAGTGAAGGGTATCGAGACGACATTCGCAACGTATTACGAATTGCAAGACCATCTCTACAAGGATCATGATATGACCAAAGACCCTGCAATGGAAATTTTCACCAAGCATAAGTCGTTGGCAACAAAGACGGCTCCGACAAAGTGATCGCCCTCATGCCTAGCCTCTTTTCCTCGTTTCCGAGCGTGATTGCATTGGCTATCCGATCTTCTCTTGAAGCCTAGGGAGCTGGGTTGAAGAAGGCGTAAGACTGTTTGGCTAGCTGAACGGGAGTATTGACACGAGAAGAAGTAGGAGTAGAACACATATGATAAAGGTCAACATGCTCTGTTGAGTGCTGAATCCTACAGCGTGTTTTACCGCGAAAACGCTAGATATTCCTATCCAAGCGGCGCCAACTGCCCGGATGACCTCAAAGAGAATTGTTATTGGGCTGGACATCAGAACGAAGAGCAGTCCTGGAGCCCAGGAGAAGAAAAAAGGGCGGGAGAGCCCCCAATAACCGATTGTTCTCCTGAAGAGTCTTGTAACGATCAGGAATGTAGTGCCTGACCAGACAAAGGCGATAGCGAGGGCCGAGAACAAACCTATCAGGGTAATTGTGAGAACGTCAAGTAGAGATGTTCCGGCGAGGAAAAAACCAAAGCCGGCACCGTAACATAGTCCGATTATTGCTACAAGGAGGACGGACTGGGCAGTGGCGCTTGGATCATCTCGCAGTTGTCTGAAGGTCTCTCCGTCGAGTCTTGCGGCCCTCAGCATCCGGGATCCCATCTTCTTGAGATTGAAGTCCTGGGCGGTAGCGAACGGTCCGGTCATTGTATCAGCGTCTCTTCTCGGTTTTCTCACCATCGGCATTTATCAACTCATGGGAAAATAGCCTAGTAGCCTCTTGTTATCTTTGGAGGAGGTATTCTGCAAGACTAGCTGATGGCTTGTCAGAACTGATCGAAACGGGCTGTAGCAAAGATGTCGCGCATCTAGACTGTCATTTGGATGAAGATGAGGATTAGCAGGCCTACAACCGAGGTTAAGAGCGCTCGTTGCGTGTTGAAACCCATCGCACTCTTCAAGGCGACAAACTCTGCGGAGACTATCCATGTGGATGCAATGACAGCTATGGCTACTATGACGGGGGAGAATGGTATCGCGATCAAGATGAATAGTATGCCTGGTGCTGTGGCGAAGAATAGTGGTCGGGCGAGTTGCCAGTAGCCTGTTTTGCCTTGGAACAGTTTTGTTCCGACTAGGAAGACTGTTGCTGACCATACGAAAATGGCGAAGTCTGTTACGATCATGTTAGCTAACGTCTGTGAGATGACAAAGTTTGGTGATAGAGTAGATTTCTGGAGCCCGTTGAAGATGCTGAATCCGAATCCGTATGATAGGCCAACTAGGAGTAGGACTGCGAGGGCCTGCCCAGTTGCATTCTTATCCTCCTTGAGTTCGCGGAACGTCTCGCGATCGAACGTTGCGACGTGATAGATTCGTGATTCGAGCTGTCGGATCTTGCGTCCGGTGATAGGGCGTTCTTGTCCCTGCACCATGTTCCTTGGCCCGTTATGGGCCCCAGCCTTATCAACTAATAGTAGGAAAATCCCATCTATCTCGGTGGCTGGAAGATGTCTCAGCTCGCACTTGCGCTAAAGGAGAAGCTCGTCAAGAAACCGAGTTTCAAAGTTGTTGCCATGCCGGACTTCTTTCTCGACTATGTTCTCGCTTTTCCAGGCAAGCTGGACCAGATGGCTCAGGCCATGGCTAATGTTGCTGCTAGAGGTGGTGGGAACCTTCTTGGCTGGAAGCACTTGGTTGGCAGAGGTGGGAACGCGTCCAACTTTTCAGCCCATCTCTCGAAACTTGGGGTCAACATTGTTCCCGTGATCGAGACGGATGAGTTTGGGAGGACGGCTCTCGCGCAATTTTTGAAGGACGTGGATCTGTCTCACGTTACGAGTTCAGGGTCGCTTTCGAGGACCCTCGCGTTTGAGGCTGAGCATTCGGGAAGACGGGTCAACATTATGGCTAGCGATCCCGGGTCTCTCTCGAGTTTCGGCCCTGAGAAATTGACAGAAAAAAATAGGGAGCTGATCCGCGAGGCTGATTTTGTCTGTGTGTTCAACTGGAACCAGAACATGAAGGGCACCGAACTTGCTGAGGAAGTGTTTCAGATCGTTAAGAATGAGGGAAAAGGTTTGACTTTCTTTGACCCTGGAGATCCTACGTCGAGGGCGGGCGAGATTCCAAAGCTCAACGAGCGGGTTCTCTCCAAGGGACTTGTTGACGTTCTTAGTGTTAACGAGAACGAGCTCACCCAACTGGCCTCTGCGGTTGGCGAGGCGGGGGAGGGGTTTGAGGGAGAGGAGGAGAATCCATTATTCCAAGCCGCCAGTGTTTTCAGCATGCTTGGAAGTAGGGTCGATCTGCACACTCCCAGCTTTTCAGCGACTTTCATTGATGGCCAGAGAGAACGGGTCCTCTGTGCTAGCACGACTCCGGTTAAGGTAACGGGGGCTGGAGATGCGTGGAATGCTGGTGACATTTTTGCGCAAGGCATCGGGCTTGGCCACAGGGAACGGCTAGTCTTCGCTAACGCTACTTCGGCTGCTTATATGAGAAGGACTGATCTAGATCCTTGCTCCTTGTCCGAGATTCTTGATCAGGTCGGAGAAATAGAGAAACTCAATTCTCGCTAACCAATATCCCATTTCTTTCAACGCTTCATAATGGACTGGGGATCTTCTTCCATCGGTTCACCACTCTTAAATCGGCTTATGACAGGTCAGGCGTGAAAGCTGGCTAGGACGTGTGGCCGAATCTGTTCTGGAGAAAAGAATAGCGCGTTCACTTGCAAGGAAAAGGAGGCCGTTGTGATTGCGCAAGGTCGCTGAGGGTGTCTACAGGGTGCCGGCGAGAGCGGCTAACACGTACCTTGTTGAGGCTTCCCATGGTCTTGTGCTAGTAGACAGTGGATTGCCCGGGAGCGAGAAGGGAATTCTCAAGGCTATCGCCAAGCTAGGAAGAAAACCCTCGGACCTGAAACTTGTATTGTTGACACATAGGCACTTGGACCATATTGGGAGTGCCGCCGCGTTGAAGAAGCAAACTGGGGCGAAGCTGGCCTCCCATCCGTTCGAGAAACCCTATGCGGCTGGGACTCTGGTAATATCGGCTCCGAGCGCTTGGAGTCTCTATGGAAGAATGGTGAGAAAGCTGACGACGCTTGAATATTGGTCGCTCAAGTTGTTCCGGATTATCAAGTTCCAGACTGCGCACGTGGATCTCGCTGCCGACGAAGAGACGGTCTTGGATGGGGTGGGTTTGGACGGATCTGTGGTCTGGACGCCAGGACACACTAAAGGATCGGTTACGCTCTTTCTCAACCAGCCGAGCGTGGCCATCGTCGGTGATCTCTTGCGGTCTCGTCGAGGCCGACTTGCGGAACCGTTGCTGATGGAGAGTATTCCTCAGACCCAAGCGAGCGTAAAGCGCGTGTTGGATTTGGGTCCAGAGATTATTTGTCCGGGGCACGGGAAACCTCTACCCGCGTCGAGGGTAAAGATCGAGAAGAGGATTGTGAAGCCTGTGGTAGTAGCGAAGAAAAAGGAAGAGGAGGATTTGGAGGAGTTAACGTCTGGCCTTTTCTAGTCTCTTCTCTACATCGTCCCAGTTGACGACGTTCCACCAAGCGTCAACGTAGGCTGCGCGGTCGTTCTTGTATTGTAGGTAGTAGGCGTGTTCCCAGACGTCGAGAACGAGTAAGGGGATCACTCCTTGGACTGTTAGGTCGTTGTGTTTCTCGGCTTGGAGCGTGATTAGTTGTTGTGTCCATGGTTCGTAAGCTAGGATGGCCCAGCCGCTTCCTTCGACTTGTTTGGCTGCTGTGCTGAACTGTTCTTTGAACGAGTCGAACTTGCCAAAGTCGGTGTTGATCTGGTCGGCTATTTTTCCGCCGGGTTTTCCTCCGCCGTTCGGTTTCATGTTAGGCCAGAAGGTGCTGTGCATTGTGTGGCCGCTGCCGTGGAAGGCGAGGTCTCGTTCGACTCCTTTGACGTCGACGCCGGCGAAGCCTGTCTCGCGGGCTTTCTGGAGCTTGTCTAGAGCGGCGTTTGCGCCGTTCACGTATGCGAGGTGGTGTTTGTCGTGGTGTAACCGCATTATTTCTTCGGAGATGGTCGGGACGAGCGCGTTGTACGCGTAAGGAAGATCAGGTAGCTTGTATCTGTGATGGGGCATGAGGCCTCGGGCTGTTGTAGTGTTGATAAAAAACTATGCTCAAAATTGTGCTTGACCCTAGGGCTGCGACCACTCTCGTGTTGCGGGAGTTTTTGAGCAATCTGCCTGAATTTTTTTCTGATGGGTGTTTCTGTCTGGGCTTTGTTCTGGGTTTGTTTCTTTGAGACGGGTGTGTTATGGGCTTGTCTGGCCCTTTTCGATCTCTGTGTTTTCCCCTGTGGTTAAGCGTGGAAAGTCGTGTTCTAGAAATCGTGGGCTTGAAATCGGGATCAGGGCTGATTATGGGCGATATTACTGTCCTAGAGTTTCCGCGAAAACCGCTTATACGACGCGAGACCGTTGAAACGTACTCCCCTTTTTCCGGAGGGGATTTGCTGTCTGGAAGGGTTTCTGGGCGAGTCCCGTAATTCAGGGTATGATCCTGGCTTGATGAGCATGGCGAAAAGTCGGGAGATCTTCGCCGACTCACGAAGGATTTTCTGGGCAATCTAGGGCGCTGATCCCAAATTCGAGATTAGGGCTTGAAATGGGCGAGTTTTCCTTTTCAACAACCCGGGACTGTTCTGGTTTGTAGAAGATGTTCTGGTTGTGAAGGTTGTTCGCAAGCGGGAAACTAGTATAGGACGCCTGTCACATTCCACGGATCGGACATGCTCGTTCTGAACGGTTCTGATCTGGTGTAAGCACGTATGGAAGAAACGAAATACCCGGACCAATTCGCCGATTTCCTAGTGTTCCTATGCGAGAAGTACCGTGTAGACAGGAACCGGTTGTTTGTCGAGTATAGTTCTAGACCGCCTCCCCCGCTAAAAGGCACGAGAGCGGGTTACTACGAGGGACTGCTCTCGTTCCACGAAAAGGACGGTCATATCGACTTCTTAATCACGGTCTTCAAGATCTCACGTGAGCCTCTTCTGACCCTCGCTCACGAGTTCGGCCATCTGGTCAAGAACCTCAAGTCAGGGAAGTTTGACAAAAATCTGCGTCCACCGGACGACGCTCTGGAAAAGGCGTTTGACGACCAAGCTTTGAACGACTTGGCCGAGTTCCCAGACCTAGAGGGTCGAAGCTAACCCTGTTGCCCATTGCGGATTGGAACTAAATCTTCAAGGGTCCAGAAAGTTTCGAGTCAATACTACAATTGAAAGGTTCGAACCTGAGTCCAAGACGGCAAGCTCAGAGAATTTCTCTTAATACTTGGCTTCCCTTACCTCTTGGAAGACAAAGTAGCTACTGGATAGAGCCTTCAAGTATGTTTTAGCCGAACTCAAGCGAATTAACAAAACTGTAATGGAGCAATGAGGGAGTGAAAAGTCCTCGTTGAAAGGAAACAAAGTCATACTCGTTGGGCTCCCCCAATTCGAGGCTGAAAAAAGCTAGCCGAAAGTCAGCGCTCTTTCTAGGCGAGGCTTTTTTATGAAACAGGCCTTAGCCGCCGAGGAATTTGGTTCTCTCCACGCCAGTAGGCGTCATTGTTATCGGAGTCTTCATCGGCACCTACATTCTCATTCTCTCGGACAAGTTCCACAAGCCCTCGGCAGCGGTGCTAGGTGCAACCCTGATGGTGGGTACCGGCGTTCTCACCGAATCCGACCTTTCCTCGGCGATCAACTGGCAGGCTCTAGGCGTCTTGCTGGGAATGTTCATCATCGCCTCATCGCTCCGCGAAGCAGGATTCTTCGAATGGGTGGGACTCCACCTCGCCCGGTCAGTCGACGCTCATCCTATCCGGATGTACATCCTCCTGCCTCTCATGACCGCGGGAATGGCCTCTCTGCTAGACATCGTGACCGTTGCGCTCTTCATCGTTCCACTCACCGTCGAGGTGTTTGAAGGACTGGAGATCGACCCGGTCCCATTCGTCATTGCCGAGGTTCTCGCCGCAAACATAGGGGGCATAGCGACCATGGTAGGGGATCCAACAAACATCATTATCGGGTCCTCTCTAGGACTTACCTTCAACCAGTTTCTCCAGAACACAGCGCCTATCGCCCTAGCTGCCATTGCGGTGAATAGCGTCCTACTCTATTTGAAGAACCGGACTTTTCTCCATCGGGATGCGATGACGCGTCATCGGCAGAGACCAGCTCTCGATTTGCGCAGCCCATCAGAGGCTGTGAAGGACCGTGGACTGCTACGGGTAAGCCTCGTATCGCTGTTGCTAGCGGTCAGCTTCCTTGTCGTCCACACTTTTCTCGGGGTCTCCGCTGCTCTCGCAACTCTTCTCCCCGCATTTCTGATACTGGTCTATGAGTCGTCACGGTCGAACGAGGTCCAACACG
>WNGP01007586.1_pt1 | contig 10076 bp, 8 predicted proteins | sample 5407671 | NCBI WGS metagenome assembly WNGP01 (sample SAMN13153381, study PRJNA577476) | soil metagenome | isolation source: 40 cm soil or saprolite under Garry oak tree replicate 2 | place: USA:California | collected 2016-06-15
CCGCACGAGAATGGGATCGTTTGACCTCGCTCACGGGTCGTGAGGTTCGTCCCGATGCGCGAAGGGCCCCATGTTGCGACGATCGCCGAACGGCTCCTCGGGCGAGATCGGGTCCGTCGCTGGTCTGGACCCGAAGGCCATTTCGGACAGCTCGGGGGAATCCGCGGTTCGCACGGCCGTCTTCCGTTCCCACGTCGCCTCGATCAATCGGTGGTAGTTCTCGAGGTACTTCGCGGGCGTGTGATACGTCTCATAGGCCATGCGGGCGGCCCTCCGCTGGGCGTGGGCGAGATCGTCGGACTCGAATTGCTCGATTCCCGCGAGGATCCCTTCCGCCGTCGGCTTGATCGTCCGGCCACACATGCCGCCATGGAGGATTTCGGGGAGCGCCCCGGTCTCGGAGGCCAGAATCGGCGTCCCCCAGGCGAGCGCCTCGAACGCGACGAGCGGCGCGTTCTCGTACCAGATCGAAGGAAGCAGCAGGGCACGGGCCCGTGCATAGGTCGCATCGCGTTCCGCTGCCGGGAGCCAACCATGGAGCGCGAGCCGGGCCGCACCGTCCCGCGCTGCCTCGAGGACGGGGGCCTGGTTCCCCTTTCCGACGACGACGAACCGATGCGGTCCGCGGTACTGGGTCGCCGCGGCCGCGAGCTCCGGGATGCCCTTGTAGAACTCGAGGCGGCCGACGTAGAGGTAGTAGTCTCCCGGAGAACTCGCCTGGCCCGACGGATTGGGGTCCGGCGCGAAGTTCGGGATGTGGACGACCGGCGCGCGAAGGTACGGAGCGATCATGCCCCGAAGGAAGTCGCTCGGCGCGATCGCGACGTCCAGCGCGTCGAAGGGCTTGAGCCCGGAGGGCAAGTACCGCCAGAGCTGCGGCGGCTTCCCGGAGATCGTGAGACAGGTCAGGCACGTCGGCTTCTCGCAGAGCCGTTGATTGAACTTGAACAGGTCGTTCCTCGGGCAGCGGACCCAGTAGTCGTGGGCCGTGTACATCTTCAGCGCGGTGCTTGGGACGTTGATCAGGTCGAGTCCGAGCAAGGACAGGTTGTGGTAGTGGATGATGTCCGGTCGGACTTCGTCGACGAGTTGGTGGTGATGCCTCCGGACGCTGGGAGGCGCGCCGAAGATCCACGCGCTCAGCGGCTGGAAGCGCCCCGTCGTCGCTTTGATCGGATGGCGGATCACACCACCGTCTCCGGCGTCGTCGAGGTCGGGCCGTCCGCGTTTGAGGGCCAAGGCGGCGGGCGAGTATTCGACGTGGACCTCGTGGCCTTGCGCGGCCAGGGCTTCCGCCAGATAGCGGACATGGTTCGCGTCCCCGCCGAGATGGTACGGTGGATAGAACGCGGCGGTCATGACGAACTTGAGGGTCTCCATTCAGCCCGTCCCTCCGCACCGCAGATTCTCGTCGGCGGGGCATCGATCGAGCTCCCGCTCGGAGAGAATGGAGATCCAGCTCCCATTCTGGTTCATTGCCTGAAAAAGCCTCGCTCCGTGCAACCGGAGTGAAAATGGTGGACCATGTCCTATAACCTTTATGCTTCGTGCTTTGACTGCGGGGGCGATTGACTCCGGCACGGTTTTGAAGGACCACTGAAATTACGATGGACCTGTTCCCATGGCGTACCATCGCAGCGAGGCCGGCGGCCCGAAACCTCCGAATCCCGTGGCCGCAAGCGAGCCGCTTCGGCGATGGGTCCCTCGGGTCTACGCAATCGTGGGACCGGACGGAGCGGGAAAGACGACCATCGCGCGGGGCATCGTGCACCGATTAGCCCGGCGCGGGATCAAGACCCGGATCGTATGGATGCGGTCGCCTCGGATCGTCACCCTCGGAGTCCTCGGGATCCTCCGGATGTCCCGGCTCGCCAAGACGGTCCGGATGGGCGATCACGATGACGTCCACGTCGACCTGCGTCGGCATCCCCGGCTCTTGCATCTGTACGCCTGGTCCGTGACGTTCGACTACTTCCTCGGCTACTTCGGAAAAGTCACCCTGTCGAAATGGATCCTGCGCCGCACGGTCCTCTCCGATCGGTTCGCCTGGGACACGCTCGTGGACCTGGGGCTCGCCTCCGGGGTCGATGAAGGTTTCCTGGATCTCCCACCCGGCCGAATCCTGCTGGACCTGGCGAGGAAGCACCGGAGCGTGCTCGTGACCGCCTCGAGCGAGGAGCTCATCCGACGAAAGCCGATCCTCTCCCTGGATCCGCGGCTCGCGCGGCGGCTCCGTCTGTATGCCTGGTTCGCGGACCGATTCGGATTCGGTCAGGTCGACAGCGGGACGACCTCGGAGGCGGAGAGTGTTTCCCAAGTTTCGGAATACCTGGGCATCGGTCCCGAGTGACCCGGCCCTTCGAATTCCGATGGTTGTGTTACTCAAGACTCAAATAGAGGCGCACTAAATATCTTCCAGCGCAGGAGGGCGGCGCGTCTCATCGAGGCGCGCGGGGCCGGTGGGTTCGGATTCCGCGACGTCAAGGACGCGAGGTCCTGAGCGCTGCATTGATTGACACATCCGAGAACGGGAGGGACCAGGAAACGAAGATCGCGGTGGCGGCCCCGGAATTCGGGCGAATCTGGGGCGGGATCGGGACGTACCTCGGGCAACTCCTCCCGGGCCTCGCACCGCGACACGAGGTGACGATCCTCTGCGGCCAGACCCCCTCGTCGGACACCGGCTACCGCACGGTGCCCCTCGCGAACGGGGGCGGCGTCATGGCGAACTATTACCGGTTCCAGCGGGCGCTCCAACGACGATGGCCGGATCTCGTCCGCGAATACCGGCCGGACCTTCTCATCGTCCACCACGCCCAGATGCCCGACCTGTGGACCGATTCGACGTCCTGCCCGACCGTCGTCACGACGCACACGACGATTCTCGGCCAGGCTCGCGGGATCCAGAGGGCGGTCCGGCACGGCGGCCCCTTGGACGACTCGGAGCGGACGACGTTGGCCGTGCTTCCGGCCCTGCTCCCAATCGAACTGTACTATTGGAACCGCGTCCGTCACGTCCTCTTCGTTTCGGATGCGGTCCGTCACGAAGTGGTGGGCACCTACGATCCGCGGCTCCGGACCTCGGCGCTGATTCCAAATGGACTCGCGCTCAATGAACTGCGCGCGGCGGGCGACACCGCGGATTCCCCCGAAGAACCGGGGTTCATCCTCTACACCGGACGTCTGCTCGGATGGAAGGGATTGGCGGTCCTCCTCCGCGCGATGGTCCACGTTCGGCGGACCGAACGGCTGGTCGTGACGGGGAGCGGGCGGGTGGGCGCGTGGCGTCGGTACGCCCAGTCGCTCGGCCTCGGACCGGACCGCGTCGAGTTCCTCGGCGCGATTCCACGATCCGAGTTGCTCTCGCGGCTGCGGCGCGCCACGCTGGTCGCCCTCCCGAGCTTCATGGAGAGTTGTCCGTACTCGCTCATCGAGGCGATGGCGTTCGAGAAACCCGTGGTCGCGACCGCGATCCCGGGCACCGCAGACATGGTCGAGGACGGGGTCTCTGCGCTCCTCGTCCCGCCAGGCGATGCGAGGGCGCTCGCCGAGGCGATCGAGCGCCTCCTCGGAGACGAAGCGCTGAGACGGCGGCTCGGCCGGACGGCGGGGGCGGTCGCCCAGGCGCGTTTCTCGTCCGCTCGCATGTGCGCGGAGACGCTCGATTATTTCGAAGCGGTGCTCGCTGCTTCGTAACGCGAGGAGGATCGAACCGGTGGGGGGAGGAGGGGGCGGTGGGTCAGAAACGGCGTAGGATGTACCGCATCAACGAATGGCCGGAGGGCTTGTGATGCGCGTCCTCTTCATCGGAGCCCACGTCGGAAAAGGGGGAGGCCTCGCCCTTCAGACGTTCCAGGTGTTCACGGGCCTCCGTCGGCACATCGATGTCGACCTGCTCTGCCTCGATGCGCTCGGCGTCCATCGGACGATGGCGGAGATCCCCGGCGTCCGTTTCGCGGGACCGTTGGTGTTCCCGAAGGGCATCGCCTATCTGGAGCGGGCCGTCCGCGAGGTCCGGGATGAGTACGACCTGTTCCAAATCCTCGATCCGTACTTCTCGCTGCCGGCCGCGTTCTGGGCCCGGGTGTTCCCGCGGGCAGTGTTCTTCGGGACCGATCCGCGGGCCGAGGTCGGATGGCGGTACGGGCCTCACATGAACGCGTTCATGCGCTTGGCCATGGCCCCTCTCATTTCCGGAACCCCGCTCGTCGTGAACTCGCAGGCTCTTGCCGCGAGGTTCCGTCGCTACCACCCGCGCGTGATCCAGGGCGGTGTCGACACGCGCCGGTTCGATCAGCTCAGTTCGAAAGCCGCGGCCCGGCGTTCTCTCGGGATCCCCGAGGGCCGAACCCTCCTCGTCACCGTGGGGAAGGTGATCCCGGTGAAGCGGTTGGAATGGCTGATGGAGATCGTGCGTCACGTGCCCGGCGTCGACGCGATGGTCGTCGGCGGATACACCGAGGAGCATTACAGCGACGAGTACTATCGAACGTTGCTCGCAACGTATCCGGACATCCGGGATCGAGTCACCTTCACGGGCGAGGTGGCGTGGGACCAGGTGCCCACGTACCTGGCCGCCGGCGACATCTTCATATTCCCATCGAAATTCGAAGGGATGCCGAACGCGCTGCTCGAGGCCATGGCGGCGTCGCTGCCCGTCGTCGTCTCGGACATCCCGCCGCACCGCGAGCTGATTCAGCATGGACGCACGGGATTCCTGGCGCGGGATCCGATCGAGATGGCCCACCAGGTGACGACCCTCGCGAACCACGAGGACCTGCGACACGCCGTGGGCGACGCGGCCCGCGCGTATGTTCGGGAGAACCTCGACTCCGAGGCCTGCACCCGGGCGTTCCTCGAGCTCTACAAACGTCTCATCGCGGGCGACCTGGGCCGTGACGTGCCGGTCCAGGAGCCCGTCGAGCTCTCGAGTAGTCATCGCGACTGAGCGACCAGCGCGGACCACATGTCGACATACTCGTCCATCGCTCGGTCCACCGAGAACCGCTCTACTGCAATGCGTCGAGCTCCTTCCCGAAGCCGTCGTTGAAGCGCCGAGTCCGTTGCGATTTCCTCGAGGCGGTTTTGGGCCTCCCCCGCGGAACGGACGGCAAATCCGCTCTGACCGTCGACGACCGCCTCGTCGGTCCCCGGGATGTTCGTCGTCAAGATCGGGATGCCCATCGCGAGTATCTCGGGCCAGACGAGCGGCGGTGCGGCGATCGATCGAGGATCTTGAATCGGGCAGAGGAACAGGTCCGCCGCCGTGCACGCCGACCGGAATGTCTCGGGGGCGTTCGCCACGCGGATCCCCGGCCGTTCGAAATTCCGGAAATCGGATTTGAAGTGTTCCGGTTTGAAACAGAAGATGAATTCAAGAGGACGACGCTCGAGCGTGAGGGTCGCAATTCGCATCGCCTCCTGCAGGTCTGCCTCGTTCGTCTGCTGGGTGAAGCCGGTCCACAGGACCACGAACTTCCCGCGTTCAAGGCCGAGGCTCGCCCGAGCGGCCGCCCGCTCGGCGTCGGTCGGGGGCGTGAATCGAGAGACGTCGATCCCCCAGCGAATGCGGCGCATGCGTCCCGATGGGAAGCCGAGCTCGAGCAGGCGCCGTCGGTACGCTTCCGAAAACGGTACGACCACGGCGAAGCTCGAAAAACTCGCCAACAACATGGCGTCATACAGAGGCCGATTGCGATGGTACGTGGGCGCGGAAAGCGTCAGTGGGACCCTCCGGCTGATTGCCCGGAGTAGCACCGTCGCGGGCCCGAAGTTGTCCGCGAAGTGAATCACGTCCGCGCGAAATATCCTCTGACGCCGTCGGACCTCTCGGAAAATGATCGGCACGTTCGTCGTCTTGCTCACGTAGTTGTTCACGCCTCCGAACCGCGAATGCTCGACGTTGAACCGAGCGTCCGGTCGAAAGTAGACCGGAATTTGAGGAACGTGGCGGATCGGGAGGCCGTTTCCAGGCGTCGCTTCGATGTCCACCGACAACGCCTCGACCTCGTGTCCGGCGACGAGGAGCCTCCGAATCATGTCGAGCCAGAAGTTCTTGTCCCCCGCGTGGCGGAACGGCAAAATCCGTTCGCCGACGATCATGATTCTCAGGGTGAGGTCACCGATTCGCTTCACGACGGCTATGTATTTGAAATCCATGCACGCGGGGAATTTTCCGCCGCCACGATCGACTGCCCGGGGCGTGCGCCACCGCGTTTCCAAGGGCCAACCGGCTCGGTCCCCATCGAAACCGTAATCCCGGGGCCGAATCATAGGTACCACCCAGACACAGTCCTTCGAGCGGTGAGTGACCTGGCGGAGAGGTTCGTGAGCTTCGGAACTCCGGAGACGATCCGGGTCGAGGACCTCTCGCAGCTGAGCGGCATCCGGGACGAGTGGGTGGGGCTCATGGCCCGGATTCCTCAGTCATCCTATTTCCAAACGCCGGACTGGGTCTTGGCGTGGTGGGAGACAATCGGTGGAATGCCGCCGACCGAACTCGTTCTCTGGCGGAGTTCCTCCGGTGCGTTGGAAGGAATCCAGTTCCTCAGTCGTCTCATGCGGCGCGTTCACCCGCGTCTGCCTCCGGCCTGGCCGATCTGGACGGTCACGGGCAGCGGCATTGGAGACGCAGACCACATCGGATGGCCGGTCCTCCCCCAGCACCGGGAGGCGGCGCGGCAGCATGCGATGCGTCGCACTCGCGGTACCACGTTGCTATTGCAGGACCTCGATTCGGAAACGGGCGTTCCGTACGTGCCCCGAGGGGCTCGACTCCTGTTCCGGAATCCATGTCCGCGAATGGCTCTGTATCCGCCCGATGCGATCCCCGCGAGCATGCGGCGGACGCAACATCATCTTCGGCGGTACGAAAAGCGAGCCGACGCGGCGGGGATCACGTTCCGATGGATTCCCGGTAGCCAGATGGACGACTCATTCTTGGAGCGTTTCTTTGCGCTTCACAAGTCGCGGATGGTGGAAAAGGGCGTGTCGAGCCGGTTCCTCTCGGCCGAACCGCTGTTCCGTCGGCTCGTTGCGCAGGGCTCCGCCGCTCGGGGTCCCATCGCGATGGTCGCCGAGCGGGACCGTCGCATGATCGGGCTCCTTTGCTTCTTGCGCTGGGGAGACACCCTCGCGTACTACCAGAGCGGATGGAGTCCCGAGTGGGCATCCGTCGAACTCGGGAGGCTGTTGTTCAACGAATCGATCAAGGGCGCAGGAGCGGACGGACTACGGACGATGGACTTTCTTCGCGGGAATGAGGAGTACAAGTATCGACTCGGTGCCGTCGATCGGTGGGACGAAACGTGGCTTCGGCCCGGAGGCATATCGGGCTCGATTCTCAAGCTCTTCGTGCCGGCCTACCGGTTCGCGACGCGGCGAATGTGGACCGCACAGCCCTCGAAAGCACCGTGACGGGCCTTCGCGGACGACGGGCCGGATCCCCCTGGCGCGGAAGGTCAGGCGGAGGCTGCCCGGTGCCCGCGATCCTCGAAGACTACCGGCGTTCGATGCGGTGGGACATCGCGCGATCCCTCCCGGAAACCGGTCGATTGCGGATGACGTACGGGATCGCACTTGGAACGAAGCGATGTCGCTTGCTGTCGATCAGCGTGATATCCCCGACTCCGGAAAGCGTGTGGATCCCATCGGGGAACGGGCTCTCCGAGAACGGCTCGACGGTCGCGGCGGGCTCCTCCGCGAACTCCGTGGGGGTCAGGCGCACGACCCGGTTGATCACAATCCCGCCTCCGTACATGCGCGAGCAATCTTGGGCGGGTCGGTACAGGATGCCGCCGTGGACGAAAGGCGTACCGGCAGGCCTCGAGGATCGGATGTCCGTCTTCACTGGGTTCAACGCGTGCGGTTCCCAGGGCCCCTCGAGGTTCCGTGCATGCCAAACGAACAGAGGCATGTTTTCGCCAACCTCGCGGTCGGTACAGGTGAGCCACCATCGGCCGTCGTGAGGGAAGACGGTGGGGTCGAGGGCCGCGACCCCGGATAGGAGCGTGCCGATCTTTTCCCATCGAGTGGGGAAATCGACCGCACGGTGAAGGCCAACCTCCCTCGCTTCGTTCGTCTCCGGAATGCAATAGATTTCCTCGCGGTCGACGACAAGATACGGATACGATGCGTGGACCGGCAATTCGATCGCAACCCTGGGCATCCGGGGCGTCCCAGATGCGGTGGCCTCGACGGTCCCAATCACGCCCTTCGAGGTCGCGTACCGGAAATCTTCGTACAGGATGTGAGTAACCCGGTCAATCTGGGCCCCGAACGGATCCGCGATGAACCGCCCGCGCTCCGGAGGAGTGAGCCAACGAACACGCGTATCCCTGCGGGCTTCGAGGAAGGCGCTGATGGGCACCTCGGCGATTCCGATGCACCATTCTTCGTGGCAAAGGAGAGCGCGCGCCGCCCTACGGACGGCGTTTCGGGTTTGTCGGACGACGAGTCGCATCATCTGACGGTTCGAAGGAATGCGCGATGGGGCGGCCGGTGTAGGAGCCGACGGTCCCTCTAAGTATGCGGTCTGGCCCAGGCGGAGGTCTTGGCACACGTTCGCCGGCCATCCCACAACCCCGAAGTGCACCTCGTCAATGTTTTGTCGGAGGGAGTGAAGGGCGGTCCGAAAGCACCCGGTTCGGAGTGGGATGCCGCCGCCGACGCGACCCGCGACGCGCCGCAGGACCGCGCCCGTGACCGCTTCCCCGTCGTAGATGGGCCAGAGGCACGGCGGGATCCCACCATAGGGAGGTTCGTCGGCGTGCTCGAACGCCCATATGCCGTAGCGCGCCCCCTGCAGGATTCCGCCATCGAGGACCCCCAACCCGCATTGCAGGAGGAAATCCAGGTCATAGGCACGGATTCGGCGAACGTCGGATTCATCGTATCGGCGCGTGACCCCGCGTTCGGTCATCGTATGGCACCTCAAAGACGGCACCCCTTGAAACGCGAGGGCCATGTCCACCGGCCGGAGCGCCCGGGCCCCGCGTTCGGTCATCGTATGGCACCGCAAAGACGGCACCCCTTGAAACGCGAGGGCCATGTCCACCGGCCGGAGCGCCCGGGAAGGGTGCGATGCGACATACGCGCGGAACAGGAGGCCCACCGGCCGTGAGCCGTCCAACGATCCTTCCTCCGGGAAGACGAGCAGGGCGAGACTGGTCCCGGGGACGCGCCTCAATTCCTGAATGGTTCGAGCCTGCCACGTTGGGATCTTCGGGCCGTCGCACAGGACACCGAACCGAATTGGGTGGATCGGAGCCCGGCTCGGGAAGCCCTCCTCGGACATTCGCGCCGCGGGACGGTTCCGAGGTTATTTAGCCTATTCAGGCGAATCCTCGCCGCGCCGGCTTCCGAGGTCGGCCGATTCAGAGGCGCGGGCTGTTCTTGGAAACTCTTCGGATCGCGATTGTCACCGAAACGCTTCCGCCGGCGCAATTGAACTTGCAGCCATGGAGATACCTGGGGGATCTTGCGGGAGCGCTTGCGGCCGCGGGCCACGAGACCTCCCTGGTGACGAGCACCGAAGGCGTGCGGCGATGGAACGGGGTGCCCGTCGAGCGCCTCACCGAGCGACACGATTACCGCTCCGCGCCGTTGCTTCGGAACATGTTGCGGACCCGGCGGTTCGACATCGGCGTGTGTCGGCTGACCGCGGGCCTGTTTTTCTCGATGCGGCGGCGTCCGCCTCGGGGTGGATTTGGGGGACGCCTGATCGGAATCTTTCTGCGGCCCCTCCACAGCGGCCGAGACCTGACGAAGCGATTTCTGGATCCGACGTTGGCCGCGGAGATTCGTCACGACAGGCATCATGCCGCGATGTACCCGTCGCGGCTGCTTGGGACTTGGTCGAACGCTCCCGCGAATGTGGACCGCTACGTGTTCCTGTGGGATACGGACCGACAGTGCGGGACCGCCGCGGGGCTCCCGCCATCTTCCTGTGCGGTCATTCGGCATCCGTTCAATCCGTTCTTCTTGGAACGGGGACCTTTGGATCCGAGCCCGCGGCTCGGCGGAATCGTCTCGCCCGCTCGCCGACGCGTGGTCTTCACGGGCCCGCCGGAAGGATC
>WNGP01013362.1_pt1 | contig 10075 bp, 6 predicted proteins | sample 5407671 | NCBI WGS metagenome assembly WNGP01 (sample SAMN13153381, study PRJNA577476) | soil metagenome | isolation source: 40 cm soil or saprolite under Garry oak tree replicate 2 | place: USA:California | collected 2016-06-15
CTTGTTGCAGCAGAGGTAAATCCAAAACGAAATCCACACTGATGCGATCACCAGCGCGCACCGGCGGCAATTGCAGACCTTCGAAAGTCGCATTCGTACCCGTTACGTCTTCGCCAAGGCGATTCCTGACAATGAAGCCGACATTCGGCTTCGAGCACTCCTCGAGAAAATCGACCGAGATGCGAACGCAGATGCGGTCGCCTTGCACGAATGCCGTCGCCTGATACCCTTCGCGGCTGAAGACCCCGATGCCGCGAACCAGCGCTTTTCCGTTTCCATGCCGGTGATCGATATTGCTTACATGGGAGATGAACTTGGGAATCCGCGACCGTGCTTCATCGGTCAATTCCAGATTTGCGGATATCGGGAGAGCGTTTCCTATGGCTTCTTCCATCATGAGATCTTTTCGGCCCCGGTTGACCATGGCCGACAGATACTTCGCAACTACCTCATCGGTTTTTCCTTCGAGGGCTACGCGTCCGTGTTCCATCCAGATGGTGCTCTCGGCCAGATTGCGGACGGCATCGACGTCGTGGGAAACGAAGACAATCGTCACTCCGGCGCGCTTGATCTGTTGAATCCTTCGCATGCAGCGCTGCTGAAAAAAGACGTCGCCGACGGACAACGCCTCATCGATAATCAGAACATCCGGTTCCATATGGATGGCCACGGCGAAGGCTAAACGCACGAACATGCCGCTGGAGTAAGTCTTGACGGGACGGTCGATAAACTCGCCGATTTCCGCAAACCTCTCGATATCGGGAATCCGCCTGCGCGTCTGCGCATCGCTGAAGCCAAGAATCGAAGCGTTGATGAAAATGTTTTCGCGGCCGGTAAACTGTGGATTGAATCCCGCCCCCAGTTCGAGCAACGCCGAGATCCGGCCATTCACTGCGATGGTGCCGGAAGTCGGGCGATTCACACCGGCGATCATTCGCAACAGCGTGCTTTTTCCGGAACCATTTTCGCCGATAATCCCGAGACACCGTCCTCGTTCGACCTCCAAATCCACATCCTTGACGGCCCAAAATGGCTCATGGAATCGGCGTTTACCGAACGTGAGCAGTTCCTTGAGACGGTCCGAGGGTTTGCGATAGATCCGGAAACATTTTGAGACCTTCTCCGCTCGAATCACCCACATGGCAGGCATATTAACAGGCTTGGGATTGCCTCCCCAATGCTAAGATTACCGGCACTGACTGTAGCGGCGGTCTGTGACCGCCGATAATCCTGCAAGTTGCGAGATAACCGGCGGTCATAGACCCGCCGCTACAGTTAATGCCGGAGGTCGTTTGGCTCGAAAGGCGCTTATTACGGGAATCACCGGTCAGGACGGATCCTATCTGGCCGAGTTCCTTCTCAAGAAGGGTTATGAAGTCCACGGGATCGTCCGGCGCGTCGCGCTGGAAGATCCGGAGCACCGGTTTTGGCGCATTCGATCTATCCTCGACAAACTCCAGTTGCATCCGGCATCGGTGGAAAGTTATCCCAGCCTCTACAAAGTTTTAATGCACGTTCAACCCGACGAGGTGTATCACCTGGCGGCTCAGAGCTTCGTCAGTTATTCCTTCGAAGATGAGTTCTCGACGATCAACACAAATATCAACGGTACGCATCACGTGCTCTCGTGTGTGCGCGAAGTTAGTCCTCATGCCCGCTTCTATTTCGCCGGCTCCAGCGAGATGTTCGGCGAGGCGCCCGTCTCGCCGCAAAACGAAGAGACGCAGTTTCACCCGCGTTCTGCCTACGGTATTTCGAAGGTTGCGGGCTATCACTTGACGAGAAATTACCGTGAGGCATACAACCTTCATGCCTCCAACGGAATACTTTTCAATCACGAGAGTCCGCGCCGCGGAAACGAATTCGTGACCCGGAAGATTTCCTCGCACGTTGCCCGCATCAAGCTTGGACTGGCAAAGCGTCTGAGTCTTGGAAATCTGGAGGCCCGGCGCGACTGGGGTCATGCGCAAGACTATGTAGTTGCGATGTGGACAATGCTCCAGCAGGACAGTCCCGCCGATTACGTGATTGCCAGTGGGGAAACACACTCCGTTCGTGAATTCTTAGAAATCGCTTTCGACTACGTGGGATTGAATCCCAATCAATACGTTGTCCAGGATCCGGCACTGTACCGTCCAACTGATGTGAGCCTGCTGCAGGGAGATACGGCGAAAGCTTCCAAAAAGTTCGGATGGAAGTACACGCGAACGTTCAGAAGCCTGGTCGAAGAAATGGTCGACTGGGATCTCCGGCGCTATCGAGGTGAACTGCGGGATTGAGCATGCTCGAGTGGACAGGCGAAAGATACGTTCCCGGGATGGAAGGCGCCGAGATCGGCTACGAACACCTGCATCGCTATGCCTTTGCCACACAGTTCGTCCGGAACAAGAGAGTGTTGGATCTGGCCTCGGGAGAAGGCTACGGGAGTCACTTGCTTGCAAAAACCGCGAAGCAAGTCGTCGGGATCGATATCGATGAACAGACGGTCCGGCACGCCAAAAACAAATACATCCTGCCCCATCTAGACTTCAAAGCCGGCTCAATATTGGACGTCCCTATTGAGGGTAATGGCGTCTTTGACGTCATCGTTTGTTTCGAGGCGCTCGAGCACGTTGACGATCATCACAAGCTGCTGAGCGAAGCCAAGAGACTTTTGACGCCAAATGGACTCTTTCTAGTCTCCACTCCCAATAAGATGCTGTATACGGATGAGCCTCAGTTCAACAATCCATTTCATGTTCATGAACTCTATTTTGATGAGTTCAAGGCTCTTCTCGAGAATTACTTCCGGCAGGTCAAGTTTCTTGGACAGCGTATTCACTGCACCTCCAACATGTGGCCGATTTTTCCGGAGAAGGAAACGCATCCGAGTGAGTTCGTCGTCGAACGCACGCCAAAGGAATTCACTTTTGTACCACCGGAAAAACGTGCCGCCATTTATTTCATCGCCGTAGCATCAAACGCTGCAAAACCCATTGACGGGCACCTGAGCTTTCTTGTCGATATTTCAAATGATTTGATCCGGGCGCGGGAACGCGCCATTGCGAGTGCCGAAGCCCAGCGTGACAACCTGAAGGCTACGTTGTCGGCGTTGGAACGTCAGTTATCGGCTCTGGAAGGTCAAAACGCGAACTTTCAAGCCACGACACAGGCCCAGCAACGGCTGATCGTTCAGAAGCAAGAGCAGCTATTGAAATTAAATGAGCTGTTAAAGCAGAAGGAACAACGTTTGTCCGACTTGAGCCAGGAGCTTGAAAAAACTCGGAATCATTACGCCCGCGATGTGGCATGGCTTCAATCGGTGGTTGCAGATAAAGAAAACAGGATTGCTGGATTGTCCACGCAGGCTGCCGCTCTCAACGCGATTTACGTCTCTCACGCCTGGAAGGCGGTCACTTTTTATTACAGGCTGCGGGACAAGCTTCTCCCTGAAGATACTTTTCGACGGAATGTCGTCAAGGGGATTTTCCGGTCGGCCGTTGCATTTCGGTCCGCACTCAAATCGCGAAAAGCGCTTCCCGCTTCGACGGCATCGACTCCGGCAAACTCGGATCAACCTGCTGCGCATGAAGCACAAGCCGAGAACACCAATCAACCTGAAGAACCGGCGCCGGAAGACCAGCCCCAGCAAGCCCGGAAGCGGCCCTCTGCCAAACCCAACGGCCTGATGCATGAAGATGAAAACCACTACCAGGCCTTATCCGACCGCATCTCAGCACTCCGCAAAGCCCGTCGCCTTCAATTGACTCCGCCCGCGTTGAACTTTGTTTCTGAAACGGAATTTGAGTCGAGCGCACGATGAGGCATTCATCCGGTGTTCCTTATGAAGTCATCGTCGTAGACGATGCGTCGATGGATCGGACGGAAGAAATTTTGTCCTGTATCCCGAATCTCGTTTATGCCCGCAACCAAAAGAATTTGGGATTCGTCCGTGCTTGCAATCGTGGCGCAGACATCGCAAAAGGAAGGTACCTTCTCTTCTTGAACAACGACACTCAGGTCACCGGGAATTGGCTCGCGCCGCTCCTCGACACGTTTAACAAATACGAGCACGTTGGGGCCGTTGGGCCGAAGATCCTGTTTCCCGATGGACGGCTCCAGGAAGCCGGCGCTCTGGTCAATCGTGACGGAACATCCCGGCTGATCGGTCTTTCAGACGATCCCGATCTGCCTCGATATAACTATGTGCGCGAAGTGATGTATTGCTCGGGCGCGTGCTTGTTCGTCGAGGCCACAACATTCAGAGAACTCGGCGGATTCGATGAGGCTCTTGCGCCGGGTTATTGTGAGGACTGGGACCTTGCATTCCGTTTGCGCGAGCGTGGGCTCCGGGTCATGTACAATCCGAAGTCCGTCATTGTCCACCACCTCAGTGTTACGTCTGACGGGGTTGCCCAGGATTTCAAGATCAGTTGCGTTGTCCGCAATCAACAGAAGCTTTCGGAAAGGTGGCAGCGCGCAATAGACAGCCTCAACGAGATCCGGCTAATTGCCTTTTATCTGCCCCAGTTTCATTCCATTCCTGAAAATGATCGGTGGTGGGGAAAAGGATTTACGGACTGGATCAATGTCGCCAAGGCGGTGCCAAACTACGCTGGTCATTATCAGCCGCACATACCCGCAGATCTCGGATTCTATGATCTTCGCGTCGAAGAAGTCATGGACGAGCAGGCTGAGCTTGCTCAACGCTATGGCCTGTATGGCTTCTGTTACTTCTATTACTGGTTCGCAGGCAAGCGGCTGTTGGATTTACCGCTTGAGACAGTCCTTCAAAAAAACAAGTCAAACCATCGCTTTTGTCTTGCCTGGGCCAACGAAAATTGGACGCGCACGTGGGATGGCGCCGAGCATGAAGTGCTGATCGGGCAGCAACATTCGGACGATGATGATCGCGCGGTTATCCTGGATATGATGCGCTATCTTCGGCATCGCGATTACATCCATGTAAACGGCAAGGCTGTCTTGATGGTCTACCGGACGCATCTTTTCCCCAACATCCAACGCACCACCGAGATCTGGCGTGAAGAATGCCGTCAGCAGGGCATCGGTGACATTTATCTGGCCTTGATAGAATCGTTTGAAAACGCCCAAACGCCTGTTGATCCTGCCGCGTTTGGATTCGATGCTTCGGTAGAATTCCCGCCCCATGGGGTCATTTCCCCTATAAACGCGCCTGCGCTGCTCAACCCTGACTTTCAAGGCGTCGTGCATGATTACCGGGAAGTCGCACTGAAGTATCTTCAGTTCACAGCTCCGGCTTACGTGCGCTTCAGAAGTGTCATGCCGTCCTGGGACAATACGCCTCGAAGGCAGAACCACTCCAACGTGTTCGAGTACGCCCGTCCTGGAGCGTACCAGGCATGGCTCGAGGCTGTTCTCGAGGAGACCCACGAACAGAATTTCGGTGAAGAACGCATTGTATTCATTAATGCATGGAACGAGTGGGGAGAGGGAAATCATTTAGAACCGGACAAACGCTACGGACATGAATTCCTGGAAGCAACGCGCAATGCGCGAGATGCCTTGCTGCTGAAACGCGCGCACGCGCCAAGTTAAGGAGCGTTCCTTTTTGCTGTGACTAACGAGAGCCTGGTGGATGACAATGTGGCCAAGGGGAGCAACATTGTACTGGTAGGCCGCCCGTTTGCCCCAATAGGGATTGGGGAGCATATTCGATGCTCGTTTCGAGCCTTTCAATCTATAGGTGTAGACGCCGGTCTCCGAGATGTTTATGGTGAAGAGATCCGCGATCTTTACGGCTGTGAGATCGATCCGGATCTCAAAACCGAACTGCAAAAGAGTTTAGTTAAGGCATTCAGCAACGGTATCAACATATTCCACACCAACGGCGATGAAGTTGATCTGACGTTGCTCAATCTCGGTCAGGTTCTGCCTAGCGACGCTTACAACGTCATCTACCCGATGTGGGAGTTGAGCGAGTATCCAAAAGAGTGGGCAAAGCAACTCAACCGGTTTGACGAGATCTGGGCGCCATCGAAATTTACCTATGCCTCGATTGCCGCTGCTGTTACAAAGCCGGTCGTGCATATGCCTCTTACAGGACAGATCCATCTGAAGAGCTTCCTCGGCCGGCGGCATTTTCAGATTCCCGAAAGTTCATTCACGTTTCTGTTCTTTTTTGATCTCACTTCTTACATCGAGCGCAAAAACCCTTTCGCTGTCTTTGAAGCATTCGACCGAGTCTGCAGCTTACGTCCAGGCAGTGATCTGTGCCTTGTTATTAAATTGAAGGGCGGCGAGATGAAGGCGGAGCATCAAGATATATTCAGCGACTACGTCGCCCGTTTAAAGGGCCGATTGGTTATCATCGACAAACTTCTAACGGATAACGAAATCAAAAATCTGGTGCGTTGTTGTGATTGTTTTCTTTCTTTGCACCGATCGGAAGGTTTCGGTTTGGGCCTGATTACGGCCATGTTTCTTGGTAAGCCGGCCGTCGCAACTGCGTATTCGGCGAACTTGGACTTTATGAACGAAAGTAATTCCTGCCTCGTTCGTTACGAACTCTGCGCGGTCCCAAACGGGGCCTATCCGTTCGGGGAAGGCCAGGTATGGGCAGACCCGAAAATCGATGACGCCGTCGAACATATGTTGAAATTGGTGTCCGACAGAGACTTTGCACGGTCGATCGGTCTGGAAGCGAGCCGGCACATCCGAGTCAACTTTAGCTACCGAGCTACCGGTCTTCGATATAGCGATCGAATCAAGGAAATCGCCGCAATCCGTTCGACAGGCCGTGTCGAGGAGAGACATACAACGGCGGTGAAGACTACGGAACAGATGATATCGGACTATGACGCGGTTCTCAGTGGTATTAATTCGCGCCTTTCAGAAACTCCGCCCGACCAGATTCCTCAACTCTTAAGCCCGTTGCCGTTGGCAGTCTGGGGCGATCTCCTGTTGGAAATCCCGGCAAAGTACGCAAATCTCAAAGCACTCTTCCCGTCGATGCCGTCCGAAGCAACCCAGATCCACTGGACCGGCAATCACGGGGCCATGTTGCTGAGCCAATCCATTGCTTTTGTTGAATCGCTCGTGAATGGGTATCAAGCGCTGACTCGCCGCAGTCTCGAAAGAGCCAGAGTGCTCGACTTCGGTTGCGGTTGGGGCCGCATCATTCGCTTGCTTTATAAGTATGTCGGATACGAAAACATCTTTGCCGTAGACGCGTGGGACGAGCCCATTGCGCTCTGCAAACGACATGGAGTCAAGGCTCACTTCGCATTTTTGGAAGACGTACCGACCACACTCCCTTTCGATGGTGAATTCGACTTGATCTACGCACTTTCCGTCTTCACTCACTTGAGTGAAAAAACCACCCGCGCGGCTTTCGATACGTTGCGGCGGTTCATAGCTGACGACGGCATCTTCCTGATTACGATCAGACCGAGAGAATACTGGCAGGTACACGGCGAAGCCGTTGCCGATCGGATGAAGGCTAAACACGACGAGACTGGTTTTGCATTTCTGCCTTCCAACCGGCCACCAATCGATGGTGACGTCACCTATGGAGACACTTCAATGTCGGTCGACTATATTGCGGCCAACTTTCCTCGTTGGCAGGTTGTCAGTCAACACTGCAACCTCATTGACCCCTACCAACTTCTTCTTTTTCTTCGTCCCGCCTGATCAGCGTTCTCTCCAAACGTAAAAATTGTCTGGCTTACGGATTTGGCGTCTGCTGTTTGCGGGGATTTTCACTATTTCAGCCGAGTACTAAATGCCATCAACAGCAGCCACCTTGTGGTTAACCATAACCTCAATAAACTCGGCTCGCACCCCACGCGAAAGGTCATCGATCAGATACAGCGTTGTTACTAGACCGGACTGTTCGGTTAAATATCGAGCAATGTCATAACCCCAGTCGATCGTCACCAACACGCCCTCCTCACCCAGAGCACTACTATGATATTGCGGTTCCAGATGGTGAATAATTTCACCCTTTTCGCTTAATGAGGCGCGACGCCGAGAGGCTGCATTCTTTTGGACAATGGGAACCGTGCCGATGTGGGCTCCGCCGACTCGCAATGTTCGGGAGATCTCTTTTATAGCTCGATCTGGCCTATATAAATGCTCGAAGACATCCTGAGTAATGACCATATCAAAACATTCATCCTTGAATGTCTGGTTTTCAATATCTTCGCTTCGATAGGTGCCACTTTCATCAAAGGAACCGAATGGGATTCTCCTCTCGTACTGCGACATAACATATGAACGACATTCTTTATGCAGCTTGGCGCTCACACCGCGCAAGACCGGTGATGATTCGTGGATTGAGAGGGAACGCCAGTTCGGATAGAACTGTGCAAGGACTATCATGAGTGCTCTTTCACGGGGAATTGACCCACAGTCTGAGCAAAACAGATGATCCCTAAACCACTCGTTCCGAGCGGTAAACAGTACCATCTTTTCGCAAATTGGGCACCATCCGGGTGCGTCATATACGACCCCCTTGGGCCGTCCATCTGGCGTACTTGCAGCATTGGCGGGAAGCTGTCCTCGAACAGCTATGCGCTTCAACAATGCAGTGACGGAAAACTTAAACACTGTTGTATGGGATCGTTCAATTCGAGAAAACTGCCGGAACAATCTTAGCGCAGTTCCGAAGCCGACATCGAAGCTGATCGGTGGAGGGGCTAGCAATGTGGTCGATGACACCCACTGACATTCAGTCTGAGGGCAATCGTTGTGGTTCTGAGAGTGATCGTGGAACGGGGCAGCGCACCGGCCGCCTTCAGCAACATGCTCACTGTTGCAGCATTGACAACCGTGCTGGGTCGTAGTTATAGAGAGGCGACTTTGCAGGCGTACTATAATTCGTGAGATGCGCAACACAGCGGCCGAATTGGAGTGTGCCGTCATCAGCAAGTCTTCCGTGAAATGATTTGCAACTTCACCAGCCGCGGGGCATTCCGCGGGAGGAGGCCTCATGACCGATGTGTCGGCCGACATCCATGCTCGCGTTCGAGAACTCTCCGACGAAGAGTTCTTCTCGATGCTGCTTCGAAGCGTCGATGCGCGAGTAGTAGAGGGAACTACGTTTCTTTCGTTCCCGGACGATCAACTCCAGGCAAACTTCGTCGGCTCCTCAGGCAAGGATGCGCTGAATGAGGCTTACAACTTTTGGCGTGTACTCAAGTCGAAAACCTCTGCGCTCGGGCGGCCACTCGGCGAAACCTCGAATGTCCTCGACTTCGGTTGCGGTTGGGGACGGTATCTACGCTTCCTCAACAAGGATACGCGCGCGGACCATCTCCATGGCGTGGACGTCAATCCAGAGATCGTGGCCCTGTGCAAGAGGCTTGGCGTGGCTGGAAATGTGAAAGCGATCGAAGCGCTGGGGTCGCTTCCGTTCCCTGACGACTTTTTTGACGTTGCAATGGCCTACTCGGTTTTTACGCACCTGCCTGAGAACGTCCACATCCACTGGATGCGAGAAATGACTCGGGTTAGTCGGAAAGGGGCCGTCTGCGTCATGACGCTCGAGCCGCGCCGCTTCATCGAATTCGTGCGCGACGAGACTCCCAAAGGAACGTTGGTGTGGCATACTACAGTGTCCCTTACGCTCTCATTCACCGTGAACTCGACGTGCGTTACACGGATCGAAAGGGAAGATGGAAGGAAAGGAGGCAGGTGTGGCTGATGTGACGCAAACAGGGTGTTTGGTTTGCCTTGTCGTTGTCGCCTTCATGCTGCCCACAAAGCATGCGGCCTTCCATCTCCAAGCTGATAGGGACCCTTCAGTGTTCAGCGGTTTAGCCCTAATAGGTTTCCAGAGACTCTTGAAAGAATGTACCGGACGGTGATTCACGGTTATATACGCGCCCCGGTTTCAGTTTGGGGTCTCCCCGGCGGAATTCGCTCTTTCTACTGCTCGGTGGTCCACGTTGTCGGCATACCGGGGCCATACCTCTCGAGGATCACCACGATAACGTTGTCCACGAGATACACAGACTCCCTTGCCGGCCACGGACGTCGTCCTTCTACTGAAGAAAGGGCCTTCTCCAGCTGCACGGGAGTCGGTCTGAGCAAAATCTCCTGGCCAAAGAAATAG